>RCUS01000072.1_pt1 | contig 84415 bp, 78 predicted proteins | sample 2166221 | NCBI WGS metagenome assembly RCUS01 (sample SAMN09932758, study PRJNA488358) | compost metagenome | isolation source: compost soil in cyclohexanecarboxylic | place: Germany: Experimental Botanical Garden
AGAACGAGCGCACCGACAAACTGTCGAGCCAGGGCCCGTTCTGGTTCCTCGGCAACTTCACCTTCTTCACCATGACCATCGGCTTCGTCGGCCCGAGCGTCGGCCTCACCGCGCTGTGGACTACGCTCGCCGGCACGCTGGGCATCATGTTCGGCACGCTGTTCATGGCCTTCCATGGTTCGCAAGGTCCACACCTTGGCCTGCCGCAGATGATCCAGTCGCGGGCGCAGTTCGGTTATCGCGGCGTGATCCTGGTGCTGCTGGCGACGCTGTTCGTGTTCGCCGGATTCAACATCGTCAATCTGGTGTTGATGATGCAAGGGCTGCACACGCTGTTCGGATTCAATCCCGCCGTGATCGCGGTGGCGGTGACCATTCCGGCAGCAGTGCTGGCGATCCTCGGCCACGACTGGATGCACCGCAGCTTCAAATGGGCGTTGTACTTGTCGCTGCCGCTGTACGGTTTGGTGACCCTGGCGGTGGTGATGGGCTGGGTGCCGGATGCCGTGTTGCCGGCGCTCGCCGAAGGTGAAGTGGCCCGCGAACCGCTGGGCTTCAACTGGACCGGGTTCATTGCGCAGTTCGCGGCAGCAGCGAGTTACAACATCGCCTACGCCCCGTACGTTTCGGATTATTCGCGCTACCTGCCGAAGAACACCTCCAGCGGCAAGCTGATTGCGGTGGTGTTTCTCGGGGCGTCGTTGTCCGGCGCGTGGATGATTTCCGTCGGTGGCTGGCTGGCCGATCACCTGCACTCCACTGACGTGCTGGTGGCGCTCGGGCAAGTCGGCAACACCGTGTCGCCACTGATGGGCACGGCGGTGGTGGTGATCACCATTCTGGCGTTCCTGCCGGTGATCGCGATGAACATCTACAGCGCCAAGCTGACCACGCTGACCTGCGTCGACTCGATCAAGCACATCGAGCCAACCCGCAAGGCACGCATCCTGGCCATCGGCTTCGTGATCCTGCTGCAACTGGGCGTGGCCCTGAGCATCCAGAGTTCCGGCAAAGGCCTGTCGGTGCTGGGGATCTACCTGGTGGTGATGCTGTACTTCCTGGTGCCCTGGACCTCGGTCAACCTCACCGACTACTTCTTCGTGCGCAAGGGCCGCTACGCCATCCCGCACTTCTTCATGCCTCACGGCAACATCTACGGCAGCTGGGGCCTGCGCGGTATCGCCGCCTACGCCATCGGCTTCATTTCGATGATCCCGTTCTTCTACATCTACGACGGCGTCGAACAGCGCGAGGTGTACGTCGGCCCGCTGGCCAAGGCGCTCGGCAGCATCGACATCGCCTGGCTGGTCGGGTTGATCGTCTCGGGGCTGGCGTACTACTGGCTGAGCCGCTCGATCGACCTGAAACGCGAAGAAGTCGTGATCCAGCAGATCGAAAAGACCTCCCCGCAATACACCACCGGCGACACGCTGACCCACAAACAGCAACCATTGCCGGTATTCACTGAATCGACGGTCGGGAGATGACCATGTCTACGCAAAAATACGACTACATCATCATTGGCGCAGGCTCGGCGGGTTGTGTGTTGGCCAACCGCCTGAGCGAAGACCCGGCCACCTCGGTGCTGGTCCTGGAATTCGGCGGCAGTGACAAGAGCGTAGTGATCCAGATGCCGAGCGCATTCTCGATCCCGATGAACACCAAGAAGTACAACTGGCGCTACGAAACCGAGCCGGAGACCCACCTCAACGGCCGACGCATTCACTGCCCACGGGGCAAGGTGCTGGGCGGTTCGTCGTCGATCAACGGCCTGGTGTACATCCGTGGCCACGCGCTGGACTTTGACGAGTGGGAATCCCTGGGTGCCGAAGGCTGGGGCTATCGCAACTGCCTGCCGTACTTCAAGCGCGCCGAGAGCTACGAGTCGGGTGGTGATAGCTATCGCGGGCAAACCGGGCCGCTGCACACCACCAACGGCAACCACATGAAAAACCCGCTGTACGGTGCCTGGGTCGAAGCCGGCGCGGAGGCGGGCTACATCAAGACCGAAGACTGCAACGGCTACATGCAGGAAGGTTTCGGCGCCATGCACATGACGGTGAAGAACGGCGTGCGCTGCTCCACGGCCAACGCCTATCTGCGCCCGGCCATGGGCCGTCCGAACCTGACGGTGATCACCCATGCGATGACGCGCCAGGTCATCCTCGAAGGCAAGCGTGCGGTGGGGGTCATGTATGACCACGGCGGCCAGACCCACCAGGTGTATTGCAACCGCGAAGTGCTGATCTCGTCCGGGCCGATCGGTTCGCCGCACCTGCTGCAACGCTCGGGCATCGGCCCGGCGGACGTCCTGCGCAAGGCCGGGATCGGCGTACGCCATGACCTGCCGGGGGTAGGGGAGAACCTGCAGGATCACGCCGAGGTGTACATCCAGTTCGGCTGCAAGGAACCGGTGACGCTCAACAGCAAGATGGACCCGCTGAGCAAGTTGATGATCGGTCTGCGCTGGCTGCTGTTCAAGGATGGCCTTGGCGCGACCAACCACTTCGAGGCCGGTGGTTTTATTCGCTCGGAGAAGGGCCTGCGCTGGCCGGACATTCAGTTCCACTTCCTGCCGGCGGCGATGCGCTACGACGGCAACAAGCCGATCAAGGGCCATGGCTTCATGGTGCTGACCGGGCCGAACAAACCGAAAAGTCGTGGTTATGTGCGCGTGCGCTCGGCCGATCCGTACGAGCATCCGGAAATCCGCTTCAACTATCTGGAGCGGGAAGAGGACCGCGAAGGTTTCCGCCGCTGCATCCGCCTGACCCGCGAGATCATCGGCCAGAAAGCCATGGACCGCTTCCGCGACGGCGAAATCGCCCCGGGGGCGCAAGTAACCAGCGATGAAGACCTCGACGCGTTCGTGCGCGACAACCTGGAAAGCACCTACCATCCGTGCGGTTCGTGCCGCATGGGCGAGGACGACATGGCGGTGGTCGATTCCGAGTTGCGCGTGCGTGGCATCGCCGGTCTGCGGGTGATCGATTCGTCGGTGTTCCCGACCGAGCCGAACGGCAACCTCAATGCGCCGACCATCATGCTCGCCGAACGCGCATCGGACCTGGTGCGTGGGGTGAAAATGCTGCCGGCATCGGATGTGCCGGTGGGGTTGGTGGAGAATTGGGAGAACAGCCAGCGCAATGGATTGCCGGGGCGTAACGTGCGGGTCTGATTGCAAAAAAAATCATCCGGACGCGGCCCGAACCTGCGCAGCTCCTACAGGGGAATGCATTCCAATGTAGGAGCTGCCGCAGGCTGCGATCTTTTGATCTAGGCTGTAAAACCTTGAGACCGCAATGGAGCATCCTCATGGCTATCCAGGCCTTGCGCGCAGACGCATCCCACATCGATAAAATCGCCCCGTTGTTCGACGCCTACCGGGGTTTCTACCTCCAACCTTCAAACCTGCCGCAATCGCGCGCGTTCATCGCCGAACGCATCGCCCGCGACGAATCGGTGATCTTCTATGCCGAGGACGCCGACGGTGAAACCTTGGGTTTCGTGCAGATGTTCCCGACTTTTTCCTCCATCGACGCGCACCGCACCTGGCTGCTCGGCGATCTGTTCACCACGCCCGCCGTCCGTGGCAAAGGCGTCGGCACGCTGCTGATGAACACCGCCCGCGACTTTGCCCGCTTGGCCGGCGCCAAGGGCATGACCCTGGAAACCGCCACCGACAACGTCAGCGCGCAGCACTTGTACGAGTCACTGGGTTACGTGCGCGACCCGGGTTACTACACCTATTGTCTGGATCTGAAACAGGGCTGATGGCGGTCAGGGCAAGTGGGGTCTAGGCTGAAAATTCAGCCCAGGAACGTGCGCAGGCCAGGAGCGGGATCCATGAAAGTCGATATGAGTATTTTCGGCCTGTTATTCACCTTGGCCGTGATTCCCGTCGCTCACGCCGAGGACCCGCCAGCCGCCGATAACACGCCTTTGATTAACCCGCAGGTGGTCGACAAGGTGATTGACATGGGCAATTACCTGCGCAGCCTGAAAAGGTTTCAGGTCGACGCCGAAATCACCAGGGACTCGGTGCTCGAGTCCGGGCAAAAGATCAAAACCGAGGCCGTGACGACGCTGAAAGTGGTCGGCCATGATCGGCTGTATGCCAAGACAGAGGGCGATGTCAGGACCCGGGAGTTCTTCTATAACGGTAAGAAGCTGACCCAGTATTCGCCGTTCCTCAAGTACTACACCACGGTCGATGCGCCGCCGAAAGTGTCTGAAACCTTGCACCGGCTCGAAGACTATTACGGCGTTCAGGTCCCGATGGAAGACTTGTTTCTGTTTGGCAGCGATCAGTCGCAGATCGATGCCCTGAAGGAAGCGCTGTACGTCGGCCCATCGACGATCAACGGCAAGCTCTGCGATCACCTGGCGTTCCGGCAGCAGGGGATCGACTGGCAGCTGTGGATTACCCGCGCCGAAAAACCGTTGCCCTGCAAACTGGTGATCACCACCACCGATGAGGCGAGTTTTCCGGAATACAGCGCGGTCTATCGCTGGAACCTCAAGCCGGACATCAAGGATTCGATCTTTACCTTCAAACCGGGCAAGGGCGATGTGTCCATTCCTTTGAAGAAAGCCAGTGACAAGGGAGGGGAATGACATGAACAGCGCATTGTCGTGCAGCCTGTTGTTATCCCTGGTAACCGCCTCGGCGCTGACCATCGGCCTGATCGCCGAAGCCGACGCCCGGCCCATGCGCGCCCAAGGTCACGCCAGGGCTTCGGTAAACCGGCCACCACCACCCAGCGCGCCACGAGCGCAGCGCATCAACACCGGTAATACGCAACGTGCCACCCGGGTCAACGCCAACAACCGGGTTAACTCCGGAAATCGGGTCAATGCCGGCAACAACGTGGGCAACCGCACCAACATCAACAACAGCACGCATAACCGTAACGTCAATCGCAACGTCAATATCGACAACCACCGCGACGTCGACATCGATGTTGATGGGCACGGTCGGTACGGCTACGACGATCACTACCATCCGATCGCCACCGCAGCGGCGGTTACGGCCACGGTTGCCGTGACCGCCGCGGTCGTCGGTTCGATCATGACCCCGGCGCAAATGCCCACCAACTGTGTGCAGGTCATGCAATACAACACGGTCTACATGCAGTGCGGCTCGACCTGGTATCAACCGCAGTATCAAGGCAGCGACGTGACTTACGTCGTGGTCAATGCGCCTTGAGGCCGATCAAGCCTGTTGCGCTTTCGGCTCACCGAACACCGGCCGGAAGAAACTGCGCTCATAGCTGAGGATGCAGCGGGTTTCTTCGGCGTATTTGAATGCGGCGATGCACGCCGGGTCGTTCATCGATTCTTGCCGGTAATGTTCATAGGCTGCCAGGCTGGGGAACGTGAACATGGCGAGGGCGATGTTGTTGGCGCCTTCGGACGGCAGGAAATAGCCGTGATGCTGGCCACCGAACTTCTCCACCAGCGGGATCCACAACTTGCCGTAGTGTTCGAACGCGTCGAGCTTGTACGGATCGAGCACATATTTCAGGTAGCACGTGACCATCGGTTTTCTCTCTGACAGGGTTAATGGTTTTCAGCCGCCCGGATCACCCGCGCCGTGATTGGCGGTTGATCCTGATCGCTGGCATCGCGCTTGAGCCATTCGGCCGGTGGCAGGCCCACCACGTTGAGGAAGGTTCGGGAGAATGAGGCTTGCGAACTGTAGCCGACCGTCGCGGCAATCACCTTGATCTGCACCCCTTCGCGCAACAGGTCCTGGGCCAGTTTCATGCGCCACGCCGTGACGTAGCCCATGGGTGAAATGTCCATGATCCGGGTGAAGCACGCCGAGAATTTCGAGCGCGACATGTTCGCAAGCTGGGCGAGTTTCTCGACGGTCCAGAGCGCCTCGGGCTCCTGGTGAATCCGGTTGAACACCGCCCCGAGGCGTCCGTCCTGAAGGGCATAGAGCAGGCCGCTGGAAATCTTTCCCTCCACCACTGAACGGCGCACCAGCAGCACGAAAATGTATTCGAGCAGCAGGTTCAGCGCCTTGGTCCGACCGGGGGCCTGATCCTGGAATTCACCGATCAGGCTGCCGATCAACGGTGCGAGGTTTTCCAGCTCCCTGAACGGAAACACCAGGGTTTCCTTGAGCCCGAGCGGGAAGGGTTGCAGGGAGTTGCGGCCGAACTGGAACGAAGCACAGATCAGTTCGGCGCCGTCGGCCGTACTGGACCGCAACTGGTAACGGCAACTGCTGGGGCAAAACAGCACGCTGGGCTCGCTGATCGAGATCTTCGGCAATCCCGGCTGCACCATGTCCATGCCTCCACGACTGATCACATGGATAAACGCCATGCCCGGCGGTTTGTCGAGGACCAGCGTGCCGTCCACCGGACCGGAAAAAAACAGCCGGCCCTGCAAATGCGTGCGTTCGAAGAATTCGGAAAGAATGTCCATTTAGAGACGCCCGGGTAAAGACGCTGTACGTCCTGGCAAAAGGGGAGCAGGGCGCGACCGTAGGATGAAGTTCTCGCCGATGGTAACCAACACCCCTCCCGGGTGCCACGGCGCAGAGCCATTTTTCTTGTCCACGTCCGGAGTCCACCGTCATGAGTAACGATCCGATTCGCACCGCCCCCCAGTACGCTGACCCGGCAGAGCCTGCGCTGCCGGATCCGGGCATGAAGCTCGACCTGTCCCGCGCCGCGCTGGTGGTCATCGACCCGCAGATCGACTTCCTCAGCCCCGAGGGTGTGAGCTGGAGCGCTTTCGGCAAGAGCGTCGTCGAGCATGACGTGGTCAACCACCTCGGCCAATTGTTTGCTGCCGCCAAAGACGCGGGCATCACCGTCGCGGTTTCGCCGCATTACTACTATCCGTGCGACCACAAATGGCAGTTCGGCGGGCCGCTGGAAAAGGTCATGCACAGTATCTGCATGTTCGATCGCAAGGGCCCGCTGACCCTCGACGGTTTCGAAAACTCCGGCGCCGATTTCATGCCCGAGTTCAAGCCGTACATCCTCGACGGTAAAACCATCATCGCGTCGCCGCACAAGGTCTACGGCCCGGAAACCAACGACCTGGCGCTGCAACTGCGCAAGCATGGCGTGTCGCAAATCATTCTGGCGGGCATGGCGGCCAACCTCTGCGTCGAGTCGCACTTGCGCGAACTGCTGGAACAGGGCTTTGAAGTCGCCGTGGTGCGTGACGCCACCGCCGGCCCGACCACTCCTGAAGGCGACGGCTACCTGGCGGCGCTGATCAACTACCGCTACATCGCCAACGGCCTGTGGACCACGGCGCAAACCCTGGACTATCTCAACGCCTGATCAAGCCGCGTCTACTGGCTTGGCAGCTACTCCCGGGCGGCGCGGGCAAACTCGATGAACGCCTTGAGCGTCGCCGGCACATGTCGGCGGCTCGGGTAGTAGAGATGCAGGCCCGGGTAATAGGGGCACCAGTCGCCCAGAACCTGGATCAGGCTGCCATCGGCGATTTGCGCCTTGACCATGTCTTCGAAAATGTAAGCGATGCCAACGCCCTGCAATGCCGGGCCGACCATCAGGCTCACGTCGCCCAAGGTCAAAGGGCCCTCGATTTCGATTTCCTGGGCAATCCCGCCCCGTTCGAATTCCCAGCGATACAGTGTTCCACTGGGGAAACGGTGACGAATGCACGGCAGGCCATGCAAGTCCTCGGGTTTTTGCGGGATTGCATGCCGTTCGAAGAACGCCGGTGAGGCAACGACCACCGAGCGCATGTACGCGCCGATGGGCAGCGAAACCATGTCAGCCTCCAGTCGCGCACCAAAGCGCACGCCGGCATGAAAACCTGCCGCCACCACATCGACCAGGCCGTCGTCGGCCACGATCTCCAGTTTCACGTCCGGGTAGGCCTCCAGAAACCGTGCGGCCAGCGGCAGCACCACCAGTTCCGCAGCCTGGCGCCCGGCGGTGATCCTGAGGTTACCGGAGGGTTTGTCGCGAAAGCTGTTGAGGTCTTCGAGCGCATCGTCGATGTCGCGGAACGCCGGTTTCAACCGCGCGAAAAGACGCTCGCCGGCCTCGGTCAGGCCGACGCTGCGGGTGGTGCGGTTGAACAGGCGCACGCCGAGGCGGTTTTCCAGGGTGCGCACCGAATGGCTCAGGGCGGAAGGCGTCAGCCCCAGTTCCACCGCCGCGCGGCTGAAGTTCAGGTGGGTGGCCACGCTCAGGAAGGTCGAGAGATCTGCCGCCGAAGGTGCTTTCATCTGTGAATGCCTTTCACAAAGCCATGCAAAATTATTGGGATTATCACATCAGTAGTGGAGTTTTAAAGTTGCGTCAACTCATCAAGAAGGCCCGGCAATAACGCTCGGGTCGCTGACAGGAGGAGTTGAAATGCGTACTTGGTTGATTACTGGAGCTTCCCGTGGTTTTGGTACCCTCATCGCAGAACGTGCTCTGCGTGCCGGCGACGCGGTGATTGCCACCGCCCGTAAACCTGAAGAAGTCATCGCCAAACTGGGCGACCATCCCAACCTGCTGGCCGTGCGTCTGGACGTGACCCGCGAAGAAGAAGCGCATCAGGCGGTCGCGGAAGGCATCAAGCGTTTTGGCCGGATTGACGTGCTGATCAACAATGCCGGTTTCGGTGTGCTGGGAGCGGTGGAAGAGACCAGCGCTAGCGAGACCGAGCGTCTGTTCGCCACCAACGTTTTCGGCTTGCTCAACGTGACCCGTGCGGTACTGCCGCACATGCGCCGCCAGCGCTCCGGGCATGTGATCAACATCTCTTCGATTGGCGGCTACCAGGCCTACATGGGCTGGGGCGTCTACGGTTCGACCAAGTTTGCGGTGGAAGGCATCACCGAGGCGCTGCATCAGGAGCTGGCACCGCTGGGCATCTACGCCACAGTGGTCGAGCCGGGCTTCTTCCGCACCGATTTCCTCGACGAGCAATCGCTGGTCAAGACTGCGCTGGAACTGCCGGACTACGATGAAACGGTTGGCGCGATGCGCAAGCATGCCGAGGCGGCCAACCATGCGCAGCCAGGTGATCCGGTGAAATTTGCCGAGGCGATGTTCGCCCTGGTCAATGCGCCGAAACCGCCACAGCGTCTGGCGCTGGGCAGCGATACCATCGCGCGCATCGAAGCGAAAAACCGCTTCGTCGCCGAGGAACTGGCGGAGTGGAATGAACTGGCGCTGTCCACTGACTTCAAGGACTGAAGTCAAACGCAAAACCCTGTGGGAGCGAGCTTGCTCGCGATGGCGCAAGGTCAGTCAACGGTGATGTTGAATGTGACTCCGCCATCGCGAGCAAGCTCGCTCCCACATTGATTTGCGGTGATTCAATTAATTACCGCTCAGCGACATTCCATGCAGAAGTAGGGCATGACATCGGAGCTGGCATCGTAGCCGTTGCTGCCATCGGCATAGTGGTTTTGCCGCAACCGGTCTGAGCCGCCTTCTGCTACGCGGGTGCCGCGCATCGAGTTGTAACCGCCCGCTGCAACGCTGTTTTGCTTCAGCCGATCGGAACCGTCAGAAGCCAGTTGCCGCTCTCTGAGACGATCGGCACCACCTTCGGCGAGTTGTCGTTCTTGCAGGCGATCGGCGCCACCTTCGGCCAGTTGTTTTTCCTTGATGCGGTCGGGCGCACCTTCGGCAACGTTGTGTGCGGCGGTGTTGGCACCGGTCGTGGTGGCTCCCGCTTCGGCCGCTTGAGTGTTCGCCCCGATAAGACCGAGGGCCGAAAAGAGGGCAATTCCTAATGCAAGGTTGTGGGTGTTCATCATGTTCACCTAGTGAGTCACGGGATCGTTCACGCAACAATCGGGTTGGCATGAATGCCTGCCATTTCGGCCCGACATTCATGCCAGCCATCTTAATTGGCGGAAAAAACACGTCACTTATGCGTAGGTTGTCCGGGCGAACATCTAGGTGTTAAAAATTCATACACAGGTATGCCCGGCGCGGGTCAAATGCGGGGGCGGCTGGCAGGTCGGCGAAATTGAACGTTTGAAAGGCTTCGGTTTGCAGGTGGGGTCGTGATCAAATAGCCGCCATTTTTTGCTGTAGGCAATGCCTGATCTGGAGCCATGGGAATGAACAAAGCGGTCGTGATGACGCTCGTACTGAGCCTCGGTGCAGGCATGTTCGGCACACACGCTTTCGCCGCTGGTGATGCCGAGGCGGGCGGGAAACTGTTCAAGCGGGTCTGCGGTGGTTGCCATCAGGTCGGAGAGGGCGCGCGCCCCTTTTTTGGTCCGCAGCTCAACAATATCTTCGGACGTGTTGCCGGGAGTACCACGGACTATCAGTACTCCGATGCCATGAAGTCATCCGGAGTGGTATGGACGCAGGAAAAACTCGCGGCGTACATCGAGGATCCGAAGGCTGTGGTATCGGGGACGCGGATGATTTTCTGGGGGATCAGCGATCAGGAAAAGATCGATGATTTGCTGGCGTATTTGCAGACCTTTCAGGCGCCGTGAGATCAAAAGATCGCAGCCTGCGGCAGCTCCCACACATATCTCATGTAGGAGCTGCCGCAGGCTGCGATCTTTTGCTTTTTAACGACGCAATTTCGCGCAGTGATCCTGCTCCGGTTGTGCGGCGGTGTACCACACGTAATCCGCGCTTTCGGCGCTCACGGTCTTGCCTGCTTCGGCCAGTACCAGCACCGCGTTACCCTCGCCGACACCGAGGTCTTTCAGGTGCAGTGGCACGCCCAGGTCCTTGCGCACATGGAACGCTCCCGCCAGCAACACGGCCGGAATCGGTGCCGCCATCAAGCGCTCGGCCATGCGTCGGTCGCGCTGTTGCTGCACGGCGAGCATCGCTGGCATCTGCGTTTCAGGCAGCAAGCCGCAATGGGATTCGCGGATGTCTTCCAGCAAAGTCGCTTGCACCTTTTGCGTGGTGGACGCTTCGCCGCTGAGGGTCGGACGCTGTTTGTAGATCTGCATGATCTGCGATCGATCGAGGTTGGCCGACAGCAGCGGGTAGGGTTGGCGCAAGGAGTAAGTGACAATCGCACCGTAGACGCCCCAATCCCAATTGGCTTGCCAGGACAGCGCCTGATAAGCGTCGGCCGGTGGTTGACCCGCGCGCGTGGCGGCTTGCGCGGCGTCGACTTTCACCTGTTGGTCGGGATTGAGCATTTCCATCAGCAGGCTGCCTTGTGGACGTTGCGCCGCCAGTTGGCGCAGCAGCCACAGTTGCACGGCATGGTGATCGGGGTTGTCGTGTTGTTCTCCGACCAGTACCCGTGGCGCAGCAGCCAGACGCTCGACCAGTTCTTGCGGGGTGAGAGTGCGGCCGGTGGCGAGTTCGCGGATCACCCCGAGATCCGCGTGATTGCGACCTTGCGGTGCGATCGATGCCGGTGGCGGTGCGACGTAATGGGATTGGCAGGCCGCCAGCAGGCTGACCAGGCATAACAGCAGAATGCGCATCGGTTTTCCTTATTAGACGGTGGCCCCCTCGCTTGCAACTGCGGGAGGGGGCGGGTATCAGCGCGCGATAATCAATGGGTGGCCACGTTCCGGGTGCTGGTGAATCAGCACTTGCAGCCCGTACACCGCTTGCAGTGCTTCGGCTGTCAGCACTTCGTCCGGCGGGCCGTAGGCGTGCGGGCGTCCGTCCTGCAACAGCAGCAACTGATCGCAATAACGCGCGGCCAGATTAAGGTCGTGCAGGATCACCAGCACCGCCGCACCGCGCCCGGCGAAGTCGCGCACTGCTTGCAGGATGGTGTGCTGGTGCAGCGGATCGAGCATTGAGGTCGGCTCGTCGAGCAGCAGAATCTGCCCCTCGGCACCCGGCCACAGTTGCGCAAGCACTCGCGCCAGATGCACGCGCTGGCGCTCGCCACCGGACAAGGCCAGATAGCTGCGCCCGGCCAGGTGCAAGGCGTCGGCGGCACTCAGTGCCTCAGCGACGATTTCGGCATCGCGCACACGACCGCTGGCATGGGGCAAACGACCCATGCCCACCACTTCATTGACCGAAAAGGCGAAGTTCAGGCTCGAACTCTGCGGCAGAACCGCCAGGCGTTTGGCCCGCTCCTGACCGGGCCAGTCCGCGAGCTTGCGCTCGTCGAGGCTGACCGTTCCTTCACTGATGGGAAGCTCATCGCAAAGGGCGGCGAGCAGGGTGCTTTTACCGGCGCCGTTGGGGCCCAGCACGCCAAGGACTTCGCCCGGACGCAACTCGATATCGATGTCGGCCAGCACGGTGCGACTGCCGCGCCGCACCAGCAAGTTGTTTGCCCGCAGCATCAGGAACGCCCTCGCACCAGCAGATAAAGGAAGAAGGGCGCACCGATGAGTGCGGTGACGATGCCGATCGGCAACTCGGCCGGCGCCAGCAACAGGCGGGCAATCAGATCGGCCAGCAGCAACAGGCTGGCCCCGGCGAGCAAGGAGGCCGGCAACAACACCCGATGATCCGGACCGACCAGCAGGCGCATCAGGTGCGGCACCACCAGACCGATGAAGCCGATCAGGCCCGCCGCCGCTACGGCGGCACCGACGCCCAGCGCTGTGCACAGCACCAGTTCGAGTTTGATCCGCTCGACGTTAAAACCCAGGTGACGCGCTTCCGATTCGCCCAGCAGCATCGCATTCAACGCCGCCGCGCGACGCGGCAACCACAACGCCACGCCCACCGCCACGATCAGCAGCGGCCACAGGCGCGGGTAGCTGGCGCCGTTGAGGCTGCCCAGGTTCCAGAAGGTCAGGGTGCGCAACGTGGCGTCATCGGCCAGATAGGTGAACAAACCGACCCCGGCACCGGCCATGGCCGTCATCGCCACGCCCGCCAGCAACATGGTGGCGACGTTGGTCTGGCCGTTGCTGCGGCCGAAGCGATACACCACCGCCGTAACGATCAAGCCACCAACGAAGGCGCAGACCGACAGCAGATACGGCTCGATGGCCGGCGGCAAACCGCCCAGCATGCTGCCGCCGACGATGGCGAAAGCGGCACCGAGCGCCGCACCGCCGGACACGCCGACCAGACCCGGGTCCGCCAACGGGTTGCGAAACAACCCCTGCATCGCCACGCCTGACAGAGCCAGTACCGAACCGACCGCGATGCCAAGCAAGCTGCGTGGCAAGCGGATCTGACCGAGGATCAATTCCGCCTGTTGCGTGTCGCCACCGTCAACCGGCATCCCGAGCAAGCGCAACCCGGCCAGCAAGGTATCGCCCAGCGGCAGGCTGACCGGCCCGAGGGCCAGGGACAGCCAGAACACCAACACCAACAACAGACCCAGGGTAATCAGCATCGGCCGTGGCCGAACGATAGCCGTCATCGGTAGCTCTCTGTTGTTTTGGCAGCCTGCATCTGAGCGCCTGGATAGAACACCAGCCGTGTTTCGGTACGCATCAGGATTTTTCCTTGGACGATCAAACCTTCGAGCGGGTGATGATGCCATCGAAGCTCGGCTTGCGCACACGTCTCAATCGAGGTCCTTTTCTTGTTGGGTATGGAGATCCATTGTAGGAGTGAGCAGGCTCGCTCCTACAGGGTTTTGTGCGCTACTGACCGATCTCGGCCAACGCTCTGGAAACCCCAGCCCCATAAAACGGATCAGCCTGGGTGCAGTGAGCAACATGCCGCTGCTGCACTTGTTGCGACACGCCACTGAGCGAACGCGCAGTGTTTTCGAACAGCGCCTGCTTCTGCGATTCCGACATCAGGCGGAACAGGTTGCCCGGTTGTTCGAAGTGGTCCTCATCCACACGATGATCCCAATGCCCGGCAGCGCCGGAAATCTTCAGCGGCGGCTCGCGCCAGTCCGGTTGGTCGGCCCATTGGTCATCGCTGTTGGGCACGTACGCCAACTGGCCACCGTAGTTGCCATCCACGCGCATGGCGCCGTCACGATGGAAGCTGTGCACCGGGCAGCGGGCGGCGTTGACCGGGATCTGATGGTGATTGACGCCGAGGCGATAGCGCGCCGCGTCACCGTAGGCAAACAGGCGCGCTTGCAGCATCCGGTCCGGTGAGAAGCCGATACCGGGCACGACGTTCGATGGCGAAAACGCCGCTTGCTCGACTTCGGCAAAGACGTTTTCCGGGTTGCGGTTGAGTTCGAAATAGCCCACTTCGATCAACGGGTAATCCTTGTGCGGCCAGACCTTGGTCAGGTCGAACGGATTGACTTCGTGGTCATGGGCCTGGTCTTCGGTCATGACCTGGATGTAGAACGTCCAGCGCGGAAAGTCACCCGCTTCGATGCTGTCGAACAAATCCCGATGATGACTTTCCCGGTCGCGGCCAATCAGATTTTGCGCTTCCTCGTCGCTGAGGTTTTGCACGCCTTGCTGGCTCTTGAAGGTGAACTTGACCCAGTGCCGCTCGTTGTTGGCATTGATCAGGCTGAAGGTGTGGCTGCCGAAACCGTGCATGTGCCGATAGCTGCGCGGAATGCCGCGCTGACTCATGACGATGGTCACTTGATGCAAGGCTTCGGGCAGTGACGTCCAGAAATCCCAGTTGCTTTGCGCGTTGCGCATGCCGGTACGCGGGTCGCGTTTGACCGCGTGGTTGAGGTCCGGGAAACGCAATGGATCGCGAAAGAAAAACACCGGGGTGTTGTTGCCCACCAAATCCCAGTTGCCTTGCTCGGTGTAGAACTTCAGGGCGAAACCTCGGATGTCACGCTCGGCATCGGCCGCGCCGCGCTCGCCGGCAACGGTGGAGAAACGGGTGAAGATCGGCGTTTGCTTGCCCACCTCCGAAAACAGGCGAGCCTTGGTGTAGCGCGTCACATCGTGGGTCACGGTGAAGGTGCCGTAGGCGCCGGAACCTTTGGCATGCATGCGCCGCTCGGGAATGACTTCGCGGTCGAAGTGGGCGAGTTTTTCCAGCAGCCAGACATCCTGTAGCAGTGCCGGACCACGAGGGCCGGCGGTCTGGATATTGAAGTTGTCGACGACGGGCGCGCCGTTGATTGAGGTCAGTTTGTTTTTGGGCATGGCACGGTTTCTTAAAGTTGATGTTTTAGTTGAGTGGGGAACGTGAAAGTCTTAATTAATCGGGAACGGATAAAGAAAAGGTAAGTTGTTTAATCAATATCAAGCCCGGCGCTTCAAGGCCCGCTCTATACACGCCAGCAACGCATCGGTATTAAAAGGTTTGGAAAAATAACCTTCAGGCTTTCGCACACTGGCACTGAACTGCGGCGGCAGACCCGGTTTGCCGGTAATGAACAGCGTGGGGATATGGGTATTCCTGGCCGCCAGCGCTTCGTACATCTTTACCCCGCACATGCCGGGCATCTGAATATCCGAGATCAGGCAGTGGGTCTGCTCTGGCCCGCTGGACTCAAGAAACGCATAGGCGCTGTTGTAGGTCATTACCGTGTAACCGTAAGAGCGCAATAAACTGTCCAGTGAGACAAGAATAAGTTCGTCATCATCAACAACTGAAATAATAGCTGAGTTGAACATGTAGAAACCTTGCGTCATTGCGAGTGGCGCTAAGTGGCGCCCGCCATACTTGCAAGATACGCGCTCCAAAAATGCGGAATAGTATACTTGGGTATGTTTGGTTGGTTTTTCGCCTTAGTTGCGACGGGTTATCAATATCAAGTCTTGAGATAGAGCCTTCACCATGGTTGTTCATGGCTGAGGTTATCCTCGATCAACAACAAGAACCGCGCGGTGTGGCGGGTGCATTCTTCGAAAAAACGTTTGCTGGCGTTGTCCTTGTTGGCGATGGCGCATTCCCGGTAATCACGCAGCAAGGCATCGAAAGCCCGCAGGCGGCGCGTTCCCTGGCAAATACCTGTCAGGCAATCGGCAAAACACTGTGCCTCGTTTGTGTCATTCAGGGCGTAGAGCGATGCGCTTTCGGCATATCCGCCCAAGTCAGTGATGCCGGTGACGAGGAATTCGGCATAGTCGGTGTTGGTGCGCACCAGCCGGTGGAACAGCTGTTGAACCGGCAGGAAGCTGACGTTGTGCAGTTTCTGCTGACCCCGTTTGAGCTGAGCGAGAATGCCCAGCGTGGTGCTCAGCGTTTGCGTCAATGCATCGATGATCTCGACGCGCTCGGCGATGGACAGGGACGTGTGCGCACCATAACGGCTGATGCGCATCGGATGACTGACGATGTACAGCTTTTGCAGTGCGTTCATGACAACCGTCCTCAGGCCAGCGCATCGGCGCGATGAGTTGATTCATTCGAGGTGACCAGCGTAAATCGACGGGGTCCGGATAACACTCCTACCTCAAGACAGCGCGCTAGCACATGGGGGTCAGCCTCGTCATACCTGGGTATTAATGGTTAGCACTGAGGTAGGAGTGCCTGGCGCATTCGGGCAACTTACAGTGCCGATCAATCAGATGCACAAGGCTGGTCGCCAGCCTTCGCGGTGTTTTCTCCCATCGGCGCTAATCTGTTTTTGACGGCAATCGCCCGCAGGTTCCTGACTGCTGAAAAGGGCAGTGGAGAAATCATTGATGTTCACGTTCCTGCAAACTCACCCGTTGATCTGCGGTGTCATCCTGGTCGTGATCGACCTGGCGCTCTGGCAACTGATCGGCGCGACGCGGCACAACCTGCGCCTGTGCGTTCGCATCGGTATTTTTGTGGCGTTCAGCTGGGTCATGACCTTGGCCGGCATCAGCCCGTTGCAACCGCCACTGTGGCCGGACGACGCCGTCCTCAACCTGATGGGCACGGTGCTGGGCATTGGCTGGTGGTTGTTCGCGGCCCGGACCGTGACCATCATCGTTGGCTATGGCCTGACGTCCCGGGCCGGTCACAGCGCGCGTTTACTGTACGACCTGCTCGGCGCCGTGATTTTCCTGATCGGCATTGTCGGCGCCGCCGCGTATGTCCTGCAGTTGCCGGTCAAGGGCTTGCTGGCGACCTCCGGAGCGATGGCGATCATTGTCGGCCTGGCGTTGCAAAGCACCTTGAGCGACGTGTTTTCCGGCATCGTGCTCAACACCACCAAGCCTTACCAACTCGATGACAGCATCTCCATCGACGGCACCCAGGGCAAAGTGGTCGAAATCGATTGGCGCTCGACCCACTTGATGACCGATATGGGTGGCATTGCGGTAGTGCCCAACTCGGTGGCTGCGAAAGCGCGGATCATCAATTTCAGTCGGCCGGGTGATGTGCATGGGGTCAGTGTGATCATCGCCGTGCCCAGCAGTGTGCGCCCGCGCCGGGTCATCGATGCCCTGGAAAAAACCTTGCGCGGCACCCGTGCGCTATTGCCGGCGCGCACGGCCAAAGTCTCGGTCAAAGCCTCGCACCTGGATTACACCGAGTACGAGCTCAAGGGCTTCATCGCCTCGGCCAAAAGCAAAAATGAAATCTGCAACCTGATGTTCGACCTGGCCCATCGTCACCTCGAAGCCGCGGGTGTCAGCTGGGGCCACGGCCAGGACGAGCAGCACTGGAACCGTCAACGCCGGTTGCTGGAGGACGTGCGGATATTCCGCTCACTGAGCAATGACGAGCGTGACCGCCTGGCCGATGAAATGAGCCCCGTGGACTATCAGGCCGACGAGGTGATTCTGGCATTCGGCGAGGTTGCCGATTGCCTGATGATCATCAGCACCGGCGTGGTGTCGGTGGCAATTCATGACGACGAAAAACTGGTGGAAGTCGGGCGCATGGGGCCGGGTGAAGTCTTGGGCGAGGAGGGCATTCTTGCCGATAAACCTTCGCGTGGGGAGTTCCGCAGCATTACCAGCGGACGTCTGTTTCGCATCGAGAAAAACCTGTTCGGCAGCCAGTTGGAGCACCTCGCTGAATTGAAAACCGCCCTGAGTAATTTGCAGGATCAGCGCCAGGAAATCCGTCAGACCCTGGTCATGCAAAAAACGGTGGAGGTCAAGAAAACCGGTTTGCTGCAATGGCTGCTGCAAAGAAAGTGAACGCGGCCTTGCCCGATGCAAGGCCTGCGGATCAGGCGGCCGGATATTGCGACTGCAACAACGGGCTCCATTGCTCCTGATTGTCCGGGCGACGGTAGTAGACCACCATGCGCCGTGCGACCTGCATCGCCACCTCTCGACCGTTGTCCGCCTCGACCATCGCCAGCGCCAGATCGATCCCGGCACTGACCCCGGCGGATGTCCACACCGAGCCTTGCTGGACGAAAATCGCCTCGCGGTCGAGCTCCACCTGCGGGAACATCCGCTCGAACATGTCGGCCATCAGCCAGTGAGTCGCCACACGCAGGCCATCGAGCAAACCGGCGCGGGCCAGGAAAAACGAACCGCTGCACACCGATGTGGTGCGCCTGGCCGTGGCGGCAGCGACGCGCAGCCAGTCCACCAGCGGCGCGCTGTCGGCCATGACCTGGCGCATGTGTGGCGAGCCGGGAACGATCAACGTATCAGGTGGACTATCGGCCAGTTCACTCAGGCGCCGGGTTTCCACCACCAGACCTTCACCGGTGCGGATCGGCCCGCCGTCCAGACTGGCCGTGTGCAAGTCATAACCGGGCAAACCGAGTTCGGCCAGGCTGCGGGTCGCCGCCCAGAAGACGGTCTGGGCACCGGTCAGGTCCAGCAAACCCATTTGCGGATACGCCACGAAGATGACGGTGCGCGGTTGCGCGTGCGCAGGGTGTTGGTGTTCAGAGCGGTGGTTCAGTTCATCGATGGACACTGCTTGATCTCCGTGTCGCCGCGTAGCGGCATCAGGTGTGGATGAGGGTTATTCATCGTGTCTCAGGGTGGTCAGCGGAATTGCAAACAGGAACTGCGTGCCGACGCCCACGGTGCTGCTGACCCAGATGCGCCCGCCGTGGAACTCGATGATCGAGCGACAGATCGAGAGACCCATCCCCAAGCCGGTGGGTTTGGTGGTAAAGAACGGATCGAAGAGCGATGGGAGAATGTCCTGGTCGATGCCAGTGCCGGAGTCGGCGATTTCGAGCACTGCCTCGTTGTCCTGCACGGAGGTCTGAATCCGTAGCGTTCGAGTGCGGTCATGCACGGTTGCCATGGCCTGGCAGGCATTGATGATCAGGTTGATGATGACTTGCTGCAGTTGAATCCGGTCGCCCTTGATATGCGCGCCGGGAGCGCCCAGTTGTGAGTGTGGGCGGACATGGTGGTTGCCTATGTCATGTTGCATGAGCGTCAGTGAGTCACTGACGATGTCGTCGAACGCTTCTGCCTTGCGCTGCACTTCACTTTGACGCGACAGCGCCCTGATACAGGCGATGACATCGGAAACCCGGGCCGAGTTTTGAATGATCCGGTCCAATGAACGGCGTGCTTCTTCGAGGTTCGGTTCAGGGCGATTGATCCAGCGTTTGCAGGACTCCCCGCTAGTGATCACCGCCGCCAGCGGTTGATTGATTTCATGGGCGATGGACGCCGCGAGTTCGCCCATGGACGTCACCCGCGTCACGTGCGCGAGTTGCGCCTGGGAGTGAAACAGTGCTTCTTCGGATTGTCTGGACGCCGTCACGTCCATCAACGCGCCAACGTATTCAATGCGCCGGCCATTCTTGAACAACGGGTTGGCGATCATCTGCACGTACTTGATCCGGCCATCCGGCATGACCAGCCGATGTTCCACTTCGATCAGGCTTTGCTGGCGCGCGGCCTGCTCCAGAACACTATCGAAAATCGCCAGGTCATCGGGATGAGTGCGTCCCCGGACCATCGCCAGCGTCGGTGTTTCGTCCAGCGGGTATTCGAAAATGCGCGAAGCTTCGTCCGACCACGAAACGATGACTTCGTCATTGATGGTGAAGCCGACACTGCCGGTGTGACTGAGTTTTTGTGCGCCCAGGAAGAACGCCTCTTTGCGGCGCAACGTGTTGGTCGCGCGTTTGCTGCGCAGGGCCAGCAGGGTAATGGTGGTCAAGGCAATCAGGCAGCGCACGAATCCGGCGATCAACCGGTGATCACGATAGCCTGCGTCGGCAATAAAAGTGGCGGTCAGAATGGCCACGCAACCCAGGGCGACGGCAAGGAAGACAGGAACAGGAAAGAAGTTCGCCGACATGAACACCAGGGTGATGTAGAACAGTGTCGGAGCCACATCGAGGTCGAGATAGGCGTTGGTAATGAAGATCATGCATCCCGCTGCAATGGCGGCCAGCCAGGCGACGGCATCTGACATAAAAAGTTTCTTGCAACGTTTAATGATAGACATTTGTTCTTCCGGATTTTTGCTATCGAACGGCAACTCGCAAGGCATCGGTAATGCCGGGCAAACTCTTTGTGAGGGGTGTTGGTGTTGTGGTGCAAAAGCGCTGCTGAAACGGGCTGGTCATCCATCCTTTGGAGCAAATGTTTAGCGCGATGTCGGGTCGATCCGGCTTGAGAAAAAACGCCCGCCAGAAAAACCAGTGGCGGGCGCTTGGGAAATGTCCCGGGCCAGCAAGGAGTGGGCTGTCCGGGATACAGGCGTTGAGCTTCACATCACCTGGCAAGGCCAGGCGAATCGATGACTTGCTGGCGCCGCAGGCGATGCAGCGTCAGCAGGCGCATCACATAACCGAGCTTGATGGCCGTCGGGCCAAGAATCGTCATGGCATGGGCCATCACCACGCTGGGCAGCGACAGGTATTGATCCAGGCCGTAGGCCAGAATCGCCCCGACCACTAACGCGATCAGTCCGCCGATGAGCATGGCGTGGGACAACTTCAAAACCTGATACGGATGCTCAAAAAAACCATACATTTCGATCACCTCCGTTTTGAAGTGTCACGGCCGTGGCATTCACGGCCGCATCCGTCGTCTTCAGGCCACCGGAATCAGCGGGTCGGCTGCCGCCAATGCGGTGGCACGATCAGCCGCCGGCGGATAGATCCACACGGTGTTGATCTGGGTCTTGAGGTCCTTGGCTTCCTTTTTCACCAGTTTCACCTGGCGATCCCAACCTTCGGTGAACACCGCGCCCCAGGCGCCCAGGTCCAGGCAGGTGACGTATTTGGGTTGGCTGTAGGCCATCGGCTCGACGCCCAGCAGCTCGGCGGCAACGTTGTTGCCGGCATAACGGCCCAGGGCAATCGCATGCTGGCAGGACATCGCCGCGAAGTTGCCCAGGTCATCGGTCGCGGCGTAAGCCACGTCACCGCTGGCGTAGACATCAGCGTGACCGCGCACTTTCAGGTTCTGATCGACATGCAGGCGACCCTGATGATCGCGGGTGCCTTGCACTTGTTCGGTCAGCGAGTTGGCGCGGAAACCGACGGTCCAGATCACGGTGTTGGATTCGATGCGTCGACCGTCGGCGAGGGTGACGCCGTTGGCATCGACCGAGGCAACGGTGGCGCCGACAACCCACTCGATGCCCAGATACTCCGAAGCCTCGACGATGGATGGACTGATGCCTTCGCCCAGGGCTGATCCGATTTTCGGTGAGCGTTCGACCACGATCACGCGGATGTCGGCGTTTTCACCGAGCACGGCACGCAGGCGCGCCGGCATTTCGGTGGCGGTCTCGATGCCGGTGAAACCACCGCCAGCCACCACCACGGTGTTGCGGGCGGTGCTGTCCGGTTTGTCTTTCAGCGATTTGATGTGGGCTTCCAGGCGGCTGGCCGATTCGATCTCGTCGACGTCGAACGCATGTTCCAGCATGCCTTCAACGGGTGGACGCTGCAGCTTGCTGCCAGCGGCCAGCACCAGGCGATCGTAGCTCAGCTTGCCCTCAATGCCCGCGGCGTTGATGTAGCTGACGGTTTTGCTTTTCTCGTCGATGATCTCGGCCGAGCCTTTGACGAATTTCACGCCCACCGCGTCGAACAAATCGTTCAGTGGTGCCTTCATGGTGTGCACGTCAGGCTCGTAGAAGCGCGGGCGGATGCGCAGTTCGGCCTGAGGAGCCAATACGGTGATCTCGACGTCATTTCGATCGTGCTTGTCCAGCAGACGGGCGGCGCTCAATGCGCTCCAGACCCCACCGAACCCTGCACCAATAATCAAAATTTGCTGTTTCATTGTTTAGCTCCTGAAGAACAATCGAGGGCGTAAAAAAGAATGTGCGATGTAAGCGCCATCGCGGCGGTTGACCACTTGCGACGCGAGAAAGCATCACTAAACAGTCGGGTTCGGCTTGATCTGGAACAGATGTTATTCGAGGGGTCTGGATCTGACACTGCTACATAGGGTCAGCCGAAGTATGACTAGGTATTAACGAGCTATACCAAGGTGTTAGTTGCTTGAATCGGCAGATGTTAGTTGCGTCGGTTAAGGACCGTTTCGATACAGGCGAGCAACTTTTCGGTGGAGAAAGGCTTGGGGAAAAAGGCAATGGGTTTCATGGCGCCGGTGCGCGGCGGGCGCTGCGCGTAGGGGTTCCCGGTTATGAAAATCACCGGGATATGAATGCCTTTGGCCACCAACTCTTCATACATGGTGATGCCGTCCATTTCCGGCATTTGTATGTCGGAGATCAAACAGGACGTATTAACCGGGCCATCGGAGAAGAGAAACTCATGCGCGCCTTCGTAGGTTCGCACTGTATAACCATAGGATCGCAATAAACTGTCCAGCGCCATTCGAACGGATTCATCGTTATCGACAACGGCAATCATTGCCTTATTGCACATAGTGGTGTCCTGCCTGGTAGCACAGAGCACTAAATAGGCTCTGCGCCATCCTTGCAAGATACGCCGTCCTGAAAGGGCGCACAGTATACGTGGGTATAGTCACCTGATTACTGGCTGGGCCGAGATCACCTCAGACATGCGCACCAGATCGGCAAAGGATCGCGCACCCATTTTGCGCATGGCCTGGCCGCGATGGATTTTTACGGTGATTTCGCTCAAGCCGATTTCACCGGCTATCTGTTTATTCATCAAACCCGAGGCGGCCAGCGCCATGACCGTTTGTTCCCGCGCGCTCAGCGTCTGGTGCCGTGAGCGCAATTCATCGGCGTGGCGCTCGGATTCGCGTCGCTGTTTGTCCCTGCTATGGGCGGCGCACACCGCATCGATCAGGTCCTGTTCGCGAAAGGGCTTGGTCAGGAAATCCACCGCTCCGGCTTTCATTGCCCGCACGGTCATGGCGATGTCGCCGTGCCCGGTGATGAACACGATGGGCACGTTGATACCGGCGGCGGCGAGTTCGTTTTGAAAGTCCAGGCCACTGCTGCCTTGCAGCCTCACATCCAGCACCAGGCAACTGACCGTGTCCGGACGCTGGTACTTCATGAACTCGGCGACCGAACCGAACAACTCGACCCGCAGGCCGATGGAACGCAACAGGCTGCCGAGGGATTCGCGCAGCGGCGCATCGTCATCAACGATGAAAACCATGGACTCGTTCCGGGTGATTTTGTGGAGTGGGTGCTGTTCGTTCATTGCGGGTTCCCAAGGGTTGGACGTGCAACCGCCCTCGCTTTATTCCTGGCGAGGGGCGCTACATTAATTGTCAGCCGGGCAGGCGGCACTCATACCTGTGTATTAAATGGCCGCTGCGAAACCTTGATCGTTGGCAACGCGTATCGGCAGGGCAAACAGGAACGAGCTGCCCTGGCCGCTTGTGCTGGTGGCCCAGATCCGCCCTTCGTGGAAATCGATGATCGAACGGCAAATGGAAAGCCCCATGCCGAGGCCGTTTGCCTTGGTGGTGAAAAATGGCGTGAACAATTGCGGCAAGACTTCGGCGGGAATGCCGGGGCCTTGATCGGCCACTTCGAGAACTGCTTCGTTGTCCTTCACCCTGGTGCGGATGCACAGCGCCCGCTCGCCAGGGCTGACCGCGTCCATGGCCTGGCAAGCATTGATGATCAGGTTGATGATCACTTGCTGCAATTGCACGCGGTCGGCGCTGACCTGGCCGCCGAACGCGGTCAGCTCGATTTTCGGGGTGATCTTGTGATGCGCCAACTCATAGCGAACCAGGCTCAGGGTCTCGCTGACGATGTCGTTGAGTGATTCGTTCTGGCGCAGCGGGCCGCATTTGCGCGACAAGGCCCTGACGCGATGGGTGATTTCGCTGGCTCGGTTGGAGCTGGCGATGATTCGTTCGAGTGACTGGCGTACTTCGAATACATCGGGTTGCGGGTGCCCGAGCCAATTGCGGCAGGCTTCGGCGCTGCTGGTGATCGCTGCCAGCGGTTGATTGACTTCATGGGCGATGGAGGCGGCCAGTTCGCCCAACGTCGTCACGCGGGTGACATGGGCCAATTGGGTCTGGGCGCGACACAGTGCTTCTTCGGCCAGTTTGCTGGCGGTCACGTCCATCAATGCGCCCAGGTACTCAAAGCTGCCGAGCGGTGTGGCAAACATGTGCAAATACTTGATGCGCCCGTCAGGCATCAGCAACCGGTGTTTGACCTCGATCAAGGTTGCGTGGCGTGCGGCCTTGTCAAAACCGGCCAGTACCAGCGGCAGGTCATCGGGGTGGGTTCGCGCCAGGAACAAGTCCACCGAGGAGGGTGCGCCCGCCGGGTATTCGAGTATCCGTGCCGCCTGCTCCGACCAGCCCATTTTCCCAAGGTCCGCGCGAAAGCCGAAGCACGCGGTCTGGGTCAGGCGCTGGGCCCCGACCATGTAGACTTCCTTGTGACGCAGGTTGTCGGAGACCCGTTTGCTGCGCAGCGCCAGAAAAATGATTGCCGCCAACACGGTCAAGCTGCGCAGCAAGTCCGTGACCGAGTCCCAGCGGCTGAATCCGCCGTGATACAGGCACATCGACGTCAGCACCAACATGCAGAACAACGCGACCACGATCACCGCGCTGATCGACAACAGGTTGATCGCCATCAGCAACAACGCGATGTAGAGCGTGGTGGTAGTGAGGTCGGATTGGGTTTCGGTGTTGATCAGGATCCCGCACGCCACGACCAATCCCATCAGCCACACCAACAGGTTTTCCAACGGCTTGAGGTTGAGGCCGAGCAAGTGACGAGAGGCCCTTTGTCCTGAGTTGTACAGCATCTTGCTGTAGGTTCCTTTTGCAGAGGCGGGCGCGCTGCGTGCGTTGGCAGGCTTTTTTTTAGGGATTTCGATCATGCGCGCCTCGGTGGTTTGTTCGGGCTGGGGGCGGAGAATCGGTTCAGTATCCTAGAAGCACGGGCTCGCACCCCGTTAGGACAAAAAACCCGAAAAAACTGCCATGGCAGCGAATGGCGCTTCAGTGGAAAAGTCGAGGAAGTGCTTAATTGGAATAGGTTTTTTTTGCGGGAGTTATACGGAAGTATCAACGCACTCACCTAATGCATGATCGCGCTGTCCGCAGGTACGACAGACCTTTTGCCCCCGCCGCCATACCCTGTTCAGGCACCTTCCCGAACTCAAATGGCCGCGTGCCGGGTAGCGAACCTCATGAACAGAAATGACCTGCGTCGTGCCGATATCCACCTGCTGGTGGTTTTCGAGACGATGATGCATGAGCGAAATGTCAGCCGCGTCGGCGAAAAGCTGTTCCTGGGGCAGCCCACCATCAGCGGTGCCCTGGGCCGTTTGCGCGTGTTGTTCGATGACCCGTTGTTCATACGTTGCGGGCGATTGATGGAACCGACCGCACGGGCCGAGGAAATCTTCGCCAACCTGGCACCGGCGCTGGATGGCATCGCCGCCGCGTTGAGCCGTTGCCAATCGTTCGACCCGCACACCAGCGAGGCGACCTTTCACGTAGGCCTGTCCGACGATGTCGAGTACGCGTTGCTGCCGCGGCTGTTACGGCAACTGCGGGTCGAGGCGCCGAGCATCAAGTTGATTGTGCATCGGGTCGATCAGCAGCAGATGTCGCAAAGACTGGTCAACGGCGACATCTCAGTAGGCATCAGCCATACCCTCGACCTGCCGGCGAATGCCCGACGCAAAGGCTTGCGGCCGATCCGGCCAATGCTGTTGCGGTTTGACACCCGATCCGGTCCGTTGGGCCTGGACGAGTTCTGTCGGCGCCCGCATGTGGTGGTGTCGTCCGTGGGCAGCGCCTCGGATGACACCGACCATGCCTTGAGCCTGCTGGGCCGGCAACGCAAAGTGGTGCTGACCGTCCCGCAGTTCAGTGCATTGCCGGGGTTGCTGGCGCAAAGCGACATGCTTGGCATCGTGCCGGATTACGTGGCCAAGGCGATGGCGTCTGTGCCGGGAATGAGAGCCGAGCCGGCTCCGTTGCAACTGCCGGCACCGGAGCTTTCGATGGTCTGGCGCGCAGCGGTGCACGATGACTCTGGCCAGCGCTGGTTACGTTCGCGCTGCAGTGCGTTGCTCTGTGAGCCGGTCGAGTTGCAGGTCGTGCCGAAATCTCGACCGGTGTTGCACAACGATCAGGCTTTGCTGGCCGCCAGGTAAGCGCCGAGACGTCGACCCATTTCTTCGCCCAAGGCCTGCAAACCACTCATTGGCCGGACCATGACCTCGAAGTCGACGATTTTTCCCTGTTCGTTGAAGCGGATCATGTCGATGCCCTTGAGCTGTTTACCATCAACCTTGGCGCTGAATTCGAGGACCACATTCAGGCCGTCGGCGGTCGCCAGTTCACGGTGGTAGGTGAAGTCCTCGAACACCTCGAACACCGTGTTGAGAATCATCGATACCACCGGCGCGCCCGGATACGGCGTGTGCGCCATTGGCGAACGGAACACCGCTTGCTCGTCCAGCAACGCAGGCAAGGCCTTCAAGTCACCGGTGCGGATCATCGCGTGCCACAGGTTCAAGGACTCCGCGGCTTTGGGGTGCAATTGCAGTTCAGACATATTCAACTCCTGTTTTTTGTTGTTGTTCAAAGCGTGCCTGATGCGGTGTGACCAAACTGTCGGGCGATGACCTGCGCGGCGTCATTTGCCCACACGCTGTAGATGGCCGGGCCCGGATGGAAACCGTCCCGCGCCATCGCCCCGGCCACGGGGGCCAAATGGGTTGTCAGCATCCTACAGCGATCCTGACGATCCGCCAGTCTCTCAAGATGCGCATTGAAACGCGCCGCGCGGTTACCGAGATACCAGCGCAGTGGTTGCGGTAGCGCGGGAAACAGGTGCATCGGCGGAAGAGGGGAGATGACGACCAGCTTGACCCCGAACTTGTCGAGCAGCACGTCCAGCAACTGCTGTTGACGGGCGATCCACTGCGTATCGGTGATCGTGCTGGTCACATCGTTGACGCCGATGGACAGCAGCGCGACATCGAAGGTTTGCGCGGCATGTTGTTCGAGCAGTTCCAGCAGCGCTTGCGAATCCAGACCCGACCGCGCCCAGAGCGTCCACCCAACCTGATAATCCTTGGCCAGACGACTGACCACCTGGCCGCTCAGCGCTTCAGCCTGAGTCGCTGCCCCGACACCCGCCGCCGCACTGTCGCCGAGAATCAGCAAACGCAGCGCCTCGCCATTGCCGACCAGCCCTTGGCGCTCACCCTCGGCCTCCGGCAATTTCGGTGTGACGCGCCGCGTGTACATGCCCTGCATCAGCAACACGGGGCCAAGCATGATTTTGGTCAGGGCTTCGGTTTTGCTCATGCGCAGGTTTCCGGAAAGGGGAGCCTAGATTCGCTTAAATTCCGCCCACGAAAAAGCCCGAATCAATCGAGGTTTGTTGTATCGCAGATGAAGTACCGTGTTACTTGAACAGTTCCGAGTGACTTCCGAGATCGACAAATGTCAGTAGGTCGGAGCGCGTGTGTTCATAAATCATCAAGAAGTCACCACCAATGTGACACTCTCGAAAACCAGTCCAATCCCCCGACAACGCATGGTCCAGGTACTGCGCTGGTAATGGGTCTCCCAGAAAAAGCATGACCATTACCTGACGAACCTCATTCATGTCACGGCGCCCGGCACGCTTGTAACGTTCCCATGACTTCTTGAATTCCGAGGTCTGTGCACACTGCTTGGGCAGTTCAGCGCGTTTTTGCTTTTTCTCCGGTTTCGCCATCAACGTCCCTCAGCATTTCGTCTATCGAGTCGAAGCGCTGGCGAATTTCGCGTGCTTCCATCATGGCGCGAGCTGTTTTCTCCGATGGGACGCGAACTTCAAACGGAAGTCCCTGAGTCGCTACTACTTGTCGAAGAAACAGACGCATGGCATCACTGATGCTCAGTCCACAAGCGCTCAAGACTTCGGTAGCTCGTGCTTTCAAATCCTCATCAATGCGGCAACGCACGTCCGTCGTTTTAAGTAATGCACCCATGGCAGTAACCTCATCGTTGATTTGTAGCTACATTGGCGCTACCTCCAGCATTCTGGTTGAACGGGGGCTTTGGGGTCAACCGCAGCTTGATCAGTGGCTCGATGCGTTCCGGCCAATTGAGTTGCCAGTCCCATATTTCAAACCTTTACGCACGCCATGAATATCAGCCTGATCCTTTTGTTACATGGGATAGGTCCGGCGCCTTTGCAGGAAATTGCCGATGACGTTGAACTCTTTTCAACGCCCACGAAAAAGCCCGGCTGATCAGGCCGGGCTTTTCGTGGTATTGCGGTGAAGCATTTCGTTTAGGCGACGGCGTTGCCTTGCAGACGATCCGAACCATCGGCAGCGACGGTGTTGCCTTGCAGGCGATCCGAGCCGTCAGCGGCGACGGTGTTGCCTTGCAGACGATCCGAGCCATCAGCAGCGACGCGGTTTTCGATCAGGCGATCAGAACCGCCTTCAGCCACACGATTCTGGATCAGACGATCCGAACCACCTTCAGCCACACGGCTTTCAATCAGTCGATCCGAGCCGCCTTCAGCGACGACAGGTTGAGCAGAAGTTGCGGCGAAAGCGTTAACTGCGAAGATCGAGAAAGCGATGCTGAGGATGGTTTGGCGTTTCATGATCGTGTGCTCCGGGGTGTTATTGGTTGGTATGGAGCTGATGTTACGCCGTGGATTTTTTAAGAGAACTTCATTGAGTTAATGGTGACTATTGACGCAGTCAATGGTTGCCCTGCGCCGTATTCGTGGTCATTGATCGGTGACGCACAATTCCCCGGTTGCGCGGATCAGGGCCTGGCCGTGCAGGGCATCCTTGATCAGGGCGGAGCGCTGTTCGGCCAGCCACGCTGGGCATTCCGGGTCGACGCGGTAGGGCACGAAATCGGCGTACTCCTGCAACAGACGGGTTTGCAGTTCATCGAGTTTGGGGCGGATCTGATTGAGGTCCGGTCGTGGCACATCCGGCGCCTTGTGCGCCGCCTGCCACTGAGCGATCAAACCGTACTGCACCAGTTTGTTGGCTTCGATCTGCGCGGCGATCAATTCTGCGGCTTCGTCCGGGTCCACTTTGCGCTCGACGGCCTGCTTTTTGGCGTTGGCAATCACCAAGGCTTCCCGGGCGGTATCCTGGATCGGTTTGCCACTGTCCCACTTGGTCAATGCCACCTGATCAGCAATGTTCAGGCGCTCGTTGATCGTGTTCAGCAGCGGTTGCAGGGTTTCGGGTGCAGCGGTGGCGGCCTGGGCGCCGCTGGCGAGTATGCCGAGCAGGGCACAGCTCAGCAATTGCGGCAGGCGTGGGCAGTGGAACATAAGCAAACCTCTTGGGCATGGGATGCGCATCAGGTCTTATGTATCACAGCTGAGCCCGAGGCATGAAACACGACAGTGTATTCAACCCGTTACAGTGGCGGCCAACAGTCGTTCAATCTGTGCCAGTTCCCAGGTGCTGAGCAAGCTCACCGGGTCGGTGCCGAAGCGCTGTCCGCCGTTGAATTCGCGACCGTCCGGGCTCTGGCAATGCAGGCAGTGGCGCAGGTGTGTGCCATCGACATCAAGGCTAAAACGCCAATGCTCGATGTCGACATGCACCGGACCGGGTTGATCTTCAAGGCGCTTGAGCGGGCGCAAGTCCAGGGCTGCATCGCGCAATTGCTGGTAAACCTCGCGGGCGGTCAGGGGCGGCACGGGTGTCTCCGGGCAGTGGGTGAAGGCGACAGGATAGAGCGTGCCCCTGAGACTGTCATTCGACGGTCTGTGCCTGCCGGGTACGCGGTGCCTCTTCGTCCCGCAGCTGAAGGCTCATGTCGTCGCAGCTTTGCGACCAATCTGTCAGCCACTGTGGCATTTCCATAGATTGCTCCGGCAACCCCAGTTCGCGAGCAAATTCGCCGGGCGGCACCGTGCCTTTCGCTGCACGGAACAGGCCGCGCATCACCACCACGCCAACCACTCGGCCATTGCTCACGAAACGGTGCTCCATGAAGCTCCACTTGTGATCCCAGCCGAGCATCCGCGTGTGAATTTCAAACGCTTCGAACAGCCTCAACTCACGACGAAACTTGCCCCAGGTATCGCCGACGATGGGCACCGCCTTGTTGCGCAGCGCCACACGAAATGCGCCACTGCGCAGCACGTAATCCATGCGCCCGATGTCGGCCAGGGTGAAATAGCGGCCGTTGGTGACGTGCCGGTTGAGGTCCAGATCCAGCGGCCACACGCGCATGTGCACGACGGTGGTGGCCAAGGCATCCACGGGCTTGCGCCACGGACGACGAAACAGCATGAGGAACAGTCGGAACCAGAGATTCATAAGTACGCCGATGATGAAGTGATGGCTGCACTTTAGGCGTCGGAAATCGGCTAAGGTAGGTGCGCAAATGACTTTTTTCATGCGAAAAGCGCAACAGGGGTTTTTATGCACATCACCTTGCTTCTGGCTGATCAATGTTCCGCCGCCAGCGCGACCCTGGCCCTGGAAGTGCTCAGCGCTGCGAACCTGTTCGCCGAAGACTCGCCGTTCGAGGTGGTGAGTGCATCGCTGGATGGCGCGCAAGTCGCCGCGTGGGGAGGGCAGACGTTACGCGCAGACCGGTCCATCGCCGAGATCCCGCGAACCGATCTGGTGCTGATCCCCGGATTCCTTTTCACCCTGAAAGACGCCTTGCCGACCTTCGCAGTGTATGGCCCATGGCTGCGTCAACAACACGCGCAGGGCGCGGTGGTGGCGTCGATGTGCACGGCGGCTTTCATGTTGGGCGAAGCGGGGTTGCTGGATGGCGTTCGCAGCACCACGCACTGGGCCTTTGCCGACCTCTTTCGTCGCCGCTACAGCGCGGCGTGTCTTGAGGAAATGCAGATCATCTGCGAAGACCAGCGCGTGATCACCAGCGGCGGCGCGAGTGCCGCCATGGACCTGCTACTGCATTTGGTGCGTCGCTTTGCTTCACTGGAACTGGCGCAGAAGTGCGGCAAGTATTTGCTGGTCGACTCGGTGCGCAGCGAGCAGTCGGTGTATGTGATGTGGTCATTGCCGAAAAACCATGGCGATGGTGAAGTGCTGCGGGCGCAGAACTGGCTTGAGACACACTTCGACCAGCCGTTGCTGATCGATGACATCGCCCAGCAATTCGGTTTCGGCGTACGCAATTTCAAGCGGCGCTTCAAGGACGCGACGGGCTATACGCCGATTACCTACCTGCAAACCCTGCGTCTGGAGAAAGCCAAACAGCTGCTGGAATCCACCCGCATGACCCTGGACAGCATCACTTATGCGGTGGGCTACGAAGACGGTAACTCGTTCCGCAGGCTCTTCCGCCAGCGTGTGGGATTGTTGCCAGCGGCGTACCGCAAGAAATTTCAAGCGGTCGCATGATGTCGAACACGAAAAAGCCCGGCTGATCAGGCCGGGCTTTTTGCGGGTGGAGCGGTGAAGCAAAGTGTTTATGCAGCGCGGTACTTGATCAGGCGATCGGCACCGCCTTCAGCGACAAGGTTGCGCAGCAGACGGTCGGAGCCATCGGCGGCCACTTCGTTACCTTTCAGGCGATCCGAGCCATCAGCGGCAACGGTGTTGCCTTGCAGACGATCAGAACCATCGGCAGCCACTTCATTACCTTTCAAACGATCCGAACCATCGGCCGCTACAGCGTTACGCTTTTCCAGCAGGCGATCCGAGCCGCCTTCAGCCACACGATTCTGAATCAGACGATCCGAACCACCTTCAGCCACACGACTTTCGATCAGTCGATCCGAGCCGCCTTCAGCGACCACAGGTTGAGCAGAGGTAGCGGCGAAAGCGTTAACTGCGAAGATCGAGAAAGCGATGCTGAGGATGGTTTGGCGTTTCATGATCGTGTGCTCCGGGGTGTTATGGGTTGGTATGGAGCAGATGTTACGCGGTGGATTTTTTAAGAGAACTTCATTGAAGTGATGGTGAACATCGACAACATTGATAGGGCGAACGGCATACCCCTTGTGGGCGTGATGATGCGGCGTAGCCTGTCGTCGGCTGCACGGCCCGGCCAGTAGCGTGGGGGTATGCTGGTTCTTCGCAGGTTTCATGCTCTGATCTAGAGGATAAACCGATGCACGACTACTACGATTTGGGCACCTACAGCCGCCCGGTGACAACGAGTTCGCCACAAGCCCAGCTCTGGTTCGACCGTGGCCTGATGTGGTGCTACGGCTACAACCACGACGAATCCATCCGCTGTTTCCAGAAGGCCCTCGAACACGATCGCAATTGCGCGATGGCCTACTGGGGCATCGCCTACGCCTCGGGTCCCAACTACAACAAACGCTGGGACGCCTTCATCGAACAAGAGCTCAAGGAAGCCGTGGCCCAGGCCCGGCTGGCGACGCAAATAGCGCTGGTGCGTCTCGACGGCGCAACGCCGGTGGAGCAGGCGCTGATCCGCGCGCTCCCGCAACGCTACCAGGCCGAACAGGCCAATAGCGTTGACGAACTCTTCAGCTGGAACGATGCCTACGCGGCGTCCATGCGCGATGTCTACCAATCCTTCCCCGACGACCCCGACGTGGTGGCGCTGTTCGCCGAAGCGCTGATCGATCGCACGCCGTGGCAGTTATGGGATCTGAAAACCGGCGAACCGGCAGCCGGTGCCGACACCCTTGAGACAGTGGCCGTGCTCGAACGAGCGTTACAACGCATGGAGCAGCACGGCGATGCGCCGCACCCCGGTGTGCTGCACATGTACGTTCACACCATGGAAATGTCGCCGTACCCGGAACGGGCGTTACGCGCCGGCGATGTCCTGCGCGACCTGGTGCCGGATGCCGGACACTTGCGTCACATGCCGTCGCACATCGACGTGCTCTGCGGTGATTACCGTGGCGCCATGATCACCAATCACCGGGCGATCCAGGCCGACAGCCAATACCTGGCACAGGAAGGCCCGATCAACTTCTACACGCTGTACCGCAGCCACAATTACCACTTCAAACTCTACTCGGCGATGTTCCTCGGCCAATACCAACCGGCGTTGGAAGCCGCCGAGCAACTGAGCGAAACCATCAAGGAAGAACTGCTGCGCGTCGAGCAACCGCCCATGGCCGACTGGCTGGAAAGCTTCGTGTCGATGAAGGTCCACGTGCAGATCCGCTTCGGCAAATGGCACGACATCCTCGCCACACCGCTACCGGATGACCAGGCGCTGTACTGCGTGACCACCGCCATGTTGCATTACGCCAAAGGCGTGGCCCATGCGGCTTGCGGGCAAGTCGACGCCGCCGAAACCGAGCATCACCTGTTCCTCGAAGCGTGGGCCCGAGTGCCGGATACGCGCTACCTGTTCAACAACCAATGCAACGACATCCTGGCCGTGGCGGCCGGCATGCTGCGCGGCGAAATCGAGTACCGCAAAGGCAACGTCGACGAAGCCTTCGCCCACCTGCGCGAAGCGCAATCACTGGACGACCACTTGCCCTACGACGAACCCTGGGGCTGGATGCAACCGGTGCGCCACGCACTCGGTGCGCTGCTGCTGGAGCAGGGCAGGGTCGAAGAGGCGTTGCACGCCTACAGCGCCGACCTCGGCCTGGACAACACCCTCAGCCGCGCGTCGTGGCATTTGGATAATGTCTGGAGCTTGCACGGCTATGTGGAATGTCTGAAACGACTGGGGCGTGATGCCGAAGCGGCGGCTGCGCAAGTGCGGCTCAACCTGGCGATGGCGCGGGCGGATGTGGAGATCAAGGCGTCGTGTTTTTGCCGGGTAGGAAAGGGGTGTTGTCAGTAGCCCAGGGACCAGCCAGTTGCGATCACTCCGGCAACCCCGCCAACCGCAGTCCATCGGCGAACCGGGCGAAGTCTTCGGGGCGCTGGATCGGCAGCCAGTCTTTGAGGTTGGAGATGCGCAAAGAGGGGTCCAGTTCGTGCAGGCGCTGCATCGCCACTTTCGCTTTATCCAGGCGCCCGCTGAGTGCATGACAGGCCGCCACCAACGCCACCGGAGGCAGCAGGCTGGGCAAGTTGCCCAAGGCCTTTTCCGCCCAGTCCGTAGCGGCATCAAAGTGTCCGGCGAAGAAGTGCGCCAGCGCCATGCCGACCTGCATCCGGAACATTTCCGGGTCCAGCGGACTCAAGCGAACGGCATGGCTCAAGTCCTTGATGGCCGCGTCGGTTTCACCGTGCAGCGCACGCAAGATGCCGCCGAGGAACCAGGCGGGCGCGAAGTTGGGGTTGAGCAGGCGCGCCCGGTCGAGCAGGGCAATGCCGCCGTCGACCTCGCCGGCGAGGTGGCTCAGCGCATGCCCGCCGCGCGTCAATGCGACCGCATCATCGCGGCCAAGCGTCACCGCCAGGCGCGCGAGCCGAATTCCTTCGGCAATCTCGGCAGGCCGATCGTTCATCCAGCCATTGAGCTTGCGCCAGAAGTGGCACCAGGCAGCCATGCCGTAGGCCGAGGCAAATTCTGCATCGAGTTCGATGGCCGTGTAGAACATCGGTAGCGCTTCCTCGATGGCCTCCCGATTGCCGCTGTGCAATTTGGCCATGCCGCGCAGGTAGTAATCGTAAGCGTCGAGGCTGTCCGTCGGCTTGCGTTTGGCGCGTTCGATTTCTGCCCGTTCGAGTTGCGGCGCGATGGCGCCGACCACGCTTTCGGCGATCTGATCCTGTAGCTCGAAGATGTCGTCGAGCAGGCCTTCGAAACGCTCCGCCCAGATGTGCGTGCCGTTCGTTGCGTCGATCAATTGCCCGGTGATGCGCACCTTGTTCCCGCACTTTCGCACGCTGCCTTCCAGCACGTAACGAACGCCCAATTCCTGGCCAACGCCTCTGGCGTCCACCGCCCGGCCCTTGAACGTGAAACTCGAATTGCGCGCAATGACGAACAGCCAGCGGATGCGCGACAGGGCGGCGATGATGTCCTCCACGACGCCGTCGGCGAAATATTCCTGCTCCGGATCGCCACTGAGGTTCTGGAAGGGCAAAACGGTAATCGAGGGTTTGTCCGGGAGCACCAGCGCAGAGGAGGGCGTTTGCCTGGAAAAAATCGCGTGTTCGTTGATGTCGGGCTGGCGCTGTTGCCCGTTATTTTCGACATTGACCTGCCCGACAAAGCGGTAACCCTTGCGGGCGACCGTGCGCACAAGGCGCTGTTCTTCGCCGGTATCGCCGACGGCCTTGCGCACCGCATTGATGTGGCTGGTGATCGTCGATTCCGAGACGATCCGGCCGCTCCAGACGGCTTCGAGCAAGTCGTCTTTGCTGACCACGCGATCGGGGTTGCTGACGAACAGCAGCAACAGATCGAAGACCTGCGGGCCGACGGCCACGACTTGTCCGCGCAAGGTCAGCTCCCGGCGATCCTGATCGAGCACGAAGTCATCAAATGCGAACTGCAAAGTGAGCATCCCCTGGCGAAGCGCCCTCAACTCCGTGTCCCAGGCGACTGGCGATTGGTATCTGACGCTGATGATACGGCAGGTCGAACGCCGCTGCACCGTCAGCGGCAAGGGCCGCTGGACGATCAAGAATTTCTTTGGACGTAAATCCAAGCGTTCGCCAAGGCAAACCCAAGCCCGGCGCAAGGACTCGCCGCGCGCGTGCAGGCAATCTTGCTCCACACCGACGCAATGATTGCCGTCGACAAGTGGAGAGAACCCATGAAGATCGTCGTTATCGGAGGCTCCGGCCTCATTGGATCGAAACTTGTGAACACCCTGCGCGAGCGCGGCCACGACGCGTTCGCCGCCAGCCCCAGCACTGGCGTGAACAGCATCACTCGCGAAGGCCTTGCCGAAGCGATGGATGGCGCTGATGTGGTGGTCGATGTAGCCAACGCGCCGTCGTGGGAGGACCAGGCCGTCCTCGACTTCTTCGAAACGTCGAGCCGCAATCTGCTGGCTGCCGAAGCGGCTGCCGGGGTTCGCCATCACGTTGCCCTGTCGATTGTCGGAACCGAGCGGCTGCCTGAAAACGGTTACTTCCGGGCCAAAGTTGCGCAGGAAAACATCATCAAGGCATCCGGCATTCCTTACACGTTGCTGCGTGCCACACAGTTCTTCGAATTTGTCGGCGGCATTGTCCAGTCGTTCACCGTAGGTGAGGAGGTTCGCGCTTCGCCGGCGCTGATCCAGCCAATAGCGTCCGACGACGTGGTGGCGGCGCTGGCCGATGTCGTACTGGCTGCGCCGGTCAATGGCACGGTCGAAGTCGCCGGTCCCGAAGCCCTGCCGATCGACGAACTGGTCAGGCGCTTTATGCAGGCAACCGGGGACAACCGCAAAGTCGTGCCGGACGTGAACGCCCGCTACTTCGGCGCCGTGCTCGACGACCAATCGTTGACCGCCGGCAAGAGCGCGCGTCTGGGTGCGATCCGCTTCGAAGACTGGTTTGCCCTGTCGGCGAACCGCTGACAATCGCACCATCACATTCCCACCCACGTAGGAGCAAATGCCATGGTTACTCGCATGCTGTTGGCCGCTGTTTTCACAGTGCTTTCGATCGGCGCGGCGTCGGCCGCTGAGCCGCCTCCCGGCAAGGTGACGGTGGTGTTCGACCGTCCCATTCCCAACATTCCTGGCAAGAGCATGAAAGGCGTGGTCGTCGAGTATGGGCCGGGCGCAGCCTCGCCAGCGCATACCCATCCGAAAACGGCTTTCATCTATGCAACGGTCCTGGAAGGCTCGTTTCGCATCAAAATAAAAGGCGAGCCGGAAAAGGTCTACCACGTCGGCGAAAACTTCGTGGAGGAGCCGGGCTCCGTGCACGAAGTCAGCGCCAACGCCAGCGACAGTCAACCAGCACGCCTGTTGGCGGTGTTCGTCGTCGACAGCGATGACATGCCGCTGGTGACGCCTCTCAAAAAGTGAGCCGAACTGATTGGCGCTCGACAGTCGGGTGGCAGGTGGCTGCCGCCCAATGGCTGCTGGAGAGCTGCAAAACAGGTAACGCAGAGGGGGATTCGGATCAGTGGCGCTGGAGCAGGGCGGCTTCGATGCAGTTCAGCAGCCTGTCGCCGTCACAGGGTTTGGGCAGACAGGCAACCAACTCCGGGGCATGAGCGCCCAGTGGCGGAGCTGCTGCGGGATAGGCGGTAATGAATATCGTGGGAATGTGAAAGCCCGTCGCGACGAGTTGTTCAAGCATCTCGACACCGCTCATTCCCGGCATCTGGATATCGGAAATCAGGCAATGGGTTTCGGTGGAAGCGTTAGCGTCGAGAAACTCCAGGGCGCTGCAATAGGTTCGGGTTTTATATCCGCCGGACCGCACCAGGCTATTCAGGGCACCTCGAACGGAATCGTCATCATCGACAATTGCAATAATTGTGGCACTGCGTGTCTGGGGGGATTGGGTCATGTAATGGGCTCGTGACTACGCCGGTTGTACCTACAAGATACGCGGTCTTCAAGGTGGGAAAAGTATATCTATGTATAGGTCGCTAAGATCTAAGTGTTGATGTAGCGCAGGCCGTTCGATGACATCGTGGGCGGTGTTCAATCGTACACGTGGCAACGAGGTTTACTTGGCGCGTGGCGATAAGAAGCTAATCTGAAACGTCGCGACCGTTTCGGATGCCCGCCCCGACGGCAAACGGCAGACAAGACACGACTTTTGTTCCCTCTCCGATGGATAACAGCATGCAGATTTTATGGGACGATGGTGAGCGTATCTTCTGCCGGGAACTACGCTCGGGCGCGGGCGGTGACTGCAGTGTGCTGGTGGCGCGACCTGCTGCCGCACAGCCGCTTCCGGCCTGCCTGGGCCGCCTCACCCACGAATTTGCACTGAAGGACGAACTGGACCGTAGCTGGGCGGTTCGGCCGCTTGAGATGGTGCGTGAAGGTGGGCAGATGCAGTTGGTGCTCGAAGATCCCGGTGGCGATCCGCTCGTGCAGTGGCTGGTGGCGCCCATGGAAATCAGCGCTTTTCTGCATCACGCCATCAGCGTCGCGGTGGTTCTGGGCAAGCTCCACCAACGTGGACTTGTCCATAAAGACATCAAGCCCAGTCATATCCTGGTGAACTGCGCTGACGGACAGGCCCGGCTCACCGGATTCGGCCTGGCCTCACGGCTGCCGCGCGAACGGCAGGCGCCGGAGACCATCGCCGGCACGCTCGCCTACATGGCACCTGAGCAGACCGGCCGGATGAACCGCTCGATCGATTCGCGCAGCGACCTCTATTCCTTCGGCGTCACCCTGTATCAGATGCTGACCGGCTCACTGCCCTTTACCGCAACCGACCCCATAGAGTGGGTGCATTGCCATATCGCGAAAAAGCCGCAACCACCGAATTCGCGGGTTGAAACCGTTCCCGAAGCGCTCTCCGACATTGTCATGAAGCTATTGGCCAAAACCGCCGAGGAGCGCTATCAGACGGCTGCGGGCGTAGAGCATGACCTGCGTCGATGCCTGGCGGATTGGCAGAACCTGGGCCGGATCAACGAATTTACGCTGAGTGAGCACGGCACGTCCGATCGGCTGCTGGTGCCCGAGAAACTCTACGGGCGCGAGCGCGAGGTCGAAACGCTGGTTGCCGCCTTCGGGCGAATCGTAGAAAACGGTGCGCCGGAGCTGGTGTTGGTCACCGGTTATTCCGGTATAGGCAAGTCGTCGGTGGTCAATGAACTGCACAAAGTGCTGGTGCCGCCGCGCGGAATCTTCGCCTCCGGCAAGTTCGATCAATACCGGCGTGACATTCCTTATTCGACGCTGGTACAGGCCTTTCAAAGCCTGGTGCGCACGCTGCTAGGCAAGAACGACACGGAGCTGGCGCACTGGCGTGACGCGTTGCAACAGGCGCTGGATGCCAATGCGCGGCTGATGACTGACCTCATTCCGGAACTCAAACTCATCATCGGCGAGCCTCCACCGGTTCCGGCCCTAGACCCGCAGCAGGCACAACGGCGTTTCCTTCTGGTGTTCCGGCGCTTTATCGGTGTGTTTGCCCGGGCCGAGCATCCGCTGGCCTTGTTTCTCGACGATCTGCAGTGGCTCGACGCGGCAACGCTCGACCTGCTGGAGGATCTGCTGACCAGCCCGGACATGCGCCACCTGATGCTGGTGGGCGCCTATCGCAGCAACGAAGTGGATGTCACCCACCCGCTGTCGAGCAAGCTCAAGGCCATTCGCACTGCGGGCGGCAGGGTCGAAGAGATCACGCTGGCACCGCTGGCCAAGGCGCACATCGAGCAGTTGATCGCCGAGGCGCTGCATGACGAGATTGCGCATATCGAACCGCTGGCGCAGTTGGTGCTGGACAAGACTGCGGGCAATCCATTTTTTGTGATCCAGTTCCTGCATGCGCTCGCCGAGGAGCAACTGCTGACGTTCGATCATGACGCACGTCAGTGGTGCTGGGACCCGGATCGCATCCATGCCAAGGGCTACACCGACAACATCGTCGACCTGATGGTCGACAAACTGACTCGCTTGTCGGCCGAGACACAGCAGGCATTGCAGCAACTTGCCTGCCTGGGAAACGTCGCGACTATTGCTGCACTTTCGACCGCCATGGGCATGCCCAAGGCGCAAGTCCGCACGGTGTTGTGGGAAGCGATTCGCCAGGAACTGGTCGAGCGGCTGGAGGGCGCGTATGGCTTTGTCCATGACCGCATCCATGAGGCCGCGTATTCACTGATCCCCAGGGATTCCCGCGCCCAGGCTCATCTGCGCACCGGCCGGCTGCTCGCCGCGCAGACGCCTGCGGCAGACCTGGAAGCGGCAATCTTTGAAATCGTCGGTCAGCTCAATCGCGGTGCCGCACTGCTCACCGAGCAGAACGAGCGGGTGCAACTGGCCGGTTTCAACTTGATGGCCGGCCAGCGCGCCAAGGCGTCAACGGCTTACGCCTCCGCGCTCAACTACCTCAGCACCGGTGCACAGCTATTGGATGAAGATGGCTGGACGCATCGCCATGAGCTGATGTTCGCGCTGGAGTTGAACCGGGCCGAATGCGAATTCCTGACCGGGCAGCTATCGGTCGCGGATGAGCGCCTGACGGCACTGTCGAAACGCGCCGCAACCACGATCGAACGCGCCGACGTCGCCTGCCTGCAAATGGACGTTTATCTGCTGCTTGATCGCAGCGATGGCGCGGTCGCCGTTTGCCTCGACTATCTGCGGCATGTGGGCATCGAGTGGTCAGCCCATCCGAATGACGATGAAGTGCGCCGCGAATATGAACAGATCGGCTCGCTGCTGGGGGATCGGGCCATCGAAGATCTCATCGATTTACCGCTGATGAAGGATGCGACATCACTGGTCACAGTCAACGCGCTGGGCAAGCTTTTCGCGCCAGCCTTGCAGACTGATTTCAATCTGTCGTGCCTGTCGATCTGCAAGGCGATCAGTCTCAGCCTCGAGTGGGGTAACTGCGATGCCTCCTGCGTGCTTTACGCCAATCTATTCAGGGTCGCGGGCCGGCGTTTTGGTGACTACCAGGTGGGGTTCCGCTTCGGTCAGCTCGGCTGCGAGCTCATTGAACGACGTGGGCTTACGCGATTCGAGGCCAGCACCTACCTGTGCTTCTCGTGTTTTGCCGTGCGCTGGATGAGGCCCGTGGCCGAATGTCGCGAACTGCTGCGCCGTTCGTTTGCGGCGGCGAACCGCATCGGCGACCTGCCATACGGCGCTTATGCGGGCAACAATCTCACGGCTGACCTGCTGTTCGCCGGCGAGGTGTTACCCGACGTGCAAATCGAAGCCGAACGCGGCCTCGATTACGCGAAGACGGTGCGCTTCGGGCTGGTCATCGATTTCATCAACACCCAACTTGCACTGATCCGCATGCTCCGGGGCCTGACGGCCACTTTTGGCCGTCTCGACGACGGTGAGTTGAACGAGCCCGACACCGAAGCCCATTTGTCCAGCAACCCGGATCTGGTGCTGGCCGAGTGTCTTTACTGGGTTCGCAAGTTACAGGCCCGCTACATGGCCGACGATCCTGGGGCGGCCATGGCCGCTGCCGCGAAGGCGCAACAGTTACTTTGGGTGTGCCAGTCGTTTTTCGAGGAAGCCGAGTTTTACTTCTATGACGCATTAGCCCGGGCCGCCTGGTGTGACAGCATCCCGGCGGACGAATACGGTCCGCACCTGGGCGCCATGATGGACAGTCACCGGCAATTACAGACCTGGGCGCAACAGTGCCCAGATAATTTTGCCAGCAGGGCGGCATTGGTCGGTGCCGAAATCGCTCGGGTTGAAGGGCGTGTCGTTGAGGCCGAGCTGCTTTACGAGCAAGCCATCGACATGGCGCAGAACAGCGGTTTTATCCAGATCGAGGCGCTTGCCAACGAGCTCGCATCTCGCTTCTACGCCGCGCGTGGCCTGGGCAAGATTGCCCGGGTGTATTTGCAGGATGCCCGTTACGGCTACCTGCGTTGGGGCGCTGATGGCAAGGTTCGGCAGCTCGACGCGAAGTATCCATCGCTGCGTACCGAAGAACACCCGCTAGGCTCGACCACCACCATGGCCACGGCGGTCGAACACCTCGACCTGGCCACCGTACTCAAGGTCTCCCAGGCGTTGTCGGGCGAAATCGTTCTGGAAAAGCTGATCGATACGATCATGTTCACGGCCATCGAGCAGGCCGGCGCCGAACGGGGCTTGTTGATTCTCTCGACCTGCGCGGAACACCGGATTGCCGCGCAAGTGACTACCGGCGACAACGCGACGCAATTGCGCGATATCCCGGTCAGTTCGCAGGTGCTACCGGAGTCGGTTCTCTATCAAGTCCTGCGCACCCGCGAGAGCGTTGTGCTCGACGATGCCGTGACCGAGGTGGCATTTTCTACAGACCCTTACATCCGTCAGCATCGCGCCCGTTCGATCCTCTGCCTGCCGTTGATGAACCAGGCCAAGCTGACAGGCGCGCTCTATCTGGAAAACAATCTGGCCGCCGGGGTGTTCAGCCCGGACCGGATCGCGGTGCTCAAACTGGTGGCGTCACAGGCTGCCATTTCGCTGGAAAATACCCGTTTGTATCGCGAGGTTGCCGAACGCGAGCGGCGCTATCGCGAGGTGCAGACGGAGCTGTCCCACGCCAACCGTGTCGCGACCATGGGCCAGCTCGTGGCGTCGATCGCTCACGAGGTCAACCAGCCGATTGCCGCCGCCATCCTCAATGCCAATGCCGCCCAGCGCTGGCTGAACACCGAGCCACCCGAGCTCGATGAGGTGCGTCATGTGCTCAGTCGACTCATCCTCGATGCCAACCGCGCAGCAGACGTGCTGGGGCGGATTCGTCAGCACATCCGCAAGGCGCCGCGACAGAAGGGGCCGGTGGACATCAACGCCGCGATCGGCGAAATGATCGAGTTCAGCCGTAGCCAGATCATGAAGAATGGCGTCGCATTGCAAACTCAACTCATGGACGGTTTGCCCCTCATCGAAGGCGATCGTGTAGAGCTGCAACAGGTGTTGCTCAACCTGATCATGAATGCGCTTGAGGCCATGAGCGGGACTGCCCAGGGCGAGCGGCAGTTGCAGATCAGCGTGGCGCCGGGAGAAGCGGGCTACCTGCGGGTGAGCGTCAGCGATTCCGGGCCGGGATTTCTCGTGGAAAACACCGATCAGGTGTTCACCTCGTTCTACACCACCAAACCCACGGGGCTGGGGTTGGGGTTGTCGATTTGTCGTTCGATCATCGAGGCCCATGGCGGTCGTTTGTGGGCAAGCGCCAACCAGCCTTGCGGTGCCACGGTTCAGTTCACGCTTCCCGTGATGCAGGGATGAACATAGTCGGTCAGTGCCAGACGCAATACTTAGGTTTAAGAGGGGCCGATCGAGGTGACGGATCTGGAAGGTTTCGCCAATGGCAAGCCGGTTGATTTCGGCGTTGCAACTCTGCTTCGCAGCCTGGCGTCAGCGAGGGCCGCGATGCCGCTACGGCGGCTCCCTGGGTGCATTCCAGGCAAATTTAGATGCTGTGCTACACTTTTTTTTCCGTCAATTTTTCAAGAGTGCCGTGCATGAACGCACCGTCTTGTGAGCCGCAAAACAATGGTTCGATCGTGTACGTGGTGGATGACGATGCTTCCATACGCGACGCACTGAGCAACCTTTTGCGCTCTGCCGGCATCCGCGTCGAAACCTTCGCCTCCACGGCGGAATTTCTCCGCCAGCCGAAGACCGAGGGCGCCAGTTGCCTGGTCCTGGATGTACGTCTTCAAGGCAATAGCGGCCTGGATTTCCAGCGGCAACTGGTTGAGTCCAACACGACCATTCCGATTATTTTCATCACCGGCCATGGCGACATCGAGATGTCCGTCAAGGCGATGAAAGCGGGTGCCGTGGACTTCCTGGCGAAGCCGTTTCGTGAGCAGGACCTGCTGGACGCGGTATCCACCGCGCTGCAAACCGATATCAAGCGTCGGGAAGTCGAACGGCAATCTTCGAACCTGCATGCCGACTATCAATCGCTGACGGCGCGTGAGCGAGAGGTCATGGCGCTTGCCGTCAAAGGCCTGATGAACAAACAGATCGCCGGGCAAATGAACCTCAGCGAAATCACCATCAAGATTCACCGCTCCCATGCCATGAAAAAAATGCACGCCAGGTCCTTTGCGGATCTGGTACGGATGGCGGAAGCGTTGGGAGTTGGGCATAGTCACTAAGCTGCGTCAGGCTGGTTGGCGCCGATGACGATTGCCGCGCACGGGACGACAAATCGCCAATAACTTGCTGCTCGTCTCATAGTTGGCACGCAAGCGAACAAAATTATTGAAATAAATAACAACAAGCTTTAAATGAGAAGCTCACTGGCACATTGCTAGCAGTCAGTGAGTGTCGCCAGTTTCTGGCTCAGGGAGCGCTGATGAGTTTTCGTACAAGGAACGACTCCCCACGGCAATCGACCGATTGCGCAGTAGCGTCACTTCAACATAAAGATTACCCGGCTACTGTCGGCATGGATTGCGTTGGCAGCGCGGGCACGATCGAACAATTGCTGGACTCAGCGCGCATCTGGCGTCATACCACCGCGTGGGTGTTTTACCGCGCAGGTGAACAAATGCATTGCGTCGGGCAAGGCGACCCACGGACGCAGTGGCCTTTAAACATCGAGAATGAAGCATTTGACGCCTTTTGCCGGGCCCGACGCTTGCACCGCTGGCCGACCGGCAGGGGCGAAAGTGTGCTGGGCTGGCTACTCGCGCCAGAAGACGAGGCCGCGGAACCGGCGCTCGCCGAATTTGCCCTGCACCTGGGTGTTCAGCTACAGACCAATACGCTTGCCCGTGCGCAGATTACTCAACGTGTGCTGTATGAAATCACCTACCTGGCCAGTTCAACCCGCGACCGCGCCGTGTTTCTGGTGGGGGTTCACCGGTTGCTGGCCAGCCTGATCGATGCCGAGAACTTCTATCTTGCGCTGTACGACCCGCACACCGGCAAGATCGACTACCCGTATTACGTAGACATCATCGACGTTGATGCGCTGGAGTCCGAGAACTACGAATACCTTGTCCCTTCGCGCCTGTCATTGACCGGCCAGGTGTTGACCACCGGCCAGCCGCTGCTGATCGACGCCGCCGGTATTCTCGCGGCTCAAGCGGAGGGGCGTTTCTATTGCGTGGGTGATCGTCCCGAATTCTGGATGGGCGCGCCGTTGAAAAACGCCTCGGATGAAGTGTTCGGTATGCTGGCGATGCAGGTCTATGACGTTGCGCGTATTTACAGCGCTGAAGACCGCGCGTTGTTTCTGGTAGTGGCGCGCCACGTGGCCATGGCCCTGGGCCGGATTCTGCACCGGGAGGAACTGGAGCAAACGGTGATGCGCCGCACCCTGGAGCTTTCGGCACTCAACGACGCGTTACGGCAGGAAGTGGCGGACCGCGAGCGCGCCGAGCATCTGCAAAGCGCGCTGTTCCAGATTGCCGAACTGTCGAGCCAGTCTGGCGATATGGCTGAGCTATTCCAAACCTTGCATGGCATCGTCGGTGATCTGCTGTTCGCGCAGAACTTCTACATTGCGCTGTTCGACGACGCGACCAGTGAAGTGACTTTTCCCTATTACGTGGACGAGCGGCAGACCATCTGCCCGCCAGCGCGGCGTGGGCGTCGGGGCCTGACCGAGTACGTGATCCGCCAGCGCCGACCTTGCCTGATTGACGTCGGCGAGGCTGAACGATTGGCTGCAAGCGGTGAAATCGAACTCGCTCAGGAGTCGGTCCGGTCCTTCTCCTGGCTGGGCATTCCCTTGTTCGATGGCGACATGGTGCGAGGCGTGCTGGCGGTGCAAAGCTATACCTCAAACGTGTGGTACACGCTGCGGGACCAGGAACTGTTGACGTTCGTGTCGCGGCACATCGACACCGCGTTGTCGCGCCGTACCGCCGCCGAAGCGATCCATACCGCCAACCTCAAGCTCGAAGCCCGGGTGCAAAGCCGCACCCGTGAACTCGATCACGCCAATGCCAAGTTGCAGCATGAAAACACCCATGATGCGCTGACCGGGCTGCCGAATCGAACCTACCTGCAACAGCGCCTGAATCTGGCCTGGTCACGCTTTGGCAGCCATGGCGGGCACTTGGCGGTGATGTTCATCGATCTCGACCGTTTCAAGATGGTCAACGACAGCCTCGGCCACCATTTCGGCGACCTGCTGTTGATGCAGGCCGCCCACCGCTTACGCGGTTGCTTGCGCGAAACCGACATGCTGGCGCGCCTGGGCGGCGACGAATTTTCAGTGCTCGCTCCCGAGGCGTCGCTGGACGTGGTCATCGAAATCGCCGAACGAATCCTGGCGGCGTTCGACCTGCCGTTTTTCATCAATGGCTATGAGGTTTTTTCGTCCTGCAGCATCGGTATTGTCAGCGCCGACAGTCAGTTCCATCACGAGCCGGCCGACTTGCTGCGCGATGCCGATGCGGCGATGTACCGGGTCAAGAGTGCCGGGCGCGACAGCTACGCGGTGTTCAACCAGGAAGTGCGCCGTGAAGTCTCGGACCAGGTCGAGCGAGAAGGGGCCTTGCGCAACGCGCTCAAGCGTACCGACGAACTGCTGCCGTATTTCCAGCCGATTGTCAGTGTGGAAACCGGCGAGCTGTTAGCCCTCGAAGCGCTGATCCGCTGGCATTCCCCGGACGGCCGGGTGATCGCGCCGGGCGAGTTCCTTCCGGATGTCGAGGGTTTGCGCCTGATCGGCCGACTGGACTTGTACATGCTGGCCAGCATCGCCGCGATCCTCGCGAAACCTGAACACGCCAACTGGCCTGCGGTGCACGTCAATTGCTCCAGCTACAGCATGACGCGGCCGGACTTCGCCAGTGATGTGTTGGCGTTGTTGGCGCAACACGGCGTCGAGCCGTCGCGGATTTGCCTGGAGTTGACCGAAGGTGCGCTGGTGGCCGAACCGGCGATTGCCAAGCAGACCATGCAGCAATTGGCCGACAACGGCATGTCGGTGGTGCTCGATGACTTCGGCGCAGGATTTTCATCCCTGAGCTACGTGCATCAATACCAATTCAGCGGCTTGAAAATCGACAAGTCGTTCATCCTCGAACTGACCACCAGCGCCCGCAGTCGCGCAATCGTCCGGGCCATCGTGCGCATGGCCGAATCGCTTGACCTGAGCGTGGTGGCCGAAGGTGTCGAGGATCACGCGACGCTGGACCTGCTGCGCGAGATGGGCGCAGGGCAGGCCCAGGGTTATTACTTTGCCAAGCCGATGGGGTTGGAGGCGTTGTTGGCGAGTTCGGTGATGGGTGGCTGATGACTGCTGGTCAGTTCCGGAATCCGGTTTTTATACAGATTGCACTGATAAAGGACTGTGTTAGTCGATTGATCACGGAGGTGTTGTGGGGAGATGTTCCGCCTGCTTTTTCAAGCAACTCGGCATAAACACTCGGATAGGGATCGGGAATTAGCTTTGTTAGCACCTTGCGGATATTTTCCCTCTCGACTTCTCCAGAATTCAAGCAGTCTCGTAGTTCGGAAAGATCATTGTGGAACTCGCCTGCTGTTTCCTCATTGATGATAAGCCCATTAGAAGCAAGCAGGGTTTCAATAAGAATCACATCCCCTTTGTAAGCGGCAAGCCACAAGGCTGTACGGTTCAGGTGATCCTGTCTATTAATATTTAGAGGGTTTTTAATCAATTCATTTATTTTCGTTGTATCCGAGAGTTCGATGGCCTCAAACCAGATTCTTTGATCTACGGTTAACTCAGGTAAGCTTAATATATGGCCGTTAGCTTCTTGCCATTGTTCTATCTCAAGTTTCGAGTAATATTCGGTAAAAACATCGATATCCGGCTTGGGTTTGTCGAGTGATACGTTGGCTTCTGACGTTTTTTTGTTTTTTTGATCTTCATTAAAAACACGGTTTCGGTCTTGATACAGTTTCAATGCCTGCAGTGTTGTCAAATGACGACCAGTGACTCCCACCTCGATGTTAAAGTTTTTTGCTTGAAAGATCTCCCAAGCTATTTCGAAATTTGGTTCCCCTTCGAGGTTTCCAAACAGAACATGCACTATGGCCGTAAGGTTGTTGGGGCCTGTAAGATTGACATCTACGCCACTCTCAATCAGCGATTTGATCATTTCAATATTATTTGTATTCGCTGCTTTGAACCAATCTATGTGGCTCTTATTGGGCGTGCTTCTTGTGGGTGTTTCCAGCGATATTAAAGGGATAATTTCCTCTGGTGTGTTGTTGGTACAGCTAACCTGACGGTGTAACCTGTTGGATGATGAAGGTGTATGTGTTTCCGGTTGTTGCAGGTTCAATGGTTGGCGTGCAGTAGTAATGTGCATAGAACTCCCTTCGTGTTGCAATAAACTAAATTATTGCGAAGGGTATATCGTTCCACGGTAATTCTGACAGCCTATATACATTCACATACAAACTAACGCCTACCATATCCTCTCTACTGATGAAACGTTCGTCCCAACGCATCCAGCCGCGTCGCTATCGTCCCCTACGTGCGGAAAAACCGCTTGGGATGGCAGGGCGCAAGGGCAGGGGATAACGTGTTGTCGATTATTTCCTCGCTGGCGAGACGGCCCACTACCGCCGCCAGCAGCGTACCTTCCGGGCCTTGCCTTACCTCCATTTCGGGGCTGGAAATGATGGTGTTCACGAGATTGGGTTGTGTCTTGTAGCGGATGAAAATCGCTGGGGAGGCCTCGATGGGAAGGGGCATTTTCAGCGTCTCGGTCAGCTGTGTGTTGCCTGCATTGCATCGAGGGCGCCTTCTTCGGCGACATACACGGCAGGCCGAGGGGGATTCTTGAGGTTCGGCTCAAGATCCAGAATCCGTGATCGGGATATCAGGTTGGCCGATGATGGGACATCCGGGGGCCCTTCATCCAGGTTTGCGCTGTAGGACAGAGAACCTGTCCAGCGTATCGCCAAGTCGGGCAATTCGGTTTCGAGTCGGCGGTATTCCTGAATGGCTGCACCACGCAATTGCGCAATGGGGAGAGCGTAGTGAAACGTGATGAATTACAGCGCTGTACTATCCTCACCGTGAACGAAGCTGAACTTACAGAATTGAGGGTAAAACAATGGACGTTGATCCCTTAAGAAAACAACTCGAAACCGAGTACCTGCACCTTCAGAAAGTGGTTGAAGACTTTGACAGCAGAACGCTGCTGATCAAAGGCTGGAGTGTGACGTTCAGCCTTGCCCAAATTGTTGCCGGCTTCACGAGCGCGTCACCAAGCCTCTTCCTGATCGCTGCGCTGACCGCGACTCTTTTCTGGGCATTGGAGACGTCCTGGAAGGGTTTTCAATATGCTTACCATGGACGCATACGGGACATTGAAGCGTATTTTTCAGCTGAAAGCCCGCCGCCAATTCCCGCATTCCAGATATCGACCCGGTGGTTCGAGACGTTTCATGCCGAGGTGGCGGGTAGGTATTTCGAGTTTGCGAGGTGGCCACATGTGTGCCTTCCGCATGCTGTCGTGGTGGTTTTGGGACTGGGGATGTACGTGGTGTACTAACCAGTAGCCTGGAGTCAAAAGCACATTTGTTACGCCCACAAAAAACCCGGCTGATCAGGCCGGGTTTTTTGTGGGTATTGCGTTGTCGCGATGTGTTCAGGCGACGGTGTTGCCTTGCAGACGATCGGAGCCGTCGGCAGCGACGGTGTTGCCTTGCAGACGGTCGGAGCCATCGGCGGCAACGGTGTTGCCTTGCAGACGGTCGGAGCCATCGGCAGCGACGGTGTTGCCTTGCAGGCGATCCGAGCCATCGGCGGCGACGGTGTTGCCTTGCAGGCGGTCGGAGCCATCAGCGGCGACTTCGTTGCCTTTCAAACGATCCGAACCATCGGCAGCGACGCGGTTTTCGATCAGGCGATCAGAACCGCCTTCAGCCACACGATTCTGGATCAGACGATCCGAACCACCTTCAGCCACACGGCTTTCAATCAGTCGATCCGAGCCGCCTTCAGCGACGACAGGTTGAGCAGAAGTTGCGGCGAAAGCGTTAACTGCGAAGATCGAGAAAGCGATGCTGAGGATGGTTTGGCGTTTCATGATCGTGTGCTCCGGGGTGTTGTTGGTTGGTATGGAGCAGATGTTACGCCGTGGAATTTTTAAGAGAATTTCATTGAAGTGATTGTGAACATCGACGGCATTGATAGGGCGGGCGGAACACCGTTGGTAGGCGTGATGATGCAGAGTGGAGATTGCGCCAGTACATTGATTACATTGCGGATCAACTGTAATGCGCCACAGTGTCATTATCAGCAGCGCCGATCACAAATAGAGTCAGCCTGACGATTTTGTCTACTGCATCGCTAAGGTGTCTCTCATGATTCAGAGCATTTTCAAAACGGCTGGTTTGGCGGCACTTCTTGTCGCAAGTGCAGCCGTGCCGTTTGCCCAGGCACAACCCTTGCCCCTCGATAAAGTCGGCGCTTTACATAACGAAGACGTGGAATGGCGCAGCTTTCCCGCTTTCCCGAAAGAAGTGAAACTCGCCGTAATCGCCGGTGATCCGAGTAAGCCTGCACCCTACGTTGTGCGAGTCAAAGTGCCCAACGGCACTAAATTAATGCCCCATACCCATCCAGAAAATCGTATCTATACCGTCATGTCCGGCGTTTTCTACATTGGGTTTGGTAAGGTCTTTGACCCGGACAAACTGGTTGCTTATGGTCCGGGTAGCGTCGTGATACTGCCGGCCAATACGCCGCACTTTCACTGGGCGAAATCCGGGGAGTACATCTCACAGGTTTACGGCACGGGGCCGCTGGGGCTTGAATACATTGATAGCCATGATGATCCTCGGAATGCGTCGAAGTGAGAGGCGCTCAATATTGAATCTGGCCTGGAGCCTTGCATGAAAGTTGGCGTGATCTCCGATACCCACGGCCTGCTGCGCCCCGAAGCCCTCGCGGCGTTGCAGGGTTGTGAACGGATTATTCATGCGGGCGACATTGGTAAGCAGGAAATCCTTGAACAACTGGCGGCGATTGCGCCGCTGTATGTCGTGCGCGGGAACAATGACCAGACGGCCCCGTGGGCAGAACTCGTGGCCGATCACCTGAGTTTCGACATCGAGGGTTGGCAGACCTTACTGGTGCATGACATTGCCGATGTACCCGCGCTGCTTGATGCGGGCACGAGGCTGGTGATTACCGGACACTCCCATAAGCCACGCATTGAGTGGCGCGGGGAACGGCTATTCCTCAACCCGGGCAGCGCAGGGCCGCGGCGGTTCAAGTTGCCGGTGACGTTGGCGTTGCTGGAAGTGGAGAAGGGGGCGATTGAGCCGAGGTTGGTTTCGTTGGTGGAGTGAGGGTTATCTGATGGAGACCGCCTCCGACCGCGCTGCCGACACGCACTCGGTGTAGCAGCTGGCGAAGCCTGAGTTCGGCTGCGCAGCAGTCGTAAAACCTGCAAGTGAAGTCATCCCAAAGGATCGCACTGCCTGATTTTGCGTCTGCTTCGCAGCCGAGCGCAGGCTGCGCCAGCTGTTACGGGCTGGGTTGCGGATTAAGTCAGGTAAATCTCTCCCCCTTCGGTTACTTGTTCGCCAGCAGTAAAAGCTGCCCCTTCAATGTGGTAGACGCTCGGTTCTTCCGAAAAATACTCCTCCAGGCCCATCATGAACATCCGATGGTCTTCACTCTCTTCGAAGCCTGGCGTGTGATCCTCGAGTGAAGCCCAGCGCACTATCAGGTTGAATCGCTCAGGGGTTTCTATCCCTTGTGCAAGCAAGTGGCCGCCGTAACCCTTTGCGCGGGTGAGCAAAGGCGCGACCTCGGCAAATGCACGTCTGAACATTTCAATGCGTTCTTTGTGGACGGGGAGCAGGGCGATTTCATAAATCATGGCGTTCCTCGGATATGACTTAAGCGGTTAAAAGAACGCACTTACGGGATGAGCGATGGCTCGACCGCAATCACGATTTTTCCTTTAAGGCCGTTGTTGGGACTCTCCAACCGGGCATGGGCGAGAGCAAGGTCAGCAAGCGAATAGACGGCGCCGACGTGTGGCCGAAGCTGACCGCGCGCTATCAACGTGCTCAACTCATCCAGCTTGCCGCGGTTCTGTCGTGTGAACACGAAGTGATAACTGGCGTTCTTGCCCCAGGCCTGAACGAGGTTTTGTGGCTGGGCAATGTCCACAATCGACACCACGCGACCCAGTTGGGCGAGCACGTCGGGGCTACGCGTCAGTGTGTTGCCGCCGATGGTGTCGAACACGACATCGACTCCGCGGCCCCCCGTTTCGCGGAGGATGGCGTCGACGTAATCCTCCTTTTCGTAGTCGATGACCACGTCGGCCCCCATGGTTCGTGCGAACTCAAAGTTGGCTTCGCGCACGGTCGTGAAGACTCGCGCTCCAATGGCTTTTGCCACCTGAATGGCTACATGACCGACGCCCCCCGCGCCGCCGTGGATCAGAATGCTTTCCCCCACTCTGAGCGCTGCACGCCCGATCAGTGCTTCCCATACCGTGCCGCCGACCAGGGTCAGACTGGCCGCCTCAAGATGACTCAGTGATGGCGGCTTCTTCCCGATAATGCTTTCGGCCGCAACGTGGTACTCGGCATAACTTCCTGGCCCGTCAAATATTTGCGGGGTGTACCAGACTTCGTCTCCCGGAGCGAAGGCCGTCACACCCGGCCCAACTTCTTCGACAACGCCCGATACGTCGTGCCCGGTAATGGCCGGCAGTGGCACCAGGTCGGCATAGTCGCCACGTCGAACCTGATAATCCAAGGGGTTGATGGAGGTGGCGTGTACCCGCACCAGGACTTGTCCCGCACGCGGCACAGGCTTGGGCACGTCGCACAGTTCGAACGATTCCGGGCCGCCAAATGATTTAAGCATCATCGCTTTCATTGAAAATCCTCGTATCGACAAAAAGGGATATCGAGATATCTCGATATTATGGTGTAAAAAAATTACAGATCTGTCCCTATGATCTCGGCCAGCGCACTGATGGCTGCTTCATTGCGCTTGTAGTAGGTCCATTGTCCAATGCGTCGGACTTCGACCAGGCCCACTCGTTGCAGCGTCGCGAGATAACCAGACACCGTTGACTGCGACAGCCCGATACCTTCCTGAATACTGCTGACGCAGACCCCCACCGTGAGAACGTCACCCTCATCCTGCGGAGGGAAGTTCTTAACGGGGTCCTTCAAGCCTTTCAAGATTTGAAGGCGTGTAGGGTTCGAGAGGGCTTTGAATACTTCGAGTAGGTCCATGAGTGCAGGATATCGAGATTTATCGATATGTCAATACGGGAGGCGACAGAGGGCGAGATTTGGTGCTGCCACGCACTCTGTGTAGCAGCTTGCGTAGCCTGCGTTCGGCTGCGCAGCAGTTGTCAAACCTGCAAAGGTGATCATCCTGAAGGACCGCGCTACCTGATTTTGCGTCTGCTTCGCAGCCGAACGCAGGCTTCGCTAGCTGCTTCGTGATGTTTTGCGGTTTAAGTGAAATCAATATGTTTCCTTTGTCGCCGGAATCTTCGGTTCGATTCACTCCCTAACCACAGACGCCGAACCCCACACCTGAACCTGCGCGCTTTCAGACGGCGCCGTCGAAAAAATAAACATCATCTTGCGCGTTGCATTCGGTACCGACCATTCGTAGGCGATGGTTTGAGTGGGTCCATTGAGGGGCGATTGTTTTTGTTCTTCTCTCACCAATTTGGCGGTGAGCGGGGCGGGTGGGGTTGTGATCATGGCGAGGAACAACTTTTTTGCAGTCTCGGTGTTTGCTCTGCGGCCATAGACCGAGCAGAAGTTTTTGTCGCTGGAGAGGGCAAGTACGAAGGTTCCGCGTTTATCTGGAACGGACCAGGCATCGCCTGGCTTGCCTGCGAGGAAATGCGCTGCCTTTTCAGGAGGAAGTGCGGGTACGCGTTTTAGCGCTGTTCGCAGGGTGTCGAGTTGGAAAAGGTGTTTCATGCAAGTCGAGAGGTAAGTATCGTTGAACGCGTTGGCTTGCTCGTCGGCTTCGCTGGCAAGGCATATGTTTGAAGCAAGGGTGAGGATGATCAGGGCGGGGAAAAACTTGGGCACGCGGACGCTCCTTGTCGTTGGATAGAGCTAAGCATAGATAGTTTGGGGATTCCATTCGCCGTTTAACTGTGTGGCTGGTGGTTGATGCTCCATTGATTGAAGGGAAACGGAGGGCGAGATGGAGTGTCGTGATTCAAAGAGGGTGAATCTATTTTCTGATAAATAAATCCGTCCCCATTTTTACTTATGAGTTCCCTACAAGTGTGAGTACCAGTAAACATCAAAAGGAGGGTTAACTTTCATGCTCGTAGAACCTTTGTTTCTCAGTTTTTGGTTCCGTTGGGCACGGGTAGGTAGCGAGCATGAACGTAAACACACTAAGCGTGCTCGGTTGAGTCTTTAGCTCACGGGTCATATTGCCCTTCGACCAGTCGAGAAACTTTTCTACCAAAGCTTTGTGCGTAATCAAATGTGGTATGCAAAAAGGTCCGCTTTTGTGGGTCGTTAGCGTGTTATAGGCATCGGCATAGGTCCAAGATTCACGCCATGTTTTGAATTGAACTACGCACATGAGCGTAAGTGCTATGTCGTCTTCTGTAGCTTTTTGTTGAGGGATGCGAATAACTTTACAGGTATCGATAAGTCCTTGCCCTGTTGACCAATCGAAACCCACCGCTGAAACCGGTAACGCAGTCCCCGCCAGTGCGAGAACACTCAATAGCCTAAAGGTCTTCCGATTCATAGTCCGTAATCCCTCAAATGACGGTTTCTACACGTCGTTCCTCTTGAACAAGCTCCATATAGCCCCCAATCAAGGGGGGAGCGGAGTCTATTAAGTGTTGCTAAAGGCCGAAATTGAAGCTGCGTTGACTATCTGCTATTTGCCGCATTCAGATTTCAAAAGGTGCATCTGGCCGATTGCCGCTCTCTACGGAGGATAGCCTTGGGTCGAAGGCCCGCTAAATTGTTTTCCTACAACAAACGTGACGGCTACTTTCGCCAGACAAAAACGGGCGCCTTCAGCGCCCGTTTCCACTCACTCCGCCACCTGCGCCCGCAACCGCCGTCCAATCACATCCATCAAATCACACCCATCCCGCAACGGAATGGCCAGCAGCTTGGAAAAGTCCGACAACACCACCGTGTCGCAGCCAATCTCTGCGCGAAAGGCAATATTCTCCAACACCTGCGTAACCGTTCGAATACGGTAATCCGCCATGGCTTGCAGCACATCGAGCGGTGCTTCGGTATCAATGAGTAGGGAGGCGGGAATCAGGTCGATCCCGGTGAGAGGCATGTATCGATTCATTCTGAATGATCTCTGTTTGATTGGCTCAGGGCCGTCAATTGGTCATTCTCTGTGATCAGGTCGCCAAACCCGGTCGCTATTCTCTGCGACGAGGCTGACTATAAGCCGCAGGGCAAGAACGCGGTAGGTGACGCATTCCGAGCTTCATGTAGGACCAATCACACTGAATCTCAGACCTTTCACCTCACTTCCCTACAAAACTAAACACAACCCCGAAATGTTCATTGCCCCTCGCTCCTAACTCACCGAAGCTATCCTCTATTAGCCCTCACGCCGTCGAGATGGACCTCCACCCAATGCAAACCCCAGCGCAACCCCAACGCCCACTCTGGAAAATCTACCTGCTTTTCCTGGCGCCCATGGTCTTGTCGAATTTCCTGCAATCCATGTCCGGCACCGTCAACAGTATCTACATCGGCCAGATGCTTGGCACTCAAGCCTTGGCTGCCGTGTCCGGCATGTTTCCCATCGTGTTTTTCTTCATCGCCCTGGTCATCGGTTTGGGTGCTGGCGCAGGGGTGTTGATCGGGCAGGCGTGGGGCGCTCGGGAGACGCATTTGGTGAAGGCGATTGCCGGGGCGACGTTGTTTTTGGGGCTGTTGATCGGGTTGGTGGCGGCGGTGGTGGGGAGTGTGTTTGCGCGGTCTTCGCTGGTGGGGTTGGGGACGCCGGTTGATGTGCTGGACGATGCGGTCGCGTATGCCCATGTGATGTTGTGGTTCATGCCGTCGCTGTTGGTGTTTGTGTTGTTCACGCAGTTGCTGCGGGGGGTGAGCGACACGCTGTCGCCGTTGTTGGCGCTGGTGGTGTCGACGGTTATCGGCCTCGCGCTGACGCCGGCGTTGATTCGCGGGTGGTTGGGATTGCCGCCGATGGGGATTCAGAGTGCGGCGTTCGCCGGGTTGGCGGGCAACCTGGTGGCGATGGGGTGGCTGGCGTGGCGTTTGATTCGTCGCGGGCATCCGTTGGCGCCGGACCGCGAGTTTTTTGCGGCGATGAAGCTGGATTGGGCGATCCTCGGCAAGGTGTTGCGCATCGGTCTGCCCACCGGGTTGCAGATGGTGGTGTTGTCGCTGTCGGAGCTGGTGATTCTGGCGCTGGTGAACCAGCACGGGTCCCAGGCGACGGCGGCGTATGGCGCGGTGACGCAGATCGTCAATTACGTGCAGTTCCCGGCGCTGTCGATTGCGATCACCGCGTCGATCCTTGGCGCCCAGGCGATTGGGGCGGGGCGCATCGAGCGCATCGGGCCGATCCTGAAGACCGGGTTGATGATCAACGTGTGTTTGACCGGTGGTCTGGTGGTGCTCGGGTACTTGTTGTCGAGCTGGTTGCTGGCGTCGTTCCTCACCGAAGAGGCGACGCTCAACATGGCTCAGCACCTGTTGCACATCATGCTCTGGAGCCTGTTGGTGTTTGGCTTCCAGGCGATCATCGGCGGCATCATGCGCGCCAGCGGCACGGTGATGGTGCCGGTGGCGATTTCCATTGTCTGCGTGGTGGGGATTCAGTTGCCGGCGGCGTATCTGCTGGATGCGAAGTTCGGGCTGCAAGGGGTGTGGATGGCGTTTCCGGTGGCGTATCTGGGGATGCTGGCGTTGCAGACGCTGTATTACAAATTGGTTTGGCAGCATCAGAAGATTGAGCGGTTGGTTTAGGTAGTGATGTTTGTTTGCTCGCGAAGGTGGTGTCAGTTGAGGTAGATGTTGATTGGGCTGACGTCTTCGCGGGCAAGCCCGCTCCCACAGGGATCTGTGTGGAACGGGGCTGTGGTGTCGCTTGCCCGACTTGATGTTGGGGGCTGTCGAACCGACAATTCATGAGGGGGAGAGTTAACCATCAGGCGCAATCGCCTGGGGAGGTTTTCACATGGGCCCCTCATCGCAAACCATCCTGCAAAACCGCGCCGCCGCCGGGCGGCGGCTGGTGGAGCCGCTTCTTCAATACGCCCATCGATCTGACGTTATCGTGCTGGCCTTGCCCCGTGGCGGGGTGCCGGTGGCTTATGAAGTGGCCACGGCTCTCGGCGTGCGCCTCGATCTGATGCTAGTGCGCAAGCTCGGCGTGCCGTCACATCAGGAGTTCGCCATGGGCGCGATTGCCAGTGGCGGCATCCAGATTCTCAATGAGCAGGCGCTGTGGGCGCACCCCATTGATAAAGCCGCGTTCGATGCGGTGGTCGCCCGGGAAAGCAAGGAATTGTTGCGCCGTGAGCAGGCGTATCGCGGCAACCGTCCGCCGCTGCAACTCAAGGATCAGGTAGTGATCCTGGTCGACGACGGCCTGGCGACTGGCGCTTCAATGATGGCCGCGATCCATGCCGCGCGAGTGCATGCGCCGTCGCGCATCGTCGTCGCCGTACCGGTGGCGCCGATTGAAACCGCCGAGGCGTTGCGCAGCGAAGTGGATGAGCTGGTCTGCCCGCTGATGCCTGACTGGATGATGTCGATCGGTTACTGGTACATGGATTTTTCACAGACGTCGGATAGCGAAGTCATGGATCTGTTGCAACGGGCGTGGCAGAACGAGGCGAGTTGACTGTCGTTACACGGTCCACAGTGTGTTGCCGGTTGCCGGTTGCCGGTTGCCGGTTCAGAGCCGTGGCGTTCTTTGTTTGGCGTCGCCAAGTTGCAAATTTCCAGACGTGTCTGGTCCTGCGCATCATTGGCAGCCGCCGCGCTGAGTCCTTTCAGTAAATGTCCAGTTGTCAGTGTCAGGTCAGTGGATTGAATCGGGTACTCGTGCTTCGATCACCGGTATTTCAAATGCTTCCAAAGGGCGGTGGCGATACGGTCGTTGTTGCTGCCATCGCCGAATATTTTCTGGCCGATGCTCAGTCCGAGCTGGCGATAGCTTTCAAACTGGGCCTCGTCGAAGAACTGGTCGGCGGTTGTCTGGTTGGGAAAGTCCGGATTGACTCGGGCGTAATTGAAAACATCGGCCGCCAGCGATGAAATAAGACGAGGCTTGATCACCAGAATACGGCTTATCAGCTCAGCCTCGTCGTTGGGCCGCTTCGGATCGGGGCGGCGGACAACGTCGAAAAGCAGGGCACATTTGTCACTCGCTCCGTCGGGTGGATTCTTGAACTCGCTGATGCTGCCAAACACTTTGGCGAGGATGCTGTTGGTTGATACCCCGGTGTCCTCCCTGATTTCAAGGGAGTGATCGATGCGCGCCAGACGTATGAGATTGGTCAGGTCATCGAATTGATAAGTGGGATCGCAACCACAGTCACACAGGACAATCAGTTCGATGTTCCGATCCTTGCGCAGGAGTTCATAGACCGCGGTGTTATCGAAATGACCGCCGTCAGACAGATACTGAAAATCGCGGCGATGGCCATGGTAATGACCGGTGAACTCATAAAAGAAATAGGTTTGAGTCGGCAGCCAGCGGGCGAGGAAGGGGTCAATGCGTACGTACGGCATTTCCTCATCGTCCGTGAAATTGCCGGGCCACCAAGTGCCGAGACGCACATTGGAGATGCCCAACACGAGGGACAAACCGAGGCTGGTCGCGCGCCCCAATCCCGTGGTGAAGGCCGCACCGGAAGTGCCTATCCACTGTCCCAGCGTCAATGATCGCGTGATCTCCGAGTTCCACAGATTTTCGGTATCACGATGCTGACGCTTGCCGTTGTAGATAAAACTCATCGACTGGCTTTCTGATTTCGGCGTGCCGGGAAACCAATAGGGTGCCACGCATAAAGGCTTGCCCTTGCGGTCGCGTTGCACAAGCTGTTCGGCAGGGTCGACCGTAAGGTTCATGGTGACATTGATCAGGTGCAAGGGGCCGGCGGTGCGGGTGGCGTAGTAGGCCTGCAGCGAGAGGTCATCCCCGGATAAGGTTTCGGCGACGCTCATGCGTTTTTTCCGCTGATCCTCATTGCTGTAGAAACGTTGACCGTTGGAGGCACCCAAATAGGCACGGGTCAGCCGTGACGAATAGAAACCCTGGAACGAAGAGCCATTGAGAAAGCCCATGAACCGGCTGGAAACCAGTGTCAATATCAACGCGAGAATGAAGAGCGCGGACAGGCGCAATGCCATGCTGGCAAACGATTGAGCTCCGATTTGCTGTCCATCCCATGCAATCCATTGCACAAAGAGCGCCCAGACCAGGCAGAGCACCAGAACCATCACGACACCACCGAACATGGCCAGCGTGTCCAGAGGTAATTTCAGTAGCCAATCGGGCAGTATTTTTTCATCTTTGGTCCAGGCCACTCGCCGTACCAGCCAGATCAGCACGGGCAAAACTCCCGCGGATGTGATCTTCCAGGTCCCGCTTACGCTGTACACCTCCTCAGTCAATGCGATTACCAACACCACGGCCCCGAGCGCGGTCGTGATGATAATGGCTTCACTCAGATATCGAGTGATGTAGATGCGGTAGTTACGAACACTGTTGGTGTTGAGTCCATCATCATCCCTGTTGGTGGTGCTGAAGGTGGCGAGCTTTCGCAGTAGTCGGAAGAAAATCAATAGAGATATACCTGCCACGATCGCCGCGGCTGCACAAAACAGCGCAATACCGGGTGAGTGACCCAGATACGCGAAGAAGCCAGCGACAGCGACAAGACTGCCGATCGCGGCGGTTGCAACAGAGCAGGGGTTGCGCAGCGCGGGCACGTCATCCAGCGCGTTGGCTGGAATCGCGAGCCAGTACGCCTGTATCAGAGGCAACAGAAGAAAAAGCGCGGCGAAGAGTGGCAGGCTGAAAAACCAGGTGTCGCAGAGTTGTCTGACCAACGTGGACAGTGACAGGATCACCACTAGCGGCATACCGATAACGAAGTGCAATGACAGCCAGTTTCGCCACGTCATGGCCAAGGCATAGAACATGTCTCCGGAGCCGGTGGGCGTGAGATAGCGCCCGTTTTCCCGCAACCAGGCACTGGGGCCGTTGCCCACGTGTTCCGTTATGTATTCGGTGTGTGTACTGATGCTTCCCGGAGGCTCAAAACGCAATACCTCGTAGGCGTCATCTGCTGCCATGCGTACTTTTGCTTGAGCAATGGCATCGGGAGTCAAGGGCTCGGTAGGTGATGGCGGACACTGTTCGCGCAGTCGATCAGGTTGGAACAGGCAGGAAAAGAATGCCCCTATATAGCCCCCGCCACTGACAGTGGAGAGATAGTCAAAATAAGGTAGCAAGTGAGTGCGAAGATCATTCGGATCTGCTTGTTTCGCTGCGCCAGGGTGCCTGGCCCGTGCCAGGGCCTGGAGCACACCCAGACAAAACGTCGCGCTGCGGATACCACCTCCCGATAGCGCGAGGCCCCAGGTCTGTAGCGATGACGTGCCCGCACGATCCTTCTCCAGGTCAAGGCTCGCTCGCCTGAAGCGAATGCGGTCGCGTTCGGCGTCGTTTTGGGTATCGTTTGCCATCTCACTACTGCTCCCTGGTGGAACAAACAGCGGTTCTTTGCTTTAGTCCATCTGTTGCCGACCTGCATTGGCTGCACCAGAATCGGTAGAGGCCGCTCGGTCCGGAGAATCCAATGAATCATCGATTTTCGCGTTCCCCCGTTCTGGTTGCCGCGCTCGTTCTCGGCATATCACCCTCGATCCATGCCGTCGAGTACACCGACGTCAATCCTACGGCCAGCACCATCAGCTTCACCTACAGCCAGATGGGCTCGGGGATGTATGGCACGTTCCGCAAGTTCGCGGGGGACTTCGATTTCGATACTACCCACCCCGAGACCGCCAACGCCAAATTGACTATCGACCTCGACAGCATCGATGCCGGTAGCGAGGACGCCAACACCGAATTGCAAAAACCTGCCTGGTTCGACACCAGCAGTTACCCGGTGGCGACCTTTGAATCGATCCGCATTAAGGATCTCGGCAACCATCGCTACCGGTTCACCGGCAACCTCACACTCAGAGGGCTCACTCGGGAAGTGGATGTACCCGTCTTGCTCAAGGCCGAGGGAGGCATCGGCATCTTCGTGGGCGAACTGACCCTCAAGCGTAACGACTTCAAAATCGGTGAGGGGGAGTGGGCTGACAGCTTTGTTTCCAACGAAATCAATATCCAGTTTCGGATGGTTGCGCCGCAGCGTTGAGTTCAACTGACCGTCAACGCCTTACAGCAACGCGAAGCCGATTTTTCCATTCACGAATTCCTTCACAACGGCCAGCCCGGCATTGAGTGCTGCCTGCGCGGCTACCGCGCTCATCCCCTGGGCTGCCGTTATGACTGCCGATGAGGCAACTTTTTGTCCGTTAATTAGGATGCGTGCTTCATCTTCACTAATCTCCCCCGATGCAGCCCCCTCCAGGATCATCCTGAGAGTGATTGCCAACTTCTCGGATTCGCCCTTCAAGTATTTTTTAATGGCTGAAAAGTGACCGGCGAGGTTCGTTTTGGCCCCTTCAAATATTTTCTCACCCAGATTGCCCGTAGAAACGGCACTGTCATTCATTTGCGTATCTCCGAATAATCATTTTTCCGGTGTGTCGGCCTGTTTCTTGTAAATTTCATGCTTCAAGGCAGCGCTGATGGCGATGTTGATCTGTCGTTGAATAGCGACGAGTGATTGAGCGGATGGACCTTTAATCTGGTTGGATGGCATGCAGTGCAAATCCTTCAGACTGGTGCCTTCGGGAGAACATTGTCCGCTACCCAGTATCAGGGTGCGTATGTCTTTGACCAAGGTAATGGTCTGGGTATTGTCGGGAACTGAATCGACTCTGAACTCCAGGTGTCGAAGTTGTTTGTCAGTGTCGACATAAAATGTCTGGTTGGCCTGATATGTTCGGGCTTTGGGGTTGGTTTCAGTTGCAAGTTTTACGATGAAGTCATCGGTGGACTGTTGAAGGGCCGTGAGTTGTTTGTCGGTGACTTCATCGTATTGGGAGACCGAAGGCAGCATCACACAACCTGACAGCCACGAAAGCGCCAGCACAAGACAGGCATTGCGTATGAAGGTAGGGTGAGTGGAGTGCAATTTACTCATGGAGTTTTTTCCACATGCTGGTAGCGAAGCGTTATTGATGTGGTGGCAGTTGAGTTGAAAGGTAGTTGTATTTTAGTTTGGTTGTTAAATTTGTTCGGCATAATCTTGAGTGTATTAATTGCGTTTATCTATCTACAAAAGTTTGGTTTTGTAGAGGTCTTCGAGTGGGAGTTATTGTGACGAGATTGTTGGCTACACTGATTGAAAGATGTAAATATGATTTTCTCTCTTTCATTACACATCTGTAACACCAGTAACCCAGTGTTTCTTGCATTTTTTATCTGCTCCCGCAGGAGATCACACCATGCGTTGGTTCGCGCTATCGATCCTGCTGCTGTTCGCTGGGTGTAGGCAAGACATCAGTGAATTGCCTCTTTCCAACAATCAAACACCGCCATCGCCCAGGCTGCAGTTCCTGGGTGTGACCGGTTTTTTGCTGCGCTGGCGGGACGAAGGGTTGTTGTTCGATCCGTTTTTCAGTCGACCTGCGTTACCTGAGTTGTTCTGGATGACACCAGACACCAAAGAGATAGACGCGCGCATGCCCGAGGCGGCGGATGTGACGATGCTGCTGGTCGGTCACGCCCACTACGATCACCTGCTGGATGTGGCCTGGGTAATGCGCAGGCACACACTCGCCGCGACAATCTATGGGTCGAGTACTGCTGGCCATATTCTGCGTGCCGAACTGCCAGCCGACAGGATCGTGAATGCCGAGTCGAAAATGGCGCGTCTGCTGCGTGGTGTGGAGAGTTCGCGTACGGTTGAGCGGAAGGACGGCTGGTTCTACTCAAAAAATCGTGGCTTTCGCGCGATGCCGGTCCAGAGCAATCATGCCCCGAACTTTACCGGGCTGGACCCGGCGAAGGGTTCCTGGACGTACGACCTGAACGCGCTGCCAAAATTGGCGTGGAACTGGAGAGAAGGCCAGACTCTGGCCTGGCTGGTGGACCTGCTGGACTCAGAGGGCAGGACGGTTTATCGGATGCACTATCAGGATTCGGCAAGCGATGCGCCGTACGGTTTTCCACCGGACGTTGGCGACAACAAGCGCATAGACGTCGTGTTTTTGCCTGTCGCTTCCTGGAGCAATGTCGAAGGTTACCCGCAACGGCTACTGCATTTGACCCGGCCCAGACTGGTGGTGCTGTCGCACTGGGAGGATTTTTTCGGAGGCAGCCCCGATGACCCAAAAATTCTGCGGGCAGAGAGGCATGAATCGACAATGATCCAGATAACCCGGGACAATGTGCCGAAGGGAACAGAAATTGTGATGCCCAGGCCTTTCAGTTACATCGCCTTGCCGGCACCGGAAGGGCATTGAGGCCGGCTACCGCCAGATTTCCAGCGTTACAACGCCTTCGTTGTTCCAGTAAAAACCTGGTGCATCGTTAGCGTAACAGCTCAATCGACCAGACTTGGGCGCCACCCATCCTTCTTTCCAGCGACTGCCGTCGCCAATCACGAATCGGCTCTCTCGTTTCCGGTCGATGCTGCCGATCAGGGAGAACCAGGTTGCCCCCGGCGCCTTGAAACGCAGGAGGCCTTTTGCCCAGTTCATGCTGCTTTTGTCATAGCCGTTGGCGTCGCTGAGGTTATGCCAGTCCAGCCAGTTTCCAGTGGCGCGCAGGTAATACCGCGTGCCGCCCTGCAGTGAAAATGGCACATCATTCCAGTACGGCTTGGAATCTATCTTTCCGGACCAAAGCAATTCGGTAGCGCCGTAAGGAGTGGTCTGCTTGCTTTCGTTCATGCTTTTTTCGTCCGCGGCGTCGCTGCTTTCTTCGGTTTCGCGGTCACTGCCTTGCTGCGTGTAGCTTTGGCGTTCGCCACTGCTGGCACACCCGACGTACCTGTCAGGTTAATGATGTTGGTTCGGCTTTTTTGTATTTGTTCGACAATTTTTTGTTGGGTTGGAAAGTCATCGTCGAAACCACCGTGGGTCGAGTTGATCGACTTATCCGACGGTGTTGTGACGTAAGTGAAATTAGGCAGGTTGAACACGGGTGATGCCTGTATGTACTTGTCCATGCCCAGAATCGGTGTGCGCACGCCTGCTTCGAACGATTCGGAAACGAGGTACAGCAAGGAGCGCAGGTAAGGGCGGCAGGTCGGATCCTGGTTTTCGGCTTTGTCCGTCAGGGAAAACTGCAGGTAGTTGTCCACGGTTTTGTTGATCAGGTGAGGCAATACCAGGCGTTCGAAGGTATCTACGCGCACCGCTGGCGCCATCAGGCTGAGCGAAGCAAAGCGCAGACCGGAACCGGCGAGCCGATCAATGATAAAGCTATGGACGATGGCGCCCGCCGAATGGCCTATCAGGTGCAGGCGGAATTTGCCGATTTTGTTAGAGCTCAGGAAGGCCTTGTGCAAGATCTGCAACCCGCTGCGCGGATTGCCGCTCAAGGCGTCGGCGTTTTGCTTCATCTCACCCCACAGCAATGTTCCCGGCGCAGCAAGCGAACGCTCCAGGCGTTTGTTCAGGAACTGTTTGGCGAGGTCACGGGCGTCCGAAACAAATCCTCCGGTGCTGCGTGGTACTTGCATGAAGGCATCGACAATGAGGTTGAGCACGGTCTTCATGGCACCGGTTTCCCACATCAGGAAAATCGGAAAAATTTTTGCTTCGTAGAGCAGCGGCACCCACTCTTTTGCCGCGTCGGCCGCGGCTTTTTCGTCATTGAGGCCGCCATGGGCGTAGATCGCGATATCGATGGGGTCATTTAGCGACAGGTTCCAGCGCTTGCGGGCTTCACCGAGATGGAAATCGACCAGGTCTTCGACATCCTCTCGACGAGTGCGGAAATCGCCGGTCTGGCTCAGCTCCCCGTTGTTGCCCAGATCGATGATAAACGGGTTGATTTCGCGATTGGCCAGCACTTCGGAGGTGGCGACGATAACATTGCCGGAGGGCGATTCTCGCAGGGTAGTGGCTTCGGAAATCGCCGTGTGTTCGGCGGTGACCACCCCCAGTTGTGGTGCCCAGCAGTCCATCGCGTTCAGCTGCCAGTCAGAGTACGTGAGGATGGCGTAACCGGCGCTACCCCATTCAGTGCCCCAGGAGTTCTGGATCAGAAAACCGTCTTCGTTGTAGCCGATAATCACAAAGGCATGCCCACCATCGTCGGGTTCGGCCTTCTCGCAGGGGATACGCCAGTAGTCGCCCCAATGCGTCGACGGCGTAGTGAGCGGCATGGCCTCGCTGGCGGCGACGCTCCAGCCGGAATGACAGGCAGCGCTGGCGTAGAGTACGCCCAGATCATTGAGCGCTACGTGCATGTCACTGATCGATAATGGATTGACTCGATAATAGGCACCGAGCGGGCGTTGTACTGAGTCGATCCACCAGTCGGTCGTGGGCTGGTTGGTCGCTGGCGGCATATTCAGGTTTGGCCACAGATTTGCAGCACAGGCACCTTGTTTGTACCAGCCCTTGAGCGCGCCACGCAGGGTCGATCCGCTGTCGGAAAGTTTCGGGTCCGGATTCGGCGGTTCGGGAATTTCGTCGTAACGCCGGGCCATGCTGTACAGCATGAAGGGCGAGATGGCCGGTTTGTTCTCCCGTTTTCCTTTGTCGAGCAGATACTCAATCACTGTCGACAGCGCGAAGCCTGTGCAGGCATCGGTTTGCAACTGATTCTTGATGCCCATCCGCAGCGTTGGCATCAATGTCTTGGCCGGTTGCAGACCGACCGGCGGTAAATAGAGCCGGTCACGCATGTCCAACTGATCCGGGCACACCGGGAGACGGCGGGGCAGGGTGGCAGAGGATTCAGGGGCGCTTGATTGCTTTCGGGTTTTGGCTTTGCTGGCAGAGGCAGGCGCAGCCTTGCGAGGAGAGGTGGCCATCGTGGCTCCTTGGAAACATGGCAGTCGCGGTTTTGGAGAGGTCTCGTTACCGGTGCGCAGGCATCAGCAATGAGCGCGTCACAGAACGGTAGATCAAGTGCGCCAGGTTTCAAGCGCTGCTCGCCGGCATGGGTTTGCCGAGGTGAGGTGCTTTGTCCGATGAGTTTAAGCCCGGTCCACATTGCATGAACCGGGCGTCAATCATTACCCCATCACTTCGCCGTTATCGGCACTGTCACCGCCTGCCCGAAGGCCGAGCGTATGGTCGCGGTCGGGCTCGGTGTCGGGCCGGCGCCGGTGGTGCTGACCGACACTCTCCAGCGCGCTCCGGTGCCGGTTGGCGTGAGGATCGCGTTGCCGAGGCTGAGCGGGCCGGCGGTGGTGGACACCGTCACGGTCAGTGTATTGCCGGTGCCGCGTGAGGTGGTGCCCGCCAGGTCCCAGGTGTAACGGCTGTTGCTACGGGACGTGACCGAGGCGCTGGTGACCACCAAGTCTTCGTTGACCGCCGCCCCGGTGACCGCCACGGAAACCGTTGCCGGTTCCGAGACCGCGTTCTTGGCGTCGCTGGCCTGATAGGTGAAGGTCGCGGTAAACGGCGCCGTGACGGTGGCCGGTGGCGTGTAGATCACGCGCACACCATCGGTGGTGACCGTGCCCTGGCCAGAGTCCGGTTGCGCCAGACCGACCACTTTCAACGGCACGTTGCCATCCGGATCGGTGTCGTTGGCCAGGACGTTGATGCTCACCGGCTGGCCATTGTTGCTGGCGGCACTGTCGGCGTTGGCAATCGGTTTCTTGTTCTGGCCTTCGTTGTCGTCATCATCGTCGTCACCATTACCGTTGCCATCGCCATTGCGGAAGGTTGGCAGTGCGGCAGAGTTGACGTAGGTGACACCGTCCCAACCGGGCAGCGGCGTTGGCATCAACTGGAACTGCCCTGGATGCTCGATATCCCAACGCAGCAGCATCGACGTGTCCTCGTGCTGAGTGTTGTGGCAGTGCTCCATGTAGGTCCCGGCGAACTCGCGGAAGTGGATCGCCATTTCCACATCCACCGAACTGTCGATGCCCTCGCCAATGCGATACACGTCCTTGCGTGCCCATTTTTCCCATTCCGGTGGCGCCTTGCCGTCGCGGCTGAGGACAATGCCTTCTTCGAAGTGCACGTGTACCGGGTGGTTCCAGCCGTTGCCGCCGTTCTTGATTTTCCACACTTCCAGCGTACCGTCGCCGACATAGCCGCCATCGGTCGGGCCATTGGCCAGTTGCGGAGCCGCGTTGAGTCGGCGAGGGTCCATGCTGTAGCCGAAACCGCCGTCAGTCTTGATGGTCCACGGCGCTTCGTCAGTACCGTCGGAGCGACCGAAAATGAACTCGCGGTGCCGCGCCAGTTTGAGTTTGGCCTGGACTTGCGGATCGTCACGATCGAGGGTCAGCGGGATCATGGTTTTGCCGGCGGCTTTACCCGGTTTGGCGGGTTCGTAGTCGGCGGGGTTCATGCTGACATCCGTGCCGGTGTAGGGCTGCACGATCATTTGCATGAACTTGCCCACCACCGGGTCGCCTTTGTCCCATTCCGGACCTTTGCTGCCTTGCTTGATCACCGCTTTGTACTTCTCGGACAGCACGTCAGCCAGGCTCAGGCCGTTCTTTTCCGGACCCTTGCCGGTCTTGTGTTCCATCAGGTTGACGAAGTACAGCTTGTCGCCAGTCTTGATCCCGTTTTTCGCGAAGTTGACGATGATGTCGAAGCGCTCGGCGATGCCTTGGGTCGGCAGGATCGCGTTGTGGTTCTGCTTATCGCCGTCGCCGTCCAGGTCCATGCTGCCGTCGAACGGTATGGCGTGTTCCATGAGGTTGCCGTCGTTGCCGATCATATGGAATGGCACGCGGGTATACGACACGTTGGATCCGGCCGGCCCCGGATATTCGCCACCGTTGCCGGCGATTTCACGCACCAGTGCAATCCGGAAGTAGCGCGACACCGAGCCGTTGAGAATGCGGAATCGATAGCTGCGCGCCCGCACTTTCAGGCGCGGCTCGTACTGCCAGTTGACCAGGATCTGGTCGCCGAGAAAGCCGTCGGTGTTGAACGGGTTGAACCACAGTTGACCATTGCCGTCCCAGGCCTTGTCGGCCACCACCAGGTTCACATCGTAGTCGCGGTTACCCCAAGGCAGCGCCGAACCGCTGGGCAGGCGCAGGTTGACGCCGTCTTCCAGCGCTTCGTTGCCACGGTCGAGGGCGCTGTAGTAGTTCATCATCACCGCGTTGCCCTTGTAGACGTTCTGTGCGGTGAAATCGAGCATGTGGTCGTGGAACCAGTGGGTGCTCATGGTTTCGCGCCAGTCGCCACGGATCTTGATGCTGCCGTTGTCGCAGGTCTTGAGGCCCGGCGTGGCATCGTTGACGAACAGGGTTTCGCCCGGGGCGCAGGGGAACGCCGCGCGCGGATCCTGAGCGCTGGTGTTGATGGTGTCGTAACCGGCCAGTTGCAGCGGCCAGCGATAGTCGTAGTACTGGCCCGGAAAGAAGAACGCGTTGGTGTAGCCGTCGCTTTCAGCCGGGGAGTGGCCGTTGTGTTCGTGGGTGCTGATGGTGTGCAGGCCGAAACCCATGTTGGCCGCCGGGTCGATCGGCAGCGCGTTGTAGTGACGCATCAGCACCGGTTGACCGTAACGCACCATCAGCAGTTTTGGCGGAAAGGTGCCGTCGAAGGTCCACAGCGCGTTGTGATTCTGTATTGGAAAGTTGGGGTGGAAGCGGGTGTCGATACCTTTGGTTGTGCCTGTGGTGGTCGGGATGTCCGAGGTCTGGTAGTACAGCCCGCCAGGCCCGAACTCACCGACGGCATAGTTGTGCAATTGCCGCCGATCACGCATGCCTCCATTGAGTTTGGCGCCCGCTTGCACGGTCTTGAAGGCGACCTGCGGGTAGAACTCGTTCCAGCGTTGATGCGACCAACCCTTTCCTGGCGGACGCCCTTCGGCCGGCGAGCCGACCGGATGGCGATTGAGGAAGGTTTCGATCTGCGCTTTCCACGGGTTGCGGTCCAGCACGTTGGAGAATTGGGACGGAAACGGATACAGCCCGGGCTGGCGCATGAAGGCTTCCAGCGCCGAACTCGACGGGCCGCTGCGGGCAACGTTATCCGGGTCTTGCTGTGGCAAAGGCCCGACCGTGGGCACCGGGAAGGTCAGCGGCGGTGCCGGCAAGGTCGGGTCGAGTTTTTCCGTACCGAATTCTTCGAACAGCAGCAGTTGCTGGGTGTACGGCAGCGCCCCGAACAACGGGCTGGGTTTGCCGTTGGTGGGGTAATTGAACGAGGTCTGCAGACTCGGCGGCAGCACGTTCTCGGCGCGCGGTGAGTCGCGGTCGCCGTACACGCCGTTGGGATAGGCGATTGCACCCTGGTTGGCTTCGGGCATGCCTTTCAAGGCTTCCAACGCAGCTGCGGCAGCTACCGGATCAGCGGGCAGCGGGTAGTAGGCCGAGGGGTCTGTCGGTGGCGGTTCGCTGACATCGTCGAGTGGTGCGGCATTGGCCGTTGCCAATGTCATCAGCATCGCTGAGGCGAGCCCGGACATGCGCCAATAGCTGGGTGAACTGAGTTGTGGTGTTGCACGTTTCATTTTTTTCCCCTCGCGTCATGCCAAATCGGCGAAACCCGCCATCCCGTTTGGGAACGACAGCTGCTGCGGTAATGGGGGAAGTGCAACTGTTGGGCCATCACTCGGGCCGGCAGAAAAAGTGCTAATGAATTAGTAAGTTGTTTCAGAGTGTTTCTGCGCGCTTACAGAAACGGGTGGGGCATATTCCGCGCTTACGGGGGAAATCCCCTTATTTCATTGGGTTACTTTCACCAATGCTGGGGTGGTCTTGCCAAAGTGTGTTGGCTTGGAAGAAAATGAGAGTCATTATCAAATAAATTTGTTTCGGGTCTTTTCCATGTCCTCCGCCGACCTCTCGCTGCAACACGCCGTGCACACGCTTTACGAGGAACACCACAGTTGGTTGTGTGGTTGGTTGCGCAAACGGCTGGGCTGCAATCACAACGCAGCGGATCTGGCCCAGGACACCTTCATTCGCGTCCTCACCCAACGCAAGGTCCAGGAATTGCGCGAACCCCGCGCTTACCTCAGCACCATCGCCCGCAGCCTGATGATCGACATGTTCCGCCGACGAGCGCTGGAACAGGCGTATCTGGAAACCTTGGCCAACGCTCCAGAACCGGTGGCGGTCTCGCCGGAAACCCGTTCGCTGATCATCGAAACCCTGATGGAAATCGATCGCCTGCTGGACGGACTGGGTGAGCGAACCCGCGAGATTTTCCTGTTGGCCCAGCTCGATGGCCTGAGCTATGTCGAGATCGGCCGACGCCTGAATGTCTCGGTGACCACGGTCAAGAAGCATGCTGTGCGCGCCCTGACGCACTGCCTGTTGCTGATCGAGGACTGAGCCGTGGCCCAAGCGCAACCACTGGACTACGCGACCCTCGAAGCCGCCGCGCGCTGGTATGTCGACTTGCGCGGCGAGGTGCCGGACGAGGCCGTTCGCGAAGCGCATCGGCGTTGGCTGGAACGCGACCCTCGACATGTGCAGGCGTGGGAGCGTCTGTCGCGCCTGCAGGACAAACTCGGGCAAGTCACTCCCGCCGTCGCCCGCCCGACCCTGGCCAGCGCCCGCGCCAAACGCCGCGATGTGCTCAAGGTCTTGTCGATTCTGTTGATGGCGGGCGGGGCAGGGACATTGGCCTGGAACACTACGTCACTGCCAACGTTGATGGCCGACCAGCGCACCGGCACCGGCGAGCGTCGCCGTGTGCGGCTCGACGATGGCAGCCAGTTGCAACTCAACACGGCAACGGCGGTGGACATTCGCTACAGCGATACCCTGCGCGAAATCCGTTTGCTCGAAGGTGAAATCCAGATTGAAACGGCGCCCGACGCGTTGGCGCGACCCTTTGTGGTCCACACCGACGAAGGCAGCATCCGCGCGCTGGGCACCCGTTTTGTCGTACGGCGTGATGCGGAGCAAAGCCTGGTCAGTGTGCAGGAGCATGCGGTCGAGGTGCGCTGCGCCGACCTGTCCGGCCCTGCGGTGCGCGTCGATGCCGGCCAGCAATTGAGCTTTCGCCGCGACGCCATCGACACCGTGCAGCGAGCCGCCCCGCAAGCGGATGCCTGGACCCGGGACATGCTGGTGGTCAATGACTGGCGCCTGGGTGATTTTGTCCGCGAACTGCAACGTTATCGTCCCGGCCATCTGGGGTGTGAGCCGGCGGTGGCGGCGCTACGGATTTCCGGCGCGTTTCATCTGGGCAGCACCGACACGATCCTCGACAACCTGACTTCGACCTTGCCTGTGCGCATACGTCGCTTCAGCCGGTTTTGGACCCGTGTGGAACCGGTCTGAGTGATTGATCAAAAAAAATCTTCGCGGGGGTTATTGATTTCGATTCTCGTTCGACTTGGTAGTTAGAGGCGCACATAGACGCCGCCATTTACTGCCACTAACGGGCGAAAGGACACCGCATGACCCCTCGCAATTCCCAACTGAACATTTCTACCCAGCCATCCGTCAGACCCTTGAGCCGTGCCGTGCACGCCGCACTGCTCGGTATGGCGCTGGTCGCCCCGTTGGGCATGGCGGTGGTGGCGCAACCGGCCTGGGCGCAAACCACGGGCGAAACCGAATTCGACATTCCGGCCGGTCCCCTGGGCTCGGCATTGACCCAGTTCGCCGGCACTGCCGGAGTCACCGTTTCCTTCGAACCGACCTCTGCCAACGGCCAGCAAACGGCGGGATTGCAGGGTCGTTATTCGGTGGATGCTGGTCTGCGCCAGCTACTGGCTGGGAGCAAACTCGAAGCAGTGCGTCACGATAACGGCAGCTATTCGTTGTTGCCGATCGTAGGGGCGGGCGCGGCGATTCAGTTGGGCGCCACCAGCATTTCGGGGGTTGCCGTGGAGTCGGCCTACGGTCCGGTGGACGGTTACGTTGCGACCCGCAGCGCCACCGGCACCAAGACCGATACGCCGATCCTGGAAATCCCGCAGACCATCAACGTGGTCACCGCCGACCAGGTCGAAGCCCAGGGCGCGCGCAACCTGACCCAGGCCCTGCGTTACACGCCGGGGCTGAACACCAGCGGCTACACCGACCGCAACTCGATTGCCGATGAAATCACCAGCCGTGGTTTCGCGCCGACGCCGCTGTATCTCGATGGCGCCTACATTCCTTACGCGGGCAGCCTCGGTGGCGCGCCGCAAATCGACCCGTACACCCTGGAGCGCATCGAAGTGCTCAAGGGGCCGTCGTCGGTACTCTACGGGCAGAACCAGCCGGGCGGCCTGATCAACATGGTCTCCAAGCGCCCGACCACCGAACAGCGCAGCCAGATCAAACTGGGGGCGGGCAGTTACGACCGGGTCAACGGCGCCTTCGACACCAGCGGCCCGATCGACGAACAGAAGCAGTTCACCTATCGCCTGATTGGCGTCGCCAACAAGGGTGGCGAACAAGTCGAGCACAACAGCAGTGAACGCATGCTGCTGGCGCCGAGCCTGACCTGGGCGCCGACCGAGGACACTTTCCTGACCTTGCTGGCACAAATCCAGCGCGATGACGGCGTACCGGATTATCAGTCGCTGCCACGGATCGGCTCGCTGGATCGTGGTCCAAACGGCGAACGAATCAACCGCGACTTCTTTTCCGGCGATACCAATTTCAACGACTACAAGCGTGACCAGTACGTCTTCGGCTACGACTTCAGCCACAACATCACCGATGACTTGAAGTACCGCTCCACTGCGCGCTACACCGACGTGCGTGACCGCTACAAGGGCTTTTACCTGCGCAGCTTCGTCACCGATGATGCCGGCGTGACCGATTTCACCCGGGCCAACCGCGCCAAGATCGACTGGCGCCAGCACAACATCGCCTACACCATCGATAACAACCTGGAATACAAATTCAACACCGGCGCCCTGGAACACACCACTCTGGCGGGCGTGGACTATCGGCATTTCACCCGCAAGTACGACGGCTACAACGCCAGCAACGTGTTGCCGGTCGACCTGTATGGCAAGAACAACTACGACACCAGCAGCGTGATGCCGACACTGACCACCAAGTGGGACAACACCCTGCGCCAGACTGGTGTGTACCTGCAGGACCAGATCAAACTCGACCAGTGGATCCTGACCATCGGCGGTCGTCAGGACTGGGCGGAAATCGACAACAAGGACTTGCTGGCGTCGACCCGTGAATCCAAGCGCGACAACAAATTCACCGGACGCGTCGGCCTGACCTATGTCACCGATTTCGGCCTGGCGCCGTATGTCAGCTACTCGGAATCCTTCCTGCCGACACTGGGCACTGCCGCTCCCGAGCGTGGCGGCAAGGCCTTCGAACCGACTGAAGGTCAGCAGTACGAAGTCGGCGTGAAGTACCAGCCGTTCGAGAAGACCCTGATCACCGCGTCGGTGTATGAGATCAAGCAGAAGAACGTTCTGACCGGCGACGATGACTATCCGGAATACATGTCCCAGGGCGGCGAAGTGCGCTCGCGCGGCGTCGAGCTGGAAGTCAAATCCAGTATCGACAACGTCGATGTCCTGGCCGCCGCCAGCTACATGGACTCGTTCTACACAAAGGACAGCTGGGGCAACGAGGACAATCGCAACGAAGCGCAATCGCCAGTGTCGGCATCGTTGTGGGTCGACTATCACTTCACCCAGGCCACCCTCAATGGCCTGACGTTCGGTGCCGGCGCGCGCTACACCGGACGCAAACCGGGTGATGCGGCCAACTCGTTCGACGTGCCGTCGTGGGTCGTCTACGACGCCACCGTCAGCTACGACATGGGCAAACTCGACCCGAGCCTGCGCGGTTTGCAGACTCGCCTGAACGTGCAGAACATCTTCGATCGCGAGTACGTGTCGGACTGCAACTACTCGTTCGGTTGCTATTACGGGCAGGAACGGGTGGCGTCGGTCGAGATGACTTACGACTTCTGATCTCCGCCGAAGCTACTGACGCCATCGCGAGCAGGCTCACTCCCACAGGATCCGAGTTCAACCGAGCAACCCGGTCTCCTGTGGGAGGGGCTTGCCCGCGATGGGGCCGCAAACCCGGTACAAAATCAACTGACTCACCCAATACCGCAGAGCGACTGACGCGGTGCCAAGTCAAATCATCTGCGGCAATTTATCGAGCATTTTGTCCAGCGTGATGGGGTAGTCGCGGACCCGAATGCCTGTCGCGTTGTAAACGGCATTGGCAATTGCCGCACTGACCCCGCAAATACCCAGCTCACCCACGCCCTTGGCTTTCATTGGCGATGAAACCGGATCGGTCTCGTCGAGGAAAATGACTTCCTGATGCGGGATGTCGGCGTGCACCGGCACCTCGTACCCGGCCAGGTCGTGGTTGACGAAAAAGCCGTGGCGCTTGTCGACCGCCAATTCTTCCATCAATGCCGCGCCGACGCCCATGGTCATGGCGCCGATCACCTGGCTGCGTGCCGAGGTCGGATTGAGGATGCGCCCGGCGGCACATACCGCGAGCATCCGCCGCACGCGGGTTTCGCCAGTGGCGCTGTCCACGGCGACTTCGACAAAGTGCGCGCCGAAGGTCGACTGCTGGAATTTTTTGCTTAGCTCGGCAAACTCGATCGAATCCTCGGCCACAAGTTCTCCGGCTTGCGCGGCCTGTTGCAGCGGCACGCGTTTATCGCCGGAACGGACTTCTCCTTCTGCGAACGTCGCATCGTCCAGTTTCACGGCAAGGCGCTGCGCAACGGCTTCGCGAAGTTTGATGCAAGCTGCATAGACGCCAGCGGTCGAACAGTTGCCACCGAACTGGCCACCGGAACCGGCCGACACCGGAAAGCTCGAATCGCCCAGGCGCACCACGACCTTGTCGAGGCTGACACCCATCATCTCCGCCGCCGTCTGGCCAATGATGGTGTAGCTGCCGGTGCCGATATCGGTCATGTCGGTTTCGACGGTGACGATGCCTTGATCATTGAGCCGCACGCGAGCGCCGGATTTCACCAGCAGGTTGTTGCGGAAAGCAACGCCCACGCCCATGCCAATCAGCCAGCGGCCCTCGCGCTGCATACCCGGTTGCGCGTGACGTTTGCTCCAGCCGAAACGCTCGGCTCCGGTGCGCAGGCATTCGATCAAGTGGCGTTGCGAGAAGGGGCGTTGCGGATTGACCGGATCGACCTGGGTGTCGTTGAGGATGCGAAACTCTACCGGGTCGAGCTTCAACTTCTCCGCCATTTCGTCCATGGCAATTTCCAAAGCCATCATCCCCGGTGCTTCGCCCGGCGCACGCATGGCATTGCCTTCCGGCAGATCAAGGGTCGACAGACGCATGGTCACCCGACGGTTTTCCCCGGCGTACAGCAACTTGCTGGGTTGCGAGGCCAGTTCGACTTTGCCGTCGGGCAAGCCACCGTTCCAGCCTTCGTGGGCCATGGCGGTGATCTTGCCATCGGCGGTGGCACCGATGCGGATGCGCTGGATGGTGGCGGGACGGTGGGTCGAGTTGTTGAACATCAGTGGCCGCGCGAGCGCGACTTTCACCGGTCTGCCGGCCATGCGTGCACCGAGCGCCGCCAGCACCGCGTCGGAACGAATGAACAGCTTGCCGCCGAAACCGCCGCCAATGTAGGGCGAAATCAGCCGCACATTCTGCTTCGGTATACCGAGGGTTGTCGCCAGATCGGTGACGGACCAGTCGATCATCTGATTGGAGGTCCACAAGGTCAGCTTGTCGCCGTCCCACGCCGCCATTGAAGCGAATGGCTCCATCATCGCGTGGGCCTGATCGGGCGTGGTGTAGGTCGCATCCAGTTGCACCGGTGCAGCGGCAAAAGCACCTTCGAAATCACCATGCACGGTGTCGGGCATCTGATCCTTGGCTTCTTTGCCCGAATCGCGAGTGGCCGCGAGGTCGAACACGCCCTCGGCACGTACGTAGTTGACGTTGACCAACTCGGCGGCGGCCCGTGCCTGTTCGAAAGTTTCTGCCACCACCAGAGCGACGGCCTGGTGGTAATGCTGGATGTCCGGCCCGGCGAGCAATTTCGCGGTGTTGTATTTGCCTTTGCCGAGCTTGCCGGCGTTGGCTGCGGTGACAATGGTGAGTACCCCCGGCGAAGCCTGGGCAATTTCAAGGTCCATCGAAGCGATGCGACCCTTGGCGATGGCCGAACCGATCACCACGCCATAGGCCTGGTTCGGTACAGCGTCGTGATGCTCGTAGGCGTAATGCGCCGTGCCGGTGGTTTTCAGCGGGCCTTCGATACGGGTGGTGGCCTTGCCGACGACCTGCATTTGATCGATGGGATTGGTGGTGGCTGGCGTGTCGAATTTCATGCGTGCTCCCTCGCTTGGGCCATCACCGCAGCGAGCGTGCGCTCGACCAGAGTCAGTTTGAAGGCGTTTTCGTGGGTGGGTGTCGCACCGGCGAGCAGCTTTTCGGTCAGTGCTTTCGCACCTTGTGGCATGGCCGACTCAGCGCTCTCGACGCGCCATGGCTTAGACGCCACGCCGCCCAGAGCGACCCGGCCACTGCCATCCCTCTGAAGGATCGCGCCAACTGAAATAAGGGCGAATGCATAAGACGACCGATCCCGGACCTTCTGGTAAATGTGGGTGCCGCCAATTGGCGCCGGCAAGGTCACGGCGGTGATCAATTCATGGACCGTCAGCGTGGTTTCGATATTCGGCGTGGTTCCGGGCAAACGATGCAGGTCAGCAATCGGAATGGCGCGTGTGCTGCCGTCAGGTTTTATCGTTTCGACTTGAGCATCGAGCGCACGCATCGCCACGGCCATGTCGCTGGGGTGGGTGGCGATGCAGGCGTTGCTGACTCCGATGATGCCGAGCTGTCGACTGACGCCGTCGATGGCTGCGCAGCCGCTGCCGGGCTGGCGTTTGTTGCAGGCCTGATGAGTGTCGTAAAAGTACGGGCAGCGGGTGCGTTGCAGCAGGTTGCCAGCGGTGGTGGCGACATTTCGCAACTGCCCGGAGGCGCCGGCGAGCAGGGCGCGTGCGAGCAAACCGTAGTCTTTGCGGATGCGCGGGTCGGCAGCGAGGTCGGTGTTTCTGACCAGAGCGCCGATGCGCAGGCCGCCTTCGGACGTGGCTTCGATGCGGTCCAGGCCAATGCCGTTGACGTCGATCAGGTGCGTAGGCGTTTCGATGTCGAGCTTCATCAGGTCAAGCAGATTGGTACCGCCGGCGATGAACCTCGAATCGCTGACCTGTGCGGCCAGTGCCGCCGCCTCGGTCGGGGATTTGGCGCGTATGTAGGTAAAGGGTCTCATGCGCTGGCCTCCGCGACTTCGCTGATCGCTTCGATGATGTTGGAGTACGCCCCGCAACGGCAGATGTTGCCGCTCATGCGTTCCTGGATTTCACTGGCGATCAGCTTCGGTGGTTCGGTCAGGCTGGGGCTGGCATGGCTGGGAATGCCGTCGCGGATTTCCCCTAGCACCGCGACTGCCGAGCAGATCTGCCCCGGCGTGCAGTAACCGCATTGATAGCCGTCGTGCTTGATGAACGCGGCCTGCATGGGGTGCAGCTGTTGCGGGGTGCCGAGGCCTTCGATAGTGGTGATCTTCGAGCCCTCATGCATCACGGCCAGGGTCAGGCACGAATTGATCCGCCGACCATTGGCGATCACCGTGCAGGCGCCACATTGGCCGTGGTCGCAGCCTTTCTTGGTGCCGGTCAGATGCAGGTTTTCGCGTAGGGCATCGAGCAGAGTGGTGCGGGTATCGAGGTCAAGGGCGCGTTCTTTGTCATTCACCCAGATCTTCACCGCGGCTTTGATCGGCCGCGCGGCATTGGCGGCGGATGCCCGTGCAGAAATGAACGGCGGCAGCGCCACGCTGGCCGCTGTCACCGCACCGACAATCAGGAAAGTGCGTCGGGAAATCGTCATCAGGTCATTTCCTTTGCGTAATTTTTGCGTGCAGTGCCCTTCGGCACCTTTGCAGCCCTCATCAATAAGAGTGACCATTGAATTGATGAAAATGTTTATTCTTTTTTCGGCTATAGAGTCATGTGCCTGGTTCATGAATCCAGCAAAGGGCCGGAACGCGTTAAGATGGGCAGCCCACGCAAACCGTACCGGAGCCCACGCCCGCAATGCCCCAGATCACGCGCTTCAAAACCCCGTGCCCCGAGCACATCAATAGCCAGATCCTGCAGATGGTGGTCGACAACCTGACCGACATCAGCATGGTCGCGATTCCGCCGAGCAACCTGCTGTACAACGTCTACCAGTACGCGATCGGCTATGAGGTGCACCTGTATCTGGAAGCGCTGAACGGGGCGAAAGGGATTGATGTGGAGTTGATCGTCGCCACCGATCTGGATGACCCGGAACAGGTCATCGGTTTCTTGCTGTACCTGCCGGTCAAGGACGATCCCGAGGCCTGCGGCGTGGCGTACATGGCGGTTCGAGCTGGGCATCGGCGCCAGGGCGTTGCGCGCCGGATGCTGCGGGAAATGGTCGGTCGCTATCCCCATGCCGAGCTGACTTGCGCTGTGGCCAAGGTGCCGTATTTCGAGGCGATGGGTTTCCAGGTGGTGGGCGTGCGCGCAACCCAGGTGCTGATGAACACCCGCGATCACGGCAGCGACGGCTTGATGGCGTTGCTGGATGTGGCGCCGATCTACAGCTCGCTGGAGGTGCGACAAATTCACACGTACCTGCTGCAAAAACACGGCAAACGGGCGATGGTCGATGCGGAGAAACAGCGGGACCGACATCTGGATCAGTTGACGCACAAGGCCAACGAGTTTGTGCGTGGGCGATTGGGTGACGACGCGGTGCCGGCCAGTGGTCCGCGACTTCGGCTGGTCTGACCACACCGCAATTCCTCTGTAGGAGTGAGCCTGCTCGCGATAGCGGTCTTTCATTCAACACATGTGTTGACTGGTCTGACCCCATCGCGAGCAGGCTCGCTCCCACATTGGGATTCAGGCCAACTTCACATTCATCGTAATCCGCGCCGTAAACACCTTCTTGCCTTCCACATCGTGAATGTCCACCGGCACGATCTTGTCGCCTTCAGTGTTCCAGTCCACCGCCTCGCCATCAGCCACCGCCGTCGCATCGGTTTTGGTCTTGGCCAGGTATTCAACCGTCATGCCTTTCGGAATCCAGCGCGCACCGGCGGGGATGGACACGTCGGTCATCATCCCGGCGGCCAGCTCGGCGGCATTGCACATCGCAATCGCGTGCACGGTACCCAAATGGTTGGTGATCTCTTTGGCAAACGGTACCAGCACGGTGGCCGAGTTTGGGCGCAAGTCCTTGACCAGTGGGTTGATGGTGGAGAAGTAAGGCGCGACCTGACAGGCCATTTTGCTGAACGCTTCCGGACCTGCGCTGTTGAACATGCTGAGGAACTGACTCATGTTGAAGCCTCTTCAGGGAGTTGGTTTGCGGAATATTGTTCCGTTACAGAATATTGTTCTGTGGCGGAACAGTATTCTGTTGACGCGAAATCTGTCAACCTGACGCCAGCCTCCACCATCGATTTTTTGGACCGAATCCCGCATGGAAACTTCCGACCTACTCGAACGCTGCTATCCCGGCCGGCGCGCCGAACTCAAGCGCGACATCTTTCGCAAGGCCCTCAAACTGTTCAACGAGCAGGGCATCGAGGCCACGACCATCGAGATGATTCGCGCCGAATGCGATACCAGCGTCGGCGCCATCTACCACCACTTCGGCAACAAGGAAGGTCTGGTGGCCGCGTTGTTTTTCACCGCGCTGGATGATCAGGCCCGATTGCGCGACAGCTATCTCGCCGAGGCGCAGACCACCCAAGCGGGCGTGCAGGCGCTGGTGCACAGCTACGTGGATTGGGTTGATAGCCAGCCCGAGTGGGCACGATTCCAGTATCACGCGCGATTTGCCGTGACCAAGGGACCGCTCAAGGACGACCTCGCCACCCGCAACAAGGCGCGCAACAAGTTGCTTCTGGAGTGGCTGTTCAACCCCGAGCGCCAAGAGCAATTGGCGGGGGTTCCTGCTGAGTTGATGCTGTCGCTGATCATCGGCCAGGCCGACAGTTACTGCCGCGCCTGGTTGTCGGGGCGGGTCAAGGGCAGCCCGAAGGTCTATCGGGAATTGCTGGCGGAGGCAGCGTGGCGGTCGGTCGCTGCTGCCGAATCCAATGCAGATCCCCTGTAGGAGCGAGCCTGCTCGCTCCTACAATGAATCAGGTTAAAAAAGAGCCTCAAAGCTCTTTGATGGGGAGAAAGTGGAGCCTTTGAGGCTCAAGATGCGCATGAAGCAGGCGGTGAGCTTGATAGGGGTTCAATGCACTCACCACCTACGCAACGGCTTGGGCAAGCAAGCGGCTGCGCAGTTTCATCGTAGAAAGGTGGGGGGGGTGCACTCAAGTACCGCTAGTCGCGTCCCCCCACAAGTGTCAGCTTCTACGCTGGTGCTCACCCGACCAACCGGCCTGATTCAAGGCTTTGAGCAGCGTCTCGGCATCCAGCCCCGACACCGCGTGCCCGTTACCTTCCGTCGTTTCGGCGGCGAGCAGGGCGTTGATGATGGCTTCTTCCACCGCTTCGGTGGCCGCCAGGAACAATTCGCTGATGTGATCGTTATTGACCATGCTCAGGTTGCCCGTGGTCGGCGCTTTTTTGCTTTCATAGGCCGCTGGCGGCACGTGGTCGTTACCGGTGGCGAAGGCGATGAAAATGTCGCCGCTGTGGTCCTCATTGCCGCCGCCGGTACGGGCCAGACCGAGGCTGGCGCGTTGTGCCAGACGCGTGCATTGATGCGGCAGCAACGGCGCATCGGTGGCCAGGCAAACCACGATCGAGCCCATGCCCGGATGCGGCAACGAGGCCCTGAGAAACGGCGAGTCGACCTGTTCCATGTAGCGCCCGACCGGGTAGCCATCGACACGCAATTCGTTGCGGATGCCATGGTTGGCCTGGACGATGGCGCCGACGGTCCAGCCGCCTTGGGCAGCGCTCAGCCGTCGCGACGCAGTACCGATGCCGCCCTTGAACTCATGGCAGATCATGCCGCTGCCACCGCCAACGTTGCCTTCAGCCACCGGACCGCCCACCGCTGAATGCACGGCTTCGGCCACATGCTCAGGTTTGACGTGAAACCCGTTAATGTCGTTGAGCAAACCGTCGTAGGTCTCCAGCACCACCGGCATGTTCCAGTAGAGTCGCCCGTCGTCCGGTTGCTGCTCACGGTCCACGGCGATCAGCGCATCACGCACCACGCCCAGGCTGTGGGTGTTGGTGAGGGCAATCGGGCTGGTCAGCAGACCGGCCTCGCGAATCCACTCAAGACCCGTGGCGTCGCCGTTGCCGTTGAGCACATGCACCCCGGCAAAACACGGTTGCTGGCTGGTGGAACCGACACGGGGTTCGATCACGGTGACGCCGCTCAGGATGTCGCGACCGTTAGCGGTGCGACCGCGCACATTGCTGTGACCGACCCGTACGCCGGGTACGTCGGTGATGGCGTTGAGCGGGCCGGGCTGCAGTTGGCCGAACTGGATGTTCAGGTCGCGGGCACGTGGTTTCATTGGTTTTCTCATCTTCAAGTTCTTGGCAAAAAATGGATCGCGGTTTATTGACCGTTCTTGACCTTGCTCCAGATCCGCGTCCGCACCCGCTCGGTCGCCGGCGGCAATGGCTGCAAGGTGAACAACGTGGCCAGCGCTTGCGCTGACGGATAGACGGCCGGATTGTTGCGGGTCGCCTCAGCCACCAGCGCCGTCGCGTTGCGGTTGCCGTTGGGGTAGTTGAGGTGATTGCTGACCGGGGCGATGACTTCGGCGCGCATCAGGTAATCGATGAAAGCCAGGCCCTGTTGCGGATGCGGCGCGTCCTTGAGCAACACCAGCGTGTCGAACCACACCGGCGCGCCTTCCTTGGGCAGGCTGTAGGCGATCTTCACGCCGTTGCCGGCCTGTTCGGCGGTGGCCTTGGCTTCCAGCATCGCGCCGGACCAGCCGACCGCCACGCAGATGTTGCCGTTGGACAGGTCGCTGATGAATTTCGACGAGTTGAAGTAGGCGATGTGCGGGCGCAACTTGAGCAGCAGCGCTTCGGCCTTCTTGTAATCCTCGGGGTTGGTGCTGTTGGGCGGCAGGCCCAGGTAATGCAGCGCGACCGGCAGCATCTCGGAGGGCGAATCAAGCATCGCCACGCCGCATTCGCCGAGCTTGGCCAGGTTCTCTTCCTTGAACACCAGGTCCCAGGAATCCACCGGCGCCTTGTCGCCCAGTACCGCGCGCACTTTGTCGATGTTGTAGCCGATGCCGTTGGTGCCCCACAGGTACGGCACGGCGTACTGGTTGCCCGGATCGTTGTTGGCCAGTTTCGCCAGCAGCTCAGTGTCCATGTTCTTGAAATCCGGCATCTCGGCGCGGGGCAGCGGGGCCAGGGCGCCGGCCTTGATCAGCGTCGGCAAACTGAAGTTGCTGGCCACCACCACGTCGTAGCCGCTGCGACTGGTCAGCAGTTTGCCTTCAAGCACTTCGGCGCTGTCGAACGTGTCGTAGACCGGCTGGATACCGGTGTCACGCTTGAAGTCATGCAGGGTGTTCGGGCCGATGTAGTCATACCAGTTGTACACGTGAACGGTCGGGCTCTCAGTGGCAGCCGCCGACAGCGAAACCGCCAGACAGGCGCCAAACCCCAGATTGAAATACGAGCGGTGACCACTCATGATGCGGCACTCCTGGCCTGCTGCGGCCGGTGATGTTCAGGAGCTTGCAGCGTATCGACCGGGGTGGCCGTTACCCATTCCCATCATGGGTTACTCGAAAGGGGTAGTGCGTGGACGCGTTGTTGAAAGAGTTGCCGCTGCACCAGGGGCTGGCGCGGGTGTTTGGCGTGTTGGGTGAAGACGGATTCTGGCGCGCGCTGGTCGATACCCTGCGCTTGCTGGTGCCGCTGGACAACGCCCTGGTCGCGGTGATGCGACCGGGTCGAGTGCCGCGCCTGCTGATCGATTTCGACGCCAAGGGTAGCGGCGACGAGCACGAAGAACTGGCGGACTACCGCGCCGGCATGTACCTGCTCGACCCGTTTTATCTGGCTGTATGTGCCGGCATCAATGACGGTTTGCACAGCCTCGATTCCCTGGCCCCGGACCAGTTCCAGCAGAGTGAGTACTACCTCAGTTACTTCCGTTCGGTGGTCGGCGGTGACGAGTTGCAGTTCATGCTCAACTTCGACGGCGCAGTGCTCGGTCTGTCCCTGGGACGCTCGACGCGCTTCAGCCTCGAAGAGCAAGGCCGCCTGTTGTGCGTGCGCGACTGGGTGCTGGCCGCCATGCGTCGACACGTGCAATTGCTGCCACCGGAAGGGCCGGTCGCTGAAGCGGTGGCCGGTGATCTGGCAACCCTTTTGGACCGTTTCGACGCACGCCTGTCAGTGCGGGAAATCGAAACGGCGCGGCTGATTCTGCAGGGCTTTTCCAGCAAAGCCATCGCCCAGCAGATGGGCATCTCTCCGGAGACGGTGAAAGTGCACCGGCGCAATCTGTATCACAAGCTCAATGTGAACGGGCATGGGGAGTTGTTTGCGTTGGTGCTCAATCCGCCAGCGTAAACACCAACGCCTTCAACCCGCATTCCACATCGGCATCCGGAAACTCCGGCGGATTCTCCAGCCGCTGCTCGAACCGCAGGCTCGGCGCCTCGCGGGTTACGCCGTCGATCAGGAAGTCGGCACCGAACGCCGGGTCGTTCATGCAGGCCAGTACCGTGCCTTTTTCCACGAGCAATTCCGGCAAGCGGCGCAGCACGCGCTGGTAGTCCTTGGTCAGCAAGAAGCTGCCTTTCTGGAACGACGGCGGGTCGATGATCACCATGTCGTACGGGCCTTTGCCAATCACCTTGCCCCAGGACTTGAACAGGTCGTGGCCGAGGAACGTGACCTTGCTCAGGTCATGTCCATTGAACCGATGATTGTCGCGACCACGGCTCAGGGCCGGGCTGGACATGTCGAGGTTGACCACATGCGTCGCGCCGCCTTCGATCGCCGCTACCGAAAAACCGCAGGTGTAGGCGAACAGGTTCAGCACCCGTTTACCCTCGGCGTTGGCCCGCACCCAATCGCGACCGTAACGCATGTCGAGGAACAGCCCGGTGTTCTGCTTGCGACCCAGGTCCACCCGATATTTCAGCCCGCCTTCGGTGATGGTCATTTCCTCGATGACGTCGCCGAGCAGCCATTCGGTGGTGCTTTGCAGCAGGTAGCGATGTTGCAGCAGCAAGGTGTGCGCACCGGATTGCGCCCATTGCGCTGACTGAGTGATCGTCATCAGCAACCTCTTCAGATCCTCCAGTTGCGCGGCTTCCGGCTCCTTGAACAACGCCACCAGCACCACGCCTTGCAGCCAGTCCACGGTCACTTGCTCCAGCCCCGGCCAGCAACGGCCACGGCCGTGGAACAGGCGGCGGGTTTCGGCGGGCGGTGTTGCCAGTGCCGTCAGCAGGTGGTCGTGAAGGATGGAGAGGGCGTCTGCGTTCATGGGTCTGGGTCGGCAATTTGCGGGGGGCGGCATTTAACCATAGATGCGCTTGTTACAGATCACACAAAACCTTGTGGGAGCGGGCTTGCCCGCGATAGCGCTGGATCAGACACCCTTGATGTTGAATGTGATGGCCTCATCGCGGGCAAGCCCGCTCCCACAGGTTTCTCGGAGGCATTCAAGGACCAGTTATCACATTAAATTTAACTTTACGTGAGGATTTGGCGATCTTCCGGCTCCCATACTCGGCTCCAA
>RCUS01000073.1_pt1 | contig 83976 bp, 87 predicted proteins | sample 2166221 | NCBI WGS metagenome assembly RCUS01 (sample SAMN09932758, study PRJNA488358) | compost metagenome | isolation source: compost soil in cyclohexanecarboxylic | place: Germany: Experimental Botanical Garden
ACCCCGGAAGCGCTGCTGCCGCTGTTCGATCGCGAAGTGGAAGGGTTCGGCGAACTGTTCCGCATGGTGTCTTACGAAGAGATTGGCACCGCCACTGTCCAGTCGCGCGCGCTGGCCGGTATGGCCAACCAGACGGTCATTTTTGCCATGCCGGGGTCCACCCGCGCCTGTCGCACCGCCTGGGAACGCATTATTGAAGAGCAGTTGGACGCGCGTCATCGCCCGTGCAACTTTCTGCCACATCTGAAGAAATAAAAATTATGACGCAGCTAACTCACATTAACGCCGCGGGCGAAGCCCATATGGTTGACGTTTCAGCCAAAGCAGAAACGGTACGCGAGGCGCGCGCCGAAGCTTTCGTAGAGATGTTACCGACCACGCTGGCGATGATTATCGAGGGCAGCCACCACAAGGGCGATGTGTTCGCCACGGCGCGCATCGCCGGTATTCAGGCGGCGAAACGCACCTGGGAGCTGATCCCGCTGTGCCATCCGCTGATGCTGAGCAAGGTCGAAGTGCAGTTGGAGGCCCAACCGGAACACAGCCGGGTGCGGATTGAAACCTGCTGCCGACTGACCGGTAAGACCGGTGTTGAAATGGAAGCGTTAACCGCGGCTTCAGTGGCCGCATTGACCATTTACGACATGTGTAAAGCGGTACAGAAAGACATGGTGATCGGCCCGGTGCGGCTGCTGGCGAAAAGCGGCGGCAAATCCGGTGATTTTAAGGTGGAACTATGATTAATATTCTTTTTTTTGCTCAGGTACGCGAACTGGTTGGCACCGGCGATTTATCGATGCCGGCAGATTACCCGACGGTTGAAGCGCTGCGTAAGGCGCTGTGCGAACGTGGCGACCGTTGGGCATTGGCGCTGGAGTCCGGCAAGCTGTTGACCGCGGTGAACCAGTCGCTGGTGGCGGCCGAACATCCGCTGCGCGCCGGCGATGAAGTCGCTTTCTTTCCACCGGTAACCGGAGGTTAAGAGTGGAAAATACCCGTATCCGCGTGGGTGAAGCGCCGTTCAGCGTCGGCGACGAATACCAGTGGTTGGCGCAGTGCGACGATGATGGCGCGGTGGTCACTTTTACCGGCAAGGTACGCAATCATAATCTGGGCGATGACGTCAGTGCGCTGACGCTCGAGCACTACCCTGGCATGACCGAAAAAGCGCTGGCCGAGATCCTGGACGAAGCCCGTAGCCGTTGGCCCTTGCAGCGCGCGACGGTGATCCATCGCGTGGGCGAACTGTTTCCCGGTGATGAGATTGTCTTCGTTGGCGTGACCAGTGCGCACCGCAGTATGGCGTTCGAGGCCGCCGAGTTCATTATGGATTACCTGAAAACCCGGGCGCCCTTCTGGAAACGCGAAGCCGTCGGGCAGGGAGACCGCTGGGTCGATGCCCGCGACAGCGATCGCCAGGCGGCGGAACGCTGGCATAACACGCGTCATACTTGAAGAAATGCCGATCAGTTAAGGTGCTTTTTGGCAAGTTCGAGGTTATTTTCGGTCGATCAACGAGCAAAGCACCCTGAGGGTCTTAGGCTCCGACCGAGCAAGGGGCCGAGGCGCGGCCCCTTGCAACCCGCGCCTTTGCCCTATCAGACGGTTGGCTGCGCCAACGGCTCTCACTTCATCACGCCGCATCACGGCCGGCTACGACAGGCGTCCCTGCCTGTCTCGCCTGAAACTGCCGTCTCTGGCGGTTTCGCCTATGCGTCGCTCCTGCGTTCGACGTCTTCAAGGGCGCCCAACACCCTGCTCATCTCATCATTTTCACTGTCTTTCATCACGTAGCGTCAAACTGAGGGCATAAGCAGCCCGGTGGCTGCCAGTGCGGGTGTTGACCTTGGTGCGCATCACCGGCTGCCGAGCAAGACGGCGTTGTCAGGGGCAACCGGCCAGGGAAGGCCGGTTGAGGCGAGACTAACAGGGACGTTTTGTGGTAGCCGACCCGCCCGACAACGCAGGTGCAGCGAGGGTATCCGCGGAGCGGACAGAGGGTGTTAAGCGAAGGCGCGGGTGGAGGGGCCGCGCCTTCGGCCCCTCCAATTGCCGTTCATTGTGGCGGCAGAGAAATGCCGGATATTGACGGCAATTCTACCTACACTGAACCTACAGGGACCGAATAAAAAAATGCCAGTCAGGCTTAACCGATCAGTATTCCGTCATACTTGAAGCTGCATCTGTGTTGCCCGCCTTTGCTCACCCCAGCCACTTAGTTATCTAAGCTCCTGGGGATTCGCTCAGTTGCCGCCTTGATGCAACTCCAATTATTCAGCGCATAACGCGTAACAGCGGAAACAAATCAATACCTTTGCCGCTTTGCCATCGGGTTTTATGTGGTACGCTTATAGCAGGCCGAGCCCCATAAATGGGGGTCGAAATCTTGTTTCATACGCAAAAGGTAACCGTCATGGACCGATATCCACGCTCTAATGGTTCAATCGTCGAACGTGCCAACAGCGGTATTCAGGCTTATATGGCGCAGGTTTATGGCTGGATGACCTGCGGTATGCTGTTGACGGCGTTTGTTTCCTGGTACGCGGCCAACACGCCTGCGATCCTTAACTTTATCTTCTCCAGCCAGATCACCTTCTTTGGCCTGATCATCGCGCAGTTGGGGCTGGTGTTCGTTATTTCCGGCATGGTCAATCGTCTTAGTGGCACGGTCGCCACCTCGCTGTTTATGCTCTATTCGGCGCTGACCGGGCTAACGCTTTCCAGCATTTTCATCGCTTACACCTACAGCTCGATCGCCAGCACCTTCGTGGTGACCGCCGGCATGTTCGGTGCGATGAGCCTGTACGGCTACACCACCAAGCGCGACCTGAGCGGTTTCGGCAGCATGCTGTTTATGGCGCTGATCGGGATTGTGCTGGCTTCGCTGGTCAATATCTGGCTGAAAAGCACGGCGTTGATGTGGGCAATTACCTATATCGGCGTGGTGGTGTTTGTTGGCCTGACGGCGTACGACACCCAGAAACTGAAGGCCATGGGCGAGCAACTGAATGCCGATGATAAAGACAGCTTCCGCAAATACGCCATTGTTGGCGCGTTGACGCTGTATCTCGATTTCATCAACCTGTTCCTGATGTTGCTGCGCATTTTCGGCAACCGCCGCTAAATCCGTCGTCTTTCAAGCTGCAGCGTTGTTGACTACGCTCGCCTACCCCAGTTACTTACTTAAGTAAGCTCCAGGGGATACACGAGCTGGTCGCCTAGCCGCAGCATGAAATCCATAGGATTTACAGCGAAGAGAAAGACTCTGCGATCTCGATCGCAGAGTCTTTTTTTATGCAATTTTACGGCGGAACATGGCATAGGCGGCGCTGCCGGTGGTGGCGGTAATGGCCAACAGCGGCCACAGGCTGTGCCAGATGATGCTGAAACTGGCGTCTTTCAAATAGATCTGTTTGGTGATGTCGGTGAAGTGGCGGATGGGGTTTACCCAGGTGAGGTTTTGCAGCCACACCGGCATATTCTCCACCGGTGAAACATAACCGGAGAGCAGGATGGCCGGCATCATAAACACGAACACGCCGATAAACGCCTGTTGCTGGGTGGCGCACAGCGACGAAATCAGCAGGCCGAACCCCACCAATGACAACCCGTAAATCAACATGGTGCCGTAGAACAACAGCAGCGACCCGGCGAACGGGATCTGATAGATAAAGATGCCGATCAGCAACACTATGCTGGCCTGGAAGGTGGCGACGATCAGCGCCGGCACCGCTTTGCCGATAAAAATCTGCCAGGTGGTTAACGGCGACACCAGCAGTTGCTCCAGCGTGCCCTGTTCACGTTCGCGCGCCACCGACAGCGAAGTCACTATCAGCACGCCAATGGTGGTGATCATGGCGATCAGCGACGGCACCACAAACCACTTGTAGTCCAAATTCGGGTTATACCAGTTGCGCACCACCAGTTCGCTGTTGTTAGGCTTGGCACGGTTGCCGATCAGCTCATTTTGGTAGTCCTGCACAATCTGCTGCACGTAGTTGGCAGCGATCTGTGCGCTGTTGGAGTTACGCCCATCGAGCAACAACTGCAGCGGGGCCGTATTGCCGCTGGCGATATCCCGTGAAAATTGTGCCGGGAAACGGATCAGCAGCAGCGCTTTTTGGTTATCGATAACGCTTTGTATCTCTTGCGGGCTGCGCAACAGCAGCACGTGGGAGAAGGCCTTGGCCTTGGCAAAGCGCTGGGTCAGCTCGACCGAGGCATGGCCGCTGTCTTCGCTGTACACCGCAATGGTGGCATTGGTCACTTCCAGCGTGGCGGCGAAGGGAAACAGCAGCACCTGCAGAATAACCGGCAAAATCAGAATGGCGCGGGTTTGCGGGTCGCGCAGCAGCGATTGCATTTCCTTAATGATTAACGTCCAGAGACGGTGAAACATCTTCTTTCCCCTTAATCCAGCCGCCGCTGGGTTTTCCAGGCCGTCAGGCCGATAAATACCACCGCAGAAGCGATCAGGAACAGCAGGTTAATCATCAACACCGTGCCGACGTTGCCCGCCAGGAACAGCGTTTGCAGCGTGCTGACGAAGTAACGCGCCGGAATGATGTAAGTGACGGCGCGTACGATGGCCGGCATGCTGTCGATCTGGAAGATAAAGCCGGACAGCATAATCGACGGCAGGAAGGCGGCATTCAGCGCCACCATCGCCGCGTTGAACTGGTTGCGGGTAATGGTGGAAATCAGCAGCCCCATGCCGAGGGTACTGGCGAGGAACAGGCTGCTGATGACGAACAGAATCAGCAGAGAGCCGCGATAGGGCACCCCGAGCACCCACACCGAAACCACCATGCACAACACCATGGCGATCATGCCGAGGAAGTAGTAAGGCACCAGCTTCGACAGCAGCAGTTCGGTTCGCGTCACCTGAGTGGAAAGCAGCGCTTCCATGGTGCCGCGCTCCCATTCGCGGGCGATCACCAACGAGGTGAGGATAGCGCCGATGACCGTCATGATAATGGTGATGGCGCCGGGAATGATGTAATGCCGGCTGATGGCCGCCGGGTTAAACCAGTAGCGCATCTGCACGTCGATCAGCGGTTTTTCTTCGCGCCCGCTGTCGGTGGCGCGCTGCTGTTGCCAGATTTGCCACACTCCCTGGGTATAGCCCTGAACGAAGTTGGCGGTATTGGGTTCACTGCCGTCGGTAATGATTTGCAAGGGGGCGCTGTCGTGCGGCCGCGCCATACGTTGGGCAAAATCATTGGGGATCACCACCAGCCCGCGGATGCGCCCGGCTTGCATCAGCTGGATCAACTGCTGGCGATTGTCGCTGATGGTGGGTTCGATATAGGGTGAACCGGTAAAAGCGTTAGCCAGATCGCGTGCCTCTTCGCTTTGTTGTTCCATCAAAATCCCCAGCCGCAGCTTGCTGGAATCCAGGTTGATGCCGTAGCCAAAAATAAACAGCAGCATCAGCGGAATGACGAAGGCGATCAGCCCGCTGCTCGGATCGCGCATAATTTGCCGCGTCTCTTTCAGGCACAGCGCGCGCAGCCGCCGCCAGGAGAAACCGCTGTCGTCGGTGCTGGCCGTTTCGCTATTCATGCTTTTTCCTCCTGATCATAACCCTGCACCAGTTCGATAAATGCCTGCTCCATCGAAGGGTTGGGGTTCTCGCTGCTGGCCACCTGATGCTTGAGATCGTCCGGGGTCCCGGCGGCGATGATTTTGCCGCGATACACCAGCCCGATGCGGTCGCAATATTCCGCCTCGTCCATAAAGTGGGTGGTGACCATGACGGTGACGCCCTTGTCTACCATACCGTTGATATGCAGCCAGAATTCACGCCGGGTGAGGGGATCGACACCGGAGGTGGGTTCGTCGAGAAACAGAATATCCGGTTCGTGCATCAGCGCGCAGGCCAACGCCAGCCGTTGTTTGAAGCCAAGCGGCAGGGAATCTGGCGTCTGGTTAATGATGGGGTCGAAGTTGAAGGCGCGGGACATCTCACTGATTTTTTCGCGCTGCGCCTTGCCGCTCAGGCCATACACGCCGGAGAAAAATTTCAGGTTTTGCGCCACCGTCAGGTTGCCGTACAGCGAGAATTTTTGCGCCATGTAGCCCAAATGCTGGCGCGCCTTGCCCGAGCTGGTTTTCAGGTCCATTCCCAGCACCAACGCCTTGCCTTCGGTTGGCACCAGCAGCCCGCACATCATTTTGAAAGTGGTGGACTTACCGGCCCCGTTGGGGCCCAGCAGGCCAAAAATCTCGCCGCGCTGCACTTTAAAATCCACGTGGTCGGTGGCGGCAAAGTCACCGAATTTCTTCGTCAGTCCCTGCGCTTCGATCACGGTTTCGGTGCTTTCCCCTTCGACGGTTGGCATGATTTCCGCCAGCGCCGACTTGCTGTTCGGCCCGCCGCCGAGCAAATCGATAAATGCATCCTCAAAGCGCGGTTCCGCTTCGCTCAGTTCAGCGTCCGGCAGATCCAACGCCTGCAACACCTGGCGGTGATCTTCGCCTTCTTTCAGGATCAGGCGCAGGTATTTGCCCTGGATCACGCCGTCGGTGACCGCAGGCAGGCAGATCGCCCGTTGCAGCAAGGCACGGTGGCTGCCGGCTGGTGGTGCTATCAACACCGTGCGCCCGGCCATGCGCTGGGTGAGATCTTTAGGTGCGCCGCTGAACAACAGTTCCCCTTCATTGAGCAGCAGCACTTCACGGCATTGTTCCGCTTCGTCCAGATAGGAAGTGCTCCACAGGATCAGCATGCCGTCGTTGGCCAGCTCATGCACCATGCGCCACAGCTCGCGGCGCGAGATCGGATCGACGCCGACGCCGGGCTCATCGAGCAACAGCACCTGCGGTTGCCCGACCAGCGTACAAGCCAGCCCAAGCTTCTGCTTCATGCCCCCCGACAGTTTGCCCGCCAGCCGGGTGGTGAAGCGGGTGAGATCGGTAAATGTCAGCAGCCGATCAAAAGTCTGTTTACGCAGATCGCCCGTGACGCCGCGCAGATCGGCATACAGCGTCAGGTTCTCCATCACCGTCAGATCTTCGTACAGGCCAAACTTTTGCGGCATATAACCGAGGATCGCATGCAACTGGCGATCCTGAGCGATCGGATCCAGCCCGGCGACGCGTAACGTTCCGCTGCTGGGTTTGAGCAAACCGGCCAGCATGCGCAGCAGGGTGGTTTTTCCGGCGCCGTCCGGGCCAACCAGCCCGGTAACCGCGCCGCTGGTCAGCCGGGTGGTCAGGCTGGCGACCGCCGGTTTTTGCAGCGACGGAAAACGTTTTTCCAGCGCTTCCAGCTCAATCACCTGTTCCATCACCGTCCCCTCAAGGTTTGGCAAAGTGAACGGTAACCGGCATCCCCTGGCGCAGCGCGTCATCGGCATCGGTGACGATCACCCGCAAGCGGTACACCAGATCGGTTCGCAGGTCCGGGGTTTCGACGCTTTTCGGCGTGAATTCAGCGGTCGGTGAGACAAAACCAATTTTGCCGTGATAGGGCTTGTCCGGTCGGCTGTCGGTATAAATTTCCAGTTCGGTGCCCGGCGTTGCTTTACCCAGGTTGGCTTCATTCACGTAGGCACGTACCCAGACCGGACGGGTCAGCGACAGAGTAAACACCGTGCCGCCGGCATTAAGCATGGTGCCTGGCTCAACGGCCCGAGTCAGTACGGTGCCGGCCGACGGTGAAACCAGAGTGGTGTCGTGTAAATTAAGCTGTGCCTGAGCCAGTGCGGCTTCGCTCTGCGCCAGATTGGCTTTGGCTTCTTCAATCTCCTGCGGCCGGTTGCCTTTCAGGTATTGCGCCAGCTTGTCCTTTGACGCCTGCAGGTTGGCCTGCGCCTGATTGCGTGCGGTACGGGCATCTTCCAGCGCATCGGCAGAAGTGGCGTTTTTCGCCCACAGCCCTTGCTGACGCTTCAGGTAGCTGTCGGCGTAGCTGAACGCAGACAGGCGCTGCGCCATTTCCGAACGCACCTGGGCGATTTCTTCGGTACGATAACCGGCCAGCAGCAGCGCCAGTTTGGCTTTGGCACTGCCGACGTTAGCCTGCGCCTGCTGCAGGGCGTTGATGTAAGGCGCGTCGTCCAGTTTCCCGAGCAATTGCCCCGGCTGAAGGGCATCGCCTTCATCCACCGTCAGCGACGCCAGCCGCCCATCGACGCGGAAGCCCAAATTCACCGTGCGGATATCCACGTTGCCATACAGCGTCAGCGGTTTGTCCTGCTGCTGCTGGTAATACCAAACCCCGTAAACGGCCGCGGCGATCAGCACAATAGCCGCCACAATGAGGGCACTGCGTTTCTTGTTCATAACACTCCCTGCCTGAATTTACGCGCCATAGCGTTGGCGCAGCCCATTAACCAGAATCTCGATATGTTCAGCCAGCACCTCGCTGATTTGTTCCGCCTCGGCCGCGCCGATCTGCTGCCAGCCGGCCTGACGGCGAACGGTTTCCCGCGCCACGCGAAACGACAGCACTTCGCCGATCAGCGCGTGGGTATGCAGCACAATTTTGGTCGAATTCCCATCCAGGCCGGTGTAGGCCGCCAGCAGGCGACAAAGCTTGTCATGCAGCGGTGCGACCACCTGCTGGTGGATCAGCGGGTAGGCATCGGTGGGGGAAAGCTGCTCGCGCGACATGATTTTGCTCAGGTTCAGCGTCTGCGGTTGCGTCATCAGATCGCTGAACGCCAGCAGGCCGCGCTTCAGGTGGTCGAGGTAGTGCTCCGGCAGGCGTTCGGTGGCCGGCAACTGCCAGAAGCGATCAATCTCGTCGGCCAGGGGGCGAAACGCCTGCTGGATAAAATCGGCAATCCACTGTGCAACGGCCAGATACAGGCCTTCTTTGGAATTGAAGTAGTAGGTGATTGCGGCGATGTTGTGCCCGGCGCGCTGGGCGATATCGCGGGTGGTGGCACCCTGAATGCCATATTCGCCGAACATCTCGATGGCGGCGGCGATCAGCTGCTGTCGCGCCTGCTCACCCCGTGCCCGGCTGGCGGTCTGATTATTTGGCATTGATGGCACTCGCTAAAGTTAATCAATCATATGATTAACTTTATGCCAGCTTGGGTAAAATGCAACCAGTAGGCATCGTTTATTTAAGGTTATTTTTTCGGACTAGGCTGAATTCCCGGCATATTGTGCTTTGAGCCAGTAAAATTGCGTTTTCTTGTTCGAGTTCTGCTACAATCGCCCGCTTGGTGCACTGCAGTTTGTGCCAATCCCTCGTGGTCATGCTTAATGTCCCGTCTGATAATCCTCCCAGGAAACTGCACCGAACACTGTTAGGTTAGGGGGGATCTGGAGTTTTTCTCTTTATGTCATTTGAAACCCTCGGCTTAAGTGCTGAAATTCTGCGCGCTGTTGAAGAACAGGGCTATCGCGAACCTACGCCAATTCAGCGCCAGGCTATTCCTGTCGTATTGGAAGGTCGTGACCTGATGGCCAGCGCCCAGACCGGTACCGGTAAAACCGCTGGCTTTACCCTGCCGCTGTTGCAGCTGCTGAGTAAGCATGACCATCCGGTCAAAGGCCGCCGTCCGGTACGCGCGTTGATCCTGACGCCAACCCGTGAGCTGGCAGCGCAGATCGGCGAAAACGTCGAAGCCTACAGCAAATATCTGCGCCTGCGTTCGCTGGTGGTATTTGGTGGTGTGAGCATCAACCCGCAGATGATGAAACTGCGCGGCGGCGTCGACATTCTGGTGGCAACACCGGGTCGCCTGCTGGATCTGGAACACCAACGCGCCGTTGACCTGTCCAAAGTTGAAATTCTGGTGCTGGACGAAGCCGACCGCATGCTGGATATGGGCTTTATCCATGATATCCGCCGCGTGCTGGCCAAGTTGCCTGCCAAGCGTCAGAACCTGTTGTTCTCTGCGACCTTCTCCGACGATATCAAAGGGCTGGCCAACAAGCTGTTGCACAACCCGGCATCGGTTGAAGTGGCGCGCCGCAATACCGCGTCTGAGCAGATCGAACAAAGCGTGCACTTCGTAGACAAGAAGCGTAAGCGGGAATTGCTGTCCCAGATGATCGGTGAAGGTGACTGGAAGCAGGTGCTGGTGTTCAACCGCACCAAGCACGGTGCTAACCACCTGGCCGAACAGTTGAATAAAGACGGCATCACGGCCGCTGCGATCCACGGCAATAAAAGCCAGGGCGCTCGTACCCGTGCGTTGGCCGATTTTAAAGACGGTAAAATTCGCGTATTGGTTGCTACCGACATCGCGGCGCGTGGTCTGGACATCGACCAGTTGCCACACGTGGTGAACTACGAACTGCCTAACGTACCGGAAGACTACGTACACCGTATCGGTCGTACCGGTCGTGCAGAACGTACCGGCGAGGCTATCTCACTGGTGTGCGTGGATGAACACAAGCTGCTGCGCGATATCGAACGCCTGCTCAAGCGTGAAATCCCACGTATTGCCCTGCCAGGCTACGAGCCGGATCCAAGCATCAAGGCGGAGCCGATCATTAACGGCCGTCAGGGTGGTGGACGTGGTGCGCCGCGCGGCAACGGCGGTGGTCAACGCGCCGGTAACGGTGGCGGCCAGCGCAGTGGCAACGGCGGCCAGCGTGAAAACCGCGGTGGCGGCAGCGCCCGCCCACAGGGTGATGGCAAACCGCGTTCAGGCGCACCTTCGCGTCGTCCGCGCAGCCGTCCGGCCGAGTAAGCTGATACCCTGATGATAAAAAAGCCACCGTTTACGGTGGCTTTTTTTTACGTGAAACCCAGATGATCGCGTCAAAGCGAGGGGCAAAAACTCTCAGCGCATTTCGAGTTCCGGCACCACCGACATACCGACCCGCAACCGTGCCAGGTCAGCCTGGTTCGGCTCCAGCAGAATTTTCACCGGCAGGCGTTGCACCACTTTGGTGTAGTTGCCGGTGGCATTATCGGCGCTGATGGCGGCAAAGGTGGCGCCGGTGGCTGGCGCTATGCTGTCGACATGACCGCGCAGCGTTACGCCGGGCAGCGCATCTACGCGGATCGATACCGGTTGGCCGGCGGAGACATTGGCCAACTGGGTTTCCAGGAAGTTGGCGACGACATAGCTCTGCTGCAGTGGCACTACCGCCAGTAACCTCGTCCCGGCAGAGACCCAGGCCCCTTCGCGTACCGCTCGCTGGCCCACGGTGCCGGCAATGGGTGCGATGATTTGTGTATAAGAAAGATTGAGGCGTGCCTGGTCAACGCTGGCCTGTGAGGCGGCAATATTGGCTTCGGCCTGTTTCCTGCTGGCCTGCAATACCCCGACCTCTTTGCGTGCAGAGACCACGCCAGCCTGGTTTTGCTTCAGCTGTGCCGCGGCGGTTTGCATCGCGGAGGCGGACTTTTGCTGCTCATCCGCGGTTGCGGTGCCGGTTTTTAGCAGCCGGCGATAGCGGTCGGCATTCTGCCCTGCATAATTGAGCGTGGCCTGGCTGGCGCTGACGCCGGCTTCCTGTTGGGCAATATTGGCCTGCTGCTGCTCCAGCTGCGCCTGAATACTGGCCAGTTTAGCCTGGCTAACTTGCAGATTGGCCTCTGCCGTTTCCAGCGCCACGCGATAGTCGCGGTCGTCGATAGTGGCCAACACTTCGCCGGGTTTAACCTGCTGGTTATCGGTCACGTTGACACTGCGGATATAGCCGGAAACTTTGGGAGCCACCAGTGTGTAATCGGCCGTCACCACCGCATCGTCGGTACGAAAATGGTGGCGGGTAAGCGATGAATAGACAAAGAAAGCGATGGCCAACAGGATGACCAGCAGCAGCGCCAGAGTTAAGGTTCGTTTTGCAGGAGTGAAGCTCATGGTTATGATCCTGATGTTTTTGGAACTAAAGGTAAAAGGGTTTGCGGTGGGTAGACGCGGGGCGGTAGCCAGGCGGTCAACAGCACCAACAGCAGTGCGCAGCAGATAATCAGCAGATAGGCATCACTGATGCTGAGGATCTCCGCCTGGTGCCTGATCAGCGTCGAAAAATGACTGAGGTTTTCTGTCGAACTGACGGTACCGTCGGGCAGCAAGGGTACGCTATTGCTGACGCTATCCGGGGTACCTGCGGTCATTAGCCATGGGCGATTGCCCAGTTGGTCCACCAGGACATGGGAGTGGAACTTCTCCCGGTGGCTAACAAAATTCTCGACAAGACATCCCGCCGCCACGGTTGAGAAACCGCGAACGGTGTTAAACATCGCCGAGGCGAAGGGCCCCTCCGGCGGCATGACTACGCTGGTGGCTCCCAGCAAAACCGGCAAAATCATCATCGGCTGCCCAAATATCTGCAGGCTCTGAATAAACCAGAAGTTTTGCCGTGCCCAGTCGTCAGTCAGTTGCGTGCCAAGCAGGCAAGAACTGATCATCAGCGCGGCACCGGTGATTAGCACCCAGCGGCTGTCAATCCAGCGCAAGTTCAACACTGCCGCGATCAACGGTGCCACCACCAACTGCGGCAGGCCGATAGTCAGTGCCAGCGGCGCGAATTGTGCGGTGCGAAACCCCTCTATCTGCGAGAAGTAAAGCGAGGGCAGCATTGACCCTGATTGCATCAACATCAGCACCCCGGCTAGCGTCAGAAGACCGTGAGTGAAATTCTTTCGCCTCAGCATTTGCAGCTTGAACAACGGCAACGGATGAAACCATTCGTTAATTAAAAACGTCACCAGCAACGCGATGGAGATCGGTAGCATTAGGCTAATCAGCGGCGAATTAAACCAGTCGAGTCGTTCTCCCTGTGTTAGCGACAGGATCAACAGTGCAATGCCACTGCAGCCGGTCAGCATTCCGAACAGATCGATCTGCCTGAAGCGCTCCAGGCGCAATGGATCCTGCGGCAGTCCCCAACTAATCAGTAAAAATGCGCTCAGGCACAGCGGGATCGACTGCCAAAAAACAAACTGCCAACCCAGATTATCGGTCCAGAGAGCTGCCAATGGGGCCGCTACATTGGGCCCAAAGGTAGCGGTGAGCGCATAGGCTGACAACCCGTAGAGCTTAATGCCCGGCGGCAGAAAGCGCAGTGCTGCCGTCATCAACAATGGCGGCAGCGCGCCACCAAACAGGCCCTGCATCACCCGCAGCGTAATAAACAATGACGGATCAGAGGTTAAGGGCTGGATAATGCCTACGACGGCAAATCCGCTGACCATCATCAGAGCAAAACGTCGCAATGAGAACGTTACGGCAAACCAAGGGGCTATCATCATGGCCGCCACCTCCGCCGCTTGATAAGCCGAGGCGATCCAACTGCCCCCGTCGTAACCGATACCTATAGCGGCGCGAATATCTACCAGCGCCAGATCGCTGACACGATCGTTCAGCCCAGAAGTCAAGGCAGCGATCAGCACACCCACCAAGCCCAATGCTAGGCGCAAAGTGAAAGGATGCGGCGTGGGGGCTGCCGCAGGCTGACCATTCATAATATAACTCCAGATGTAAAATTGCGATGCACTGTATCGTATTGCGGTACAGTGATGCGCATACTACATTGTGAGTCACTGTATTGCAATGTGGTGCACTGTCCCGTTCGGAAGAAAAAGTGATACAGTGCGGATTAAAAGCAAGGAAAGGGAAACTCTATGTCTGAACCCTCAATGAGTTGTGATGATGAAAAGGCCGGCGGGATTCAGGTTATTACCCGAGCGGCGAAAATTCTCGATGCCTTGGGTGAAAAGCCGAATGGTATGAGTTTAGGTGAAATAGCTCAGGCGGTAGATTTGCCGCGTTCTACCGTACAGCGCATTGTCAACGCGCTGGATTCTGTTCAACTGGTGCGCGGTGGTGTCGGTGGTGTGCGCTTAGGACCCTCATTGTTAAGACTGATCGCTCGAGTGCATACAGAGGTGGTAGCTATTGCTGAACCCTGGTTGCAGGCGTTGAGTGATGCCACTGGCGAAACGGTATCGCTGGCGCGCGCCAGTGGTCTGCAGTTGGCGATAGTGCATTACATTGTGGCGGATCGTGAGCTGCGGGTAGTGCCGCGTATTGGTATGAACCTGCCCCTATACAGTACATCGGGCGGGCGGGCGTTGTTGGCATTAGACAGCGATGACGCTGCCCGAGAATTGTTGGGCGAAGCCTATAAGGCGGTTACTGATCTGACCATCCGTGACTTCCCGGCATTGTTGGAACACCTAACGGAAATACGCCGTACCGGGTTGGCCTACGATCGGGAGGAAACTTTGGAAGGCATTTCCATGATGGCAGTGGCTATCGATACCATTCTGGGGCGTTTTTCCATCAGCCTGTTAGTGCCAAGCACCCGTTTTACAAAGAATGAAGCGGATTATCGCGAGGAGATCCTTAAGTGCAAAGAGGCACTGCTTGATGAGATTGGTAAGGTTATTACACGAGATTAAGGGGATAACACGATGAAAACGCTGTTGGTCGCAGTTGATAATTCCGCCACCGCTCGTAAAGTTATTTCACTGGCTGCTGAACAGGGGTTGGCCCAACGGGCAACGGTAGTGGTGCTATGCTGTGTGGACCTCAGCTATTCCACGACGGGCCCCTATGACATTGCCGTCGGTGAAGATCCGGCGGATTTTGGCTGCGCACAGGATGAACAAGGCGCAGCGGCAGCCGTAGTGCGTCAGGCGCTGAGTGAATTGAAAGATGCCGGTGTCAGCGCGCGTGGCAGGGTAGTGCCCGGTGAACCGGCGGGAACCATTGTGGCTCAGGCTAAAGAGCTGAATGCCAGCATGATTATTATGGGCCGCAGGCATCTTTCACCCTTTAACCGTTTGTTGAGAGGCTCGCACAGCGCTTTGGTAATAGAAAACGCCGACTGCCCGGTGCTGATCGACGTACGCGCTGATTGACTGTCTCTGCTTCCCGGAGCCGAAGATGAAATTGAAGTGTGCAATTCTTGATGATTATCAGCAGGTGGCGCTTGGCATGGCGGACTGGTCGGCTATTGCCGATCGGGTAGAAGTCTCCGCCATGAGCCAGCATTTTACCGACGAAGCGGAGTTGGCCGTGCACCTGCAGGATTGCGACATTCTGGTGATCATGCGCGAGCGCACGCCAATCACGGCCTCGCTGTTGGTGCGTTTGCCTAAGTTGAAGCTGGTGATCACCTCGGGTATGCGCAATGCGTCTGTTGATCTGGCCGCGGCGGCGCAACGTGGCGTTGTGGTCTGCGGTACCGCCAGCGGTTCGGCCGCGCCGATGGAGCTGACCTGGGCGCTGTTGCTTGGGCTGGCGAAGCATATCGTGCCGGAAAACGCCGGGCTGCGTAATAACGGCCCCTGGCAGCAGGCGCTGGGCGTGACGCTGCAAGGGAAAACGTTGGGGCTGTTGGGCCTGGGCAAGATTGGCAGTCAGATGGCGGTGGTCGCGCAGGCCTTTGGCATGCGTGTGGTGGCCTGGAGCCAAAATCTGACGGCGGAAAAAGCCGCGCAGCAGGGGGTTCACCTGGTGGAATCTAAACAGGCGCTGTTTGAACAAAGCGATTTTGTTTCCGTCCATCTGGTGCTGAGTGAACGCACTCGCGGGCTGGTGGGCCAGCAGGAGCTGCAGGCAATGAAAAAAACCGCTTACCTGATCAACACCTCACGTGCGGCCATTGTCGACCGCGCTGCGTTGATTGACGCCTTGCAGAACCAGCGGATAGCCGGGGCCGGGCTGGATGTGTTCGAAGTCGAGCCTCTGCCGCTCGACGATATCTTCCGCCGTCTGCCCAATGTGTTGGCGACGCCGCATCTGGGCTACGTGGCGGATGATAACTATGGCATTTATTTCCGCGAAGCGATCGAAGACATCGTGGCGTTTCTCGCCAATGAACCGATACGCCGTTTGAGCTAGCCGGCTTTTATTCCCCTGGATGCTTGTCTGATGCGGGTATTCGCCCGTATCATTGCGCGTCTTTTTTAGCAGGGGTAATCATGCGCGTATTATTGGCTCCGATGGAGGGTGTTCTCGATTCTTTGGTGCGTGAGTTACTCACCGAAGTGAACGACTACGACCTGTGCATCACCGAATTCCTGCGCGTGGTCGATCAGCTGTTACCCGCCAAATCTTTCTATCGCCTGTGCCCCGAACTGCATCATGCCAGCCGCACGCCGTCCGGCACCCTGGTGCGCATCCAACTGCTGGGCCAATATCCGCAGTGGCTGGCGGAAAACGCCGCCCGTGCGGTTGAACTCGGGTCCTATGGCGTCGATCTCAACTGCGGCTGCCCGTCCAAGCTGGTCAACGGCAGCGGCGGTGGCGCGACGCTGCTGAAAGATCCGGAGCTGATTTATCAGGGGGCCAAAGCGATGCGTGCGGCGGTGCCGGATCATTTGCCGGTCACGGTAAAAGTCCGGTTAGGTTGGGACAGCGACAGCCGCAGTTTCGAAATTGCCGACGCGGTCCAGCAGGCGGGCGCCACCGAACTGGCGGTGCATGGCCGCACCAAAGAGGACGGCTACAAGGCGGAACGCATCAACTGGGCGGCGATTGGCGAGATCCGTCAGCGTCTGACCATACCGGTGATCGCCAACGGTGAAATCTGGGACTGGCAAAGTGCGCAAGATTGCCTGCAAACCACCGGCTGTGATGCGGTGATGCTGGGGCGCGGCGCGCTTAACGTGCCGAACCTGAGCCGGGTAGTGAAGTATAATGAACCGCGCATGCCCTGGCCGCAGGTGGTGCAGCTGCTGCAAAAATATGTTCATCTGGAAAAGCAGGGCGATACCGGCCTTTATCACGTGGCACGCATCAAGCAGTGGCTGGGTTATTTACGTAAGGAATATGACGAGGCGACCGAGCTGTTCGGCGAAGTGCGCACCTTGAATAATTCAAAAGATATCGCCCGGGTAATTTGCCGCTGAAGTGAGAAAAGTGGCGGGTTACCCTGGCGATAACCCACGCTAATTTTTCTCTTTGAGATAAATTATCAGTTCTTGGCACAAATGAGATATCCGGTGTTGATGGACTTCACCATCATAAGGTTATCCTTTAGGCGCCATATTTCTATATGGAAATCTATCCCCGGTAGCTCCGGTAAAATATCGGCCAGCCAAAGAGGGTCTGGTGTGGTGTCGCTAGGGTGCTTTATCACCTTGGTGATCGTGGCCTGTTTGACCTGATTAACCTCATGCAGGGAGAGGGTAAAATAGCTTTTCCTGGCCAGCAGGTAATTTTTGTCTTTGGTTGAAACTTTTCCGATCAGGCTGAAAAAACCCTCATTTTCATCTTTCAGGAATAGGGTGAGACGACCATCAAACAGGGTGTAGTCATTATCCTTTTCCACCAAAGTTTTATAATGAGATGTGCATTTGAACGGTTCTTCTGCATGTATGCTGAATGAAAAAAACAGCAAAAAAAGAAAACCATTAAGTACCATGAGTAGCTTTGTCATTTTGTAATATTTCTCTGGTTTTTTATATTGAAACAGGTGCCGTAATGATTGTTTTTATTTTTATTACAAAAGGAAATTAAACTAGCACGCACGTCTTTTTTATTAAGCCTGTCCTCTATGTAAAAAACATCACCTGAGCTATGTAGACAATCAATGCCTTCTCGCTTTAGAACGCCCTCAATATCCATTCTCAAGTCATTTGTGCTATCTGTTTTCTCCACGGTATAGACATCGCAGTTATTAAATTTGAATATTTTTTGATGCGGGTGTAAGTCGTCACTGTCCTCCCAAGTAATAAGGGTGGTGACTGTTAATATAAAAGCAGTGGCCAGCCCAAGTGCAGTAATTAACCACTTTGCTTTGGCTTGTGAAAAGTGTTTTATCTGATGATTAACTGCCTCTTCAGTATTTTTAGTCTCGTCAACAGTATGCTTGGTCACTGTTTCTTCTGTGGCCGAAATTATATCTTTTCCATCGGCGTAAGGATTGAGGAGATCAATATAGCCTTCAAAGCGAAACCCCAGCTTAGGAATGGTTACGATAAATTCATTCACTAGCCCCAAAGATGCGAATGCCTTACGCAGCTCACTGATGTAATTATTTAAGCCGGCATTGGAGGCGGTGAAACCATAGGTGGTCCATACCCTTTCCATGAGATCGTCCCGGGTAATGTTTTTCTTGTTGTTCTGTATTAGTTCCAGCAATAACCGGCATGCCGGTTTAGTCAGCCTGGTGGCAACCTGGTTATTCTCGTAAAGGAATAATGTCAGTTCATCGGAGTTAAAAACAACGATTTTATTTATTATGTATTTCATGTTTATAAATTTTAGGTAGATGGGCAGGTGTTGTTGTTAGCCGTTATCCTAACGAAGATGACTTGGTTTTCAAGAAAAATCTTATTGCAGGCATAAGATTTTTTCAGTGGTGCTAATTTATTACTTTTACTCTGGTGCAATAATATGAGTGCTGCCATTATTTTGATAATTTTTGGTATAAAAACATAATTTACTTGTATTTTTTGGTTTTTAATATCGCAATTGATTGTTTATTTAGTTTATTTTGCTGTTTTGTTTCTGGTGGGGGTATCATTTTCACATCGCCAAAACAGGGGGGTAGCAAGATTCTCTGTATTGGCGAGCGCAAAAAATAAAGGGTGGCTGCGAAAGCACAAGGACTCTTTCTTTATTAAATTAATTGTATATATGGAATTAACACAATGAAACTGAACAAAATCATGCTCGCTGCAGTAATGACCCTGGGTACTATTTCTATGGCTAACGCCGCTAACCAGGGCTCCGGTACCGTGACCTTTAAAGGCTCCATCATTGATGCACCGTGCTCTATCGATCCAGGTACCCTGGATCAGACCGTTAAACTGGGCGATATCGCTTCTGCACAGCTGAAAAACGGTGGCAAGTCTACGCCGCAGGATATTCTGATCAAGCTGGTGGGTTGTGATGTGCAAACCGCTAAAGACGTGACCACCACCTTCACCGGTACCGAGTCTGATGCAGCGCCTGGCCTGTTGGCAATGAAAGGTACCGCACGCGGCGCCAGCATTGCCATCAACGACATCGACGGTAAACTGCTGCCACTGACCAAAGCCAGCAAGGCGCAAAAAATTGAAGACGGCCAGGCGACCCTGCGCTTCAGCGCACACCTGCAGGGCGACGGTGCTTCTGCTGCCATCACTCCGGGTGAATTCAACTCCGTTGCTGACTTTACCCTGGCATATCAGTAAGCCCACGGCGATTTATTCGCACAGTTAATTGCATGCGGGGCAACCCGCATGCTGCTGATTAACGCGTTATGTGGGGATAGAGTATGCATTTACAGCATGGCAAATGGATATTGCACAGTGCGATGTTAGTTAATCTGTTGCTGTGTTCCTCTTTGGCGCAATCCGCCAATCAGGGGCGTGGCGAGGTTACCCTGAATGGCAGGATTATCGCCTCCGCCTGCGCCATTGACACCGAAAGCGGTGACCAAACCATTACCATGGCGACATTGCCCGTCAGCCAAATTATTCGTGACGGCCAGGGCGAGTTGCATGAATTTACTATTAAGCTGGTGAATTGCACCTTAGAGAAGTTCAACCCTGCGCTGGATGACTGGCGATATTTTGCCGTGACCTTTGACGGCAGAGAAGATGCCGGATTATTTGGTGTTGACGGCAACGCGAAGGGTATTGCCCTGCAAATATCCGATGCGCGGGGGAATGTCGCCGCACCGGGTATACCTATGGAAAAAAATGAGATTCAACCCGGCACCATGGCATTTAATTATGGCCTGCGGTTGATTGGAAATAGTCAGGTAATGAAGGCCGGGAGTTATTACTCCACCGTGCGCTTTAAAATGGATTACTACTAAACCTGCCTGAAGGCTGTAACTGCGAATTAAATAATTATTGATAAGGGTCTGCGGATGTCAACTACTCCGTCATATGGCTGTATAGGGAAAATACGACCGCGAATTTTGGGGCTGTTGATCGCCTTTATTCTGGCGGGGAATGCTGCCTGCGCCGCAGCTGCTGATATTGAATTCAATACCGACGTACTGGATGTGACGGATCGCGCCAATATTGACCTGGAGCAGTTTTCTCGCGGCAATTTTATTATGCCCGGCGATTATCTGTTTTCCGTGCATATTAATAAACAGACATTAACCGATCAGCCGGTGGCGTTTTACCCGCCGGATGACGATGCCAAAGGCAGTGAAGCCTGTATTACGCCGCAGTTGGTTGAACAACTGGGGTTAAAAGAATCTGCATTACTGAAATTGACCTGGTGGCACCAAAACCAGTGTCTGGATCCCCGCAGCCTGGAGGGGATGGAAGTGCGCGGCGATCTAGGCGCGGCGGCACTGTACCTGAATATTCCGCAGGCGTATCTGGAATATACCGCAGAAAACTGGGACCCGCCGTCGCGCTGGGACGAGGGGATCCCCGGGGTGCTGTTTGATTACAACCTGAATGCGCAAAGCCAGCGCCAGCAAAAGCAGGGCACGCAGAGCTATAACCTCAGCGGCAACGGCACGGTGGGCGGCAACCTGGGGGCCTGGCGCCTGCGGGCAGACTGGCAATCGCGGCTGGATCGCCAGGGCGGCTCGGGCGAGCCGACCCGCACCAGTTGGGACTGGAGCCGTTACTACGCCTACCGTGCACTGCCAAAGCTGGGCGCCAGGCTGACGATGGGCGAGGACTATTTAAACTCCGACATCTTCGACAGTTTCCGCTTTACCGGCGCGAGCCTGGTGACCGACGACAACATGCTGCCACCCAATCTGCGCGGCTATGCGCCGGAGGTGACCGGGGTGGCGCGCAGCAACGCCAAGGTGATTATTCGCCAGCAAGGGCGCGTGTTGTACGAGACCCAGGTGGCGGCGGGGCCGTTCCGCATTCAGGACATCAACGACGCGGTCAGCGGCCAGCTGGACGTGCGGGTGGAAGAGCAGGACGGCAGCGTGCAGGAGTTCAAGATGGACACCGCCAGCATCCCGTACCTGACCCGGCCCGGCTCGGTGCGTTACAAGGTGGCGGCCGGCCGGCCGGCGGACTGGGAGCACCACAGCGACGGGCCGATGTTCGGCACCGGCGAGTTTTCCTGGGGCGTGAGCAACGGCTGGTCGCTGTACGGCGGCGGCGTGGCGGGCGGCGATTACAACGCGCTGGCGCTGGGGGTGGGGCGTGACCTGATGATGTTCGGCGCGCTGTCTTTTGACGCCACCCAGTCGCGCGCCAACCTGCCGCAACAGGGCACGCTGAGCGGCGGTTCATACCGCCTGAGCTATTCCAAGCGCTTTGACGACTATGACAGCCAGGTGACCTTTGCCGGCTACCGCTTCTCGGAGCGCAACTATATGTCGATGGGCGAATACCTGGATGCACGCCGCGACGGTACGCGAACCAACAGCAGCAAGGAGATGTACACCATCACCTTTAACCAGCAGTTCCGCGATCTGGGGTTGAGTGCCTATCTCAACTACAACCACCAGACCTACTGGGACCGGCCGGCGAATGACCGTTACAACCTGACGCTGTCGCGCTATTTCGACCTGGGGCGCTTCAGGAATATCAGCCTGTCGCTGACCGGCTATCGCAACAAATATAACGGCACCAATGACGACGGCATGTACCTGTCGCTGTCGCTGCCGTGGGGCAGCAATGGCTCACTGAGCTACAGCGGCAGTTACAACCGCAACGATAACACCCATCAGGTGGGGTATTACGACCGGCTCAATGAGCGCGACACCTACCAGGTGAGCGCCGGTACTGCGCGCAGCGGCGCGACAGCCAGCGGCTACTACAGCCACAGCGGCGATCTCAGCCAGGTGAACGCCAGCGCCAGCTATCAGGCCGGGCAGTACAGCTCGCTGGGGCTGTCGATGCAGGGCGGTGCGACCGCCACCCTGAAAGGGGCGGCATTGCACCGCAGCAGCATGAGCGGAGGTACCCGCATGTTGCTGGATACCGACGGTGTGCCGGGCATTCCTGTCCGCGGCTACAGCACACCGACGCTGAGCAACGCTTTCGGCAAGGCGGTGGTGGTGGATGTGGGCAGCTATTACCGCAACCAGTTCAGCATCGACCTGAATATGCTGCCGGAAAACGCCGAGGTCAGCCAGAGCGTGGCGCAGGCCACCCTGACCGAAGGCGCCATCGGCTACCGTCGTTTCGAGGTGGTTGCCGGCGAGAAGGCGATGGCGGTCGTGCGGCTGGCGGACGGTTCTGCCCCGCCGTTCGGCGCCACGGTACGCAATGGCAAGGGACAAGAAGTGGGTATCGTCAACGACAACGGCGAGGTGTACCTGAGCGGCATCAATGCCGGTGAAGGGATGCGTGTGAGCTGGGGCGGTGCGGAGCAGTGCGGCATTACCTTGCCGCAGACGTTGTCGCCGGGCCAGTTGGCCAATCTGTTACTGCCTTGCGGCCCGGTGGCCGACGGCAAGGCGTTAAACACTATTGAAGAGTAGAGATCAATGAAAACCAAACATGCAGTGACATTAATTGCCGGTGGCCTGGCGGGCCTGCTGGGCGCCCAACAGGTGAGTGCGGCCATCGCGCTGGACCGTACCCGGGTGATTTTCAATGGCGGCGACAAGTCGGTGAGCATGAGCATTAGCAACGAGAACAAACAGCTGCCTTACCTGGCGCAGGGCTGGATTGAAGACGCCAGCGGCAAAAAAATAAGCAGCCCATTGACGGTATTGCCGCCGGTGCAGCGGCTGGAGCCGGGCGCTAAAAGCCAGGTCAAGGTGCAGGGGCTGCCTGCGGCCAATACGCTGCCGCAGGATCGTGAAACTTTGTTCTACTTCAACCTGCGCGAGATCCCGCCGAAGAGCGATAAGCCGAATACGCTGCAACTGGCGCTGCAAACCCGCATCAAGCTGTTCTACCGGCCGAAGGCGATTGCGGTAGCTAACCCGGAGACCAGCGTGCCGTGGCAGGAAAAACTGACCCTGACCAAACAGGGCGACAGCTACCAGGTGAATAACCCGACGCCGTATTACGTGACGCTGGTGGACGCCAGCAGCAAAAAAGGCGGTGCCAGCGCGCCGGGCTTTGAACCGCTGATGGTAGCGCCCAAGGGCAGTGCGCCACTAAAGGTCGCCGCGTCTGCACTGGGCAACGCGCCGGTGCTGACCTACGTCAACGACTACGGCGGCCGCCCGCAGCTGAGTTTTAACTGTAACGGCGCGAGCTGCCAGGCGGTGGCGGGCAGCAAGTAAGGATCACTGAAAAACAGGTGGATAAGCGATGCGAACAAAATCCCGGCGATGGAACGACGGCGGTTACCACCGCCATGAATGGTTGTATGCCCTGGTAATCACCGCGGCGGCGTTGATGGTGCCATTGTGCGTCTGCGCAATATTATGGCTGCTACCACCGGCGATGGCGGCGGACAACTGGCAGGTGGAAGGTGCCCACGGCGTGCTGCATGTGCGCGGTGAACTGACCGAAAGCGCCTGTCGGCTGGAGTTGGCAAGCGCTTATCAGGCGGTGTTGTTGGGCAATACGGCTACGGCGCAGCTGGCGCAGGCCGGTGACCGCGGCGTACCGGTGAACGTTCAACTGCAGCTGCGCGACTGTCTGCGTACGGCGTCGAACAACCGCGATACGCGTACCGGCAACCTGCTATGGAGCGCCCATCAACCCGCAGTGTCGGTCAGCTTTATCGCTCCGGCGGACGCCGATAACCCTGAACTGGTGAAGGTACGCGGTGCGACCGGACTGGCGCTGCGCATTACCGACGAGCGCGGCAGGGATATCCGTCTCGGCAGCCGGGGTGCGCCGTTGGCGCTGGCGGTGGGGCAAAACGCGCTGAACTACCGCATTACGCCGGAACGCACCCGCGCGCCGTTGCTGCCCGGCGCCTATGCGGCGGTGGTGGATTTTCAGCTCAGTTATGACTAAGGGAACCAGCATGATGGCAGCGTTCAGACGGTATTTGCCCGGCTGCGGAGTGGCGGTGTTGATGTTGCTTGGCTCGCCGGTGCGGGCGGCGACAAGCATCAAAGTGACGGTGACTATCGTTGCCCCACCGCCCTGCGTGATTAACAACAACAACCTGATTGAAGTGAATTTTGGTAATGACGTCATGACCACCCGTATCGACGGCAGCTACAAGAAGCAGTCAGTGCTGTACTCGGTGGAGTGCAAAAACGCGCCGAACAATGCAATGAAAATGCAGATCCAAGGTAATAGCGCTGTGTTCGACCGTGACGTACTGCAAACCAACAAGAACGATTTGGGGATTGCGCTGTTGCGCAACGGCAATCGGCAGCCGATCAACACCTGGGTGAATTTTACCTACCCCAATCTGCCAAAGTTTGAGGCGGTGCCGGTCAAGCAGGCCGGGGCAACGTTGAGCGGCGGGGCCTTCTCTGCCGGGGCGACCATGAAGGTGGAATACCAGTGAAGGGGGCTGAGGCAATGGCGAGATACGGCAGCATTTTTCTGTTAATGGCCCTCGGCGGCCCGGCCGTGGCGGCGGACAATATGCGTTTTTCCGGCACGCTGGTCGAACCGCCGCCGTGCACCATCAACGACGGCGGCGAGGTGGATGTCGATTTTGGCAACCGCGTCGGGGTGACCAAGGTGGATGGCGTTAACTACCTGCAACCGGTGAACTACCGGGTTACCTGTGGCCCCGGTGCCGGGGCATGGAGCATGACGCTGGAAGTGGTCGGCACCCCAGCGGATTACGACGAGTCGGCGATAGCGAGCAACATGGATGACCTGGCTGTCCGGCTGCTGCAAAACGGCAAGCGCTTTACGTTGAATAATCCGATCCCCATCAAGTTGAACGCGCCGCCGAGGCTTGAGGCGGTGCCGGTGAAACGGCCGGGTGCCACGCTGAAGGAAGGGGCGTTTGAAGCCACGGCGACCCTGCTGGCGGTGTACCAATGAGGCGGAGAACAGCCATGGTTAACAAAGCGGCCCGGTGCGCAACGGCGGCGTTGCTGCTGTGCAGCCAGTTGAGCCTGGCGGCGGAGAATATGCGTCTGCATGGCGCGCTGGTTGCGGAGCCCTGCGTGATACCGCCGGGGGACGAGACGGTGGTACTGGATTTTGACACGGTAATTGACAAGTACCTGTACCTGAACACCCGCACACCGGGCCAGACATTTGAGCTGTACCTGGCGCAGTGTGACCTGAGCCTGGGCAAAACGGTGAGGGTGACCTTCAGCGGCGCGGAAAGCGCGGCGCTGCCGGGGTTGCTGGCGCTAAACGGCGCCAGCCAAGCGAGTGGCATCGCCATCGGCATGGAAACCCCGCAGGGCGAGCCGTTGCCGATTAACCGGCAAGGCAAGGCGCAGGCATTGGTGAGCGGCGCCAACACCATGACGGCGCAGGCCTACGTGCAGGGTGAACCGGAGGCGCTGAAGCATAAAACCATCGAACGCGGGCCGTTCAGCGCGGTGGCGACCTTTAGCCTGGAATATGAATAACCACGCGGCGGCATGGCAAGCCGCCTGGCGCTGGTTGTGCCAACGTCGCCGTCATGCGCCGCCCAATGCCGACATCTGGCATTTGCGCTTTCACTGGGCGCTGCAGGGTGAACGCCTGTATCAGCAATTACAGGATGGGCGTTATCGCCTGGCGCCGATGCAGGTGTTGCGGCGGGGTGGCCGCAGTTGGGTGCAGTGGTGTGCGCAGGACGCGCTGATATTGAAGTGGGCCGCGCTGCTGGCGGAGCCGCTGTTGCCAAAACCTGCCCGTTGCATGCACTTGCGCGGGCATGGCGGTAGCGTGGTTTCGGTAGCGGAAGTGCGGGCAGCCCTGGCCGGCGGAGAATACGCCTTCGTCTACCGAACGGACATTCGCGGTTATTACCGGCACATCCGTAAACAGCAGGTGATCGGTCAACTGAAATGGAATGTGGCCGACCCGGTATTGTTTGATGTGATTCAACAATATGTGCATTACAGCGTAGAAGATGGCGGTGAGTTTTATACCCCGCAAAACGGCATCTGCCGGGGTTGCGCGCTGAGCCCGTTGATTGGCGGCAGCTTGTTGCATCATGCATACCCAAAATAATTGGAGTTGCATCAAGGCGGCCAGGGCAGGAGTCCCCGGGAGCTTACTCAGGTAAGTGACTGGGGTGACTGCACGCAGCCAACACAGATGCAGCTTCAAGTATGACGGGGATAGATAATTTTATTAACGCTCAGGGGGGCCTGTGGTATGCACGATATAGGGATGATTTTTTGTTGTCTACCCGCACCCGCTGGCAACTGCGGCGCAGCGTTAAGCGGCTGCATGAATTTTTTGACCTGGGCGGGTTTGAAACCCACCCGGACAAAACCCAACTGGGCAGGATTGCACAGGGTTTTGACTGGCTGGGGGTATGGTTTACCCCCACGGGGGCCACCATAGCGCCCAGAGCGCTGGAAAACCATCGTGCACGACGCGCGCGGCTTTACGAGCAGGCTCGCCGACAGGGGCTGTCATCGACAGAAACTGCGGAGCGGGTGCGAACGTACGAAGCACGGTGGACATCATGGGCAGAGCATATGCTGGATCATCTATTGGATGATATTTAGCGGTTTTTGCCGGATAAATAAAACTCAGGAACAAATTGTGATCAAGAAGCAGGTCTTATTCGGTTTTTTGTGGCTCGTGGCCAATATATTACCTTTGCCCGTGTACAGCTATGACATAAGTGACATGACTATGGGTCCGAACTCAGGGTTGCCGCAACATGGGTACGTAGACTGGGTTTACGAGAAGGGAAAAATTCGGGTGCGCGATATCACCTTGTCTGGTGGTGACAAATACGACTGGTATGGCGGGCTGTGCACCACAAACCACAGTTGCGTTTGGGTGCGAACAGCCCGTGGGGGCAAGGTAACCGACTACAAACTTGAGAAACCCGTCTGTCTTCCTGAGGTTGGCCCCGGGCCCCTCTCTGATGCCGCCACTAGAATGGCTCGGGAACACCTTACCGGCATCATACCCATCACCGGCGACGTGACCGGAACGCAGCCAGAAACGATTGTAGCGATCGCGGTGTGCGGCCAGGATGGGAATGCCTTGGATTACCGCGCGTCCGGTGCTCCAGGCACATCATTAATATGCGCCCTGGAACTACCGGGAGAAGTTGATTTCCCTGCATTGTCTTATACCGATGAACGAATTATCAATGGGTCCTTCCGATGCAGTGGGGGGGGGAGTGCGCTTGCCCGGGTGACAGTGTTGGGATCTGACGTCGAGGAAATTGCACCTGGAGTAACAATATGGACCCGTACCGAGAACTCCGCGGTTACAGTTAACGGTGACAGCGTACCGGTCCCTGTGCGTCTCTCTGTTGGAGCCAACAATAACACCGGAGAGCCGGGAGTGTACAATGGCTATTTCATATACGCTGTTGATTATGATTAATCGCCGTCTTCCCTAATGGAACATGCGATGTCCGTCGTTTCGTGGTGTGAAAGTGAGTTCGGCCAAATATTAACAAGGGCTACCCTTCCTACCTAGTGCGGATGTTGGACTCGATCCCTGATAGTAATGGTGCTCTACGGCCGGCGGCTCAGTATGACCTGTGGCTACCGCGATCTCACTCTGTGCCTGTATGTAGTCTGTCTGCCATACCCGCTCCAACCTGCCATATTACTGTAAATCTGAGTGCTACGATGATGATGCATGTATTGCAAGTGATGGGCGGGTAACGGGGCGGCGGATTCTAATACAGTACCCACTTTCTTCTGAGCCTGAGTTGTCCGTGTTCCGGCGGAGGATTGCACGTCACCGCGATTAGAGCTGTTGCTATTTGGAGGCGTTGGCACGGTGTATCGCTCCTCTGCCAAATGTATTTGGCCCGGACTAGTGGCAGAGCGCCGCCGCCCGGCGGTTGGACGATTAGTTCACCTGTGGTTACATCCATTGCGGCGGTGGAAACTTTAAAAAGCCGAGGCGTATATCATGACCTTTGATAATGTTTTTTTCTTATTTATATTTTTGCTTTTTATTCCGCTGGCGATATATATCCCCAACCCCGGCGGGAGTGGATTGTCGCTGCCATTTAATTTGCTGATCTACGGCGGCGCGGCCCTATTATTGGGCGTTTGCTGGCGGGCAACACCGTTGCGCCGGATGGTGATAACGCCGACCTGTCGCGCCATATTTGTCGCATGTTCAGTGCTGGCGCTCCCGGTTATCTTTACCCGGCCCGAATGGCAAAGCGCCGCCGTTTGGCGGCTGGCTGGCTTATTTGCCGGGGCGGCGTTTTATTTCACCTGGCTGCAGGTGCGCACGACCGCGCGCCAGCGCCATGCGGTGCTGTATTTGATTTTATCGGCTGCGGTGGTGCAGGCGTTAATCGTGCTGTTGCAGCTGTTTGCGCCAGCAATTGCACAATCCTGGATCCCCTCCGGCAGCTCGCGCGCCTTCGGCATATTCCAGCAGCCTAACGTGCTGGCGAGTTTTATCGCCACCGGATTGGCGCTGGCGTTGGCGGCGTATGTGCTGCCTGGGTTCCAGCGACTGGATCCGCGAGTAGAACGCTGGCGTCGCCGCGCCCTGGCCGCGGCGTTGGTGCTGCTGCCGATGGTGCTGGTGTGGGTGCAATCGCGCACCGGCTGGCTGGCAGGTGCATTGGTGCTGGGGTTGTTTGTCCTGTGCTTTTTCCGCCGTTATCCGCACGCTGTCGCCATTGCTTCAGTGCTGGTTATCGGCAGCACCCTGGCAGCGATACTGGTGCTGTGGTGGGGTAATGAGCTGGGCGGTGCGTTGCGCTACGCCAGCCATACCGACTCCAACCACGCACGCTACACCATGCTGCGCGATACGCTGGCGATGATCGCCGAAAAACCGATCCTTGGCTGGGGTTACGGCGGTTTTGAGTACAGTTTTCAGCATTTTCGTATAAACCAGACGCCGCCCACGGTGGTGACCGAAATCGCCCGTCATCCGCATAACGAATTACTGCTGTGGTGGGTGGAAGGGGGCATGGTCGCGCTGCTGGGGATGCTGCTGTTGGCGCGAGCGGGCTTCAAGCTGGTAGCCCGCGCCCGTTGGCATGACAAGCGGACTTTTGCCTGCGGTAAATCGTCGGCGGGCGAGGCGCTGGCACTGTGTCTGGCGTTGCTGCCGATTGCGCTGCATAGCCAAACCGAATACCCATTTTACCTGTCAGCGTTTCACTGGCTGGTATTCCTGTTGTTGCTGGCCATGCTCGACAGGCGGGTCAGTCCGCGGCTTGGCACCGACGCGGGGTTGAAACGCTGGCGATGGCCGATGCTGGCTTTGTCACTGGCGGCGCTGTTCATTATGGCGACCGGGTTTTACAGCGGGCTGGTATTGACCCAGGCGGAGCGCAGCGGGTTACAGAATATGCGGCAGGTGGAGGCCTTGCCGGGCTGGGCCAGTTGGGTGCATGACGATCGCCTGCAGTTTGATCGCCAGTTGGCGGGTTTGCTTGCCTTTAACCGAACGCGGGACGAGCAGCGGCTGGAAACCTATGCCCAGTGGGCGCAGCGTTATCTGAATTACCGCATTGATAAAAACGTTTACGCCAACCTGTTGGTTATCTTGTATCAACAGCAACAATATGTTCTGGCCGATGAACTGCGGTATGAGGCGGCGTTATTGTTTCCCCATGACAAGCGGTTTGCGCGCTCAAGCTTCTGACGGCAATAGGCATATACCCTTCATACTTGATGCTGCATTTTTGTTGGCTGCGTCTGTTCGCCCTGGTCACATAGTTATCTATGCTCCCAGGGTCTTGCAGACTGGCCGCCTCAATACAACTCCAATTATTTTGGGTATAAATCACGGTCTATCCCAGATATCTGTTTTACTCTCCAGCGTGTTTATTGATATGAAAAAAATATTATTGATGAGTCAATGCCAGTTCACGAAGCTGGCATTAAAAGCCGTGTTTGAAAATAAAACAGGCTATGAAATGGCGTTTGTTGAGCCGGGTTATTTAAGCGAGGGTGATGTTGGTCAGGCGATAGTGTTAATTCATGTCACCGATGACGACTACCCAATCATTTTACCCTTGCTAAGGAGTCCTCATTTTTACGGCCATCAGGATATCATCATCATTGCGCAAAAGCGGGCTATCGCAATCTTGGAGTATTTATCCATGAAAACGCTCAGGTTTATCGAGGAGGATGCAGGCGTTGAGGTGTTTGAGCGTGAAGTCATACAGGGGGGGGACTTTTCTGGCACTAAAGGCAATCGCGAGGTTTTATCTTTTATCGAATATAATGTGCTGAAATTTATCATATTAGGTATGAGTCCCACCAATATTGCATTTAGAACAAGGAAAAGTATCAAAACCATCAGCAGCCAAAAAATCAACGCGCTGAAGAAGTTGGGTTTAGATAATACCCCCTATTCGTTGGTTAAATTGTCGAAGTTATTTAATTGATTTTATAGCGAATGTTTGCCGTCTGAATGGCATTTTATTATTTAAGGATATTAGTATGTTAAGAAAACAATGGGTAATACAAAAGTCTCGTGAAATGGCGCTGCACTATATTGCCCACGCCGGGGTAGTGTATTCACCAGAGGAATTTATAAAAAAGGTGAGTGAAATGGAAGGCGTATTTTCGCGCATTTTATTAGCCGAACAGAACGGGAAGCCAGGTGCGTAACCTGAATGTGCCCGGATGTTTCAACTCTTTTTACCCGTCATACTTGAAGCTGTATCTTTGTTGGCTGCGCCTGTGCGCCCCAGTCAGAGAGTTATCTATGCTCCTGAGGACTTACAGACTGGCCGCCTTAATACAACGCCAATTATTTTGAGCATATATTCTCAATTTTCCAAATCAATCCCAAAATAGCGCATCAGCGCTGCACGGCGCTCCTGTTCCGAATGCAACGTCGATTCATGACGGTGGTGGTCTTCGGTGATAATCAGCTTGTTCTCACTGATCGTCACGCGGCCATTTTCTGTGGCGTGGGAACACACCAGTTTTTGGGTGAAGTGCGACTGCGGTGAAGTGCTGTGGTAGTGGCACATGCCGTTGAACTCACTCGACTCACGGGCTTGCAGGGTAAAGCGGTACAGGGTTTTGGCGTGCGAACGGTTATCGCCATTGCGGCGTTCCAGATAGTAGGTCTCGCCTTCCTGTTCCAAATGGAAGGTGCCGCTGGTTTGCGGTTGCTGCTCGGTGGTGGTGATTTTCAGCGGCGTCAGGAACGAATCACCAAACCCCACGTCCACCAGATACGGCTGATCCAGCTCTACCATCAGCGCCATATGATCGAAGGGCGCGCCGAAGCTGCCGTCGCGGGCGCGGATCTCGCCGGAAATAAAATTCACCTTGAAACCGATGTCTTTCAGCAGCAGGGCGAACAGCCGGTTCAACTCATAGCAAAAACCGCCGCGGTTGCGTTCGACAATTTTATTGAACAGCGCCTGTTCTTCCAGATCAATGCCCTGATGGTAAATAATGCTCAGGTTCTCAAAGGGAACCCGCAGCATATGGCCACGGTGCAATTGCTGCAGCGTCAGAAGGTCTGGTTGGGGGATGCCTGCGAATCCAATATGTTGCAGGTAGCGTTGTCTGTCCACGGTTTGTCTCGCAGCAAAAAAATTGATTATATCTTTCATACTTCAAGCTGCCTCTTTGTTGACTTCCTGCGCTTACCCCGGTCACGTACTCTTTGTACGCTCCCGGGGATGCGCTTAGTTGTCGCCGCGATGCAACTCGAATTATTTTGGATATATAAAATAGATGGATTTTTCGCATCTGTGGGAGCAATAAGTGCTGCGTCAGAACGCCGGGGGCTTGCCTGCCGCCTGCAGCAGCAAATTCACCCAGCGGCGGGTGGTGGTGCTGACGAATGCGCTGTCCGCCCAGCACAGGCGATATTGATAGGCTGCGGGCAGTTGTTGGTTTTCGCCAAACACCCGAACCAGCTTGCCGGCAGCCAGGGCGTCCTCAGCGACAGCCAGGCTACCGAGCACCACGCCATTGCCGTCGATGGCTTCTTGCAGCGCATGCCCGACGCTGTTGAAGGTGATTATGCCGCGTGGCGCGGTGGTGCCTTCGCCAAAGGCGGCAAACCAGTCCTGCCAACCGGCAACGCCGAGCTTATGCCCGTCTTTCCACGGCGAATGGATCAGCTGCAACGATGCCAAGTCAGCGGCGGTGATCGGCGCTGAATGGGCGGCGAGAAAGCTTGGGCTTGCCAGCGGGGCGAAGGCATCGGCGAGGAGTTCGTGCGAGTGTGGCGGCGGGTTGTCCGTGGGGCTATAGCGGATAGCAATGTCGGCTTCACCACTGGCCAGATCGCGTAAGCTTTCGTTGGCATCCAACACCAGCGAAACATCGGGATCGGCACGGCGTAACGCCGACAAACGTGCCGCCAGCCAATGGCTGGCGATCCCCAGAGTACAGGTCAGTTTCAGCGTTTGCTGTTGCTCTGGCCGGGCGCGGTCACTGGCTTTTTGCAGCAGCGTCAGCGCGCGGGTGACATCAATCGCCAGCCTTTTTCCGGTATCGTTAAGCGCTACCGCATTGCCCTTGCGGTGAAACAGTTCCACCCCCAGATCGTTCTCCAGATGACGTATCTGGCGGCTGACCGCACCCAGCGTCACGTTCAACTCTTCCGCCGCTTCGGTAAAACTGGCGCAGCGGGAAGCAACCTCGAAGGTATGCAAGGCTTTCAGCGACGGCAGGCGAGGTTGAGCGTTCAGCTTGAGTTTCATTCAACCATATTGCCAATCTATCGATGTTCCACAAGCGATTTTTTGCTTACTTTTGGGGCAACAATCGGACGGGAGTATCGCGTGGACGTAATGATGGGGCTGGCCGCCGCGCTGTGCTGGGGCAGCACGGATTTTTTGATCGGCATTAACGCCCGAGCGGTGGGGGTGCGCAGGGCGGTATTTTTCTCGCAGGCGATCGGCTTTGTGATTTTTAGCGCGTGGTTATGGGCCAGTGCGGCCCCTTGGTTAGAAGCTTCAGCTTCCATTTGGGGGCTGGCGCTGCTGGCCGCGAGCCTGACGGTGGGGGGAACGCTTGCGCTGTCGCAGGCCTTCGCTATCGGCAAGGCGGCGATGGTGGCGCCGCTGGTTACCAGCTACGGTGCGGTCACTACGCTGTTATCGTGGATCAGCGGTGAACGGCTGGGAGCTTTGACCCTGGCAGGGCTGGCGGTGTGTCTGCTGGGCGTCATGTTGACTGCCGTGAGCCCGGGTCGTCAGCCGGGCAGATCGCGCTCGACTTTGCCCGCAGTGACCTTTGCGTTGATCGCCGCCTTTTGTTATGGCACCGGTTTCTGGTTACAAGGGAAATACACGCTGCCGGTGCTGGGGCCGAGCCTTAGCCTGTGGCTTGGTTATACGGTGGGGCTGACGGCTGTGCTAGCGCTGAATACTGACCGACGCGCTTTGGTAAGCCGACCTAACTGGCGACAAGGAGGACTGCTGCTGCTGGCCAGCCTGCTGAGTCTGGCGGGCTTTAGCGCATTTGCCATGGGGGCCGGTAGCGGATCGCTGGCGATTGTGACGGTGCTGAGCACCCTGTCTGGCGGCATTGCCGCACTGCTCGGCGCGCTGTTACTGCGCGAGCGGCTATCTGCCTTGCAGTGGGCAGGCGTGCTGACGGTACTGGCTGGCGCCCTGGTGCTGCATATGAAGTGACCTAACCCATAACCAGCAGCGTCTTAATTTGGGCCGTTGTTTGCATTGATGATCTGAGCGGGCGATATTCATTCCAACCCTGAATTTCGCCCGGTTTTACTGCGTGGCCTGCTATTTTTCGCAAAAACGCGTGGGTCGATAACGCTCGGGGATTTCCCTGTTTTTACCGTCGATCAGTTCTTCACTGACCCACCTTCCAACCGTGGCGGCGCAGGTTACCGCCGGATGCATCACGGCCACATAAAGCCCAGTAACCTCACCGATAAACCCCATGACGGGGCATTTGTCCTCGGGTACGGGCCGTTGTCCCACCGATTGGCTGAGCAGGCGTGCGGATCCTGTCCCTTTCAACCTTTTGGCTATTGCCGCCAAGGTGTCGGAAGCCATCTCATCAGCACCACCAACGGCCGGATAATCTTCAGCGGCTAGGATATCGCCGTTGCGGGCATGGCGAACTTCTATATCATCCCCTGAAATGAGGGTATTGATGACGTGGTCCTGCGTGCTGTAGCGCAGCAAAATTGCCGGCGAAGCTTTAATCGGAAGTGAGATGCCAATGGCGTTTAGCAAAGGGGAAATACCCGTTCCGCAGGCCAGCACGACACAATCTGCGTTGAACGTTCCCTGCAGGGTGTCAACGCCGGTAATGGCATCGCCTTCCCTGACGAGTCCGATGACCGGCGTCTGGGTTTTTAATACAGCGCCGAGGCTGCAAGCCCTATCCAGCAAGGCGTGGGTGGCGTCGATAGGGTCAACGGCGCCATCCTGTTTTGCATAATAAGCCTGTGGAGGCGGATTATTCATCGCGGGTTCAAGCTGGGAGATCACGGATTGCTCAAGCATTTTTTCATGGGCCTGAGCCGCCAATGAATCGCTGTCGTAACTCAGTGCGCCGGCCCAATGCAGCCAAAGCTCCGGCACTTCTTTCTCCAGCCGATGCCAGTCGGCCACGGACGCGCGGCGAAGCAGGACATCGGGCGCATCATCACTCACCGTGCTGTGGATCCAGCCGAAAGAGCTGCCGGTGGCACCTGATGCCGGGTGGTGTTGGTCAATGACGGTGACCTTCACACCACGGCGAGCCAAATGATAAGCGATGGTCGCGCCGATAATGCCTGCGCCCACAATAAGAATATGCCTGTCAGAGAGATCCATACCCACGTTCTACCTCGCATGTACCGGGCACAAACTATCCCATAAATTAACGGTTTCATGCAGATAAATGTGCTTTGCTCCCCGAAGCCTACCAACCTCAACCGGCGTGCTGAGTGCGTCTGATATAGGTCCAGGGGTTCAGCGAACGCAGATGCATTTGCAATACCGCGCCACGGCGGAAGAAGTAGTTAAGCAGGGTCAGTGACAACAGCTCTGTCAGCAGGGTGCTATAAGCGGCGCCCATCATGCCGTACTGGTGGATCAGAAAGTACGACAGCGGGATGTTGATGATAAACACCAGAAACATCTTCTTCGACAGGAAGCCATAGCCGGAAAAGAGCACAATGTATTTGTAGGCTACGGTGCCCAACGCGGAAAGCAGCGTTGAAATCGCCAAGACGCCCATCGCCGGATAGGCTGCCAAATATTGCTCCCCGTACAGCAACACAATGACCGGTTTGCCAAGCAAAACGATACCGGCCACGATGGCGGCGGCGATGGCCAGCACCAGCCCATTCAGTTTGGCGGCGGTGCGCATTGCGTCATCGCGGTGATAGGCGAAGATTTTGGCGAAAAACGAGGTGATCACCGCATCGGTAACAAACATCCAGGCGGTTGCCAGGGTGATGGCAACCGAGTAAATGCCCAGCGCTTGCGCCGAGACGAACCACATCAGGAACAGCTGCGCCAGCCGGGTATAAATGGCAATGGAGACATTGGAAACCGCCAGTGGCAGGCCGCTGGCGAGCAAATAGCGCACATATTTACGCCGTACGCGTTTTGGCGCGACAAAGCGCGGATAACGGCGGTGGTAGATATGGTGGCGAATCAGGTAGGGGATCAGGTAAACCATCACGATCGGGATTGCCAGGAAATACAGGTGCAGATCAAGATAAACAATCAGATAACGCACCAGCAGTGCGCTGCCCAACCCGGCTACGTTAGCCAGCGTATTGAAGCGTGATTCCAGCCGGGCGTCGTGATAAATGGTGAACACGTCTCTGAGCGAGAAGAAGCTGGCGACAAAGGTGGCGGCGCAAAAATAGAAGGTAATGAAATCTTCACGCAGCCCGGTGTAAATCAATATTGCCGCAGAGAGCAGCACAAAGCAGCCCTGTCGCAGCCGGTTGGTGGAGAACATCAGGGCGGTTCCGGAACCTGGGTTGCGGCTAATCCGCTTGAACAGCACGGTATCGGAGCCCAGCAGCGCCAGCGTTTGGGTAATGGCGAAAATAGCGGTAGCGAAGGTGATCTTGCCGAAGCTTTCCGGGCCAATGTATTTCGCCATATAGGCGGTAATGAAAATGACCCCCAGAATAGACACCATTTTTTCGGATATCATCCAAAACGCATTTCTCACAATATTGATATCTATGAATTTTAATTTCATTGGTACTTTCCCTGTCGCCTCTAATAATAGGAATCGTCCGATTATTCCCTTACCCACTGTAAGGGATGCCCCGCAGGGTTTTATAATTGAGATGCAATAATCGGAATGTGAGAAGCATTCCTGCGTATGCTATGTTCATGGAAGAAAGAGAAGAATGAGAAAACTCGCAAAACGACTCTATCGGGCGGCACCCGATTTTATCTATTACCAAGTCAGCCATTATCTTGCCCACGGCTCTTGGGTTAGCTTCAAAAACCCGAAAACATTTTCAGAGAAGATTTATCATCGCATGCGCTACCCGCATAATGATTTCAGTATGTTAGCGGATAAAGTGGCGGTCAGAGAGTATATTTCTCAGCGGGTTTCAGATAAATACCTAACGCCCATTATCATGATCGTAGATAATTTTAGCGAACGGGACTACCTGGCCTTGCCACAATCATTTGTTATCAAAACCAATAATGCCTCGCAGCAGGTCAAGATAGTTAAAGATAAAAGTAAGGTCACCTATCAGGATATTACGAAAATTCTTAGCGAATGGTCTGGAATAACCTATTGGAAAAGATTTCGAGAAAAGCACTACGCTAATATTCCGCAGAAAATTATCGTTGAGGAGCTGCTGGATATTGAATGTGACGGTGAGCTGATAGATTACAAAGTGCACGTGTTTAATGGCAAATACTCTTATTTATTCGTTGAGTTGTTACGTGGCGGGCCAGAGCCGACTTCGCTGGAGTTTTTGGACGAATATGCCCACCATTGTTTTTTCACCCAGGGTGACATTCCGCAGATCAATACGCTGAACCAGAAACCGGCGTTTTGGGATGAAATGATCCAGGTGGCGAAAGCGGTCTCGGCAGATCTGGATTATTGCCGCGTCGATTTTTATCTCACTCGCGACCAGATCTACATTGGCGAATTGACGCTCACGCCCGGCGCAGGCAACGAAGTTTATCTGCCGCGCGCGACGAATCTGCTGCTGGGCGAGATGATGTCCAAAGACGGGTAAACATTGCGACGCCGCTTACCGCGCGCCGTCCGCCGGTGCGATGCTTTGCAGCCACGCCAGAAATTCGGCGGCTTTGGGTTTGTCCAGCGTGCGTTGCGGGTAGACCACATAGTAAGGCTTGCTCAGCGGTAGCGTCGGTTCTGCCAGCGGCACCAGGGTTCCCTGAGCCAGTTCACGCTGGATCAGCTGCTGCTGGCCGAGCAAAACGCCGTGGCCCTCAACCGCGGCGTCAATCGCCAGCGAGGTCAGATTATAAGTCAGGCCGCGCCGCTGCGGCGGTGGTAACCCGGCGGCGCTGAACCACTCATGGCAGCCCGGCAGAAACTGGCTCTCCTTTCCCCAATCCACCTGAATCAGCGGCTGTTGAGTCCAGTCGCCGATCCTCTGTAACTGCGGGCTACATACCGGCTGCACGCAGTCCTGAAACAGCCGCACTTTTTCCATCAATGGATAGTCCTGATCGCCAAAGCTCAGGGCAAAATCCGCCGTTGAAGCGGCAAAATCGACCTCGGCGTGGGTGGCGTGCAGGCGAATATCCATCTGTGGATGCTGGTTCAGCCACTTGCCGATGGCTGGGTTCAGCCATTTTGACGCCAGGGCCGGCAAGGCAAAAATCGTCAATGCCTCTTGGCCCCGTTGGCGATCGACATGCTGTTGCGCCACGCGCAGCGTTTCAAACGCCTGCTGCACGTAGGCCAGGTAATCCGCCCCTTGTTCAGTCAGCGTCACGCCGCTTTTGGCACGGATAAACAGTGTGATGCCCAGATGCTGCTCGAGCTGGCGGATCTGCTGGCTGACGGCGGCGGCGGTCAGCGCCAGGCTGTCTGCCGCTCTGGCCAGGCTGCCGGTACGGGCGGCGGTTTCAAACGCCAGAATGGCGCTCAGTTTGGGCAGGCGGCTGCGGGAAGGTGCGTTCATGGTGGCTATCGCTAAGAATTGGTTAGCTCATCCTTAACGCATTTTTGTTATTACGGCAATCCGACATTCGCTACAGTGAGGTTATCCGGCCCTTATGCCCTCAGGAGTTCAGCATGCAGCAACTTGCTCATATCATTGATTTATCCGCCAACCCGATTGGCGATGCTGCCTTTCAGGCCCGTTGCAGGGCGACGCTGGATGCGGCAGGGGCGCTGGTGCTGCCCGGCTTTTTGACCGCTGCGGCGCTGGCGACGGTGCGTTTGGAGGGGGCAGAGCACAGCCCTGCGGCGTTTTATGCCGCCAGCAAGCACAATGTCTACCTGAAACCGCAGGACGACGCCTTGCCGGCCGATCACCCACGCAACCGGCTGGTGGTTTCTTCCAAGGGGTGCATTACCGACGAGGATATCCCGGCGCAGTCGCCGCTGCGTACGCTGTACGATGCGCAATCCTTCCGCGATTTCCTCTGTGCGGTACTGCAAGAACAACAGCTGTATCCTTACGCCGATCGGCTGTCTTCAATCAATCTGCATTATGCCCATCGTGGGCAGGAGCTGGGCTGGCATTTTGACAATTCGTCGTTTGCCATCACGCTGCTGATCCAGAAACCGCGCGCCGGTGGGCAATTCGAGTACGTGGAAAACCTGCGGGATGCCGATCGTGGGGAGATGAATTACGCTGGCGTGTCGCAGGTATTGGACGGCGAACGGGCGGTTAAGACCTTGGCGATCGAAGAGGGGGATTTGGTGCTGTTCCGGGGACGCAATGCCATGCACCGCGTCACGCCAACCGAAGGCGATACCACCCGCATGCTGGTGGTGCTGGCCTACAATGCCCAGCCGGATATCGCGCTGTCGGAGAGCGCCAGAATGACCTTTTACGGCCGACTCTAAGAATAAAAAATTCAGAGGGCTGACAAGCCCGCTTAAGGGGTAACCGATAGGGGTCGAACATGTTCGACCCGATTTAACCGATTGATTATGCGGTAGGGCGCGGCATACAGCGCCCCTACTACGAATAACTGCCCCTAAAGGGGCAGTTAAGAGACTCAGTGGTGGGCTTCTTCGTGAGCCTGCTGTTCCAGCTTCACTTCCTGAGCCCGCTTGCGCAGGCCGAACCAGCCCAGCGTCAGCAGCACCGCCAGCACCGGAATGGTGGCGATAGTCCAGGTGCCGTTCGGGTAGTCGAACGCCATCATGATGACGACCGCCAGCAGGAATGCCAGCGTTAGCCAAGAGGTGAAGGGCGCGCCGGGCATTCTGAAGGATACCGGCTGGGCACGGCCTTCGCGTACGGCTTTACGCAAACGCATCTGGCACACGATGATAAACGCCCATGAGGCGATAATGCCCAGCGAAGCGATGTTCAGCACGATTTCAAACACCCGCGAAGGCACCAGATAGTTCAGCAAAACGCCAATCACATAGATGCCGCAGGTCACCAGAATACCGGCGTAAGGTACTTGCTGGCTGCTCATTCTAGCCATGAATTTCGGCGCTGACCCGCCCATCGACAGTGAACGCAGGATACGACCGGTGGAGTACAGGCCGGAGTTGAGGCTGGAAAGTGCTGCGGTCAGCACCACGATATTCATGATGGTGCCGATATAAGGTACGCCCAGCTTGCTGAAGAAGGTAACGAACGGGCTTTGGCCCGCCTGGTAGGCGTTCCACGGCAGCAGCAGCACCAACAGTACCACCGAACCGACGTAGAACAGGCCAATGCGCCAGATCACGCTATTGATCGCTTTTGGCATCATTTTGGCCGGATCCTTACACTCACCGGCGGCGGTGCCGATCAGCTCAATCCCGGCGAAGGCGAAGATAACACCCTGCACTAACACCAGCGCTGGCAGCAGCCCGTGCGGGAACATGCCGCCGTTTTCAGTAATCAGGTGTAGGCCGGTGGTATTGCCGGCCACCGGTGTACCGGTGCCGAGGAACACTACCCCCACCACCAGGAACAATGCGATGGCGACGACTTTGATCAGGGCGAACCAGAACTCCATTTCGGCGAACCACTTCACGCCGATCATGTTCATGGTGGCAACCACGCCGAGTGCGCAGAGCGCGAACAGCCATTGTGGGACGTCGGCGAAGGTGCCCCAGTAGTGCATGTACAGCGCCACCGCGGTGATATCGACGATGCCGGTCATCGCCCAGTTGAGGAAATACATCCACCCGGCGACGTAAGAGGCTTTTTCGCCGAGAAACTCACGGGCATAAGACACGAAGCTGCCGCTGGACGGGCGGTGCAGAACCAATTCGCCCAATGCGCGCAGAATGAAGAAAGAGAATATACCGCACACCAGATAGACCAGCGCCAGTGCCGGGCCGGCCAATTCCAGACGGCCACCGGTACCGAGGAACAAGCCGGTACCGATTGAACCGCCGATAGCGATCATCTGTATTTGTCGATTGCCCATGCTTTTGTGATAACCGGATTCATGGGAGTCTAACCATCGTCTTCTGGCTGCGTGCTTGTCATGCGCAGACTTTTTATTTGATTGCATTATCCGTCCTGTTTACCTGTCTATGGAATTACCCTGCTCTGGCTTCAGAGCAAACGATTGCTATGGACAATCGTTATGAGAATGAGGTCATGGCATCATTCTGCTGTTTATTGTGTATACAAGCCGCCACGAAATAACGGCGAAGCATGCTACCTTTTCTCAGTAAATGTGGCAAAAAATCCTGCGTATAAATCGTGAACAAGTGTGTTTGTTTTTTGTTCTATATATAAAAGAATATATTATTCAATAAGATGGTTGATTTTATCAAGACGGAAATATCGAGGAATAAAAAGTGATTAAAATCACATAATAATAATTACCGTGCAAACTACAGGGAATTTTTCTTATTAATGGGTGAGGTGAAAGGAGGGGGATAATAAGACCTCCCAACCTGTGGTGATATTGTCCGCAGGCGGGAGATAATAAAGGGAGAGATTTGGCCGATTTTTAGGCGGATTCACCGGCCGGCAGAGCCGAAGTCGGCAGGCCGAATACCTTGTCGAACACCCAGTTAAACACAAAGGTGTAGCACGGGATAATCACTATCAGGGCCATATCCAGCAGCAGCGCCTGCCACAGCGTAATTCCCATCCACCAGGCAATCAGCGGGATCAGGTAAACCACTAACGTTAATTGAAAGCCTACGGCGTGCAGAATACGGCGTTTAAGCGTACGGCCGCGTGAGGCCTGGCGACTTTCCCACAGCTCAAACAGCGAGTTGTAGATGAAGTTCCAGGTGACGGCGATAGTGGTAATGATCACCGCCAGCGGCCCGGTGCTGCTGGGGGCGCTGCCGGAAAGCAGCGCCAGCCCGAGCGCTGAGATCGCCATGCCGATAATTTCATAGGCGGTGACATACACCAGTTTGCGTTTAACGCCTTGCATTACTCATCTCCTGACTGATTTCTTGGCTTTGTGGTCGGGTGACCTTTTGCCGTCTGGCGGGTAAGATAACGTCAACCACATTGATAGAAAAAGTCAGGAGCTGTCAGTTTTACTGACAGGAGGTGCAATGAATTTTTCCAGCGACAATATTGAGCTGTTTCTGGCGGTACTGGATCGCGGTTCGTTTTCCGCCGCGGCCCGTTCGCTGCGCCGCGTACCTTCGGCGGTGAGTATGGGGATCGCCAATATGGAGGCGGAACTGGGGTTTCAACTGTTTGATCGTTCGCACCGCGAGCCGGCGCCGACCGCGTTGGCATTGGCCCTGGCACCCCATGCGCGACTGATAGCCGAACAGCTTAAGCAGTTGCAGAACCACGCTATCGAACTGTCGCAAGGGCTGGAGAGTACCTTGTCGATTGGCGTTGCCTCGGACATCAACAGCAACGGCCTGCTGACGGCGATCAACACGCTGGCGGAGCGCTATCCGCTGCTGAATATTGAAGTGCTGACCGCTCCGCAGGATGACGTGGTGCATATGCTGCATCAAGAGCGAGTCGACGTTTGCCTGGCATTTGGCGGACTAAACATCAACAGCCAGGAACAGTTTCACTTCGTCGGCGCGGAATCGCTGGTTGCCATGCTTTCGCCACGGCACCCGGCGTTGCAGGGGGCGCCGGATGAGCTGTTCCTCGAGGATTTAGTCAACGTGCGGCAGATAATGGTGGCCAGCCGTGATTTGCCGATCGCCGATCTGCGGCCGCGGGTGGCGGAATCTTACTGGCGCACCGACAGCCTGCCGATGGCGCTGAACATGGTCGAGGCGGGTTTGGGGTGGGGCAATTTCCCGCTATCGCTGACCGCACCATTGTTAGCTCAGGGGCGGTTGATCAGGCTGAAATTTAAAAACACCAAAAATGAGCTGCGATTGCCGATACACCTTGTCTGGCTGAAAAGCCGACCGTTGGATAAGGCCGCCCGCGAACTGGTGGCCCTGATGCGCGACGCGTCGCAGGCGGAATAATCCCGGCGGCCGTATTGCTTTTGTTTTCATCGCTGGGCTACTTTGAACCGTGGCATTTACGAAGGGAGTGCGGAAAGTATGATCAGCGAGACGGCATTATCGGTATTGAGCATTACTGGCGCCATTGCGCTGGGGGCAATGAGTCCGGGCCAAAGCTTTATTCTGGTGGCGCGTACGGCCGTGGCATCGTCGCGCCGCGACGGTATGGCAGTGGCGCTGGGTATGGGCGTCGGCTGCTTTATTTTTGCACTGGTGGCTCTGTTGGGGCTTCAGTCATTGCTGTTGGCATTGCCATGGCTGTACTCCACGCTGAAAGTGCTGGGGGGCGCTTACCTGGTCTACCTGGCGTTCAAAATGCTGCGTGGGGCGAGTCAACCGTTGAACGTGGAGGCCGTCGGCGCGCAGTCTCTGGGCCTTCGCAAGGCCTTTACCACGGGGCTATTGACCCAGTTGAGCAACCCGAACACCGCCATCGTGTTCGGCAGCGTGTTTGCCGCCTTGCTCAGCCATAAAATCTCGCCGCTGATGTACATTATTCTGCCGGTGATCGCCCTGACGGTTGACGTCCTCTGGTATGCCTTCGTGGCCTTTGTGTTGTCATCACCACGTCCGCGTCGCGCCTACCTGCGTTTTAAAGCCTGGTTCGATCGGGTAGGCGGCGGAGTGTTGGCCTTGCTCGGTGTGAAACTGATGCTGAACCGATAAGCTTAATCGGCATGCCGACGGCGCCACCAAAACCGTACTAGCAGAATGGCGGCGATCACCAGCGCGCAGAACAGCACGCTGGTGAGTCTTTTGTCGAAGCCCGAGATAAAGCGGCCGATCGCCTCGCCACCAAAATAGCCCAGCAGCACAAAGATTGTCGCCCACAGGATGGCGCCCAAAATGTTCAGTGGCACAAAGCGCGACGGCGGCAGCTTGCTGGCGCCGATCAGAACCGGGCCGATAATGCGGAAGCCATACATAAAACGTACGCCAATCACGAACAGCATTGGGTGGCGTGCGATCAGCTTTCTGGCGCGTTCGATGCGTTTTTCCTGGCTTTTCATGCGTGAAATGACCCGTCCGCCGAAGCGACGGCCCAGGAAAAACAGCAGTTGATCCCCCAGCGTGCCGCCCAACGCCACCACCGCAATAACCCAGGGCAGATGTAACAGTCCCTGATGTGCCGCAATGCCGCCCAGCAGCGTGATGGTTTCGCCTTCGGCCAGACAGCCGATAAACAGCGCCCAATAACCGTAGTCCGTAATGTAGTGGGCTAAATCCGCCATTCTGATCCCCTATGTCTTTAACACATAAGGTTAAGTATACGCCCTGTGCGCTAGCCGCGGGCGGCAATCTGCGCCACCAACGCCCGACGTTGCCGCAAACTGTCGGCCATTTGCGCCTGAACCCGAGCCAGAACATGCGCCGGCGCCAGTTCCGGCGTCCCTCCCTGGAAAGGCGGTGCCGGCGCATATTCCAGATACAGTTGGATCATTTGCGCGGTTTCCTCATCGTGCAATTCGGCGATTAATGCCAGCGCGAAATCGATGCCGGCAGTCACGCCGCCGCCGCTGATGACGTTACCGTCACGCTCTACCCGGGCATGACTGGGGAGGGCACCGAACAGCGCGAGGCTTTCGCGCATGCTCCAGTGACAGGCGGCGCGTTTGCCTTGCAGCAAACCGGCAGCGGCCAGGATCAGCGAACCGGTACACACGGAGGTCAGATAGCGGGCATCAAGTCCCAGACGGCGGATCTGGCTCATAAAGGCGTCGTTTTCCAGCGCCTGGGTGCAGCCGGCGCCGCCCGGTACGCACAGCACGTCGCAACGCGTGACTTCTTCCAGCTTCTGCAACTGGGTAAAGTGCAATCCTTCGGCGCTGATATCTGCGCCACCGACGGAGGCCACGACAATTTCGGCACCCGGCATGTGTCGCAAGAACTGCAGTGGCCCGGTAAAGTCCAGCTGGGTGACGCCCTGATAGATCGGAAAAACAATCACTAATGGTTCAGACATGATATTCGCCTCAGTTTTGTCATTTGCTTTGGGTCATAATAGCGACCCTGTTTTTGGCTGATATGACGGATAACCCTCAAAAAGCGCCATGATGAAAAATATCGGCTTTGTGGTCTTCCCCGGCTTTAATCTGCTCGACTTCGCCGGGCCGCTGGCGGCCTTTGATAATGCCAACCAGTTTACGGCGACCCAGGCCTACCGGTGTCTGCCGCTCTCGGAGCGGGGCGGCAGCGTGGTGAGCTCTTCGGGTGTGGAAGTGCTCACTCAGCCGTTTGGCGAACATCGCCTTGATACGCTATTGATTGCCGGAGGCAGCGGCAACGTCGTCGCCACCCAGTCGGCGGGGCTATTGGCGTTTCTGCACCGGCAAAGCCGGCAGGCACGGCGCATGGCCAGCGTGTGCACCGGCGCATTTATACTGGCGGCTGCCGGGTTGCTGGACGGCAAGCGCGCGACTACCCATTGGTACCATGCCGCACGGCTGCAACAGAGTTATCCGCGTATCCGCGTCGACAGTAATCGTATTTATATCCGCGACGGCACGATCTGGACTTCGGCGGGCATCACTGCCGGTATCGATTTGGCGCTGGCGATGGTCGAGGAAGATCTCGGCAGCGCATTGGCGGCCAGTGTGGCGCGGCAACTGGTGGTGTATCACCGCCGTCCGGGCGGGCAGTCGCAGTATTCCTTGCTGCTGGAGCTCAACCCGTCTTCAGATCGCATTCGCAACGCGCTCTCTTATGCTCGTGAACACCTCCATCATCCGCTGACGGTGGGCGATCTGGCGGACGCCGCCTGTCTGAGCGAGCGGCAGTTTGGCCGCTTGTTCCGCGCCGAAACCGGCCAGACGCCGGCCAAGGTGATTGAACAATTGCGAGTCGAGGCCGCCAGGGTCAGGATTGAAGAAGGTCACGAAGCGCTGGAGAGCATCGCCCGCGCCGTCGGGTTCAGTGACCCGGAGCGTATGCGGCGGGCCTTCATCCGTCTGTTTGGCCTGTCGCCACAGGCGATAAAGCGCCTGAGCCGCAGCGGTTAAATCATTCTGCCGTGCCCCGGTGGCGCGGCGCAGTAGAGGAGCGACAGATGTATCAGGATTTTGAAAGTGAGCTGAACTGGGCGATGCGCCACATGCCGCGTACCCGGGCGGCCGTTGCTGCACTGCCGGATTTAAGCGGCGTGCGTCTGGCGTGCAATATGCACCTGGATCTGAAAATGGCCCCGCTGGTGGCGGGTCTGTTGGATAAGGGCGCTGCCATCTATCTGACCACCTGCAACCCGACCACGGTGCAGGATGACGTGGTCGCCTGGCTGGAACGCCGTGGGGCACAGGCTCACGCCTGGCGCGACATGAGCGACGCCGATTGGTCGGCATCGTTTGACCGCGCGCTGGCCTGGGGGCCTACCCACCTGTGCGAAATGGGGGCGGATCTGACTACCCGCCTGCACCAGTCTGCCGACGGCCCGCAGATTATCGCCGGGCTGGAAGCGACAGGTTCCGGCATCAGTCGACTGAACGGTATGGCACCGCGCTATCCTATTTTTAACTGGGACGATTTGCCGGTAAAAGAAGGGCTGCATAACCGTCACATGGTCGGCTTGACCGCCTGGCACACCTTCTTCCAAACCACCCATTTGACGCTGCATGAGAAATGCGTGCTGGTGATTGGCTATGGTTTGGTTGGGCAGGGCGTTGCGGCCGCGGCGAAAGCTTACGGCGGCCAGGTGATCGTGGCGGAAATCGATCCGGCGCGTGCGCTGCAGGCGCGTTATGACGGCTGGGCGGTCGTTGATTTGGCCAGTGCAGTCAGCCAGGCCGATGTAATTGCCACGGCAACCGGGGCAAAAAACGTGCTGTCAGCGCAGCATCTGCAACAGGCGAAAGACGGGGTGTTCATCCTCAACGTCGGCCATGTAACGGCGGAAATTGACGTCGGTTTCCTGCAGAACCTGCCACACAGCGAGCCTATGCCGTTTGTGAATGCCTACCAACTTGGCGACAAACAGTTGTACTTGTTGGCCAACGGTTCAATGTTCAATCTGACGGCGGGCTACGGCGACAGCCTGAATGCCTTCGATGTGACGCTGGCGGTGATGGCTGCAGGCATTGGCCATATCGTCGGGGACGGCGCACGCCAGGCCCCTGGGTTGTACCTGTTGCCGCAGTCGGCCTGGCAACCGGCACTGTAACTTTTTCAACGCGGGCGTTCATCCCAGAGCGCTCGCGGTTTGCGCAATTATCTCTCCGACAGAATTTGTCACAAATCGGCTGACATAATCCCAGTGCCAACGGAAGATCCCTCACATATAATTCGGCCAAATAAGACCTTCATCTTCTTCAGTGACAGAGTAATGCATGTGAAAAAACGTGTTTTGGTACTAGCCCTGCTCGCTTTGCAGGCAGGGGCAGGCTTCGCGCCGCGCGCGCTGGCCAGCGAAAATAACGCCGTCACCCGGGCCGCCCAGCCTGAGCTGGCTTCCGGCAGCGCCATGGTGGTGGATATGCAGACCCACAAAGTGATGTATGCCCGCAACCCGGATGAAGTGGTGCCGATCGCCTCCATCACCAAGCTGATGACGGCAATGGTGACGCTGGACGCCCATCTGCCGCTGGATGAAATGCTGTCGGTGGATATTCACCAGACGCCAGAGATGAAAGGGGTCTATTCGCGCGTACGGCTGAACAGTGAGATCAGCCGTAAAGATATGCTGCTGTTGGCGCTGATGTCGTCGGAAAACCGTGCTGCCGCCAGTCTGGCGCATCATTACCCGGGTGGGTACGGTGCATTTATCAAAGCGATGAACGCCAAAGCCAGGGCGCTGGGCATGACCAACACGCGTTATGTGGAACCGACCGGGCTGTCGATCAAAAACGTCTCTACCGCCCGCGACCTGACCAAACTGTTGATCGCCACCAAGCAATATCCGCTGATTGGCCAGCTCAGCACCACCACCGAACGCATGGCGAGCTTCAAGGATCCGAACTATACGCTGCCGTTCCGCAATACCAATCATCTGGTATACAACCCGAAATGGAATATCCAGCTGACCAAAACCGGCTTCACTAACGAAGCGGGACACTGCCTGGCGATGCGCACCATGATCGGCAGTCATTCCGTGTCGCTGGTGGTGCTGGACGCGTTTGGCAAGTATACCCACTTCGCCGATGCCAACCGCCTGCGCAGTTGGATCGAAACCGGTAAGGTGACGCCAATCCCTGCCGCTGCCCGTGACTACCGTCGGCAGAAAGACGCCCGTCTGGCGAAGAACGAAACCGAATAATCGATGCTGTGGCCTGCGGAGCTGTTCGCAGGCCGTTACCGTCCCTCAGGGCGCCGGATCACAAAACCCCGCTCCCGATCGCCGTCGAACCCGGCGCGCAGATACAGCTGATGTGCCCCGGTGCGCTGTTGACCGGAAAGCAGCATCACTTTGTAGCAACCTTTCCGCCATGCCAGTTGCAATGCGTATTCAAGCATCGCTAAAGCAATACCTTGTCCGCGATACGCCTGAGCAGTGACCACGTGCTCAATGATGCCGAAGGGTTGCCCCTGATGCACCAGCCCTGGCACCATCGCCAGCATGCAGGTCGCCACTGGTTGGTCATCGACCACGCTGACCACCAGACGAATCGCCGGGTTGTCCAGCAGGCGTTGCAAAGTACGCTGGGCATTATCCGGGCGCAGCGGCTCATCCTGCGGGCGTAACTCCCTGTACAGCGCCTGCAGGCCGGCAAGATCGCTCAATTGGGCCTGACGGTGGATGACGGTCATATTTCCTCCTTTCAATCGCCGTGAAGGCGTATCCATCCGCTATCATCAATTAATACCATATTGCACGCGAGGGCAGCATCCCATGAGCCACGTTTCTACCTTTGTCATGTTTCAGGGCCAGGCCCAACAGGCGATAGATCTTTATAGCGAACTGTTTGCCGGTTTCCAGGTTCAGCAACTGCTGCATTTTGATGAACGCGATGGCGGGCCGCGACGGATCAAGCAGGCTACCATCGATTTTGATCGGCATAATCTGGTGTTTATTGACAGCCCGGTCAGCCATGACTTCAGCTTTACCCCGGCGGTCTCGCTTCATGTGAACTTGGCCACCGAGGCGGAGCTTGAAAGGATTTTCGCCCGCTTGGCAGAGGGCGGCGAGGTGCTTATGCCGATTGATGATTATGGTTTCAGCGCGCGCTTCGGATGGTTGAACGACCGCTTTGGCCTGTCCTGGCAACTGAACGTGCCTGCCGGTGATGCCGGCTGAGATACCCGCACCCGCTCTTTTATGGTATTTAAGCGTTCAGAAAATTTGCGCAGGGATGGATGGGTATGTTCAAGATAATGGGCTGGTTAGCGTTGGCTCTGCTCTCCAGCGGCGGGCTGACAGCCTATTTTTTGCAGCAGCAGTACGAAGAGAAAAGCGCTGATTTTCGTATACTTTATCGCGACGTGACGGTGAAGCTTTCACAGCACGACGCCATCATTCCGCTATTGCCGGCCAGCCAATACAGCCGGGAAGTGCAGAGGATCTTTCCGCAAATCATCCATTGGCGTTCTCATCCTGGTATTGAACCGCGACGGCTCATCGTAGTGGAACAAAATGGGCGCTACTGGCTCAATGCCGGTAACCAGTCGTTGTTGATCGATCTGAACCAATTGATGAACGAATTGGTGGGAGAAAACGGCTTCCGGCACCTGGTGGTACGTTGGAACGGTCAGACCTTATTTGAGCGGGGGGCGGCGCAGGCTTCCTACTATTGGCAATGGGAAAAGGTGATAGCCAGCCAGTCGCAGCCTTTTGTGCTGGCCGCCGGTGACGATCCGAACTGGGCTACGCTGCCCTGGCCCCTGATCCTGTCCCCTGCATTGTTCTGGGGACTGGTGCTTTACTTGATTAACCAATATCGAACCAACCGTCGGCGGCGAGATATCGCCGATCTGCGTGCCCATTACGCCGAAATCACACGGCTCAATACCCTGGGCGAACTGACCGCCGGTATCGTGCATGAACTTAACCAGCCCCTCACCGCGATTTTGAGTTACAACCAAACGGCCTTGCGTCTGGTTCGGCAACAGCACACCGAACAACTGCCGCAGTTGCTTGAGGCCGCCGTGGTTCAGATCAAGCGCACCGACGCATTGCTGCAGCAATTTCGTCAGAAGCTGACCAGTGAGCGAGTCGATTATCAACCCGTCGCGCTGGGCGCACTCTGGGCCCGGGTGAGGACGCTGTTGGACAATGAAATTCGGGGCAATAAAGTCAAAATTAACAGCAGCATTCCTGACAATTTGCCCAGGCTGTTTGCTCCGCCGCTGTGGATAGAGCAAATTCTGCACAACATCGCCAGCAATGCGATTCAGGCGCAAGAAAATAATGCTGTCGGGACGGCCTGGATCAACCTGGCAGCCACGGCGACCGACGAGGGGATTGCTTTAACCCTGACTGACGGTGGCCCAGGGCTCTCGGAACAGGCTCTACAGCATGTCTTTATGCCGTTTTTCACCACGCGCGCCCAGGGCATAGGATTGGGAATGGCCTTGACGGATACGCTGATCCAACGTCTTAACGGCACCATCGAAGCGACGAATATTGTCGGGCAAGGGGCCTGCTTCCGACTCTGGTTACCGATACACCCTGAGGAGAGATGATGAACCAAACCATTTACCTTATTGACGACGAACCGGCCATTCTCTCCTCGCTTAGCGCCTTGCTGGGTACCGTCGGTTGGCAAACCCGTACTTACAGCAGTGCGCTGGCGTTTCAGCAAGGCGTCGGTGAGCTGCATGGTTTAACCGGCTGTCTGCTGCTGGATATCAGGATGCCGGGCAAAACCGGGCTGACGCTGTTGGAGGAATGGCAACGGCAAGGGTTGGCGATCCCGGTGATCATCATGACCGGGCACGCGAACATTGATTTATGCCGCCGGGCCTTCAAAAACGGCGCCTTCGAATTCCTGACCAAACCGATCGACGCCGATTTACTGTTCGAAGTGGTCGGCAGCGCATTGGAACAGCAGCAGAACTTGCAGGAGCGGCAACAAAAAATACGCCTGATGCAACACCGGCTGGCTACGTTGACTGCTCGCGAACAGGATATTTTTGAGCACATTATGCAGGGGAATTCGAGCAAGGAGATCGCTCGCGTTTTTGCACTGTCGCCGCGCACCGTGGAGGCCCACCGGGCCAATATCTTCGCCAAGCTGGACGTCAACTCTCTGCCCAAACTGATGAACGAATATGGCGAGCTGGCGCTGCTGAAAAAAATGTAAAAACGCTTTGTTATTGATGAAAATGGGGCGCAAGTCCCGTCCCAAGGGCATTCTAGGTAAAATTACTTAATCGCGTAGGTAATCACGCCAATAGTGTGCTGCGGCTGCACCTTTTACTATTCCTGATATCCACAAGGGACAAGCAAGGAGCAAGCCAGTATGAAAATCATCATTTCAAGCATCATTTTACTCAGCAGCGTGACGTCGTTCGCCAGCATGGCCGGCGGCGTTCTCAGTGAAAAAAACCTTTCCCTCGACCTGGCCGATAAACTGGCTCAGAGCGCTATTCAGGCCTGCAGTGCGAAAAACTATAACGTCGCCGTCACGTTGGTCGATCGCGCCGGTACCCCGCTTGTCATCAAGAAAATGGATAACGCCGGTCCGCATACGATCGAAGCCAGCCGCATGAAGGCGTTTACCGCCCTCAGCACCAAAAACCCGACGGAAAACGTGATGAAGAATGCTCAGGCTAACCCAGGGGCGGCAAACCTGCGCGATATCCCGGGCTTCCTGTTGCTGGCAGGTGGCGTACCGGTGAAATCTGGGGACCTGGTCATCGGTGCCATTGGCATTGGTGGGGCACCGGGCGGGGATCTTGATCAGCAGTGCGCGCTGGAAGCCTTGAAAAATAACCAGAGCAGCCTGAATGCCGGGTGATCTTTTTTAACGGTTACCGCCGCTTCTTAGGGGGCGTTAACCTGATGACCGGCACGGCTATACGCTTTCACCCACTGGATGATTTGCTGCAACCACCTGGGCAATCATCCAGCAATACTTCCTGTTTATCCCCCGCCTCTCCTCCCAATCGTTATTTCTCCACTAAAATATTCATTAGCAAATCGACAATCATTAATGTTGTAGTATGAATCTCGACGAAGAGATCGTGACTCGTGAATATGAAAAGGATGAACCACTTTGGCTGGAAGTAGCTTACTGACTTTAATCGACGATATTGCCTCACTGCTGGACGACGTCTCGCTGATGACCAAGATGGCGGCGAAAAAAACCGCCGGGGTATTGGGAGACGATCTGGCACTTAACGCGCAGCAGGTCACCGGCGTAAAGGCCGATCGCGAGCTGCCGGTGGTGTGGAGCGTGGCCAAGGGCTCGTTTATCAACAAGGCGATCCTGGTGCCGCTGGCGTTGCTGATCAGCGCATTTGCTCCTTGGGCGATCACGCCGCTGCTGATGGTGGGTGGGGCTTACCTGTGTTACGAAGGGTTCGAGAAGGTGTTCCACAGCCTGACCCACAAAAAACAGGATGGGGAAGAGAATAAAGAGGCGCTGAACGCCAATGAAGACGTGGCGGCCTATGAACAACGCAAGGTGAAAGGGGCTATCCGCACCGATTTTGTGCTGTCGGCCGAAATTATTGCCATTACTCTGGGTACCGTGGCCGGGGCGACCTTCAGCCAGCAGGTGATTGTGCTGTGCGGTATCGCGATTGTGATGACGGTGGGGGTTTACGGCATCGTGGCCGGCATCGTCAAACTCGACGACCTGGGGTTGTATCTGAGCCGTAAAAGCAGTGCGCTGGCCCGCTCAATCGGCAGCGGTATTGTCAGTGCGGCACCTTATCTGATGAAGACCCTGTCGGTAGTCGGCACCATCGCCATGTTTATGGTCGGGGGCGGTATCCTGACCCATGGCTTGCCGCCGGTGCACCATTTGTTTGAGGACTGGGCGTCGTACGCCACCGTGGTGCCTACCTTCGGTCAGATCCTGCAGGGCGTGATTCCCGCCTTGCTCAACGTGGTGTTTGGTCTGGTTGCCGGCGGCGTAGTCCTGCTGGTGGTTTCGGCTCTGGGGGCGATCCGGGGACGTTTAAAGGCCTAAGCTAATCCCGCGCCTGTCGGCGCGGGGTCATTTAAAAGATCAGCTTGAACACGCCGGTGATGGTGAGCAGGCCAACGATAAAGATAATAGCGACAATCCACAGAATGATTTTCATTCGTCTCTCCCAATTGATTTGAATGACGGCGCGAGTTTTCGCTAACCTGATGAAATCATTATTTACTGTAGTCGATAATTCGCAAATTGCTCGCTGCAAGCCCATCAGGGGGGATTGTCGCCACCTGCGCCTAACGCACGCTGCATGATATGGGTGTCGCGCCACTTACCCAATTTAAACCCTACCGCCTTTAGCGTCCCCACGCTGCCAAACCCCAATTTTTGATGCAAGGCCAGCGAGCCATGGTTTTCCCCGGCATTGCCGACGACAGCCAACATTTGGCGCCACGGCCCCCGTTCGCAGCGGGCAATCAGCTCGATCAGTAACGCTTTGCCGATGCCCTGACCCTGTTGCCCTTCGGCGATATATACCGATTCTTCCACGGTGAATCGATAGGCTGGACGCGGTCGATAAGGCGTGGCGTAACAGTAGCCCACGACGAGATGACCCCGCTTGGCCACCAGCCAGGGCAGCCCGGCCTCTTGCACTTTGCTCAGCCGCTGCCGCATTTCTTCCTGCGTGGGGGGCGTTTCTTCAAACGAAGCGGCGCCGAATAACACGTGATGGGCGTAAATCTGTTGGATGGCGGCTATGTCGTCCGGCGTAGCGTCGGTGAGGATCAGCGGAGCGGTGTGGGGCATAGTGATTCATGTTTACCTTGGAAATCAGAAGATAAGCGCATTATGCGCCGCGCCTGGCGACAAGGAAAATTGGGCTTTCTTATGCTGAAGATAAAAAAAGTTATACCCATCCGCGAAACGAAAAAATGGCGCATGACGATCTTCGCCATGCGCCGGGAGCCGCTGCGAGCAGCATTCGGACGGGGGAAAAAACCGGGCTAGCCGCGCATGAAGTGCGCCACCGCCTGCTGCAGGTAGCGTAATAGCGGCGGGGTCAGCCAGGTGCCCTCCGTCAGCGTGGGTTCCTGCTCCATGGCCTGGCGGATTTTCATCTGGGTGGCCGGGTGGGGACCGGCGTAGGACTGGAACAGTTCAAGCCATTGGGCTGCCAGCTGTTTTGCCCGCGCTGACTCTGGCGGTATGCCCTCATTCAGCGCCTGATGGAACTGGGCGATCAGTGCCGGCCATTCCTGCAGGCGGGTAAAGTAGTGCTGGCGCACATGGGCGTATTCTTCCGCCGACAGGTATTTTTGGTAGATTGACAGCTTGGTTTCGGCGAATGCCCGGGTCACATAGTCGGTCATAGCCGGGGTAATGCCGGTTTGTTCGCGTATCGCGGGCTCATCGGCATGCATGGCGTTGAGTCGGGTGAGAAACGCCGGATTACGCGCCGTATCGCGTTCCAGCATCAGCATCCAACGACGCGCCAACGCCTGGGCCTGCAACGCTTGAGGTTCAACGCCGCTATCGATCAATTGGCGCATGCTGCTGACCAACTCGGCCCACTCCTGATTGCGGCTCGGGTCGGCCTGATAGAAAGGCAATTGGGCCAGTTCGTCTGCGGTAAAATATTTATCGTACATGGTCATTAACTCCAACGTAGTCAGCCAGTCGTTCAGTTCCGGTTCGTCTCCGGCGGTGAGCTGAGCATGCATATGCTGCAGACGATCGCGCAGCGCAGCGGTCTGTTCCAACTGCCGCTCCAGCATGACGATTTGCTGTTCTATCACCGAAGTGAGCGCCATCCCCGAACGCGCCAAAATTGCCCCGACCTCTGCCAACGAGACGCCCATTCGGCGCAATGCCTGAATGTGGTGCAAGCGAGTGATGTCAGCCCGGTTGTATAACCGATACCCGGCGTCGGAACGCGCAGAAGGAACCAGCAAGCCAATGCTGTCGTAATAATGCAGCGTCCGGACGGTAATGCCGGAACGGCGGGCCAGTTCGCCCACTTTCAATAACATCGGTGTGCTCCTCCCTTGTGCGTTCCGGGATACTAAAACCTGACGTAGCGTGAGGGTCAATAGCGGAGTTAAGGATATTTTTGGCAACGGAGGAGGGCGTTTGCCTTAGGGAATACTGGCGAAGTGCTCTGTTGTTTCGTAGTAGGGGCACTGCATGCTGCGCCCTATTACATAATCAACAGATTAAATCGGGTGAACATGTTCGCCCCTTACCGACTTAACCCATATGCAGGGGTGTCAGCCGTATGAGCCCAGCCAGGGGGCTGGGCTTTGTGGATCTATGTGCTGCTACCTTTCGCTGACGAGCAGCTCAAACAGCGTGTCGATTTCCTGCAGGGTGTTGTAATGCATCATTCCAATGCGCAATACGCCGCCGCTGTCTTGCAGGTTCAGTCGTTGGATTAAGCCTTGCGCATAGAAGTGCCCGCTGCCGACGCAGATATTGTGCCGGCCTAATCGGCGCGCAACCTGTTCGGGGGCATGTCGCTTAAAGGTCAGTGCAAAGGTGGGCGTGCGGCGTTGGCAATCCGCCTGAGGGGAACCGTACAGTTGCACATCGTCTATTTGCTGTAAGCGCTGCAAAAAATAGCGGCACAGGTTCTCTTCATGGCGATGGTAGTCGGCAAAACTTTCCTGCAACCGCTGCCTTAAGGACGCACCGGGCGTTCCCCATTGCGCCAGGTAGTCAACGGCTGCCGTGACTCCTGTCAGCCCTTCAAAACTCTGAGTACCCGTCTCAAAACGTCCTGGCCCCACGTCGGTAGCCGGTTCGACTTTATAGGGTTGCAGCCGCTGTAACCACTGCGGCGCGATATAGGCCATGCCGATGTGCGGACCAAAGAATTTATAGGCGGAGCACACTAAAAAATCACAGCCCAATGCCTGCACATCGATCAGATTGTGTGGGGCATAGTGCACGGCATCGACATAAACCTGAGCGCCGACCCGGTGAGCGGCTTCGGTGATGGTTTTAATATCGACGATGCTGCCGGTCACGTTGGACGCGTAGGTCACTGCCACCAGACGGGTTTTAGCGGTGATCTGTTCGCACAGTCGGGCAACATCCAAAGAACAGTCTGCTTGTTGCAGGGGGATTTGATGCACGGTGACTTGTTTATCGTTTGCCGCCTGTTGCCAACTGGAGACATTGGCGTAGTGATCCAGTTCGGTGACGATAATCTCATCGCCGGCCTGCCAGTGACGGCTAATGATTCGGCTGAGATGGAATGTCAGCGAGGTCATATTCATGCCAAAAATGATGTTATCGGGCGTCGGCGCGTTTAATAAGGCGCGCACCGACTCCCTGGCATTATTCATCACTTCGCCGGTCACGTGGCTGGAAAAATAGTGCCCGCCCAGATTGGCGTTATATTTCCCCAGGTAGTCCGTCATTTTTTCCAGTACGCCTCGTGAAACCTGAGACCCACCAGGGCCATCGAAGAAGATCACCGGTTGATCGTTATAATGCTGGGTCAGCGCGCTAAACTGGGCTCTGGCGAGTTCGGGCGTAAAAGTCATGCTTTTTCTCCGCGGGCAGTCAGGACAAAGATATCCAGGTGTCCTTCTTCTTCCGGGACAATGGCGCTGATCGGCGTGGCGTTATGCCATAACTTGCTGTCCGCCAGTAAAACGGCTTCGCCGTCCGCCAGCGCTTTTTTAAAGAAGGGAGGCTGGTGATTATCGGCGTATAACATGATTTCGCCGCCGACAATATTCTGCCGATGAATAGCAATCATCGCGATATGATCAAAACCATCCTGATGGATCCCTTCCGGCGCGACCTGCGTTTCATTATGAATGGCGACCACGCGCATCTGGTGAATTTCTATCTCCGCGCCTTCGGGTAAATCATTACTTTCCGCGAACAGATTACACATTTCATCCATGCCGGCGCTTTGCAACACGTCGCTATCAATGGGTTCAAAATGGCGTACCACGTTGCCCTGGAAGTGATTGATCTCATCGGACTGCACGAAATTGCGTTGGCCAACCTCTACCACATGGCCATTGAGATGTTTGACTACCGAATAGCGCCGTAAGCGGTATTTTCCGTCAGCGTGTTGTGTATGGGGCAATGCAGAAAACGACGGCGTTAATTGTTGGGTGGCCTGACGGCTAAGCGTAGTCATACTTATTACGTTTTCGTGTTTCTGTAACATAATCACCTCTAATATTATTGAATGATGACTTTGTAGGGAGGTATTTCGATTGAATTGTAGTCGACACTTTTGCCAAAGCAATTTTTGGCCGTCGCCCCGCAAATGTGGCTGTAAACGGGGATGAACGCAGAGAATGTTGGGTGTTGCGCGGCCAATGATTTACCCGGTGCGGTGAGGCTGGCGTTCGGGGCTGTAATGAGCTGCGGAATGGTTTTGACTGGCTGCCGGACCGAGCGCGGCGAAGGTAGGGGACTGAACCTGGAGAGAGATTAAAAGTGCGAGCACCTGCATAGGTGCTCGCCAGTAGAGCGCTGTTTTACCAGCCTTTGACCGCACCGCCGTTAAAGATCTTTTCGGCGGCTTTGGCCACTTCATCCGACTCGTAGGCTTTGATGAAGTTTTGTACGTTCGGCGCGTCCTTGTTGTCTTCACGCGTCACGATGATGTTGGTGTACGGCGAATCCTTGTCTTCGATGAAAATGCCGTCTTTGGTTGGCGTCAGGCCAGTTTGATTAATGTAGGTGGTGCTGATGATTGCCACGGTGACTTTCGGATCATCCAGCAGCTGCGGCAGCTGTGCGCCTTCCAGCTCCATAATCTTGTAGTTATGCGGGTTGGCGCTGATATCCAGTGAGGTCGGCAATAGCCCCTTGCCCGGTTTCAGCTTAATCAGGCCAGTTTTTTCCAGCAGCAGCAGCGCACGGCCGAGGTTGGTGGGATCCAGCGGAATAGCGATAACCGCGCCGTCCTGAAGCTCTTTCAGCGATTTGATTTTTTTCGAATAGCCGGCCATCGGGAACACAAAGGTATTGCCTACTGCCACCAGTTTGTAGCCGTGATCTTTATTCTGTTGTTCGAGGAATGGCCGGTGTTGGAAAACGTTGGCATCCAGTTCACCTTTGTCGGTGGCGTCATTGGGCAGCAATGAACCGCTGAAACCGACCAGTTCAACATCCAGGCCGTACTTCTCTTTCGCCACCTGCTTGGCGACTTCTGCCACGTCCTGTTCCGCGCCGTTGATGACCCCTACCTTGATGTGATCCCGATCGGTTTTCTGTTCACAGCCCTGCAGTGCCAGCACCGCGGCAAACGCCGCCAGCAGAGGGGTATAACGCCAGCTTTTGGTCATCGAGTGCTCCCTGAAAAAAACAATGAAATCAGTTGGTTTTGTGCTGCTAGCTAAGCCTGAACCTGCGGGGAAGTCAAACGCTTGCTCAGCACAAACGCTTATAGCTCATAACGGGAAGTTTTAAATCCCCCTCTTGCAAAACGCTACGCCGTTAGCGGCAAGCGCAAAGCCTGAAGGGGGAGGGGAATGTTATTTGGCGCGCAGCACCACGATGCCTGGCGTAGCCTGGACGTACTCCATAAACGGCGAGTCCACCACCTGCATATTCTCTTTACGCGACGAGGCATTACGCAATACTGGGCCGTTTTCGGTCATGATATAGATACCGGTATGGGTGACGTCCAGACCGGCCAGGTTGGTATAAATACCGATGTAATCACCGGTGTGCAACCGGGCCAGAACCTTGTCGTCAATCGCCTCGCTGGGCAGGTAGGTAATGCTGCGTCGAACGTTTTTCAGCCCTGGCAGATAGCTGCTGCCGTCTGATTTTTGATTGAGGTTTTTCACCAGCGTCACGGTATGCGGGCTGAGCGTGGCTGTAATGTCCGTTACGTTGGTTTTGGCCTGATGCGACCAGTCGGTGAAGAAGTGTTTACGCTTCAGGAAGCTGATATCGCCATTGGCATAGCGGATTTGAATCAGCCGCTGTACAAAGTCAGCCTGGCTGTTGGCCTGGCGCAGCGCATCGACATAATCGATGTAGGTGAAGCAATCCAGACCGCGGAAGTCGATCACCAGTTCTTCCGGCGTAGTCTGCGAGCCAATCAGCCGGTTGGCGACGTAGGGCGTGCCGAGGAAAGGCCGCGACAGCAGGTCGATCATGCGGCCGTTATCCTGCCGTTGTTCGGGCGTTGCCTTGGCGCGCAGGGCGAGAAGCTCATTGAGTTTGTTTAACGTGTCGTTGTCCATGCTGGCCTTGAGATCTGCAGGTGGGGTAGTGATGGGTTCAGGTGTTTGCCAGACCGGAATTTTATCTGCACAACCGCTAAGCGCAATAGCCAATATCATTGAAACTACCTTGTACATTTTACCCTCCAATGGTTCGGCTTGTGATCGTAGAAATGATAACAGTTCTCACCATGGCCAGGATGGTTAATGTTTAAACATAGCCTCAACGTTCGGCGATCGCTTAATACCCGATTTCGCTGTTAAACGGCAAATACCAGAACAGGGCAATTTCGTGATCGGGAATATCAGGTTGAGCACGATACAGCAGATGATCGATGCCGCCGAGGATAAACCCAAAGCGCTGGTAGCAGCGGCAGGCAGGCAAATTGGTGTTTTGCGTTTCCAGCATCAGCCCGGCGGTTTCGTGACGTTGCGCCCAGAGTCGTGCGCTCTCCAGCAGCGCGGTGGCGACGCCGAGTCGGCGCACATGAGCACTGACGACAATCTCCTCGATGAGCGCATAGCCATTCCAGTTATTGCTCAACGTGATATGGCCGACCGCCTCCCCGCGATGACGTGCCAGAAAGGTTTCGCTTTCATCATTGACGAACGGTGCCAGCGGGTAGTGCTTGCGAAACGGCGTCACCGGCAGCATCGGCCAGCTGTCAATCGGCGCGTTGAAAATAGGTTGGGCGTAGTGGGCAATCTGAAAGCTGAAGTCGCAGCCGGTCAAGTATCCGTCGGGCAACTGGGTCACCGGGGTAATTTGAATCGCTTCGCTCATGGGGTCAGTTCCCTTAGCAGGCGGGCTGGATTGCCGGCGTAAATCCCCTTGCGGGTGATGTTTTTGGTGACCACCGCACCGGCGCCGATCACCACTCCGCTGCAGATTTCCACCGCCAGTACCGTGGCGCCGGACCCGATGGAGACGCCGTCGCCAATCCGCGTGCGGCCCCAGCTTGCCGGATCGGCATTGGGGGCGCCATCTTTGAACAGATCGTTGGCGAAGGTCACGTTGTGGCCGATAAAACAGTCCTCGCCGATGGTGACATATTCGCAGATAAAGCTGTGAGACTGGATTTTACTGCGGGCGCCAATGCTGACGTTTTTTTGGATTTCGACAAAGGGGCCGACGAACACTCCGTCACCGAGTCGGCAGCCGTACAGATTACAGGGCTCTACGACGGTGACATTTTGCCCGGCGTCGACATCGACGATGCCGACCTGGCGAATCTTGATGGCGGATGACATGGCATTCCTCACGGCGGATAAGCAGGCGGGAATTATAAAACAAACTGCCGCCGCGTCTGCGCTTTCTGAACGTTTTTTCAGCGAAAGACTATAATTAGTACAGGGGAGAGAGCCCCGTGGCCGCAATCCTCGTACGGTTAGCAATCCGTCAGAGGGGTAAATTCGTTCGCCGATCGCGACCTACGGCGATGGAGGAGGTGTCTCATGGTTAATCATGTTTGGGGACTTCTGGCGCATCCAAGCACCGAGTTCGAACACATTAAAAGCGAGAACGAAAGCGTCTCGCACCTTTACACCCACCACGTGCTGTTGCTGGCGTTGATCCCGGTGATCTGCGCGTTTATCGGTACCACCCAACTGGGCTGGCTTTCCGGCGAAGGGCACGCTATCCGGCTCGATATGTTTACGGCTTCCTATACGGCGGTCGCGTTTTACCTGCTGATGCTGGCAGGCGTAGCTATCATGGGGAAAGTGATCCACTGGATGGCGCGCCGTTATGAGGTTCGTCCCAGCTTGCATCGTTGTATGGTGTTCGCCGGTTATGTCGCCACCCCGATGTTCCTCAGCGGCATCGTGGCGTTATATCCCGTGGTGTGGTTGTGTCTGTTTGTCGGCGTGATTGGCCTGTGTTATTCAGGCTATCTGCTGAACCTGGGCATACCTCACTTCCTGAATATCGACAGTAAAGAAGGTTTTATTTTCTCCAGCTCTACCTTTGCCATCGGCATCCTGCTGCTTGAGTTACTGCTTGGGGTTACGGTGCTGCTGTGGGGGTATGGTTCCTGGTTGTTCTGAAGTGATTGAGTGTTAGCCCCTCACGCCGGCCTGGCGTGAGGGGCTTTTGCTATTTAAGGTTGGCGAAACACCAGCATCACCCCGAGCAGAATGGCCGCCATGCCCAGCATGCTGATGGCCGCCAGCGCATGGCCGAGCAGCAGATAGTCCAGCAGGGCGGTTACCGCCGGGATCAGATAAAACAGGCTGGTGACCTGCACCAGATTGCCGCGCTGGATCAGCCGGTACAGCAGGAAGGTGGCCAACACCGAAATCACCACCGCCATCCACAGCAGCGGCAGAACAAATGCCAGGCTCCAATCGACCCGCAGCGGTTCAAACGGCAGCACCAGCGTACACATCAGCAGCCCAACCGCATACTGCAGCGGCAATACCGCCAGCGGCGGTTGGCTAAGCCCTTTTTGCAGCAAAGTCCCGGCGGTCATGCAGCCCAGCGCGATAAAGGCGCACAGCATACCGACCAGTGAGAAGTGGGCAATCATCAGGCTTTGATACACCACCAGCGTCAGTCCGGCCATCGCCAGCAGCAGGCCTAAGCCGCGCAACCCTGAGCAGCGGCGTTCGGTAATGAACTGGGTGAGTATCGGCTGAACGCCGAGCAGCGTCGCCAATACGCCGGGGGTAATGCCCTGTTCCAGCGCCAGCAAATAACAAATCTGATAGCTGCCGATCATCAGCAGACCGATCAGCGCCACCCGAAGACGGGTGCCCGGAGCCGGCAAGCACTGCCGTTGCCACAGGCCGATAGCCAACAGCAGCGCCAGTGCGATGGCGCAACGAAAGAAGAGAAAAGCGAAGGCGGAAGCATGCTCCAACCCCCAGCGCGAGAAAATTGCGCCGCTGCTCCAGAGCAGAACGAATAGCGTAGCCAGGCCGACGTTGGCCCAGTGAGAAATCAATCGCATTTTGTTTTCACCTGTCGTGAAAATAACAAGCTCCAGCACGCGCGGCGTTCTACGCCTGAGCGCAAAGCAAGGAAAGCTGGAGGTGAGGAATTCGGTTTGGCTTAACGCACAACCACGGCGTGTGGTGGGTAAGCGGCTACCGCGGTAACGACAGAGAAAACGGCGGGTGGGGCTGAGGATGCGCACAGCAGAACGACGGCCGCAAGCGGCGTGTTCGCAGGATCGGTAGCGTGCGCAAACTCTGTCATGGATATTCCTGAATACAGGGAGTGATTAACCTCTTCAAGATAGTAAAGTTTGGCGGAGGGCGCAACCTAAAAACGGCGCACTCCGCAACCGTTCTCAGTACAGCTCCAGATGCAGACGCCCTTGTTGCGTCAGCCTTTGCCACAGGCTGTCCGTCGCGGTTTCGTCCCCTGGAGCACAAGCCTTTTCCAGCGCCTGCGCGACGGCGGTTTCAAGATACTGTCGGTTGCCGCACAGGTAGAGGTGTGCCCCCTTAAGCAACAGCTCCCTCACGTAATCGGCATGTTCTTCGATCGCGTGCTGCACGTAGTATTTGGCGGCACCATCGCGGGAAAACGCGGTAATGAGCCGATTCAGTACGCCATTCTTGCACAGTGACTCAAGCTCTTCGCGGTATAGGAAGTCTTCGTCACGGCGTTTTTCGCCGAAGATTAAGGCGGTTTCTCGCTGTCCGCCGTCGATCGCCATCTCATGCAGCAAGCCTATCAACGGGGCGATACCGGTACCGGTGCCGATGAACAGCACGGGAGTTTGCGGATCGGATGGCAGGTAGAAGTTGGGATTGGCGCGGCAGAAGACACGGAAGGGGCCCGGGTTATCGAGCAACCAGCCAGTGGCCGTGCCGTTTCGGGCGCGCCCATTACGCTCGTAGCGAACCTCGCGAACGCACAAATCCAGGCTGTCTTCTCGCGCAGCCGAAGCGATCGAATAGGCGCGCGGTAAGCAGGCAGGGAGCAGCGTTAGCAGATTATCCAAAGTGACCGACTGCGGCGTGCAAAACTCTTGCAGCACGTCCAGCAGATCGGCGCCGTACAGGTAGGCTTCCAGCGCTTTGCGCTGGCGGATTTTCAGCATCCCCTTAAGGTCTTCGCTGCCGGCAAGCTGCGCCAGTTCGCGCAATATCGCTTTGCTTATTTGGCGCAGTTCCCGGCGGCGCAGCGCCTCTGCGGCCTCCGGCCGGTCGAACCAGGCTGACAGACGAAGCAGTAAATCCTCGTCGTTTTCCGGCAACAGGTAGAGCGTATCGCCTGCCCGGTAGGCGATGCCGCTGCCGCTGATATCCAGACGAAGATGCCAGGCATGCGGCGCGCGGGCACTGAGCGAACGGCGCTCCAGCAGGCCGGCGGCAAAAGCATTGTCCTCGCCATAGGCGGTGACGCGCAGATGCAGATCGCGACCGGCCTGCCAATCCCCCGCAATCACCTGTTCCACTACGGCTGACCAGGTAGTGAAAAAGCTCTCGAAGTTTATGTCGGCATCAACGCGGTTGACGATGGCCTGCGCGCCGCGTTCGGACAACCCGGCGTCAAGCCATTGCGTGAAACCGCAAAAATGCGGGTACGCCGTGTCGCCCAAGCCGAAAATGGCGTAGCGCAGGTGCGTGAGGTTTGGCGTGTGTGCCAGAGCGTCGAAAAAAAGCTCGGCGTTGGCGGGCGGCTCCCCGTCACCAAACGAACTGGATACGATAAGCAATAGGTCGCCTTTCCCCAGGTTTGCCGGTGAAATTTCGTTGAGGGTCAATAGGGTGGGGGCGTAAGGGTGCAGAAAAGGTAACTCGCCCAAACGCGTAGCCAGCGCCTGGGCTTTGCCCGATTCCGAACCGTAGCCAATCAGGATACGTTCGATGATATCGGCCATGTTTCTTACTTATCGTAGTGGTTGTCGAACTGTTCTTTGGAGAATTCGACGGAGTCGAAATCGGTCATCAGATCGTTGATCACACGGCGGATACTGATGTAGGCCTCGATTTTGCCCTGAGCGTCATAGAGTGGTTGCACGGTGGTGTCGACCACATACAGCACGCCACCCTTGCCAACGTTGGGAATGATGCCGGTCCAGATATTTCCGGCTTTAATGGTATCCCACATCTCTTTATAGATGGCCTTGGGGACGGAAGGGTGACGCACGATGTTGTGGGGTTGCCCTACAAGTTCTTCCCGGGTAAAGCCGGTGAGCTGGCAAAACAGGTCGTTGACATAGGTGATGGTGCCTTGCAGGTCGGTGGTAGAGATCACCATCACTTTGTCCAGTGCAGACAGCAGTTGGGCGGAATCGAGGGTCTGGCTCATGGTAGGTTCCTTCTCATTAATATTGCGGTGAACGTCACGGCAGATGTCACGTATCCGTCATGACAAATTTGTTATTGATTCTTATTTACACCGCATAATAATCAGCAGACTTTAAAGTTGCAATAAAAATGCATCTTTAAGATTGCAAAAGAGGGAAGCATCTTGAAGGAGGGCTCGCCCGTACAGCGGCGAGCCTGAGGGAAGAAGGTTATTGACCGTTACCGGCCCAGTGCTTCCGCTTGCTGGTTTTGCCCAGACCGGGGTTAAAGCTGTTGGTGGGATCGGCGCTGCGGTAGAACGCCTGCAGATCCGGCTTGGCGGTGTACAGATGGCCGACGTTATGTTCCGCCGGGTACTCCGCGCCGCGTTGGTTGAGGATCTCCAACATCTTTTCCTTGAGCGCATGGCTGTCGACGCCTTTTTTCACCACATAATCCTGATGGAAGACGTGACACATAAAGTGGCCGTAATACAGCTTGTGCACCAGTTGGCTGTCGATTTCCGGCGGCAGGGTTTCGAACCAGTCGGTGTCGTTGCGGCGCAGCGCGATATCCAGCGCCAAAATATCCTCGACCTTGTCGGCGTGCACCGCATGGTAACGCACCGCGGCTCCGGCGGCGGCAAAGCGGTGCAGGAAAGCTTTCTTGCCTTCATCCGGGGTGCAGACGAAGAACGCTCCGTTGGCCTGAGCAAAGTATTGGCTCAGGTACTGCTGCGCCTCTTCGACGCCCGGCCCGGCCATTTTCAGCAGCAGGTGGTGTTCAAAGCGCTCGCGATACTCTTTCATGCGTTTAGGCAGGTGGCTGGGCGCCAGATGGCTCAGGCCCTGCATCAGGCGGTCGGTCAGGTTATGCGGCAGCAACGGCAGCTTGTTGAGGCTGGCGTCCATGCGGCCTTTCAGAGTGAAGAAGGTCGGCATCTGATCGGTGCCGAGCTTATCGATCATCATAAAGGTGTCTTTGCCGTACACTTCGGCGATATCAAAAATATCCCGGTGCATGTATTCGCCGGCAACCGGCAGGTTGTCAAATTTGCTCAGCATGTGGCGGCGCAGTTCGGTCAGTACGGCGGTGTCGTTGGTCCCGATGTAAAACACCTGCTCTTTGCCTTCTTTCTCGAAGGTGTCCAGCCGCACGGCAAATACCGCCAGCTTGCCTGCGCAGCCGGAGGCTTCGTACAGGCGGCGCTTGTCGGCGTTAAAACGGGAGGGCGTATCGGCATCAACGTCGCGTACGCGGCTGGCGTATTCATTGTCGGAGGCACGCAGTTCGCCGTGCTCGACATCTTCCGGCCGGTAGTCGCCTTTCTCCAGGCGGGTAAGGATCTCTTCCGGCGTGTCCCCGAGGTTAATGCCCAGATGGTTAACCAGACGCAACTGACCGTCTTCACCCAGTTGGGCGTACAGCGCCATCTCGGTATAGGCAGGGCCGCGTTTGACCAGTGAACCGCCGGAGTTGTTGCACACGCCGCCGATCACCGAAGCACCGATGCAGGACGAGCCAATTACCGAATGCGGTTCGCGACCATAAGGCTTGAGCAATTTTTCCAACTGGTTGAGCGTACTGCCGGGGAAGCCGACCACCTGTTTGCCATTGTCCAGCACCTGCACATGGTTGAGCCGCAGGGTGCTGATAATGACGATATCACGGTCATAGTCGTTGCCGCTGGGCGTTGAACCTTCGGTCAGACCGGTGTTCGCCGCCTGCATGATGACGATTTTATCGGCGGCGACGCAGGCCTCAAGCAACTGCCACAACTGCAGCAGGCGTGTCGGGAACACCACCGCCAGCGCCTGGCCCTCGCCGGAGCGGAAGCCCTTGCGGTAACGTTCGGTGCTGCGTTCACCGGTCAGCAGCTGCGGGCCACCGACGATGCTTTTGAGCTTACTGAGAAACGCCTGGTTGGTGGCGCTGGTGGACTGCGTCATGCCGATCTCCCTGTCGTCCCCATCGTTTTCCACCGGGCAGCCTTGTCGATTGCCCGGTGAAATCCATGAGGTGATTAATTTAGTAAGTCATTAACTTGGTAGCTTAATGGCTTAATAACTTAGTATCGTTCTTTGTAACCAGCCTGGCGCTCTTCGTCGCGCAGCGTCAGGATTTCCACGCCGTCGGCGGTGACCGCCACGGTGTGCTCCCACTGGGCAGACAGCTTTTTGTCGCGCGTAACCACTGTCCAACCGTCTTTCTTTTGCTTGATGCGGTGGTCGCCCTGATTGATCATCGGCTCGATGGTAAACACCATGCCTTCCTGCAGCACCATTCCGGTACCCGGTTTGCCAAAGTGCATTACCGCCGGCTCTTCGTGCATCTCGCGGCCGATACCGTGGCCGCAGTACTCCCGCACGATGCTGTATCCGGCCTGTTCTGCATGCTGTTGAATTGCATGGCCGATATCCCCCAGCGTCGCGCCCGGTTTCACCACGCGGATGCCTTGCCACATCGACTCATACACGTTATTCACCAGCCGTTTGGCCAGCGGCGTGATCTGCCCAATGCAGTACATTTTACTGGAGTCGGCAATATAACCGTCGTGTTCCAGCGTAATGTCGACGTTAACGATCATGCCGGAGCGCAGTATTTTGCTGACCGACGGAACGCCGTGACAGATCACTTCGTCAATCGAGGTATTGAGCACATAGGGAAAACCGTACTGTCCTTTTGTAGACGGGCGCGATTTCAGCTCATCAACGATAAAGGCTTCGGCGCGGTCGTTAATCTCCATCGTGGAGATACCTTCGACTATCACCTCATCGAGCATAGCAAACACCTTTGCCAGCAGCGCGCCAGAGTGACGCATTTTGACAATCTCTTCCGGTGTTTTGATCACAATCTGTTTCACCCGACAATCTCCTTTAACGTCATCGCGTTATCTTTCATCATTTTTTTTACCAGTTGGGGGTAGGTCAGTTCCGGATGGAACTCCGCCAGCATGCCGATCTTGATCCAGTATTCCGCCTGCGCGTTGATCGAACGCGTCATCGTCAGGCTGGCGAGGCGCAGATCGTCATGCAGCGCGTCTGAAATTTTCACAATGCCCATAGGCTGCTCCTCAGTGAGTAATATACGAAGTGTATACGTTTTGGATGGTCGCAATTTGGCATTCCGTGGGGTGGTCATTTTCCGGGTTGCAACGATTGCTGCCACGGGGCAATGCGTTTATTGTGATAAACGACTTTTTTGCCATGATTTTTCAGAAGGATTAGGGCGTGACCAAATTACGTGTTGGGGTGATCTTCGGCGGTAAATCGGCGGAGCATGAGGTTTCACTGCAGTCGGCAAAAAACATTGTGGATGCCATAGACAAAGAGAAGTTTGACGTCACATTGCTGGGGATAGACAAGCAGGGGCATTGGCACATCAACGATGCGTCCAACTACCTGCTGAATGCGGAAAACCCGGCGCTGATTGCGTTGAACCGCTCAAATAAAAATGTAGCGCTGATCCCCGGTCAGGAAAAACAGCAGTTGATCGAGTCAGGCAGCGCCGGTGCGCTGGGCCAGCTCGACGTGGTGTTCCCGATAGTGCACGGCACGCTGGGGGAAGACGGTTCATTGCAGGGGCTACTGCGGATGGCGAATTTGCCGTTCGTCGGCGCTGGCGTGTTGGGGTCTGCGGTTAGCATGGACAAAGACGTCACCAAACGCCTGCTGCGCGATGCCGGGCTGGCGGTCGCGCCCTTTGTAACCCTGACGCGCAGCAACCGCGCCAAATTCACGTTTGAACAGCTCAGCGAACGCCTGGGGCTGCCGCTGTTTGTTAAACCGGCTAACCAGGGCTCTTCGGTGGGCGTCAGCAAGGTGCAGGATCGCGACGGCTATGAGGCCGCAGTGGCGCTGGCGTTCAGTTTCGATCACAAAGTGCTGGTGGAGTCGGCGATTGTTGGCCGCGAAATTGAGTGTGCGGTGCTGGGCAATGATGATCCGCAGGCCAGCCTGTGTGGCGAAATCGTGCTGAGCGACGCCTTCTATTCGTACGACACCAAATACATCAACGAGCAGGGCGCTCAGGTCGTGGTACCGGCGGCGATTACGCCGGAGGTGAGCGACAAAATCCGTGAGGTGGCGCTGAAGGCCTTCCGGGCGCTGGAATGTTTCGGTTTGGCGCGCGTGGACGTGTTCCTGACGCCGGACAACAACGTGGTGATCAACGAGATCAACACGCTGCCGGGCTTCACCAATATCAGCATGTATCCCAAACTGTGGGCCGCCAGCGGCATCAGCTACAGCCAACTGATTACCCGTCTGATTGAGCTGGCGCTGGAGCGCCATCAGCAGGATCGTGCGTTGAACAGTTCGGTATTCGATCGCTAAAACAATCAGGGGCGAAGCGATTTTCGCCCCTGATTTTTACTTCACCGTTACGTCAATATCGCCAAAATATTTCTTCGCCAGCTCGCTCACCGTGCCTTGCTGCTTCACTTTGACGATCGCCTCATTCAGTTTTTTCTTCAGCGCCTCATCGCCTTTACGCAGGCCGAAAGCAATGCCCTCGCCAAGGATTTTGTCGTCGCTGACCGCATCGCCGACGAAGGCAAAGCCCTTACCGTCCGGGTGCGCCAGGAAACCGCTTTGTCCCGACGGGGCCATCACCAGCGTGGCGTCGAGACGCCCGGCGGTCAGGTCCAGATAGGCCTGGTTCTGATCCTGATAAGACACCACGTCCACGCCCTGCGGTGCCCAGTGAGCCTTGGCATAAGTCTCCTGAATCGAGCCTTGCAGCACGCCGACGTGTTTGCCTGCCAGCGAGGTGGCGTTCGGCAACAGGCCGCTGTCGGCCTTGGCGATCAGGCGGTTCGGTACCTGATAGATTGAATCGGTGAAGTCGATGGCCTGGCGACGCTGATCGGTGACGTTCATCGCCGAGTTGATGGCGTCAAACTTGCGCGCCTTCAGCGCCGGGATCAGGCTGTCGAAAGAGGTTTCAACCCAGCTGCATTTCAACTGGGCGGCGGCGCAAACGGCATTGCCCAGATCGATATCAAAACCGACGAGCTGACCGCTGGCAGATTTGGATTCAAACGGTGGGTACAGCGCTTCCAGGCCAAAACGCAAGGTGTTTTCCGCCGCCAGCGTGGAACCGGCGGCCAGCAGACAGCCTGCGGCGATCAACGTTTTCAGTGATTTCATATTCAGAGCCCTTTTCCCATGGTCAAAGCAAAAGTGAATGCATTACACCTGACACAGACGGCGTGCGCCCTCCAGCAGGGTCTGGTTATCTTTTGAAAAACTCAGTCGAATAATGCCGGTATTGGTGCCGTCGCTGTAGAACGCCGACAGCGGGATAGTGGCGACTTTGGCTTCGCGGATCAGACGCACCGCAAAATCGTTGTCGCTTTCGCTGCTGAAACCGCTAAAGCGGGCCAGCATAAAGAAACTGCCACGGCTGGGCAGTAATTCAAAGCGCGAATCTTGCAGGGCGTTCGCCAGCAGGTCGCGTTTCTGCTGGTAGAAAGCCGCCAGCCCTAAATAACTTTGCGGGTTAGCCAAGGCTTCGGCGAAGGCATACTGCATCGGGGTATCGGCGGAAAACACCATAAACTGGTGTACCTTGCGGATCTCGTCCATCAGCGCCGCCGGTGCCATGCAGTAACCGACGCGCCAGCCGGTGACGTGATAGGTTTTGCCAAACGACGAAACGATCACGCTGCGTTCGGCCAGCTGCGGGTGGCGTGCCATGCTGTGATGAATATCGCCATCGAACACCACGTGTTCGTAAACTTCGTCGGACAGAATGACGATGTCGGTATTGCGAGTCAGGGCGGTCAGCCGTTCGATATCATGTTCACTGAATACGCTGCCCGTTGGATTGTGCGGGCTGTTGACGATGATCATCCGCGTTTTGCTGTTGATGGCCGCAGCGACCTCATCCCAGTCAATATGCAGATCTTCCAGCGACAGTTTAATCGCCACCGGAGTGGCGCCCTGCAGACGCACGATCGGCGCATAGCTGTCGAACGCCGGTTCAAAATAGATCACCTCATCGCCAGGGTGCACCAGTGCGCTGATGGCGGAATACAACCCTTCGCTGGCGCTGGCAATGACCGTGATTTCTTCGTCAGCGTCATAGCGTGCGCCATATAAACGTTCAACTTTATCCGCCAGCGCGATACGCAATGCTGCCACGCCGCTCATCGGCGCGTACTGGTTATGTCCTGCACGCATGGCTTGCGACACTGCCTCAACCAATTGCGGTTCACAGGCGAAGTTTGGCGCGCCCTGCGACAGATTCAGGGCCTGGTGTTCGGCGCTGAGCTGGCCGATAACGGTAAAAATAGTGGTGCCGACGTCCGGCAACTTCGAGCGTTGTGCGCAGGCGCTCTGCATGAGTGGCTCCAGGGAATAGGGGGATATCGCTTGATTAAGCATCAATGACGGTAGGCCAACAAGGGAAAGTTTGTCATACTTGCCATGCACTCAGATCATGACTGATTCCTCTTCATTCTTGAAACGATCTCGGCGTTGGCTGCGCTTACTTACCCGAATCACTGACTCATGTCAGCTCATCGGGTTGCGTTCACTGGCCGCCTTGATGTCGTTCCAATTATTTGGGGGAATCTTTGGAATTTCAGGGGATATCAAGGAACTCGCCATGTCGTCATCACTGCCGTCGCTCGACGTATTGAAAACCTTTTTGGTGGTGGCCCAGCGCCTTAATTTCACTCACGCCGCCCAGAGCCTGCACCTGACGCAGGGCGCGGTCAGCCGGCAAATACTGGGGCTGGAACAGTATCTGGGTTATCCGTTGTTTAGCCGACGCGCGCGTGGCCTGACGTTGACACCGCAGGGAGCCATGCTGTTGGCCCCGGTGCAGCAAGCCCTGGGACAGTTGGATGAGGCGCTGAGCAGAATCGGGGCGCAGCCAGGGACCTTGCGGATCAAGTGCCCAACCTGTGCCATGCGCTGGGTGTTGCCGCGTATTATCCGGCTTCAAAACGAGCGACCGGAAATGCATATTGAGCTGACCGCTTCGGTATCGCACGGGCTGGATTTCGCTGCGGAACACTTCGATGCCGCGGTGGTGTTCGGCCAGCCGCAGGGCAAAAAACTGACGGTGCATCATCTGTTCGATGAAATTCTCACGCCAGTCTGCACGCCGACTTACCTGCCCGATTTATCTCGCCCGCCGACGCCGGCCGATCTGGCGGAGAAAACGCTGTTACATCCCACGCGCGATCGCCGCGATTGGCTGCTGTGGCTAAAGGCGGCGGGGCAGGAAGCGCTGCCTTCCGGTAAGGCGCAGCATTTCGATACGCTCGATCTGGCGATGAGTGCGGCACTGCAGGGTTTTGGCATCGCCATCGGTGATTTATGTTTGCTGGAGGAAGACATTCAGGCGCAGCGTATCGTTACGCCGTTCCCACTCAGCGTGCTCAGCGGTGCGGCTTACTATCTGGTCTATCCTGAACGAGCAGTGCAATCGCCGGCATTAACTACGCTGGTGGATTTCCTGGGCGATGAGGCGGCGCAAAGCCGCACCCGGCTGAAAAACTATCGCCCGGCCCGCGCTAATAGCTTGTAACCTTTAACATTACAAAGTATTTCTGCGGTGAAAAGGAGTATGGCACACTGCCTTTTCACATCGATTAATCATCTCCGCCGCGGTCTGCGACGGGAGCATGCCTGAGATAAAAAATATGAAATGGCTTTGTGTGGTGAGTATGTTGTCCGGTCTGGCCATCAGCCCGGTTTTTGCACAGGAAAACGCCGTAACGCAAGGCGTTAATGCCCAGCAGCGCGATGCCTTTGTTTCCAACCTGATGAAGCAGATGACGCTGGAAGAAAAAATCGGCCAGCTGCGGTTAATCAGCGTCGGCCCGGATAACCCGAAAGAGGCGATCCGCGACGGCATCAGCAAGGGGCAGATTGGCGCCATCTTCAACACCGTCACCCGGCCGGATATCCGTGTTATGCAGGATCAGGCGATGCAGCTCAGCCGCCTGAAAATCCCGCTGTTCTTTGCCTATGACGTGGTGCACGGCCAACGTACCGTGTTCCCAATCAGCCTCGGGTTGGCGGCCAGCTTTGATCTGGAAGCCATCGCACTCAGCGGTCGGGTGTCGGCGCAGGAAGCCAGCGACGACGGCCTGAACATGACCTTCTCGCCGATGGTCGACATCACCCGCGATCCGCGTTGGGGCCGGGTCTCTGAAGGCTTCGGTGAAGACACCTGGCTGGTATCCAAAATCGCCAAGGTGATGGTGGACGCCTACCAAAACGGTGACCCGTCCAAGCCCGGCTCAATCATGGCCAGCGTGAAGCACTTCGCGCTGTACGGCGCTACTGAAGGCGGCCGCGACTACAACACCGTCGATATGAGCCCATTGCGGATGTATCAGGACTATCTGCCGCCCTATAAAGCGGCGGTGGAAGCCGGCAGCGGTGGCGTCATGGTGTCGCTCAATTCGGTGAACGGCATTCCGGCCACTGCTAACCCATGGCTGCTGAAGGACCTGCTGCGCGATCGGTGGGGCTTCAAGGGCATCACCATCAGCGACCACGGTGCGATCAAAGAGCTGATAAAACACGGTGTGGCAGCGGACGCGCGTGATGCAGTACGACTGGCGATCACCTCTGGCGTCGACATGAGCATGAGCGACGAATATTACGACCAATACCTGCCGGGGCTGGTGAAAGACGGGCTGGTGTCGGAAAGCGACATTGACCGTGCCTGTCGCGACGTGTTGAACACCAAATATGATATGGGCCTGTTTAAAGACCCTTACACCCATCTTGGCCCGGCAGGTTCCGACCCGCAGGACACCAATGCCGAAAGCCGCCTGCACCGTGCCGAAGCGCGCGTTATCGCGCGTAAGACTATGGTGCTGTTGAAGAACGACCGGCAGACATTGCCGTTAAGCAAACAGGCGACCATTGCGCTGGTCGGGCCGATGGCCGACAGCCAGCGTGACGTGATGGGCAGTTGGTCAGCGGCTGGGGTAATCAAACAGTCGGTGACCCTCCGCGAAGGGCTGGAACGTGCGGTGGGCGACAAGGCGAAAATCCTCTATGCCAAGGGGGCCAACGTCACTCAGGACAAGAGCATTATCGACTACCTGAACGAGTATGAGCCGGCGGTGGTGTTTGACACCCGTCCACCGCAGCAGATGATTGACGAAGCGGTACAGGCGGCGAAGAAAGCCGACGTGGTGGTAGCGGTGGTCGGGGAATCGCAGGGCATGGCGCATGAAGCGTCCAGCCGCGCCGATATTACTATCCCGCAAAGCCAGCGCGACCTGATCGCGGCGCTGAAAGCCACCGGCAAGCCTTTGGTATTGGTGCTGATGAACGGCCGACCGCTGGCGCTGAGTTGGGAAAGCCAGCAGGCGGATGCGATGCTGGAAACCTGGTACAGCGGTACCGAAGGCGGTAATGCGGTTGCCGACGTACTGTTTGGCGATTACAACCCGTCGGGCAAGTTACCGATGACCTTCCCGCGTTCGGTCGGTCAGATCCCGATGTATTACAACCACCTGAACACCGGCCGTCCGTTCGGCAAGGAAAACCCGGGCAAATACACCTCGCGCTACTTTGACTCGCCAAACGGTCCGCTGTATCCCTTCGGTTATGGCCTGAGCTACACCAGCTTCAGCCTGTCGGACCTGAAACTTTCCAGCCCGACAATGGCGCGCAACGGCAAGATCACCGCCAGCGTCACGCTGAAGAATACCGGCAAATATGATGGTGCCACCGTTGTGCAGCTGTACCTGCAGGACGTGACCGCCTCGGTCAGCCGTCCGGTGAAAGAGCTGCGCAACTTTAAGAAAGTGATGCTGAAAGCGGGCCAGGCGCAGACGGTAGAATTGCCTGTCACCGAAGAGGATCTCAAATTCTATAACGCCAGCCTGAAATGGGGGGCGGAACCGGGCAAGTTTAACGTGTTTGTCGGCCTGGACTCTGACAACGTACAGGCACAGAGCTTTACGTTGAAGTAATCACCCTTTTTGGCCCTCTCTCATCGCGGTGGGAGAGGGTTTGCGTTGCTTTTGAGATCCCAAGCCCTTCAACGCATAACCGTTCTGCTTTCGCACGGAAAATCCCGTTGTTTTGATCCCGCTGATTGTTTCGCCACAGCTATCGCTATATGATTTTATATATAACGATAGCTCACCGGAAACCCCCATGTTCAAACGCTTGTTGCTGATTTTTATTCTTTTCTCTTCCGCCGCACAGGCGGATCGCCAGGTCACCGACCAACTCAACAGACAGGTCACATTGCCCGATACCATCACCCGCGCGGTGGTGCTGCAACACCAGACGCTGAACCTGCTGGTGCAGCTCGACGCGCTGCCGCAGGTGGTGGGTGTGCTCAGTAGCTGGAAGAAACAGCTGGGGCCGAATTATCTGCGGCTGGCACCTGGGTTGGCAAAAATGCCGATGCCGGGCGATCTCACCTCGGTGAACATCGAAAGCCTGCTCAGCCTGCACCCGCAGGTGGTGTTTGTCGCTAACTACGCACCACCGGAAATGATTGCCCAGATTGAACGGGCCGGTATTCCGGTGGTGGCTATTTCGTTGCGCCGTGAGGCGGCGGATCAGGCCGGGAAAATGAACCCGGTACTCAATGATGAAGATCAGGCCTATAACCTTGGCCTGCAGGACGGTATCCGCCTGATCGGCAAGGTAATGGGGCACCAGCCGCAGGCAGAGGCGATGATCCAGGACGTTTTTCAGCAGAGAACGCTGGTGGCCGACCGGCTGCGAGACCTGCCTGCGGACCAACGGGTTCGGGTGTATATGGCCAATCCGGATTTAACCACTTATGGATCGGGCAAATACACCGGACTGATGATGCAGCACGCCGGTGCGCTAAACGTGGCGGCGAAGGATATTCAGGGTTTTAAGCAGGTATCGATTGAAGACGTGCTGAAGTGGAACCCGGCGGTGATTTTCGTTCAGGAGCGTTATCCCGAGGTGGTGCAGCAAATCCTCAGTTCGCCGCAGTGGCAGGGGATTGACGCGGTAAAAAATAAACGTGTCTATCTGATGCCGGAATACGCCAAGGCCTGGGGCTACCCGATGCCGGAAGCGCTGGCGCTGGGTGAACTCTGGATGGCGAAAAAGCTGTATCCGCAGCGTTTTAGCGACGTCAATTTGCAGCAGCGGGTGGATGCCTATTACCGGCAGTATTATCGCAGCAGCTGTTGCCAGAGCGAGCAATGAGGCTTGGCTGGCTGCTCCTGCTGACGTTGTTTTGCGCGCTGCTGTCGTTGGGGATTGGCCGTTACCCGGTATCGGCAGCTCACAGTCTGATGATCCTGCTCGAGCCGTTGACCGGCCCGAACGGCGCTATCGATGCGGTTCAACGTCAGGTGATTCTGGGGGTTCGCGTACCCAGAGTGTTATTGGCTATGGGGGCCGGTGCCTCTCTGGCCCTGTGTGGCGCCGCGCTGCAGGGGGTCTTTCGTAATCCGCTGGTGGATCCGCATATCATCGGCGTCTCTTCCGGTGCGGCCTTTGGCGGCACGCTGGCGATTTTACTCAGCCTGCCGATGGCCGCGCTGTTGCTGTCTGCATTTGTATTCGGTATGGCAGCGTTGCTGCTGATTTTTGCCATTACCAGCGCCATCGCCCGGCGCAATATTTTGTCGCTGGTGCTGGCTGGGGTGATCCTCAGCGGCTTTTTCTCCGCCTGCGTCAGCCTGTTGCAATACCTGGCCGATACCGAAGAGAAACTGCCGAGCATCGTGTTCTGGCTGCTGGGCAGCTTCGCCACCGCCGACGACAATAAACTGTTGATGCTTTTCCTGCCGTTGTTGTTGGCTGGCGGGCTGTTATTGGCATTGCGCTGGAGAATCAATTTGCTGTCGATGGGGGATGAGGATGCCGCTGCACTGGGCATTAACGTCGAGCGCACCCGCTGGTTGATCCTGACGCTGTGCGCCGCGATTGTCGCCGCACAGGTGGCGGTCAGCGGCAGCATTGGCTGGGTCGGGTTGGTTATTCCGCACGTTGCCCGGCTGCTGGTTGGCCCCGATCATCGTCGTCTGTTACCGGCTTCTCTGTGTTTGGGGGCGTTGTATATGGTGTTGATCGACGATTTGGCACGCACGCTGAGCAGCAGTGAAATTCCGCTGGGCATTTTAACGGCATTGATTGGCGCACCGCTGTTTGCGTTGCTGTTGCGCCGTGCGCAACTGAGAGGTTGGCATGGCTGAGACATTACTGACGGTTAAAGATCTCAGTTTTGGTTGGCCCGGCCAAGCGCCTTTGTTTAACGCGCTGAGCCTGCAATTGTCGCGTGGCGAAGTCTTGGCGGTACTGGGCCCCAACGGGCGCGGCAAAAGTACCCTGATGCAGCTGTTGCTCGGCACCCTGCCGCTGCAACAGGGGGCGGTTGAATGTGCCGGCGGCATCGGTTTTGTGCCGCAGCATTTCACGGCGCCTTTTGCCTATCGGGTGCTGGATATCGTGCTGATGGGGCGAGCGCGTTATGTGGGGTTGTTCCGCTCTCCTTCGGCGCAGGATCATCGGCTGGCGAAAGAAGCCCTGCAGTCGCTGGATATGTTGGGCTTTGCCGACCGCAAATTTGGCAGTTTATCGGGCGGACAGCGGCAACTGGTGCTGATTGCCCGCGCACTGGCGATGAGCTGCGAGGTACTGATACTGGATGAACCCACTTCGGCATTGGATCTTCATCACCAGGATCGGGTGCTGAGCCTGATCTCGTCACTGGCGCGGGAACGACAGATGGCGGTGATGTTTTCGACCCATCAACCCAACCATGCTCATGCGGTGGCCGATCGCGCCTTGCTGCTGGGGGCCGAGGGACAGCATCAAATCGGGCCCTGTGCCAGGGTGCTGACGGCCGAGTGCTTGTCGCCACTGTTTGATTTGGCGATTGAGCGGGTGGCTTTGCAGATTGAGGGGCGGCAGTTTGAAACGCTGGTGCCTTTATATCGCAGTCAAAGGGAGCGTCATCATGAGTAATCTTCTGCTGTTTGCCGCCGGTAGCCTGCGTGTGGCATTTGGGCCGCTGCTGGCCGCGTTTCAGGCACAAACCGGCGAGGTTGTAGATGCGGTATTTGGTCCCGCAGGCCTGCTGCGTCAGCGCATTGAAGCCGGTGAACGGCCGCATGTTTTCGCTTCGGCCAATCTGGCGCATCCGCAGCGATTGGTCGATCTGCATTTATCGCCACGGGTACAAACTTTTGCCCGTAACCGGTTATGCGCGACGGTACGTAATATTGCTGGACTAACAGAACGCCCGTTGTTGGCGGTACTGCTGGACTCGCGTTGGCGGGTGGCGACCTCCACGCCGGGTGCCGATCCTTCCGGTGACTATGCGCTGCAATTATTTGAACGTATTGAATCCCTGGCGCCGGGGCAGGGGACAGCCCTGCGGCAACGGGCTTTGGCTCTGGTGGGTGGCCCAGATTCGGCGCCGTTGCCGATGGACCGGCCGGCGGCTGAGTATCTGCTCAACAGCGGGCAGGCGGATATCTTCCTCGGTTACGCCAGCTATGGTGCGGCGTTGGCAAGGTTTCCCGAGCTGGTGGTGCGGCAGTTACCGCCTTCGCTGACGATTGAGGCCGACTACGGTCTGTGTCTGTTGGATGGACGGGCACAGCCCTTGGCCGAGTTTATTCTGGCGGAACAGGGGCAGGCGATACTGCGTGAACAGGGGTTTTTACCTGCCAACCTGGTGAGCTAATGGCTTATTAAGTTGGCAGGTTAAGAGGCTATTACAGCTTTTTCAGCAGTTGCATCAGATGTTCTTCGCTCTTCTCCGCCAGGCCGTCAATCGCCAGCTTGATGATATCGGAGCGGGTAATGCGCACCACGCCGTTACGCGCCGCCTGCACAATGATTTCATCGATGGCGTCGACGTGATTATCGGTCAGGCTGACTGAAATGGCTTTGTAAGTGCGTTTGCGACCCTGCGGCTTGGCTTCGGGGGCGGGAACCAGCAAAGTGTGCGACGTGGCGCTATTGATAAATTCGTCTTCCGACATGCGGTGGGTTGGGGTGCGTTTTTTCACAGGATCACCTCCTTCACCAGGCTTTCGATTTCCGCCTGCGCTTTTTCGTTATGCGCCTCATGCACGGTAATCGCCTCGCCCCAAGCGTCGCGGTAAATCTTTCGGTCGCACAGGCGGTTGCTGACCAGCGTCAGTTCCGGGTATTCGCTTAATACCTGCGCCGCTTCGTTGGCTTCATTAATGAAGATGTTGGTCGGGCACATGTTCAGCACGATGTAGCCTTTCACCTTCTCGTTATATTCTTGCGCCGCGGCGAACATTTCAGACAGATACCCGACGGTGTCCAGATCCATCTGCGACGGGCGCAGCGGAGAAAGGAACAGATCGGCGGCCAACAGGCCCGAGCGCAGTTCGGCGCTGTCGCGGCCGGCAGTGTCGACAATCACATAATCGTAATGGCGATCCAGCTCCAGCAGCGTCTCTTTGATTTTACCCGAGGCGGCAACCACCGGAATATGCGGCAGACCTTCAACATTTTGGCGATCGTTATACCAGGTCATGATTGATTTCTGATCGTCGGCATCGACGATGATGGCCGTTTTTCCCTGCTTGAGGATCAGATATCCGGCGATATTGACCGCCTTGGTCGATTTCCCTACGCCACCCTTTTGCGAGCCAATCAAAACAATCATGCTGCCATCTCTCAAGTTATTAAGCTGGTAACTTATTAAGTTAATATGCTTATTAGGTTGATAACTAAACAGGTTAACTACAACAGAGCCTGAACAATATGCACCAATGTCGGCGGCTTGCCAAGCCAGTATGCGGTTAACTTTACAGCCTATTTTGCTGGTAACGTAGTCAGCGGGTAAGTAGGAATGTTCTGGGAAGGGGGGACAAGCGGAAGGATTTTTTGAATTTAGCAGCTTAATAAGTTATTAAGCTGCTAATGATGACGCTGCCAGAACGCTACTTTTTCAACATCGACTTCAGGTTGGCGAACGGGTTATGGGTCGCGAGACCGACGTCTTTTTGCGCATCTTCACCGGCAACAACCGTTGAGCCATATTGATCGGCTTCGGTGTATTTTGAATGCTCATGGTCGTGACAATAAAGGCACAGCATTTCCCAGTTGCTGCCGTCTTCCGGGTTGTTGCTGTGGTCGTGATCGATATGGTGAACCGTCAGTTCGCGCAGGTTGGAGTACACAAACTCACGCGAGCAGCGTCCGCAGACCCAGGGAAAGATTTTCAGCGCTTTTTCGCGGTAGCCAGTCTCCAGCCTCGCGTAGTTTTTTGGGATATATGCCATGGTGTATGCCCGTCGGGTGATAATAATAATGCGTAAAATAATACCACAAAGCGCCGGCTTACAGCGTGCGGCACATCACCGTGACGGTTTCGCCACAAACTTCACGTTGCTCAACAGGTTGCCAGCCCAGTTTCTGATAAAGCGGTTGTTGGTCGGGCGTGTAGAGATACAGCGCGGTGATCTGTTCTCGTCGGCAGTGGGCAATGCACTGGGCGATCAGTTCGCTAGCCACGCCCTGGCCGCGGTGTTGTTGATGGGTAAAGACTTCCCCCAGCCAGAACTTGCGCTCTGGCTTATCTGCCAGTTCGTAAACGATCAGGCTGGCGGTTCCGAGGATCTGTTGTTGCGGTGACAGAGCCAACAGCGCCAGCCCGGGGTGCTGTGGTTCACAGCGCTGTTCCAGGCGCTGGCTGATTTTCTCTCGGCAGCTCCACGGGGGGAAGTCCTGCCACTCCTGATGCAGTAAAGCGGCCAGTTCACCAATGCGCTGGCGATGCGCAGAAAGTCGTTCGATACGCATGATTCGGTTCATTTTTTGCCCAAGGGCAGACAACTATAGCGACGATTTTCGCCTATTTGAAGGTCTCGATCGCCCAATCGATAAATACCCGCATTTTGGCGCTCAGATGGCGGTTGGAAGGGTACACCACATACATCTGCTCAGCCGGTGGTTGCCAGTCGTGCAGCAGGCTGACCAGCTCGCCGCTGTCCAGATGCGGTTGTGCCATAAAACGGAAGGTTTGGATGATACCCAATCCGGCCAGCGCCGCCGCCAGCAGCGCATTGCTTTCGTTGACGCTGACGTGATAGCGGTGCTGGATATCGATTTCTTTGCCTCGATCGACGAAGTGCAGCGGCAGGATGCGATCGTTCAACGCATGACGATAGTGTGCCAGCGGATACCCCAGTTCCAGATCGCAGGGATGCTGCGGCGTACCGTAATGAGCCAGATAGGCCGGGGTTGCGCAGGTTACCCATTCAAGCTCGAACAACCGGCGGGCAATCAGGCTGGAGTCGGCCAGCGGACCGCTGCGGATCACGCAGTCGGCGCTGTCGTTGATCAGGTCGATGAGTCGATCGCCCACGCCCAGATCAATCTGTATTTGCGGATAGCGGGCAATAAAGTCCGGCAGCGCCGGCAACAGCAGCTGGCGAGCGGTGGCACCGCCAACGTCGATGCGCAGCACGCCCTGCGGCGCACTCTGCGACTCGGTCATGCTGCCTTCCATTTGCTCCAGCTCTGCCAGCCATTTAACCGTTCGTTGGTAGTAACATTCGCCTTCGGGCGTTACCGACACGCTGCGGGTGGTACGCTTGAACAGCTTGGTTTGCAGGTGATCTTCCAGGCTTTGGATCAGCTTGGTGACGGTGGCTTTGGGCATCCGCAGCGAGTCCGCGGCACGGGTGAAGCCGCCGGTTTCCACCACGCGGTTAAACACCCGGATAGCGAGTAAATGATGATCCATAGCGCTCTCAGTGCAAACCCCGGCGGCAAGCCGGGGTGAATTTGATGACAAACACCCGAAAAGCGTGGTTTTCGGATGTTTGGGGTAAACCTGAAGACATCATTCTTTGTTTTTATTAGTACACAAAACATGACTTTTAAGCACAGAGGACTTTGTCAGCCGTTTGACCCCGGCGGCAAGCCGGGGAGTGTTTCTGCCAGTAAATAATGATTATGACTGTTTAGCGCTAATCATGCCGGAGCGCAAGGTCAGGCCGAATACCAGCGCGGCGGACAGGGTCAGTGCGCCACCGAACAACATGGCGCTGCTGACGCCCTGCCAGTCAACCACTTCTCCACCCAGCAGCGCGCCGGAGGCCAGGGCAATCTGGATCACGCAGACCAACAGTGCCTGGCCGGCCTCCGGGGCCTGCGGTACCGCAGCGAACATCCAGTTGGTAGCGCACACCGGCACGGCGCCGAACGCCAACCCCCATACCATCACCATCAGCGTAGCCCCGGCGATGCCGCTGAGGAACGGCGACACAATCAGGATGGCGGCCAACATGGCGGCAATCAGGATAAAGGTGGCGCGCAGGCTGCGTTCGGCCAGCCTCTCGCCCAAAAAGGTTCCGAGCAGGCCAATGGCGCCATAGGCCAGCAGCTGCAGCGAAATCGCCGACGGGCTGAGGACGAATACCTGCTGCAGCAGCGGTTTCAGGTAGGTGTAGGCGGCAAAATGGCCGATAAACAGCAGCACGATGGCAATAAGCCCGGTACGCGCCATTGGCAGACGCAGCGGCAACAGCAGATCGCGTGGCGTAACCGGCCGGGTGGGGGGTACCGATGTTAGCAGGCGCAGCTGTGCCAATAACACCCCGACCGCCAGCACCGCGCTGCCAAAGAAAGCGGCGCGCCAGCCGAACAGGTCTCCAATCAACGCACCGGCAGGAACGCCGCAAACGGCACCGACCGAAATGCCGCTCAGGATAAGCGCAGTGGCCCGGCCCTGGCTGGCTTCCGGCACCAGATGGCGGCCGTAGTTGGCGGCAAAGGCCCAAAAACCGCCGACGCAAATGCCCAGCAGCACGCGGCCCAGCAACATCATGGGGAAGTTTACCGCCAGTGCGGAGACCAGGTTGGAAACCGTCAATAGCACGCTCAATGCCAGCATCAGCAGACGACGATCGAGCCGACCGGCCGCCAGACTGAGGGCAGGGGCGGCGATGGCGGCGACGATACCGGGCACGGTCACCATCAGTCCGGCTTTGCCGGTGCTGACGTCCAGCGATGGGGCGATATTGGTCAGCAGGCCAATCGGTAGAAATTCGGTGGTAACCATCACAAAGCAGGCGACGGTCAGCGAGAAGATCGCCAGCCAGGGTGATGGTGCAGGTTTCTCATTATTATTCAGCATAGTACCGCTCGTCCCAGGTGGATGCGTAAACCGCGCGGTAGGCGCGGAGTGACAGAGATCACAATTTACGCAGGCCTCTGCGGCGGATAAATCCGTTTGCGGTGGTTACACTGTTTCTGAGGGGGAATAATCGCGCGCGGCCAGTCTGGCATGGGGTATCGGCCGTCAGGCTGGCTAAATGTTTAATTGGCATAAGCTTATGCGATGGGTGCAGCAGGCTGCACCCGGTCGTGTATTACAAGCCCGGCGCTTTCCACATCGAGGTGGTCAGGCCGTGATCGACCAGGGTGAGCTGATCGGCATACACCTGACGCCAGGTTTCTTTTTGCTGCCGGTACAGCTCATGGTTGGCCATATCCGGCTGATATTCTCGCTCCCAACGCACCAGCTGTTCCCCGGTTTGCGCCAACGATTCATACAGTCCCGCCCCCACCCCAGCGGCAATTGCGCAACCCAGCGCGGTGGCTTCTTTCACCACCGGTACACGCACCGTCAGGCCGGTAACGTCGCTAAGGATTTGGCTCCACAGCTTGCCCTTCGAGCCGCCGCCGGCGAACACCAGCGAACGGGCCTGCACGCCGGAGAAGCTGGCGATTTGTTCCAGATTGCAGGCCGACATAATAGCGGCATTTTCTTCCAGCGCACGGAACAGGGTCTGCTTATTGCAGCGTTCCGGGTCGAGCGACAGGTTAATAAACGACGGCGCGGCGTGGTACCAGGTCTTGAAATGCATGGCGTCGGAAAATATCGGCATCACGCCGTAGGCCCCAGGCGGCACGCGCGCCGCCATCTCTTCCAGCAGGCTGTAGGCATCGACACCCAGCCGTTCCGCCAGCAGCTTCTCTTCGGCACAGAAGGCGTCGCGGAACCAGCGCATGGTCAACCCGGTGAAGAAACTTATCGACTCCGCTTGTGCCATGCCGGGGATCACGTGTGGGTTGATGCGAATGTTCATCTCCGGATCGGTGGCCGGTTCCGGCAGATTGACGATCTGTTGCCAGAAGGTGCCGCCCAGCACGGCTGTCTGCCCGGCATGCACCACCCCCAGCCCCAGGCTGCCCAGTTGCACATCGCCGCCGCCCATCACGACCGGTGTGCCGCGCAGTAAGCCGCTTTGCTGTGCCGCCTGTTCGGTGATGTGTCCCAGCACACAGCCGGTCTCTTTCACCGGCGACAGCATATCGGCACGCAGTCCGGCCATATCGAGCAGCGCCGGACGCCAGTCGCGGTTGACCAAGTCGAGCATGCCGGTGGTACCGGCGTTGGAGGGATCTACCGCCAGTTCACCGCTGAGCATATTTGCCAGCCAGTCGCTGATCATGGTCAGCGTTGCCGCCTGACGGTAAATGTCCGGCCGGTGATGCGCCAGCCACAGCAGGCGCGGCATGGCGCTCAACGCCAGCGTTTGGCCTGAATACTGGTAAACCTCGCGCTCAAAATTATGGTTATGCAACTCTTTCAGTTCGCTGACTTCCTGGCTGGCACGGGCATCAACGTTGGCGCAGGCCCAGATCGGCACGCCGTCGCGATCGTAGAGTACGATGCCTTCACGCATGGAGCAGCAGGCCACGGAACGGATGGCCTGGCCAGAGAGACCGGCGTTTTGCAGCGCCTGGCGGATACATTGGCAGGTCAGTTGCCAGTTGTGGCTGAGGTCAAACTCCATGGAACCGGGCACGCCCGGCACGGCCAAATGCCGCCATTCCGCCTGGCCCTGAGCGATCTGGTTACCCGCCAGATCGAAGATTACCGCGCGAACGCTGCCGGTGCCTGCATCCAGCGCCATCAAATAGTTATCCATAGCTCACACTCTCTGGGGAGGAACCTTAACTATAGATGCCGTACTGTTCGCCCCGGTGGGGGAAGCGACAGGCCTGGCGGGATTTGTGAGCCAGGCAGCAAAATTACCCTTGCGGAGGGGCAATCTGTGGGATTAAACCTATGGTTGGAAAGAACATTGACCTTCGAGGTTTAACAAGGAGTCGCCATGCACGTCACACTGGTAGAAATTAACGTTAAACAGGACAAAATCGACGAGTTTATTGAGGTCTTCC
>RCUS01000074.1_pt1 | contig 83727 bp, 73 predicted proteins | sample 2166221 | NCBI WGS metagenome assembly RCUS01 (sample SAMN09932758, study PRJNA488358) | compost metagenome | isolation source: compost soil in cyclohexanecarboxylic | place: Germany: Experimental Botanical Garden
CCTTGAAGCCAGGCGTACGATCCGAACCATCCTCGGCGACCTTGAAGCCAGGCGTACGATCCGAACCATCCTCGGCGACCTTGAAGCCAGGCGTGCGATCCGAACCATCCTCGGCGACCTTGAAGCCAGGCGTACGATCCGAACCATCTTCGGCGACCTTGAAGCCCGGGGTGTGACTCGAGCAGTCAGCAGCACCAGTCTGCATATGTTCATTAGCTTGCGTATGGGAGCGGACTTGGTTGTTCGGAGCAGCAAATGCGACAGCGCCCAGTGCAAATGTGGCAACGGCGATCAGTTGGCTAACAGTTTTCATGTCGGTGACTCCGGTCATAATCGAGGATTTAGGGCCGGGTCTTTCAGATCAGCGTCATCTGGTTAACCCGTTGCAGGTGTGTTTCTGCATGGGTTCAGATTAGGGTTGGGGCTGGTGTTGAAGTTAGTCGAGTACTGCTCTCCATTTGCCTGATTCTGTTTACTTGAGGGGAGTCGCTATCCTGCCCGAGCCCGTAGTCGGGCCAAATCTTTGCTTGGGGGGGCGCCGAATAGGCGGCTGTACTCACGGCTGAACTGAGAAAGGCTCTCATAGCCCATCTTGTAGCTGATCGATGAAACATCACTGTTTTCAGAAAGCAAAAGACGTCGTGCTTCCTGAAGTCGCAATTGTTTCTGGTACTGTAGTGGGCTCATGGCCGTCACCGACTTGAAACGGTGATGCAAGGCTGACGTGCTGAGATTGATTAGCTGTGCCAAGTTTTCGATGCTCAGGGGCTCCGTGTAGTGATTGTTTAGCCATTCGATCGCACGATTGATGCGATGGGACTGAGAATCGGGAATGGCAATTTCGTGCAAGCGTTGCCCTTGCTGGCCACGTAATAGTCGATAGTAAATCTCCTGTACCGCAAACGGTGCGAGGGCAGCGATGTCCTCTGGTGATTCAAGTAGCCGCAGGCATCGGAGAACAGCATCCAGCAGCGATACGTCAGTACGTTCAAGAAACAGTCCCCGCTCACCGGTCGGTGAAACGGGGACTCCGATAGGGCTTACGTTGGCGATCAGGCGGCAGAGCTGAACCGGATCGATGTCTAGACGCATACACAGGTAAGGGTGCTCGGTGCTGGCCTCGATAACCCTGCCGACGATAGGCAGGGTCACCGACACTACAAGATAGTTGAGCGGGTCGTAAATGTAGGTTTCGTTGGCCAGGCGCACCTCTTTACGTCCCTCGACGACCACGCACAGCGCAGGCTTGTGCACTTGGTGTAAGTCTTCAGTGGGGTGATCACTGCGGATCAGGTGAAGATCCTTGATCGCCGTTGGGTGGATGCCAAAGCCTGGAGCAAATTTCTTGATCAAGGCCGCCAGTTCGGCGCGTCGTAGATCGAGGTTCTCCGGGAGCTGTCGGTCGGCAGAGGTGGAGGTGGACATGCTGGTCATTCTCCTTGGCCTAGTCTAGATCGCACCAGTTAAGCTGATTATGGAGGTGACGGCTAGTGAATCTGAGATCACTGATCTTGATGGGAAGACTGAGCTCAGGCATCAATGTTAATGGCGATAGCTTAGCGACGTTTGAATGTACCTTGCGCAGTCGCCAGCAGTTCACCTTGGTCACTGACAACGGTGCCTTGAGAAAAATAGAGACTCCGGCCACTTCGAGTCACTTTCCCCTTGGCAATCACGGTGCCTTCACGTACGGCGCTCAAATAGGAAATGTTGAGCATGACCGTCACTGCGTGAACCTCTTCCTCATGCTCAGGTGTGTGAAGCCCTGCGTAGCCACAAGCAGCGTCCAGCAAGGTAGCGATCAGCCCACCATGCAGCATGCCTTGCCGGTTGAGGTGCTGGGGCTGGATGGGCATATGGAACTCGGCTTGCCCACCCACCCAGGATGCCAGCTCAACTCCAAGGCCGTATAGGAAGGGATTGTTCATTTGCATTTTAATGCTCCTGGTTTCAATCGCGCCGCACCAGCCCCAATAGGGATGATGTTTAGCGTTTGCTTTAAATACTGACAGTGTTGTTAAGTCTAAATACCCTTGGCAAGTGATATAAATTGCTTTTGGCTTGAGAAAATCTGATGTAAGTTTTCATGTGAGAATTCATCTCCTGATGAAGGGGGTTTAATTCCAACCAAGCGCACTGAATTCGTGCGTAATATCGCGATACTCAGATTTGCTTACGCAAACACGGGGCGCTCATTTAATGACGAAAATGGTAGGGCAAGGGCGGTTGTGGTGGTGCTGCTGGGGTGGCAGTGTCACTGCTTTGACTTTGCTTCTGAATAGTCGAATTCTACAGAGTCGAGATGTTCAGTTACGCGCTCTTCGACTATGGTTCTCTGATTGATGGAGGTGTTGGTGGATTTTGTTTTGAGAGGGTGCTCTGGTTGTTCGGTGTTGTGGCGTTATTGAAGTGGCGGCAATTATTAAGTTTCCCTTCAAGGCCTTTGTCTTAAATAGTTGTCAATGGGTGGTCGCGAGTTGAATTGTTAAAGTGATTCAATCGGCTTTTTAAGCTAGGTCATGGCGCTAGACAAAACGCCCTAGATCAAACAGCGGATCAATGTGACAGATGTCCCGAAGCCCATCTGACTCGCACAGGTATACTTACCAACTTCCCACGGCCAGCGGCATTGAGGTAAACATGAAAGCAAACGTGGCAATGTCCTCATCTCAAGTCAAGCGTGAGCGATATGGGCTCGCCTTCGGAATGTGTGCGGCTGTGATCTGGGGGGGGTATCTGGCGGTGACACGGCAAGGCATTGCGGCAGGCCTGACAGCCGCAGATCTTTCCTTTCTTCGCTATTCAACGGCCGGGCTGATCATGCTGTCATGGTTGCTTCGGCACAACCCGCTGCGGCTTGGAGGTATCGGCTGGGGCAAGGGCTCAGCCCTTGCATTACTTGCTGGACCGCCTTTTGTACTGGTGGGAGCGTCTGGATTTAGTTATGCGCCGCTTGCGCACAGTGCAGTGATTCAACTTGGGACGTTGACGCTGATGGGTATTGCCTTATCGGTAATCATGATCGGTGAGCGAACCTCCAAGCGGCGCCTAGCGGGTGTAGCGATCATCCTCACAGGTCTTGCAGTGACTGCCGGACCTGCCCTGTTGGATGGCCGCTCAGACGCCTGGAAGGGTGATTTGCTGTTCGCCACAGCGGGCAGCATGTGGGCGCTGTTCACCGTACTTCAGTTGCGCTGGAGGATCCCCCCTTTGACTGCTACCGCAGTCGTCTCGGTGCTTTCGGGGTTGGTCTATTCGCTGTTCTATCTAAGCCATTATGGTCTATCAAACTTGATGCGCGCCGATACCTCAATGCTAATCCAGCAAGCATTGGTTCTGGGTGTACTGTCAGGTGTTGTAGCATTGTTCACGTTTTCCCGAACGGTCGAATACCTAGGTGCTGCACGTGCTTCGCTGTTTCCAGCATTTGCTCCTGCAATAGCCATCTTGATTGGTATCCCTCTCACCAACGAAATTCCGACCCTATGGCAGATGGTTGGCTTGGTGATTCTCTCGGCTGGCCTGCTATTGGCGATCCAGGCTCCCAAAGCTGGCAGTCCTACCCCTCCCTAGGCTTTGTATGAAAAGCGCTTGCACGGCGACCATCCTGCTTTGAAAACAGGCTCGGAATGCCCATTGACATCCCGTCAAGTCTAGTGCGACTCCGACCGTTCCTCGCGCGCTTTCGCCTTGCCTGATCACCGTTCGGCGGCTCTCCGTACCAACCCTAGGCCGTTGTCGAAGTTCCCGGATTGCTTGCGTCAACGCCTAGTATCGATGGCAAGAAATGCTGGGCTACGCAGCAGGCGCCCGTCTAGGCGATGGATTGATAAAAGCTCAGTCATGACGACCATTTTTATCGTTTGTCACTGTGTTTGGCGGGTTTCTAGGATCACCTCCGCTTACAGCGATCCGGCAAGTGCTCCGGACATAACAAAAACAAGAGAGTTTGTCATGAAATTTCCCTATTTGGTCAACCAGATCAATACGTCCTCGTGTCTGCGAATTGCAGCTTTAAACTCCCGTCATCCGTCAACTCTAGTACGGTCTCTGCTGATCTGCAGTTTTGTAATGGGTGTTCCGTTTAACGCCTGCGCGGACTTTGTTGGTGACAGCAAGGCCAACCTGGAAATGCGTAACTATTACTTCAATCGTGATTATCGGCAGCCTGGTGCCGCACAGAGCAAGGCTGAGGAATGGGCGCAGGGCCTACTGTTGCGGTATGAGTCAGGGTACACCGACGGTCAGATCGGACTGGGTGTAGAAGCGATCGGATTATTGGGTATAAAACTCGATTCTAGTCCCGACCGTACTGGAACCGGCTTGCTTAAGTCTGATCGCGAAGCGCCGAGACGTGCACAGGACGAGTATGGCGAACTCGGGGTTACTGGAAAAATCAAAGTGTTTAATAACACGTTGAAGATCGGCACGTTGATTCCGAAACTTCCGGTGGTTTTTTCCAACGACAGTCGTTTGTTACCGCAGACCTTCCGGGGCGGTTGGCTGAACAATTCGCAGGGTCAGGACCTGTTGCTGGACCTCGGAAGACTTGATCGAGTCAATCTGCGTAATTCTTCAGATAATGAAACAATGAGTGTCTATAACGGTGTGTCGCGCAACATCCAGTTAGGGCGTAATCGGGGCAGTGAAACGTTCGATTTTGGCGGTGCTACATACAAGTGGTCAGCTGACCTGAGCACCAGTTACTATTATGGTCGCTTGAGTGATATCTACGCGCAACATTACTTCACCCTCAGTCATGTGTGGAACCTGGCGGCAGGGCAGGCGTTGAAGTCAGATGTGCGCTGGGCAAAAAGTATCGACGACGGTGATAGTAACGTCGATAACCGCGCATTGCAGGCGATGTTTACCTATAGCCTGGGAGGGCATGCATTGGGCATAGGCTATCAGCGTATGGATGGAGGCACCGGTTTCGCTAACATCAACGGCACCGACGCGTACCTGATCAACCTCGTGCAAATCAACGATTTCGGTAACCAGGACGAGAAGTCATGGCAAGCCCGCTATGACTATAACTTCGCAGCGCTGGGCATTCCGGGGCTGACGTTCATGACACGCTATGTTACGGGGAACGATGTCGTGGTGCGGGGTAGCAGCGGAGCAGGGCAGGAATGGGAGCGGGATAGTGAATTGAGCTACCTGATTCAGAGCGGGCCCTTGAAAAATTTTGGTTTGCGCTGGAAGAACGCCAGTATGCGGAGCAACTTCGGCGGCGACATCGACGAGCATCGTCTCATCCTGACCTACACAGTTGTGTTGTGGTGATCACCTCGTCACGTTGAACCCCAGCAAACTACCCGACGTAACCGCAAAAGCTCATAGGTCGCGGAGCATGCCAGGGCACTCCCCCCGTTTGTCTACCTTCTTGAAGATGACAAATGCTGACACCCAACGCCGCCTCCGGACGGCTTTATAGGGGAAGTGCCTCGAACCTGACTGAAAAGCGATGTGGACTTCGTAAGGGTCAATCGTTACGTCCTTTCTCTTCGCTTGTCGAGTGCGTGCTACGCACGGAGTTCTACGTCGTACACCTTCTTGTTTCTTGTGTTGAGCAACAATCGCCGACAAGACGTTTGGGGATCGCTCATGCGCTCCACCGTGGTAGTACGGGTTCGTTAAGGGCTGGCCTCGTAGCACATGAAGATTGATTTTTTATCAAGCCAAAGGCGTCTTTATATCGTTTGTCGTGCTTCGTCGGACTGTTGAACATTGCCTTCACGGCGCCGCGGTCGCGGCTTCTGTTACTGGAGGTCAAACAATGAATACATCCCCTTGGAGCAGCGATGCACCCGCAAGGTTGTTCGCATCCCGTCATCGTGTTTCGGGCGAGCTGGTTTTCCCGCCTGTTTCTGTCTATTCCCCCCTGGCTGAGCAATACGATGTTGCCACCCTGGCCAGCGAAGGTGCGTTGTACAGCTACACCATCATCAATCCAAGCCCCAAGAGCGGGTTACAGCCGTTTGCTCTGGGCTATGTCGATCTGCCTGGCCCAGCGCGTTTGTTCGGCCGTGTGAATGGTAAGCGGCGCCCACAGATTGGTGATGTTTGCCGGGTGTTGCCAGATGACACCTACGGCTATGTATTTGAATTGGTGGAGGATGGGCAATGACAACCATGCACGTAATGGGCGGGGCGATGACCCGCTTCGGTAAGCATCCTGGAGTGAAAGCCCCGGAGCTGGCTCAACAGGCGATTCTGGCCGCCGTGGCAGACGCCGGCATCGAGCTCAAGGACGTCCAGGCAATCTATTGCGCTAACGTCCTGGGTGGAATGATCCTCGGGCAAGTGATCCTGCGCGACCTCGGGCTGGCGGGTATCCCGGTCTACAACATCGAGAACGCCTGCGCCAGTGGTGCCACGGCCGTGCACTTGGCACGCCATGCGTTGATGGCTGAGCAGTATGACACCGTCCTGGTCTTTGGTATCGAGCAGCTCACCCAACTGGGTGGCGGCACCATTCCCATGCAGCGTAATGACGAGAAGACCGACCTATTCGCCCAGGCCGGGATGGTGCTGCCTGCGGTGTACGCCATGCGTGCTACGCGCTTCCTGCACGAGCGCGACGCTCAACCTGCTGACCTCGCGGCGATTGCCGTGAAGAACCGCTACCACGGCTCGCTCAATGAGTTTGCTCAACAGCAAACCCCTGTGACCCTGGAAGAAGTCCTGGCTTCGCGCATGATTGCCGATCCGCTGACGTTGCTGCAGTGCTGCCCATCTCAAGTAGATGGCGCTGCGGCGCTAGTGCTGAGCAAGCGTGCTGGCCCTCACACCAAAGATGTTCGCGTTCTCGGCTCCACGGTTGTTTCTGGCCTGGTCGAAGGTGCACGCGACGACATCCTCGATGCGGAAATCACTGCACGTGCCGCACGCCAAGCCTACGAGCAGGCTGGGATCGACCCGCGCGATATCGGCGTGGTCGAACTGCACGACGCCTTCACCATCGCTGAATTGCTGTACTACGAAGCCCTTGGTTTGGCACGGCACGGTGAGGCCGTAGCGCTGCTGAAATCTGGCGCTACCCAAATCGGTGGGCGCGTTCCGGTCAACCCAAGCGGCGGCTTGCTTGCCAAAGGGCATCCATTGGGTGCTACAGGTGTAGCGCAAATGGTTGAGTTGATGTGGCAACTGCAGGGTCGCGCAGGAAAACGCCAAGCTAATGCTCCGCGCATTGGTGTCGCGCAGTGCACCGGTGGCGGGATTGCCGGGGTTGACCATGCGGCGTCGTCCGTCCACGTACTGGGGGTGTGATATGTCTGCAAAACGATTTCATAGCGGCCAAGTAGCAGTTATCACAGGCGCAGCTCGGGGTATTGGCCTACGGATCGCGGCGCGATTGGCTGAATCAGGAGTCATTACCTATCTACTGGACCGTGACGAGAAGGCGCTTGATGAGGCAATTGAGAGCCTCTCGGCTGAAGGCGTGCAAGTACATGGGATCGCACTGGACCTGACCGAGCCGGCGGCAGTCAATAGTGTTTTCGCTGAGGTTGGCGATGCCCATGGCGCGTTGGACTTCCTCGTGAACAATGCCGGTGTGGTGCGCGACAAGCGATTCCTGAGTATGACCGAAGAAGACTGGGATTTGGTCGTGAACACCAACCTGCGTGCACAATTTTTGTGCTGCAAAGCTGCGTTGCCACTGATGCTGCAACGTGGGTTTGGACGCATTGTCAATATGTCCTCGCGCGCCTGGCTTGGCGGCTTTGGACAGGCAAACTATTCAGCGGCCAAGGGAGGAGTAGTGAGCTTGACCCGTAGCCTGGCGATTGAGTTTGCCTCCAAAGGCATCACCGTAAACACGATCGCTCCCGGTATCGTCGACACTCCTTTGTTCCAGAGTTTCGACGAGGCCGTGCAGGCGCGCTTGAAAGACACAGTACCGGTCAAGCGTATTGGCACCCCAGATGATATTGCCAACGCCGTAGAATTTTTCCTCGATCCAGCGAGCAGCTACATCACTGGGCAAACTTTGTATGTCTGCGGTGGGCGAAGTCTTTCTTCGGCCAGCGTCTGAAGGAGGTTGCCATGCCTGTAACTCTGGAACTGCACGGTGCGGTAGCGAAAATTACACTGGACCGCCCTGAAGCTTTGAACGCATTGAATTTGGATGCCTTGCGCGAGTTGCGTGCTCACCTGGTGGAGGTACGTGACCGCCGCGAAGTCCGAACTGCAATTATCACCGGCAGCGGGGACCGGGCCTTCTGTGTCGGTGCAGATCTCAAGAGCACGCGCGATTCGTCGGCATCGTACGCCGAAGCATTGTTTTTGGAGCACGAGGCAGCTGCCGATGCTGGGCTCTACATCCGTTTGATGGATTTGACTGACCTCGATCTGCGTAAGCCGCTGATCGCTGCCGTCAACGGCCATTGTCTCGGTGGTGGGCTGGAGCTGGCATTGCAGTGCAGCCTGCGTATCGCTTCGGGCAACGCCAGCTTCGGGTTGCCCGAAGCGGTAGTCGGCTCTATTCCAGCTGTTTCTGGTCTGCATCGCTTGTTGCGAGCTGTACCTTCAGCCCATGCGATGCAGATGGCGCTGACTGGACAGCGTGTGGATGCAGCTCACGCCTCGGTGATTGGCCTTGTATCAGAGGTTGTCAGTACCCAACAGGAACTCACGGAGCGCGCATTTGCGTTGGCTGAGCGTATTGCTGCAGCTGCACCACTGGCTGTGCAGGCGCTGCAATCGCTATCGACCCAAACCGCTCACCTATCCGACCGCGATGCCCAGCGGTTAACCGAGCTGTACTGGGGGGTATTGCGGGACACCGAAGACCGGGTTGAAGGCCGAGCGGCATTTGCCGAGAAACGCCCGCCGCAGTACCTGGGCCGTTAGGGACGGAAGGCATCATGACAACAAGAAACCTGCACCTTCAACCCAGGAGGGCAATGTTATGTTACGTGACGCATTGAAAGGTCTGACGGTACTGGACTTCACCCAGATCGCTGCTGGACCGACTTGTACCATGCTGCTGGCCGACATGGGCGCACAGGTGATCAAAATCGAGCCACCAGAGGGTGAGCTGGGTCGTACCCTTGGCCCTGCTTGGGTCGGTGAGTCCAGTGCGCTCTACCAGGGGTTTAATCGTGGAAAACTAGGTGTTTGCCTTGATCTCAAACACCCCGAAAGTATTGCCGCCGTCAAGCGCATGGTGGCCAAGGCAGACGTGCTGATCGAAAGCATGCGCCCTGGCGTAATGGCGCGCTTGGGCTTGGGGTACGAGGAGGTCGCTGAGCTTAACCCTAAGCTCATCTATTGCTCGATCTCTGCCTATGGTCAGCAGGGCCCTTACGCTGAACGCGCAGGTGTGGACGGTATTCTTCAGGCTGATTCAGGTTTGATGAGCCTGATTGGCCTGCCAAACTCACCACCGTGCAAAGTTCAGGCACCGATCGTTGATGTCGTGACCGGTTACATGGCCAGTATGTCGATTCTTGCCAAGTTGCAGGCGCGCCATGCAGACGGAAAAGGAGGGCATCTGGATGTCTGCTTGATGAACTGTGCCTTGGCATTGCAGCAGTCCTCGATCACCAGTTTCCTGCGGGACGGGCAATTGCCCAAGCCTATAGGCAGCGCAGCACCGTATGCGGCACCTAACGAGGCATTCCAGACTGCGGATGGATGGATCATGGTTGCCGCATACAACGGCAATCGCTGGGAGCGCCTGTGCAAGGTGATCGGACATGAAGAGTGGGTGAATGACCCGCATTTCGACAGTTCCAGTAATCGGGTCAGCAACCGGGCATTGATGCAGGATTCACTCAATTCGATCTTCGTTACTCGCCCTACGGCCCACTGGCTCGAAGTGTTGTGCGAAGCCGATATCCTGTGTGCAAAAGTCGCTGACTACAGTGACCTTCTGGCCCATCCGCAATTGGTTGAGAACGGAATGTTGGCCAGCGTCGAGCATCCGCGTCACGGTACGTTGCGCACGGTGGGGTTCCCCATCAACAGTGCGCAGGCAGCGACCGAGCGCTATCGACCGGCACCCGACCTGGGTGAGCATTCGCGTAGGGTCTTGAGTGAGTTTGAGTTCAACGAGGAAGAAATCGACCGGCTACTTCAGAGCGGTGCAGCGCGCTAAACCGCAGGTGCCAAGCACCTTCGGTAAATGAGAAGCGAGACTTGAATCCCGGCCTGAGCCGGGATTTCTTTATTCTGCCACACGCGTTAAGCGTGCCTGTTCCAATATCCATTGACGGAAAATCGACACGTCTTCGCGTTCGGGGCGATGTTTGGGCGTCAGTAAATAGTAGGTGTACGCACCTCGGTCGACTGTTTGCTCGAATGGGCGTACCAGGGTGCCTTCTCGAAGTTCTTTTCCCACTAAAAACAACTGGGCCATGGCAATGCCTTGGCCACCAATCGCGGCGGCGTAGACCATAGACGAGCTCTGATAGATCATACCGGCCGTGGCATCAACTTGGCCTATGACACCGGTGGCCTCCAGCCAGTACGCCCAGTCGTCCGGGCGGGCAATGGAGTGCAGCATCGTGTACTCGGCGATGTCTGCCGGAGATCTGAGCCCAGGTTCGGTTGCAAGTAGGGCGGGACTGCACACCGGAGCAAGGAGGTTGTCACTCAGCACGTAACTGTTGCAGTTGGGCCAGTCCCCGGCACCAAGGCGTATGGCTGCATCGAGATCTTCTTTCTGAAAGTCCACCGGGTCTAGCGATGCGGTAAGCAGCACTTCTATCTTGGGGTTCTCCAGATGAAAGCTGGCAAGGCGCGGAATAAGCCATTGCATGGCAAAAGTGGTGTAGGCGCGCACCTTGATTTGTCGACGTTTGGTCGGGCGCTTCAAGTGGCGTGTGGCTGTGCGCAGTTCTTCGATGAGGCGCGCCACCGCATTGAAATACTGCTCTCCGGCTGGAGTCAGACTGACCTGTCGATGGCCGCGGGTAAAAAGCGGCTGTTCCATAAACTCTTCTAGCGTGCGGATCTGTCGCGAAACAGCGCCTGGAGTGACATTCAACTCATCGGCAGCCAAGGTAATGCTCAGATGGCGTGCAACCGCTTCGAAGGCGCGGACAGCATTGAGCGGCGGCAATTTGTCCTTCATGGGGATCTTCTTGTAAGACATGGATGACCCTAGTTTTAGCATGACAAAAGCTCAAGCAGAACCCTGGAAAACGACAAAACCCCTCCGTGAATCAATCACAGAAGGGTTTCGGTTTTACAAAGGGATAAGCGTCAGAGGCGGATGATCACCGACTTGAGCTGGGTGTAATGGGACAGTGCATCAATGCCCTGTTCGCGCCCATAACCACTTTGCTTGAAGCCACCACAGGGCGTCTGTACGAACCCACCACTGTACTCGTTGACGACGATGCGACCCGCGTCCAGGCCTGCAGCGACACGATGGACACGACCAATATCCCGGCTCCAGATACCGGCTCCTAGGCCAAAGTCGCTATCGTTGGCAATCCGCAGCGCATCGGCTTCATCCTTGAACGGAATGACGCAGACAATCGGCCCGAAAATCTCCTCCCTGGCCAACGTCATATCGTTGTGCACGCCAGTGTAGACCGTCGGCTCGATGTACCAACCGTTGCCCAGATGTTCGCCGGTAGCGACTTTGCCACCAATGGCCGGTATCAGACCCTCACGTTCGGCTACTGCAAAATAGCTCTGGATTTTCGTGAACTGGGCGTGTGTAGTTATTGGCCCAGAGGTGGAGTCGAAGTCCGGGCCGATACGCAGCGCTCCTACTTCAGTGATGAATGTCTCGACAAACTGATCATGAATGCTTTCCTGTACCAGCAGGCGGGTGCCAGCTGCACACCACTGGCCGCTGTTCCAGGTAAATGCTCGGGTAGCACCTTTGGCAGCAGCGACCAGATCAGCGTCGTCAAATACGATGTTGGCAGATTTGCCACCCAGCTCCAGCGTCAGTGGCAGAATACGCTCAGCTGCTATACGGCCAAGTTCCTGGCCGGCAGTCAGGCCGCCGGTGAACGAGATTTTGCGCATCAATGGATGGCGCGCCATGACTGGGCCAATGATGCTGCCTTTACCCACAATAACGTTGAACACACCTGGCGGCAGACCGGCTTCTTCGACAGCGATTCGCGCCAGCTCTACAAGCGACGCTGAAGTGTGCTCCGAGGGCTTGGCCACAACGGTATTACCGGTCGCCAGCGCAGGCGCAATGGCTCGTGCGGCTTGGTGTAGCGGGGCATTCCAGGGCAGGATTACACCGATTACGCCAAACGGGTCGCGGCGGGTGTAGACGTGATACTCAGGGCCTTGGTTGATAACCTCGCCGTCCATGACGTTAACCAGGCCCGCATAGTATTCGAAGTACTGAGCGGTTAGATCCATCAATGCCGCCATTTCCTGGCCAGGCTTACCAGTCTCGGCACTCTCCAGCGCGCCGATCCGGCCTACACTCTGACGCACGATACGCGCCAGCTCGATAAGAATGCGACCACGCTCGGAAGGGCGCATGTCGCGCCAGGCGGGAACTGCCTGATTGGCATTTTCGATAGCAAATTCGACGTCTTGCGGGCCGCTATTGGCGATTTCGCCCATTTTTTCGCCGCTGCGAGGATCGATTTTGTCCACGAAGTGGCCGGTGCAGGGTGGCAGGGTAGCCCCAGCAATGTAACTCTCAACTTTTAACATCAGGTGTCTCCTCGCCCACGCGACAGGCAGTGTCAGTGGGCCTCTTGTTGTTTGAGCTTTGATGACTGGCAGCAGATTCGACCTATACGCTTGGTTGGTTCAAGGGAATTTTCGGCGGCCTTCGGTTGATGAAAACTCAATGACTCTTGCTACCTGCTCAGAACTGGCGCGTTACAGCGGCTCCCATACTGAGTTGATGAAAGATCAACTGAGTACGACACTAAACTCGCTTCACCGGGGTGGTTAACGATGCCATCGTTCCCGTCACAAAAAGAAATGTGCTCACGGGAGCCAAACCATGACTAACGACAAAGACGCGGTTCTTGACCGCATGCCTAATATTGAATCTGCTACGCAAACCAGCGGTAGGACACTTAACAAAACCGAACGAAAAGCCATTGTTGCGGCCACGCTGGGCACGATCGTCGAGTACACCGACTGGGTTATCTACGCAACGTTTTCCTCAATTCTCGCCCGCCAATTCTTCCCGGGGGACAACAACTTCACTGCGTTGCTGTCGGTGCTTGCTGTGTTCGCCGTGGGATTCTTGATGCGCCCGATCGGTGGCGCGGTGCTCGGCGTGTTCGCTGATCGTTATGGACGGAAGAAAGGTTTGACTCTGTCCATCCTGTTGATGTCCCTGGCGTCGCTGGTCATTGGTATCTGTCCGAACTATGAGAGCATCGGTATCGCGGCACCGATCATTCTGGTGCTTGCACGCTTGACGCAAGGCTTTTCGGCGGGCGGCGAGTTTGGGTCTGCCTCCGCATTCCTGATTGAGTCAGCACCGTCCGATCGTCGGGCCTTTGCGGGCTCCTGGCAATGGTTTGCAATCAATGCGGGTACCTTGGTGTCGTTCCTGTTGGGTTATGTCTTGGCGTCGATCGGCAGCGACACCGCATTGGAAGAGTGGGGCTGGCGCGTAGCGTTTGTGATTGCTGCACTGCTGGGCCTGTTGACCCTGTGGATTCGGCTGTCGGTGCGTGAGACTGAAGTGTTCAAGTCGCGCGTGAAGAAAACGGTAGAGAAGAGCCCGTTGCGGGACATATTCACCAAGCACCGGAAGGACGTAGTACGGGTTATCGGTGTAGCCATGGCAGGCAACTTGTTGAACTACGTGTGGATGGTGAGCTACCCCTCCCAAGTGCATCTGATCACCGGAATGTCGATTCGCGACACGTTGCTAGCCGGCTCGGTTGCTGTGGGCGTATCGCTGTTGTTGATGCCTTTCGCTGGCATGCTCGCTGACCGTATCGGCCGTCGCCCTTTGCTCATCGCCTTTGCCCTTTGTGCTGCTGCTTGGGCATGGCCAAGCTTTGGTCTGTTGCATCAGGGTATCACGCTGGTTGAAGTCACGATCATTCAAACCATATCGATGGTGATCCTCACAGGTTTCGGTGCTGCATCGGCTGTGACCATGGCCGAGCAGTTCCCAGCTGAGGTTCGTGTTACTGGTATCGCGCTGCCGTATGCTCTTTCCGTCACGCTGTTCGGCGGTACATCGCCTTACATCATGACCGCCATGACTGGGGCAGGTTATGGCCACCTGTTCTGGATCTACCTGGTAGTGATCTGCCTGATCAGTGCCATGGTTTACCTGCGTATGCCGGAGATGAAGGGGCAACCCTTACGTTAAACGTGTAGGTGTTTTCAAAGGCCGCCCTACGTGGGCGGCCTTTTCGTTTTGAAGGCTAATCGCTCGGATTGATAAGTAGGGCTTCCAAGGGCGAAGGCTTTTACGGCTCTTGTTGAGCGGTGCTGGAGCACTCACCATGCATCTATCACTTCCATCGCGATCTCGCACAGCCACTACTTATTCTGGAGAAGACAATGCACCTCTTTCCTCGCTTTGAACTCCTCAATACGACTTCGCGCGAGATCGCGCTCAGGCTTCTGGGCGTGGAAGCGAAGGTGCTGTGATGAACGAGAATTTTCGCCCCTATCCTTACCGCCAGGTGCTCGGCTTTGTAGCAAGCATGTGGATGCGTCGGCGTGCATACTTCTTTTCCGGCATCCTCCTTACCCTGGCTGCGACAGGGTTTGACCTGTTGTTACCATGGGCGTCTGCTCGGCTGATTGAAAGCGTGGCGCAGAATGCGAATGCAGGTACTGTTTGGCAGAACTGGTTTCTGCTGTTGGGCGCGTTCGCCGGATTCGCCATCAGTCGAAACCTTGCCCACCGGTTGTGGATACCGCTTGCATCGCGAAACATGCAGGCAGTGTTGCTGAAGAGTTTCCAGCATGTATTGTCTGCTCCAGCCCACTGGCATGCTGCGCAGTCGTCCGGTGACACCTTGCGCCGTTTGCGCCGTTCGATGTCCGGTTATGACAAAGTTACTGACGCTGTCACGGTGTACTTGGGGCCTGCGCTGATGGTGTTGCTGGGGCTTGTCGTGATGATTGGATGGCGCGAGCCGTTGGCCGGCGTATTTGCATTGCTGGTGGCGATAGCGTTCATCGTAAGTAATCTGCTGGTAGGCATGCAATGGATACGTCCAGCTCATCTGAACGCCAATTTCAACGATGGGCAATTGAGTGGGTTGGCCGCTGATGTGCTGGCTGCAGCCACCACCATCAAGAGCTTCAGAGCCGAGACCCGTGAGCGCGCGCGCATGGAGCAGGTCGCTCAGTTATGGGGGCAAGCGTCCTCGAAGGCTTGGCGGCGAGTGGTTGATTTGGGGCTTATGCAAAACGTGCTGTTGTTGTTGCTGCTTGCCGGGTTGAGTGGCGTTGCTCTGCTCGCTTGGTCAAAAGGGGCCACTCGACCGGGTGACGTTGCGTTCGCTGTAACATCGTTTCTGCTGATGGCAGGCTATTTACGTGGATTTGGTGAGAATTTGCGGGCAGCCCAGTCAGGATTGGAGGACGCGGCTGATGCGCTGTTTTTAACCGGATTGCCTCAGGAAGAGCCGTCCCTCAATGAGCCTTTTATAGGCGTTATGGAGCGGCGTGGAGAAGTGAATTTCAATAGTATCGAGTTCACTTATCCTGGCGCGGGCTCGGCTGTGCTGAAGGGGTTGAGCCTGCATGTACAATCCGGTGAGACGGTCGCTATTGCAGGCTCCAGTGGCTCTGGTAAATCAACGGTATCCAAGTTGCTGCAGCGCTTTTACGAGCCTGACAGTGGGCAGGTATTGCTGGATGGTCGTGACATTTCGATGTTGCCATTGGATGTCCTTCGACGCACCGTATCCATGGTTGGCCAAGACGCAGTGCTGTTGAGTCGATCCATTCGTGAAAACATCAGCTATTCACGGCCCAAGGCAAGCATGGACGAAATCGTGGCAGCAGCGACTGCCGCCTGTGCACATGAATTTATCATGGCGTTACCTGAAGGCTATGACACGCATATAGGCAGTCATGGGGCATTACTGTCAGGTGGTCAGCGTCAGCGCATTGCGCTGGCCCGGGCGTTGCTGGCGGATGCTTCGGTGTTGGTACTCGATGAAGCAACCTCTGCGCTGGACTCACAAACCGAGGCAAGTGTTTTGGCAGGTATTGTGGCCTTCCGCCCACAACAAACACGGATCGTGATTGCTCACCGTCCGGCGGCCATCCTTGCGGCCGACAGGGTGCTCTGGCTGGAGGAGGGGGTGGCACTCGAAACGGTGGCGAAAGAGGCCATTTGAATCGAGGCTAGAGTATCAGGTCGTCCGGTTGTGCCTCTGTGCGTTCGTTTCGCAGGAAGTCAATGAAGGCTCTTAATTTGGCGGGTACACGGCGACGGTCTGGATAGTAAAGATGCAGGTGTGGGATCTCTGGGCTCCAGGCCTCGAGGAGCAGCAACAATCGTCCTTGCTGGATAAATGGTTCAATGTATCCATTGATCATGTAAGCGATTCCAAGACCATCCAGTGCTGAGCGAACCAGAATTTCGGAGTCGTTGAGGATCAACCGCCCCTTTACCTGCAGATCAATTTTTTCCTTTCCGTTGTCGAACTCCCAGCGCTCGATCTGCCCGCTGCTGGAGTGCCGGAAGCTGATGCAATCATGCTGCAACAGGTCGCGCGGATGTACTGGTTCTCCAAACTGCATGATGTACTCCGGTGAAGCAATGATTTGCGCCCTTAGCGGTGGGCCAATTGCCAAGGCGACCATGTCTTTTTCAACAGCATTACCAAAACGGATACCGGCATCGAACCCTTGACCGACGATATCCACTAAGTGATTTTCGACGCGAATCTCCAGGTTGATCTCTGGGTAAACCGCCATGAAGCGGCGCAATATTGGCTGCAGAACAATCAGGTAGGCGGCACGCGGCACATTGATCCGCAGTTGCCCCGAAGGGTGATTGGCCTCTCGACCGAGCTCCTGCGAGGCATTAGAAAGCTGTTCCAGCGCCGGCTGTACTCGCTCCAAATAGCGCTCTCCAATTTCGGTCAGGCAGACACTACGGGTCGTACGATTGAAAAGTACCAGCCCTAATCGCTGCTCTAGCGCGCGAATGCTTTGGCTGACCGCTGAAGGTGAAATGCCAAGTTTCACTGCGGCATTGGAAAAGCCTTTTCCCTCAGCCACCGCCAAGAAGGTTACCAATCCATCCAGGTGGTCCTGACGCATGATCGTTCTCCGGCCACAATGGCGTATCACCTATCTGTAGCTGTAGCACCGACCCAATGGCCTTGTACAGGCACCTACCCCGAAAGGTCACAAGAGCATTTATTGAGCGTGCGGCGCACCTATTTCTTTGGGCGTACTGAACGGGCAAAGTCGATTAACGCCTTGAGGGACGCTGGCACATGGCGGCGGCTGGGGTAGTAAAGGTGCAGGCCAGGATAATAGGGGCACCAGTCTGCCAGCACTTGTATCAGGCGCCCATCGGCCAGGTGCTCGCTGACCATATCTTCGAAAACATAGGCTAAACCAGTGCCTTGCAATGCCGGGCCGACCATCAAGCTGACGTCACCAAGGGTGAGTGGGCCGCTGACTTCAATCTCGTGAGAGATCCCTCCGCGTTCGAATTCCCACCGATACAGTGAACCACTGGGGAAACGATGTCGAATGCACGGCAGGGAATGCAGGTCCTCGGGCTTCTGAGGTGTGGCATGCCGCTCGAAAAGTGCTGGCGCCCCTACGACCACCGAACGCATATTTGGCCCTATTGGCACTGAAACCATGTCGGCTTCCAGCCGATTGCCAAACCGAACGCCAGCATCAAAGCCTCCTGCCACGACATCCACCAGTGCGTCGTCCTCCACTACCTCCAATCTGACATCTGGATACTCCCGCAGGTACTGGCTGACAATCGGTAGCAAAACCAATTCGCACGCCTGGCGGCCTGCTGTGATACGCAGGTTGCCTGAGGGTTTGTCGCGAAAATTGTTTAAATCTTCAAGCGCGTCATCAATGTCCCGAAAGGCCGGTTTTAACCGCGTATAGAGCCGTTCCCCGGCGTCTGTCAGAGCGACACTGCGGGTGGTTCGGTTGAACAATCGCACGCCAAGGCGGTTCTCTAGGGCGCGTAGAGCATGACTTAGTGCTGACGGAGTAACACCCAATTCGACTGCTGCGCGGCTGAAGTTCAGGTGCTGCGCGATGGACAGGAATATTGTCAGGTCGGCAGTGCTTGGGGCTTTCATTTGTGAGCACCTTTCAATAAGTCATGCTAAATAATTGGGATTATCACATCAGTAGCACGGCTTTAAAGTGGCATCAACTCATCGAGAAGACCTGGCAATAACGTTTGGGTCGCTGACAGGAGGAGTTGACATGCGTACTTGGTTCATTACTGGTGCTTCCCGTGGTTTTGGCACCCTAATCGCAGAACACGCCCTGCGTGCCGGCGACGCTGTGATTGCGACCGCCCGGAATCCGCAGGACATCACCGATCGCCTGGGCAGTCATCCGAATCTTATGGCCGTGCGCCTGGATGTGACCGAGGAAGCTGAAGCTCAGCGTGCTGTTGCAGAGGGTATCAAGCATTTCGGCCGTATCGACGTATTGATCAACAACGCTGGCTTCGGTGTGCTGGGCGCGGTGGAAGAGACCAGCGCGAATGAAACCGAGCGTCTGTTCGTCACCAACGTGTTCGGTGTCCTTAATGTCACCCGTGCAGTATTGCCGCACATGCGTCGCCAGCGCAGTGGCCACATCATCAATATATCTTCGATCGGCGGCTACCAGGCCTACATGGGTTGGGGCGTCTACGGTTCCACCAAATTCGCTGTAGAGGGCATCACCGAAGCGCTGCATCAAGAGCTGGCACCCTTGGGCATTCACGCGACTGTCGTTGCCCCAGGCTTTTTCCGCACCGACTTCCTGGATGAGCAGTCTCTGATCAAGACAGCCTTGGAGCTGCCGGACTATGACGAAACTGTTGGCAAGATGCGCCAATTTGCCGAGGCGGCCAACCACGCCCAGCCGGGTAATCCGGTGAAGTTTGCTGAAGCCATGTTGGCTTTGGTGAACGCTCCGAAGCCGCCGCAGCGTCTGGCCTTGGGCAGTGATACCGTCGCGCGCTTCGAAGAGAAGCACCGTTTTGTCGAGTCAGAACTGGCCCAGTGGAAAGACCTGGCGCTCTCTACCGATTTCAGAGACTAGGGCGAATGCCACGATCATGGAGAGCTGACTCATGAAGAATGTATTGATTCTATTGCTGGGTGTTCTGATGGTTACCTCGGTTTGCGCGGCTCAGCACAATACCGCCGTTGTGACAGAGCCCGCAGTCACTGAGTACCAGTATGGGCAAAACCTGGATATAGCTCGGGTGCTGTCCCATAGCAAGATTCCTCCCGTGTGTTATGTCGTACCGGTGGAAATGACTTACGAAGACTCACAGGGAAATCAGCATACGATTCGCTATCGAGCAATGGGCACTGGTTGCTTCAATGGCTGATTCATACCTGCTGACGAAGACCGGGCTTGCCCGGTCTTTGCGTTTCTGATTTGTCAGGCTGCATGTGCGCCGGGATTTGAACTTCGGCAGGCCTGGAGCCTCTGCTGAAGCGCCAAGGCATCCTGCAGATTGTTGCCGGGAAGGCCGCAAAGCATGCCGACTATGTTTCCTGCATGAGAAGAGCCTTGCCCCATCAGAACGTGCTTGCCGCGACTGCGTCATGACTTGGTTGACCGTTCCATCCACCGCCCAAGGCCTTATACAGGGAAACGGCGGAGGACGCACTGGCATAGGTGGCATCAAGTCGGTCGGCCTGGATGGCCTGCAGTCTTGATTGGACCTCCAGAAGTTCGATGTAGCTGCTGTTTCCTTTCCGGTAGCTTGCCAGCACGGCATCGCGGGCAAGGGTCCTGGACTGCTCGCCGTCGAGCAGCAGTTGGGTGCGCGTCTCGCCGCCAAGCAGTGCGGCGATGGAGTCCTCAACCTCGGCAGTGGCCTGCAGCACACTGTGGCGGTAGTGCGCCAGTTGCTCGGCACAGGCGCCCTTGGCCGTCTTTACCTGGGCATCCACACGGCCGAAATCGAATAGCCGCCAGCGCAGTCCCAAGGTCGCAGCCGCCTGGCCGCTGCCGCCGTCGAACAGGTTGTTGGTGTGTGGGGTGATACTGCCGAGCAGTGTTGAAAGCGAGACCTTCGGATAGTACTCGGCCAGCGCTTGGCCGATACGTTCATTGGATGCGGCGAGCTGGCGTTCGGCGACAATCAGGTCTGGCCGCTGACGTAGCAGCGACGCACTGCCACCGGCAGCTTCGATGGAGGGTGCAGCCGGGATCGGCTGGAGCTTTTCAAGCGCGGGATCATTTGCGCCAGGTTGCCGGCCGACGAGCACATCAAGACTGTTCCGGGCTGCCGTGAGGCGCGCCTGCAAAGCGGGGACGCTGGCTTGAATGATGGCGCGCTCGGAACTTGCCTGCAGCGAGTCCTGGTCCGCTACCAGGCCTCGGCTGCTCAAGATCGCTGTCAGGCGTTCGATATCGGACTGGGTATCGACCTGCTCACTGGCAAGTGCCAGACGCGACTGTAGCAACCGTACCAGCAGGTAGTTATCAATGACGCTTGCAGCGACCTGGATGCGTGCTGCTGCTACATCGGCCTGCGCGGCTTCATATTCAGCCTGCGCGGCGCGCGCTGATCGCCGCAGGCCGCCAGAAAGGTCGATCTCCCAGAGGCTGGATACACCGGCGCCGTAGAGATTCCCGGTGCGGTCGAACCCGGGAAGGACGGCATGCTGTGTGGCAACACCAGGCTCTTCGAGCGACCGTTTTGCACGGGTGGCGTCAGCTGTAGCCTGTGCACTGGGAAAAAGCTCGGCGCGGGCACCTTGGGCCACGGCGGCAAATTGCTCGTTACGGGCCTGTACCTGTGCAAGGTCCAGGTTCTGGCGTAGCGCTGTTTCGACCAGGTTGTTCAGCACTGGGTCATTGAACCCTTCCCACCAACGCTCCAGCGCCACCGGGCTCTGCGTGCCAGCGCGCTCGTGCAGGGAGCGTGTTCCGTTAAACTGCCCTGGTGCATCGACTGCTGGTGGCTGATACGTTGGGCCGACCATGCAGCCACTTGACCCCGCCATGAACGCAAGCGCGAGTAGACTGTGCGCACCCCAAACCTTGTACTGACTCAAGACGATTTCCTCGGGAAATACTTTCTGTTTACAGTATTTGGAAATCGTTACCTTTTTGTCAATGGAGCGTTGCCCCCATGAACCAGACGTCCACTGCCGGCGACATCGAACTGCCATCCTCGGGTCAGCGAGGCCCCGTGGACCATGACCGCAGGCTTGAGATCCTGCGCGTGGCAAACGAACACTTTCGCCAGTATGGCTACCGCAAGACGACCGTCGCGGACCTGTCCAAGGCGATCGGTATCACCACGGCCTACATCTACCGATTCTTCGAGTCCAAGCAGGCCATAGGCGAAGCCATTGTCGCGATGGTGCTGGCTGAACTGGATAACGAATTGCGCAATCTCATTGCCGAACAGCCGTCCGCGGCCAACAAATTCAGGGTGTTTTCGAAACAGGCAATGATTTTGAGCCATGCCCTGTTCGTCAATGAGAACAAGCTCTTCGAGCTGGTTGTGGTAGCTGGAGAGGAACGCTGGTGTACTGCAGCCGGCCACTACGATGCCCTGGCCGACATGATTCGTTCGATCATCCTGGAGGGGCGTGCGAGTGGCGAGTTCGAACGCAAGACCCCGTTGGACGACGTCGTGCTCGGCATCCAGGAGGCACTGATTCCGTACACCCATGCTTCAGCCATGGTGCGGCGCAGCCAGGCTGAACTCGAGGCTGGCGTCGTAGCTGTGACCAGCATGATTTTGCGGAGCCTTGCCCCTTGAGTGTATTCGAGTTGACATAATCGTAACCTGTAAACAAGAATGCCTCCCTGTTTGAGGAGGTTTCCATGTCAACCTATGACCGCTCGAGTTTTTCCCTGGTTACCGCTGCCCTGTGCATGTCCCTTGCAGGCTGCGGCGCTTCGACGACCGCTGACCCGCGTGTCGATCAACCTCCCTTGGTCAGTACCGCCATTGTCAGTAGCGACCCCAGCCACTGGCAGCGGCAGTTCACTGGTGTGGTCGCTGCGCGGGTGGAGAGCTCCATCGGTTTTCGGGTCGCGGGCAAGATAGCCGAGCGTTTTGTCGATGTTGGCCAGCATGTCAGGCGAGGCCAGCCATTGATGCGACTGGACCTGACCGACTTCGACCTGGATGTGCGTAACCAGCAGGCCGCCGTTGCAGCGAGTCATGCAGTGTTGGTCAAGGCCTCGGCGGACCTGGAGCGTCTACAAGGGCTGGTGGAGCTGGGCGCTGTTTCGGCGAGGACTTTTGACGCAGCACAGGAAGCCCAACGCTCTGCACAGGCCCGCTGGGACGCTGCCAAGGCCACCTTGGATCTGGCGAGGAACGCTCACCGCTATGCGGACCTCAGGGCTGATGTCGATGGGATCGTCATGCAGCGGTTTGCCGATGCAGGGCAGGTCGTAGCGGCTGGGCAACCGGTGGTTGAGCTGGCTCAGGATGGTGCTCGTGAAGCATTGATCGACCTTCCCGAAACGTTGAGACCCGCTTTGGGGTCTACTGCGGTTGCCCGCTTGTATGCGGACCCGGCGCAAAGTTTCGTGGGGCACTTGCGCGAGTTGTCCGGCGCGGCCGATCCCGTCACCAGAACGTATCGTGCCCGTTATGTTCTCGATGGGCCTTCAGCCGCGATTCCACTCGGCTCCACGGTCATTGTCGGCATCACCGCAAAAGACGCCGAGAGCGAACGAAAGATACCGCTCGCAAGCATCTACGACCGAGGGCAAGGCCCCGGTGTGTGGGTCGTGGCTGCGGACAACCGGATTCACTACCGTTCCGTCAGGGTTTCGCGCATCGGTGAGGAATACGCCACCGTGGACGGCGGGATCGACGCCGGTGAGCGCCTGGTCGCGCTGGGGGCGCACCAACTGCATGAAGGGCAGGAAGTCCGCTTTGTAGAAGGGCAAGCGCAATGAAGGGCTTGAACCTGTCCGAACTGGCCGTCAGGGAGCGTGCAGTAACCCTGTTCCTGTTGATCGCGATCTTCGCGGCGGGAACCCTGGCCTTCCTGAAACTCGGCAGGGCGGAGGACCCGGCGTTCACGGTCAAGCAAATGACCATGGTGACTGCATGGCCGGGTGCTACCGCGCAGGAAATGCAGGACCTGGTCGCCGAGCCGCTGGAAAAGCGCATGCAGGAGTTGCGCTGGTACGATCGCACGGAGACATTCACGCGCCCGGGCCTGGCCTTCACCACATTGTTCCTGCGCGACAGTACGCCACCCAGCCAGGTACAGAGCGAGTTCTATCAGGCGCGCAAGAAGATTCATGATCAGGAGCAGAGCCGCCCGGCTGGCGTCTCGCAAACCTTGGTTAACGACGAGTACTCGGACGTTACCTTTGCCCTGTTTGCCTTGAAGGCCAAGGGCGAACCGCAGCGAGTACTGGTCAGACAGGCTGAAACCCTACGCCAGCAATTGCTGCATGTTCCAGGGGTAAAAAAGGTCAATATCATCGGTGAGCAACCGGAGCGCATCTATGTCGACCTGTCCTATGACCGGCTGGCGACGCTCGGCCTTTCGCCCAACGATATATTCAGTGCCCTGCACGAGCAGAATGCGGTTACGCCTGCGGGCTCCATCGAAACCCATGGTCCCCAGGTACAGGTGCGCCTGGACGGTGCCTTGAACAGCCTGGAACAGGTAAGAAACACGCCTGTCGAAGCGCACGGTCGCACCCTGAAGCTTGTCGATGTAGCTGAAGTGAAGCGTGGCTACGAGGATCCCAGCTCATTTCTGGTCAGGAGCAATGGCGAGCAGGCGCTTCTGCTCGGGGTGGTGATGCGAGAGGGCTGGAACGGGCTCGAGCTGGGCAGGGCGCTGGACCAGCAGCGCGCGGCAATCGATGCTGCAATGCCCGTGGGCATGACCTTGTCGAAGGTTACCGATCAGTCGGTCAACATCGATGAAGCTGTCGGTGAGTTCATGCTCAAGTTCTTTGTCGCGCTGGGCGTGGTCATGGCGGTGTGCCTGCTTAGCCTGGGCTGGCGCGTCGGCCTGGTGGTGGCCGCAGCCGTGCCGCTTACGTTGTCGGCGGTCTTTGTCATCATGCTGGCCACGGGGCGCGACTTTGACCGGATCACGCTTGGTTCCCTGATCCTCGCGCTCGGGCTGTTGGTGGATGATGCCATCATCGCCATCGAGACCATGGTGGTGAAAATGGAAGAGGGCTACGACCGCATTCGTGCATCGGCCTATGCCTGGAGCCATACTGCCGCGCCGATGCTGACGGGAACGCTGGTCACGGTCATCGGGTTCCTGCCGGTTGGTTTCGCCATGAGTACGGCAGGTGAGTATGCCGGCAACATCTTCTGGATCGTCGCGTTTGCGCTGCTCGCCTCATGGCTTGTGGCCGTCGTTTTCACGCCATACCTCGGCGTGAAACTGTTGCCTGACATCAGGGCAGTGGAAGGCGGGCATGAGGCGATCTACAACACCAGGCACTACAATCGGTTCCGCCAACTGCTGCGCCTGGTGATCAAGCGCAAGTGGGGTGTGGCCGCGCTGGTCGTGACGAGCTTCGTCGTGGCGGTTCTGGGCATGGGGGCTGTGAAGAAGCAGTTCTTCCCATCCTCTGACAGGCCCGAGGTATTGGTTGAAGTCCAGATGCCCCAAGGTACTTCGATCGAGCAAACCAGCACGGCGACCGCCGAGGTGGAGCGCTGGCTGGCGGCGCAGCCGCAAAGTCAGATCGTGACCGCCTACATTGGGCAAGGGGCGCCCAGGTTCTATCTGGCAATGGCGCCAGAGTTACCAGACCCATCGTTTGCCAAGATCGTGGTGCTGACTGCCAGCGAACACGAGCGTGAGGCGCTGAAGCTGAAGCTGCGTGAAGCCATCAGCAATGGCCTGGCCGGGCAGGCGAGGGTGCGGGTTACCCAGTTGGTGTTTGGTCCTTACTCGCCGTATCCCGTTGCCTACCGGGTCATGGGGCCTGATCAGGGCAAGGTCAGGGAGATTGCCGAGGAGGTCCGCTCGGTGATGCAGGCCAGCCCTCAACTGCGTACCGTGAATACCGACTGGATGGAGCGTGTGCCGACGGTGCACCTGGTACTGAACCAGGACCGCCTGCAGGCCTTCGGCCTGACGTCGGTCGATGCTGGCGAGCAGTTGCAGTTCCTCCTCAAAGGCGTCGCAGTTACACAGGTCCGCGAGGACATCCGTAAAGTCGACGTCGTTGCCCGCTCTGCAGGGGAGACTCGGCTTGATCCGAGCAAGATCGGTGATTTCAGCCTGGTGGCCAAGGATGGGCGGCGAGTAGCACTGACCCAAGTGGCGGACATTCAGGTTCGGGCGGAGGATCCGGTTCTGCGTCGCCGTGATCGTGAACCGACCATCACTGTGCGCGGAGATATTGCTCAAGGGTTACAGCCCCCAGATGTCTCCAAGGCCGTGTGGAAGGACCTGCAACAGGTGGTCGCGCGTCTGCCCGCGGGCTACCGCATCGAGATGGCGGGCGCCATCGAGGAGTCGGGCAAGGCGGATGCGGCGCTGGCGCCGTTGTTCCCGATCATGGCGATCCTGACCATGATCGTCATCATGTTCCAGGTGCGCTCGATGTCGGCGATGTCGATGGTATTGGCTACCGCGCCACTGGGGTTGGTCGGCGTGGTGCCGACCTTGCTGATCTTCCAGCAGCCCTTCGGGTTCAACGCGTTGATCGGGTTGATCGGCCTGGCCGGCATCCTGATGCGCAACACGCTCATCCTGATAGGCCAGATCCACACCAATGAACAAGAGGGCTTGTCGCGCCATGACGCTGTCATTGAAGCGACGATCCAGCGTGCACGGCCTGTGTTGCTGACGGCGCTAGCTGCGGTACTTGCGTTTATCCCGCTGACGCAGTCGGTGTTCTGGGGAACGCTGGCCTACACCTTGATTGGTGGCACGCTCGGCGGCACGGTGCTGACACTGGTATTCCTGCCAGCGCTCTATGCCATTTGGTTTAAGATCAAACCGCAGCAAGTTGCGGCTTGACGCTCTCCAGAGAAAAATGTGCGCCACAAAAGCGGCGCACATTTTATCAATGCAGATTCCTTCCTACTGCTGGAAGCTTTGTGTGGTGGTCAGGTGGTCGGGTGGCGAGCCGCTAAGATGTCGATTCTTTAGTCACCCTAATTTGAGTAGGGCACCGGTAGCGTGGGAATACCCCGCCGGGACTTCGTCCCGATCAGTTCAAGCAGGCGCATGGCAATGTCTATCGGGCGATCTCCAGGCCCGAAGACTGCTGCTACTCCCAGTCTAATCAACTTGTCGTGGTCACCTACCGGTATGATCCCGCCAATCACAATGGGAAGTTTAACGTGCCGGGTGCGTACCAGTTCCATCAGCTCTGCAAGCAACTCGTTGTGAGCTCCAGCAAGACTGGAAACTCCTATCAGGTCCACGCAATCCGCTGTTGCCAGATGTGCATCCACCTGCAGTGGTGTTTGGAACAGGGGCCGTAGGGTGACCTCGAACCCCGCATCGGATAACACTGAACCGATCAGGCGGATGCCTCGGTCATGGCCGTCCTGGCCCAGCTTGACCAGCAGCACGTGGGGAGGACGCCCATGTTGGAGGCAGAAGCGTTCTACTCGCTGTTGTAAGGCGCGCCAGTCTGCGGATTGCCCTTGAAGAGCCCCATAATTGCGTTGGCTAAATAGAGCAGGCTGACAGTAACGAGGCCAGACTTGCTCAAGCGCAGTGATGCATTCGCCCAGTGTTGCCCTCGCGGCGATGGCATCAATGCACAGTGCCAAGAGGTTGGCCTGCGTCTTGGCGCCGTCCCTGAGTGCACCCAGGTGTTTACGGACATTTACATCGTCGCGTTTCAGGCGTAACTGCTCTAGTTGGGACCGCTGCTGTTCACGTACGCATTGGCTGCTGACTGTTGGAGCAATAGGTGAATGTAGAGTGCGGCGCTTATGCGCGTGTTCGCCAACCCTGGCTTGCTCGCCACGGTCGTATCGCGCCTGGGTCTCCAGCGCCTGACGATGAATGCGCAGGCTGATACTTCCGCTTTGTATGGCAGCGAGCACACCTCCCTCAGCATCGATCTCAGAGATACAGGCGCGAACCTGCTCGCATACTGAGGCGGTGAGCGACTCCATCATGTAGGAGCCTGCCCACGGGTCGATGACGTCACAGACACCCGACTCCTCCTGCAAGATGCGCTGGGTGTGGCAGGCTAGTAACGCGGCCTCTTCGCTGGGCAAGCTGAGAGCCTCATCCCAGCTGTTTGTGTGCAACGATTGGGTGCCACCGAACACCGCGCCTAGTGCCTGTAACGTCGTGCGCACCACGTTATTGAGTGGTGCTTGGGCGCTCAGTGCGGCGCCTGAGGTCTGGCAGTGCATACGCAGGGCACGCGCCTGCGGTTGGCATACGCCGGCCGCTGCGCTGATCTCGCACCAGAGCACACGAGCTGCTCGCAACTTCGCCACTTCGCTGAACATGTCGCTGCCCACCGCAAAGAAGAAGCTCATGCGCTTGCAGAAGGTATCGATGTTCAGGCCACGTTCACGCACCTGTTCTATGTATGTGCGCCCGTTCAGGAGGGTCAAGGCCAGTTCGAGTACGGGGTCTGCGCCAGCTTCATGAAAATGGTAGCCAGAGACCGAGATGGGGTTGAAAAGGGGCAGGTGCGTATGTAGGTATTCAATGATGTCAGTGCAAATTCGCAACGATGGTTGTGGTGCGAACACGTAGGTGTTGCGTGCCATGAACTCCTTGAGGATGTCGTTCTGCAATGTGCCACGTAGCTGCCCGCAGCTGATACCTCGTTCCCGGGCTGCAACGATAAACGCGGCCATTACAGGTAGGGCTGCGCCGTTCATGGTCATGGACACCGACACCTGGTCCAGCGCGATACCCTCGAACAGGAGGTGCATGTCTTCCACACTGTCGATAGCCACGCCCGCCATGCCGACATCGGCATCGCAGGTCGTATCGTCCGAGTCATAGCCGCGGTGCGTGGGCAAGTCGAAAGCAATGGAAAGGCCCTGTGCGCCGTTGGACAGTTGCTGACGCAACCGTGCATTAGTTTCCCGCGGATCGGCGAAGCCGCTGTACTGTCGGATGGTCCACGGACGTTGGGTGTACATACTGGCATAGGGGCCGCGTAGGAAAGGGGGGTGCCCAGGCAAGGTCGGCAGGTGTGGTACCTGTGTAAGGTCGCTGGGCTGGTACAGCGGCTTAAGCCTCAGGCTCGGATTGCGCCACAGCGTCGGTCTGCTCATTAGCGTGCGCACTCCGAAGGCCAGGTTTTTTCAGTGAAAACATCGGCGAGCTTGGTACCGTCCGACTGGCGCAGGATTTCGCACCAGTGTCGTGAGCGTTGCGCCGGTGAATGCAGGCGTAACTGCACCTGCAGGTTATCGCCGACGTTGAGGTTGCCGTAGTAATGGATCTCTCGCTGGCGAACCTGCCCGGGGCGGCGCAGCCCCAGCAATTGCCATTCGGCACGCTCTACCAAAGCCTGGAAGTTGGCGAAGTAGAACAGTTCCGCGCCGTTATAGTCGACATTCGGGCAAGGGCTGAACGTATAGGTCGGCAAGGTCTGGCAGCGGCTTTTTTCCAGTTCGAAGTGGATGTGCCAATCTCCGGTGCGCAGCCGTTTGCCGAATTCTTGCAGTGCCTGGGTGTGCGCGTTTGGGATCACTGGCACGGCGGAGTGATTGCCCAGGCAGGCTTTGGCCACGCTGCGGTTGTCCCCGGGAACATGCCGGCTGATGAACGTGGACACTAGCATGACCTGGCCGACACACCGTTCACCCAACAGTAGCCGCTGCACGCTGGCGTGGCGATTGCGCGCCACACGTTGTAGGCGAGTTTCCAGGGTGAATGCTCGGTTTTCGCAGATGGCCTGCAATTGCAGGCCCTGGCACTTCAACTGGGTGAATGCTGCGTAGGCAATGCGTCCCTGTGCATCGCGAAAATCTGGCAGCACGCGGTCGTACAGCGCCGCAAGCGCCATCCAATGCTGATGGCCACATTCCTTGAGCAGCCAGTTTTCCGAAAGCCCGGTGTAGGCCAGGTTGCTCATTGAGGCCAGAAAGGCTGCTTGTATCTGAGCCTGTGATTCAATGTCGTCATACATGGGCTGAAGGCCTCAGGGCCGGCCTTTGAGGCCGGCGCTTGGAAGGACTAGGTCGCTACTTGTGGCGGGCGGCCTTGCGTAGGCCGTTCAGGTGGGCGGTGATATATTCGGCGTCGCGCGCCACGCCACCGAAACGTCCTGACCCCCAGGTGTGCAACCACGGCAGTCCGAGGAAGTACAGCCCCTGCTGTGCTGTCACTCCGCGAGCGTGGCCGGGGTAACCCCGGCCATTGAACACCGGCACATCGACCCAGCTGAAGTCCGGTTGAAAACCGATGCACCAGATGACGCTGGTGATGCCCGCACTGACGAGATCCAAGGTGGTCGCGGGCTGTTCGGGGTGCCATAGTGGCTCGTAGGTGTTACCCGCGGGCGCGTCGATATTCTGCTCGGCAATGAACTTGTCGATGCTGGCATTGATGCGGTTGTACACCGCGTCCGCGGCATCCAGGCTGGCGCCCAGGTCATCGGCGAAACGCAGTGTGTTGCCGTCCAGGCTCTCCAGGCGACCGAACAGCTGCATGCCCTCCAGGGCGAACCGACGCAGGTCGATATCACGCCCGCCGTCGCGCCCGGTGACGTAATGGTTGGTATTGTCACGAACACCTTCGCGCAGCGGGTGGCTGTCGACACCGATATCGTAGTAGCCCATCTCGGCCAGCCAGTCGACAACGTCCTTCCCACGATGGAAGCGGGCGCAGCGCGGGGCGTCGCCGACTGCCAGGAACACCTGACGACCAGCCAGGTGCAGGTCTTCGGCGATCTGCGCTCCCGACTGCCCGGAGCCGACCACCAGCACTGCACCTTCCGGCAATGCCTGGGGGTTACGGTACTGTTCCGAGTGAATCTGGGTAATGTGCGCTGGCAGTCTTTCTGCCAGACGCGGAATGATTGGGGTGTGATAACCGCCGCTGGCGACGATCACCTGGTCGGCACTGAGCTCGCCGGCATTGGTGCTGAGCAAGTAGCCACCCTCTGGGCGTGCCACCAGGCGCTGTACCGCAACACCTTCGCGTACCGGGGCGTTGACCTTGGCGATGAAGGCATCGAGGTAAGCGATTATCTCGTCCTTCTTCATGAAACCGTGAGGGTCGTCGCCGGCGTACGGGTGACCGGGGAGGGCGCATTGCCAGTTCGGCGTGACCAGGCAGAACGCATCCCAGCGCTGGGTACGCCAGCTATGGGTCAGGCTATGTTTCTCCAGCACCACGTGATCAATGTCCTGTTGTTGAAGGTAGTAGCTGGCCGAGAGTCCGGCCTGGCCACCACCGACGATGATTGTGCTGTAGTGGGTCATGCTGCGTTCCTTTTGTCAGATATCGCCGAAGGTGGCGTAGTTGATGGGGGCGGTACCTTGCAGCCGAATATCGAGAACCTCGACGCGCAGGCTGCCGCCGTTGTATGCCTTGGCCTTCATGCGCAACCCGCTCAGGCTGTCCATGGCCGAACTGCAATAGAAGCCTTTGACCGCTTTGACCCGTTCGGACGCAGCGTTCAGGCCTGCCTCGGCGTGCTGTAGAAACTCGACCATGGTGTAGCTGCTGCCGGCTTGAAGGTGCTGCTGAATACTGGTCGAAGGCGAATAGGTAGAGGTTTCCTCGCCATCAGGCCAACGTAAATGGATCATTACGGCAGGCATGTCAGTGCTCCTGTGGGTAGTTGAAGCCAGTGAATGGGTGCTGTTGCAGATCCCAGAATTCGAGGTGCTGTTGCCTGAGCGTGACACTCAGTCGGGCGCTGTCGTCGATTTGGCCAATGGCTGCGCAGTGCAGCCCCTCAAAGGCGAAGGCGGCCTGGACGGTGGCTATGTCGCTGTTGGCAAGGGTCAGTAGGAACCCGTAGCTGGGGAACGCCTGTAACCAACGTTCGAGTGAGGTATCCGCGGGACGTGGCAGGCGTTCAAGGTCGATATGTGCGCCACAACCGGTGGGCTCGAGCAACATCAGCAGCGTACCCAGCAAGCCGGCATTGCTGATGTCCTTGGCGGCCTGCAACAGGCCAGCCTCGGCCAGGCGTGGAATGATGTCGAGCTTGGCCCGCAGGCGTTTGTGCGGTACACCCTCGAATGCCTTCCAGTAAGGGGCGTCACCGTGCCAACGGCCGTCGAGGTCGACCACCATGGCCAGACATTGCCCAGGCTTCACATGCAAAGTTGACAACAAACTGCGTGCCCAGCCGGTGATCGCCACGGCCAGCGCTGCCGGGTTGCCTGCAGACTGGCTGGTATGCCCGCCGACCAGCGCTACACCATAGGCCTGGCAGGCATCGCGGATGCCAGCGAGCAGGCTGTCGGCCGCAGCCTCGTCGTGATGCCAATAAGCATTGACCACCGCACTGGCACGCCCGCCCATGGCGGTGATGTCACTGACGTTGGCCATCACCGCCGACCAGCCGGCGAACCAGGGCGCCTGGGCGACGAAGTACGGCAGCATGCCTTCGATGGCCAGCAGTTGGTAGTGATCCCCGCAGCGAATCGCGGCAGTGTCGTCTCCGGGCAGGGCGTAAAGTGCGTCACGCCCGATGCCGTCGGTGGGCAAGACGCGGGCCGGGTGCTGGATCGCCTGCTTGGCGCACATAGCGTCAGTGCCGCGCAAGGTGGCGAGCAAACTCTGCAGGTCGGTGCTCATGGCTGGCTCCGTCGGCGTGTCAGCGCCACCTGACGCGGCATGAACGGATACTGATCCAGGCGCGCCTGCATCAGTACATGGGGGCGCCCGAGCAGTTCGATCGGTTCGAGGGTGTCCCAGTGCAGGCCGCGGAAATACCCCTCGTTGGCTTGCTGGACCGTGGCCAGGAAGGTCTGGCAGCCAAGGTCTATGGCCCGCGACACGGCTTCGTTGATCAGTGCTTTGCCGATCATGCCGTGGCGCCGGTAGGCCCGTTCCACGCACAAGCGGCCGCCGTACCAGATACCTGGGGTTTCACTGTAAATGCGCACGGCACCCACGATGTGCTCGGGCATGCCGAACTGGTGGGTGACGGCAACGATCGGGATAGCTTTGAAGTCCCGTGCGTCCCTGTCCTGGTCCAACAGCTGTTGCTCGTCTGAAAACACCGCGCGACGAAGGGCGTAGTAACCACTACGCTCCCACGCCTCGGTCGCCGGCTTGACCAGCAGGTCGCCGGCAAGGAAGTCGTTGAATGTATCGTCGGTCAGGGCAAAGGCGTGTTCGGCCATGTCGCTCTCCTGTCACTCGTGGTGCTTGAGTGCCGAGCAGGCGCCGCACTTGGCGCACCCGGCATTGATCTGGTCGGAATGCAGCCGATGACGGCGCAGGCTCGCGCCGATGCGTGGATACAGGCGTTGCATGAATGCGCTGTCGGGTTTGGGGTGGCTGGCCAGTGGCGTACCGTCGATCGGTACGAACGGCACCACGAACGGGTACACGCCCAGGGCTGCCAGGCGCTCGCTCATCTGGGCGATGGCATCCTCGCTGTCGCCAAGGCCCGCCAGAATGTAAGTGCTCACCTGACCATGACCGAATACCTTCACAGCAGCCTCGAATGCGCTGAAGTAGCGGGACAGCGGCACCTGTGCCTTGCCAGGCATGATGCGTTGGCGAACCTCGTCGGTAACCGCCTCCAGATGCATGCCGAGCGATACCACGCCGCTGTCTTTGAGGCGGGAGAACCAGCGGTCGTCATCGGGCGGCTCGCATTGCGCCTGGATCGGCAGGTCTACGGCGGCCGTCACCGCAGAGGCCGACTCGCACAGGATCGCAGCCCCTCGGTCCGGGGTTTGCGGTGTGCCGGTGGTCATCACCATGTGCTTGACCCCATCGAGCTCAACGGCGGCCTTCGCCACTGCCGCCAGTTGCGCGGGGCGCTTTCGGGCGATGGTCTTGCCCGACTCCAGCGACTGATTGATGGCGCAGAACTGGCAAGCGCTGGCCGCATCGTTCATGCGGATGCAATGCTGCAGCAATGTGGTCGCCAGCACGTCCTGGCTGTGCAACGTGGCGATTTTCCAGTACGGGATGCCATCGTCGGTGCTCAGCCCGTAGAAGTTCGGGACACCTGGTATCTGAACCTGGCCGACCTGGCGGCCTTCGCGGAAAATCAGCGCTTTGGCGCCGCCGTCGTCCGGTATCGCGCTGTAGGGTGAGTCCAGTGATGCCAGGTTGAGCATCGGCACCATGGCTGTGTGATCGCCAAGGGTCAGGGCCTTGTGGTCGGAAGGGCCGGCGCCACCTTTGCGGCTCAGGCCATCAGCACCTTGCCAGCGCACGCCGTGGCACTGCAGTTCGGCCAGCAGGTCGGTGGCGATCACCTGGCTATTCATGCTCGGCCACCTCGTTGCGTTCGTGCACATGGGGAGCCGGGCGGCGGTCGATCAGCAGGCTCAACAGTTCGGGGCGACTGTAGTGGCCCACCGAATCCATCATGCGTTTGCGCTTGTCGATCAGGGCGAAGTCGAGGTCGGCGATGATCACGCCCTCTCCTTCGGTCTTCTGCGCCAGGACCTTGCCCTCCGGGCTGACGATGGCGCTGAAGCAGCCGCCGGAAATCGGATCTACCCCGCAGCCGGTGTCGGCCATGATCTGGGCTTGCTGCGTGGCGTCCAGCCAGGCGGTGGCGTTGACCACGAAGCAGCCGCTTTCCAGCGCGTGGTGGCGGATGGTGACTTCCATCTGCTCGGCGAAGATCGGGCCGACCAGCGAGCCTGGGAACATGGCGGCGTGGATCTGCTCGCCATCAGCCATGAGCGCATAACGGGCCAGCGGGTTGTAGTGCTCCCAGCAAGCGAGGGCGCCGATCCGTCCGACGGCACTGTCGGTGGCGCGCAACCCGGAACCGTCACCCTGGCCCCAGATCATACGTTCATGGTACGTGGGGGTGATCTTGCGACGGTGCTGGAGCAGCGTGCCGTCGGCGTCGAACAGCAATTGTGCGTTGTAGATCGTGCCACCGTCGCGCTCGTTGATGCCGATGCAGGCGACGATCTTCGCCTCGCGGCAGGCTTCACCGATCTGGCGGGTGATATCGCTGGGTACGGTGACCGATTCCTCAAGCAGCTTGAGGTGCTGTTTGCCCATGGCGAAGGGCGGCTGCACGAAGGAAAAGTATGGGTAATAGGGCACCACGGTTTCCGGGAAAACCGCGAACTGCACCCCCTCGCGGCCGAGTTCCAGCAGCTGCTGGCAGAGTTTGTCGACGGTGGCCTGGCGGGAGTACAGCACGGGGCTGAACTGCACGGCGGCGGCGCGGATAACAGACATGGCGGGGTCCTTGCGGTCGGTCAGAGGTAATTCCGCTGCGGTGTCAGACACCGCAGGGGAGGCATCGCACAGGCCGTCAGGCCGTTGTCACGCGGTCCAGGTGTCGATGATCAGCGCGCCTTCGCGGCGCATCAGCAGGCGCAGGTCCATCACATCCAGCGGGTTGATCGGCCGAATGCCTTCGATCAGAGCTTTCTCGGTCTGGCCATACAGAGCCTGCAGAGCGAAGCGGCAGGCGTAGACTTCGCCACCTTCGGCCATGAACGCCTTGATCTGGTTATTGACGGCCAGGTGGCCAGGGAAGGCTTCGGCGCCCAAGGTCGGGAAGCCGCGTTGCACACCCAGTTGCACGCCTGGGCCATAGAGCAGAATCTTGGTTTCGAAACCCTTGCGCAGCAGGCGCTTAGCTTGCAGCAAATTGACCAGGCCGATGGAGCCTTCGAAGGCGATGGTATGGAAGGTCAGCAGCGCCTTTTCGCCCGGCTCTGCTTTTACGTCCTCGAACACCTTTTCTTCGTAATTGACCAGGAAGTCGCCGTCTTGGTACTGGGCAATATCCACGTTAGGCATGTCTTTGTTTCTCCGTTGTTTTTGCAGTGAGCGAACGCTTGTTGGCGTATCGGTTAACAGGGAGATTGCGAAGTACGTGCCAGTTACGAAGAGCGTATCTCCTCAAGCGGTAATGGCTTGATTTATAAAGACGTTTTTATGTGATATGGGTTTTATGGTGGGATCTGAGCCTGTTCTTAAACTACGGAAACGCGTACAACTACGATTATTCGTAATGCAGGCTGCGAGATTCCGTACTATGAAAGAGACTGATTTCCTCAGTGGCTGGGCCGACTTGGCGTATTCCGCTAGGCACATGGTGTTTGAACATTGCGCCGACGCCATTGCTTTGCTCGACCCTTACAGCGATCGCTTCGGCGACTTGAACATTGCCGCCTGCCAGTTGTTCGGTTACCCGCGTCAAGAGTTACTGACGTTGCCGGTCAGCAAGTTGTTCGGTCACCAGTTGGCCGAACTCATCGTGTTCAGTCAGGCCGTGCTGGAGAAGGGGCGCGGATGGTCTGACGAACTGAGCTGTAACTGCAAGACTGGTGAGCGCATGAAGTTGGAGGTTACGGCCACCACGTTGCACATCAAGGGGCAGCAGCAGATCATCCTTGTGCTGCGTGAGCAGCGTCGCCAGCGTTTTCATCAAGACCAGGCGGATACCGAACGTACCATGCGCGGAGGGTTGATCGAGTGGCGCAACATCCTCAACCTGTTCAAGGAAACCGAGCGCGACAACCAATTGTTGCTCAGTGCGGTAGGTGACGGTATCTACAGTATCGACAGCGAAGGCTTGGCCACTTTCGTCAACCCTGCTGGCGCGCGGATGCTGGGATGGGAGCCGGCCGATATGATCGGCAAGAACATCCACCTAATCCATCATCACAGTCATGCCGACGGCACGCATTACCCGGTCGAGGATTGCCCGATCTACCGTGCCGTACACGATGGAGTGGTGCACGAGGGGCGCCAGGAAGTGTTCTGGCGCCGCGACGGCAGTTGCTTTCCGGTGGAGTTCACCAGTACACCCGTCATCTCCAACAGCAGGCTGGTTGGGGCTGTAGTGGTGTTTCGTGACATCACGGAGAGGCGTACCACTGAACTGCAATTGAAAACCGCGCTGGAAGAACTACAACAGTTGAAGCAGCGCCTCGAGGATCAGAATGCGTACCTGCAGGAAGAGATTCAGATCGAACACAACTACCGGGAAATCGTCGGACAGAGCGAGCCAATACTGAAAATTGTCAAGCAGATCGATGTAGTCGCTCCCACTGATGCCAGCGTGTTGATCCATGGCGAGTCTGGTACCGGCAAGGAACTGATCGCCCGTGCCATCCATCAAGCCAGCCGGCGCAGCAGCCACCCACTGATCCGGGTTAACTGTGCTGCGATTCCGGCTGATCTGTTTGAGAGTGAATTCTTCGGCCATATCCGCGGTGCCTTCACTGGCGCAGTACGAGATCGGATCGGACGTTTCGAGTTGGCTGATGGCGGCACACTATTCCTTGATGAGATTGGTGAGATCCCGTTGGATTTGCAGAGTAAGTTGCTGCGTGTGCTGCAGGAGGGGCAGTTCGAGCGAGTGGGCGAGGAGCGGACCCGCAAGGTGGATGTACGGATCGTGGCGGCTACCAACCGTAATTTGCGGGAGGAAGTGAAGGCCAAGCGTTTTCGCGAAGACCTGTATTTTCGTTTGAATGTGTTTCCGATTCAGTCTCCGGCGTTGCGCGACAGACCGATGGACATCGCCCCGCTCGCGATGCATTTCATCTCTGAAGTCGGCAAGCGGCTGAACTTGCCTGGGCGTCGTCTGCGTTCGGTGGACATGGTGCGCCTGCAACGCTATCCATGGCCGGGTAACATCCGTGAGCTGCAGAACGTCATCGAGCGTGCACTGATTACCGCTCAGGACAACAACCTCAATATCGACCTGCCCGACGACGGTGGGTCTGGCGTTTCCCAGCGTCAAGTTGAGGTCAACGTGACTGCCAACATCCTGACCGATGAGCAGCTTCGCACCCTGGAGCGCGAAAATACGCTGTCGGCGCTACGTGCATGCCAAGGCAAACTCTTCGGCAAGGATGGCGCGGCAGAGCTGCTTGGCCTCAAGCCTACCACGCTGGCGTCACGGCTTAAGCGCTTGCAGATCGACCCTGGGCAGCTATGACGGCGGTGTTTGTCATGCAGTGTGCGAGTGGGTGAGCGTGGTTCCCTTCAGCATTGCCTTAACGCTTGAGCAGTTCGTCATGGACTGAGGACAAGATTGAGTCAGACAAAACGGGATCGTCGGTGGCGCGGGCTAATACAAGCGCTCCAACGAGTGCGCAGGTGAAACTAATCACCTGGCTATCTTTCGATCTGCTGCGCTTCCACGGCAAGCTTGCAGCAAGCGCCGCGAACAGAGCTTTAACCTGAATGGTAAAGCTGCCGCGTACTCCCGGCTCGCGTGCGACATCCACAGCAAGTGCGGGTATAGGGCAGCCAGCCTCCGGGTGGTCTCGATGCGAATTGCTCAAGTAGCGTGCGAGGAAGTCAGCTCTTGCGTGCTCGCTTGAGCTGGTCAGCTCACGCAGCTCTGCGAGCACTTGGTTCATTGCGTGCTCCAAGCCTGCACAAACCAGGGCATCTTTGGATGCGAAATGCGCGTAAAAGCCCCCGTGAGTGAGGTTTGCGGCCTTCATTACATCACCGATGCTAGCGCCTGCAACGCCCTTTGCGCGGAATAGTCTGGACGCTTCCTCGATGATTTTCTGATGACGCATCTCGGTTTCATGTGCTGGATAACGCATGTCGTGCCTCTCGACCTAAGGGTCGTGCTTGACTTCATAAATGACACCCATCATATTTCCCTTCATTCATGATGACCATCATATTTGATCATGTGAAGGTTGAAGATAAGCAGGCTGCAACCTCCAAGCCCAAGTCGAGTACCGAACCATGACGCAAGTGATGCACGTATCTGCAGCCCCCCGAAGTGAACCTGCCGATCAGCGTATTCTGCAAATACTACAAGCACCTATCCTTCCGCTGCTGTTACGCATGGCTTGGCCGAACATGCTAATCATGCTCGTCCAGGCGGCAACCGGGTTGATTGAAACCTGGTGGGTAGCCAAGTTAGGGACAGATGAGTTGGCGGGGATGGCTCTGGTCTTCCCGCCCTACATGCTGATGACCATGATCTCTGCGGGTGCTATCGGTGGAGCGATCTCATCTGCGGTAGCCCGGGCGCTTGGCGCCGGAAATCAGGACGAGGCCAACAGCCTCCTACTGCACGCGGTCGTCATCAATGTGCTGTTGGGCTTGGCATGCTGCGTTGTCTTTTTACTGGCAGCCCGGCCGCTCTACCAGTTGCTTGGGGGGCACGGCAATGAGCTGGAAACCGCAGTGCTCTATTCCAATACCGTGTTCTCTGGTGTCATCTTGATCTGGCTGATGAACGGCTTGTCGAGTGTCATCAGGGGGACTGGCGAGATGATGTTTCCCGCCATAGTGATTTGTGTGGGGGCTGTATTATTGTTGCCGTTGTCGCCGTTACTGATTTTCGGGTATGGCCCTGTTCCAGGGCTGGGAATCGTCGGTGGCGGTGTGGCGTTGATTATCTATTTTGCCGGTGGTACCTGTGCAATGGCCTGGTACCTCCTGTCTGGCAGGACTGTTCTTAAGTTTCGTTGTACACCATTACGGATAAAGCTGCTTCAGCGCATTTTGAGCGTGGGTGGGATTTCGACAATCATGTCCATACAAACCAACGTTGCCATTGCCGGAACGACGGCGTTGGTGGCGTCGGTGGCGACCGTCGAAGCCGTGGCGGGATTTGGCACGGCCACACGTCTTGAGTACCTCCTTGTTCCTGTGGTTTTTGGAATTGGCGCACCAATGGTTGCGCTGGTTGGTGTGAATGTGGGAGCCGGAAAACGAGAGCGCGCGCTTGCCATCGGGCTCACAGGAGGATTTATTGCCTTTTGTGTGACTGAACTGATCGGTGTGCTGGCTGCGCTCTGGCCCGTTCAATGGTTGCAGTTGTTCAGCAACGAGCCTCAGATGATTGAGGTGGGCACAGCTTATTTGCGAACGGTAGGCCCCTTTTATGGTTTCTTTGGGCTCGGGCTGTCGCTTTATTTCGCCTCACAAGGGGCAGGTCGCCTGCGCTGGCCTTTTATATCCGGCCTGGTGCGCATGATCGTTGCGCTGGCAGGCGGATGGGGGGTGTTAACGCTTACTGGCTCCCTTGACTGGCTGTTTGCCGCAGTCGCAGTCGGATTGTTGGCTTACGGTTTAATCACGTTCCTGGCGGTCAGGGCAGGAGCGTGGTTCAGGTAGTTTATCGCTATTGCTGGGCGATCGTAGTAACAGCCAATCTGGCGGCAACAGCGCAGGCTAGCCACCCCCAGCAACCACACCCTACGGCGTTGCCAGCAGCCGGGGGTTGTTGCGCGAAATCGGGGCCTACACCATGGGATGCACCAATAAAGAGCTAGGTACACATCGCCAATCCTGCTTGAACGCACCGTCCGGCAGCATGCGGGGTATTTGCGATGGCGTGTACGAAGTTTGAATTCTGCTGATTACTGCGATGACCCCATAAATAGGGGGAGAGTAGTTGAAGAGTATTCAGTTATATCGGTCTTGCATTGGTTTTGTGTCCCGAACGGCAGGATATTTAGTTTGGCGTCGGAGGACGCGTGCAGGATGTGTAGGAGGAGCTGATTGTGAAGATGTCAGCTTGATATTGGCACCGGGCTTGCAGAGCTTGGAGCTGGCATGAGTTCGAAAAAGACCAGGGCAGAGCCTCTGCGGGTCGCCACTGTAATGGTTCGTAACAGCTCGCCGTACGGCAAATGTCAATGCTTCTGGCGCTTCGCTTGGCTCAGGTTTTTACTTGCAGCTGTTCAGTCATTGGACTGATGCCCCGATGTTGGAGATGCAGCACATGCGAAAAGACCACCTCGATGGCTTGGTGACTTTTATCACTGTAGCCGAAGAGAAAGGATTCTCCGCCGCCGCCATAAAACTTGGCATCACGCCCTCTGCCGTCAGTCAGAGCATCCGGAATCTCGAGAAACGCTTAGGGCTGGTGCTTTTCAACCGGACCACGCGCAGCGTGGCTTTGACTGAGATCGGTGAACGCTATTTGCAGTGCGTTCATCCTGCCTTGGAGCAGTTGACCAGGGCCTCACAGGAACTGGGGCGTGAAGCTGATTTTCCAAGTGGGCTATTGCGCTTGAACGTCTCAAGCGCTGCGTACCTGATAGTGTTGCGTCCTGTCCTGCAGCGTTTCTTCTCGTGTTATCCGGATATTAGCCTTGAGCTAAGAGTTGAAAACCAACTGGCGGATATCGTTTCGCAAGGTTTCGACGCTGGCATTCGTTTTGGCTCGTCAGTTGACAAAGACATGGTTGCATTGAAGGTCGGCCCAGCATTGCAAGCACAGGTGATTGCATCACCTGACTACTTGGTCGAACGCGGATTGCCGGATCATCCCCGCTCGCTGCTGGAGCATGACTGTATCAACTTCCGTCATGCAACAGGGCAGATCGAGCGCTGGGCGTTTGCCAAGGGTGATGAAAAGTTTGAGTTGCAAGTTCGTGGAAGGCTTACCCTCAACAATTCTGAAGTGCTGGTGCGGTCAGCGCTCGATGGCCTTGGTATCGCCTACATGATAAACGGCTACATCGAGCCGTTCCTGGCCGAGGGTCGCCTAATCCGAGTGCTAGAGGACTGGAGTCCTTCAATTCCTCGTTTCATGTTGTATTACCCAAACCGTCGAAGGGTGCCAGCGAAGCTTAGGGCGTTGATCGACTTCCTACGAGATGAGCGCAGCTGGAGCCCCCCGCGTGAAGCTCTACTCGCCTAGTAGCAGGTCCGTTTGTGCAACTAGGGTTGGGAAAAATTAACCTCTTGCACGGTTCTGCGTTCAGATGAGTTTGCGCCGTATCCGGCGCGATTATGAAGTAGACGTTAAAAGCCTCTACAGGTGTTCCCAAGAATCCCCTGGAAAAATTGTTCGATAATTACGCCCAGTCTTACCCAGCGGAAGGTTGAGCATGAGCGAAAACGGCAAGCTGTTAGCTGCCCTTGAGCAGCTCGATGCCGATCGTCAGGATTACGTCATGGCGACGGTTACTGGTGTAGAAGGTTCGGCTTATCGCCGGCCTGGCGCACGTATGCTGATCTCCAGCCATGGAGTAACAGTGGGGACCGTCAGTGGTGGCTGCCTTGAAGGCGAACTTGCTCGTCGAGCCTGGTGGTTGACCGAATCTGGAGCACCAGTGGTACGGAGCTATCAGACTGGTCTAAAGGACGGCGATGCCGATGAAGAAGAAGCTTTGGCTTTCGGCCTAGGTTGCAATGGCACAGTGCACATTCTGCTGGAGAGAGTAACCGTAGGAGAGGCTTATCTTCCAGTACGGCTGATGCGTCAAGTCCGCAAGACAGGAGTGCCCTCGATAATGGCAACTGTAACGCGAGGACACGTGGGCAGCTTTGGGATTGGTAGTCGTGCAAGTTTCGATTCTTTAGCCACTGTTTTACCTCGCGATGTGCCAGCGGCGCTGCGGGAGCAGCTTGAGCTTGATCTGCGTGCCGCTTTCAGTCGTGGGCGGACCTTGAGTCAGAGCTACAAGGTCGCTGATGAGGAGTGCGAAGTCTTATTCGAGTACATGGCCCCTCCGCACCGACTGGTCATCTTCGGCGCCGGGCACGATGCGCAACCCCTGGTAGACATCGCGGCCCATCTAGGCTGGCAAGTTGCTGTCATCGATGCAAGACGACATTTTGCTGTACGTGAACGGTTCCCTAACGCGGACCAAGTTATGCACGTGGGACAAGATTGCGAACTTGATTTATCGTCTCTACTCGACGGGGCGGCTGCAGTGGTGATGACTCACAGTTTGAGCCAGGATCGCCATTGGTTGGCAGAGTCGCTGCGTCATCAATGCTTCTATGTCGGCCAGTTGGGGCCGCGAGAACGTACTGAGCGACTGCTGTTGGAAATGGGGGCGCCTGCAGTCTGCGCCGATCAATTGCATTTTCCTGTAGGACTGGACATTGGTGCCGAATCCCCGGAGGGGGTCGCGCTATCAATCATGGCTGAAGTGACTGCCTGCTTGAACCACCGGGAAGGCCATTCACTGCGAATGCGCAACACTGCGATCCACGAACCATTAATGTCGCTGCGATCGACATGATCTATGGCCGGCGAAATTACGACCTTGCTCAGGAGACCATCATGCCCCGGTACTTGTTGATCACCGCCATCCTGACTTTGCCGCTTGCTAGTGTCATGGCTGAGGACCTGCAGCCGACATTGCAACGCTATGCGTGCACAGCTTGCCACCAGCCAGCCGTCAAAATAGTTGGTCCTTCCTGGCAGGAAATTGCTGCCAAGTATCGTGACGGTAGCAAGTCGCCGGAGCAACTAGGGCAGAGCATCAAAGCGGGTAGCACCGGGCAGTGGGGACCGGTGCCCATGCCGCCCCAGGCACAGGTTAGCGATGCCGATCTGAAAGCTATCAGCCAGTGGATACTCAGCCAACAACCATGAAAACAGTTAGCCAACATTTTGCGATTAGCCCGCATATGAGGAATTGCTCATGGCACACACACTGATGATCAATGGCAGGGAACACCAAGTAGACGTTGACGATGACACTCCGTTGCTTTGGGTGCTACGGGACGTACTTGGTATGACGGGAACAAAATTTGGTTGCGGCATGGCCTTGTGCGGCGCTTGTACCGTGCACATGAATGGCAATGCCATTCGCTCTTGCATGATGCCTGTCAACGCACTGGCGGGGGCCAAGATCACCACCATAGAAGGGGTGGGTGATACCGAAGTGGGTAAGCGGGTGCAGGCCGCTTGGCTCAAGCACGAGGTGGTTCAGTGTGGATACTGCCAATCCGGGCAAATCATGTCGGCTGCGGCCTTGTTGGCAAGCAACGGCAAACCGGATGATGCCGCGATTGATAGTGCGATGAGCGGGAACATCTGTCGTTGCGGTACTTATGTGCGAATTCGTGAGGCGATAAAGACCGCGTCTGGCCAGGTGGAGGTGTGAAATGAGCTTCCGTGAGCTGCTGTCGAATCCAAGCCGTAGAGTCTTCCTTAAGGCGGGCGCCGCGGTAGGTGGCGGGCTGATTATAAGCTTCGTGCTGCCGAGCGGGCTGCGCGCAGCGCAGACAGAAGAAACGGATTACACCCCGAATGCATATGTGCGCATTGACCGCCAGGGACGCATCTTCCTGACCATTCAGCCCGTCGAGATGGGGCAGGCCACCTACACCTCCATGCCAGCGCTGATAGCCGAGGAGCTAGAGGTCGATCTGGACCAGGTCACCATCGAGCACGCTCCCGCCGACGACAAGCGCTATGCCAACCCCATGCTGGGCTTCCAGGTGACCGGTGGCTCTACCTCGGTGCCGGGTAATTGGAAGCCGCTGCGTGAAGCGGGGGCTGCCGCGCGCATTCTGCTGGTCAACGCTGCGGCAATTAAGTGGGGTGTGGAACCCGCCAGTTGCAGAGCCGAGCGTGGCAGGGTTTTGCATCCGGCCAGTGGCCGTCAGTTGTCTTATGGTGAATTGGTCGATACAGCTGTTGGTTTGCCAATGCCAGACGTTATACCGCTCAAGGCACCCAAAGACTTCAAACTGATCGGCACTCCAGCGCCGCGTACCGATGCTCCAGGCAAAGTCAATGGCAAGGCAGTGTTTGGCATTGATGTGCGCCCTGAAGGTCTGAAGGTCGCCGCCATCATGCTGAGTCCCGTGGTTGGTGGCACGCTCGGCGAAGTTGATCCGGCGCCGGCCATGGCTATCAAGGGAGTGCATACCGTACTCAAGTCCGACAACGCTGTGGCAGTGGTGGCCGACCACATGGGGGCCGCACGCAAAGGTTTGGCGGCGCTAAAGCCCAAATGGAATGAAGGCGCCAACGCCAGTGTTAGCAGTGCACAGATGATAGAAGCTATGAAAACGGCCTCAGAGCAGCCGGGAATCCAGGTGCGTAAAGAAGGTGATGCACAGGCAGCGCTGGACAGCAGTGCAAAGCGAATCGATGCGGTATATCAGGTTCCGTGGCTGGCCCACGCTTGCCTCGAACCGGTCAACTGTACTGTGCATGTGCGCAAGGATGCTTGCGAACTCTGGCTTGGTATTCAAGTCCCTGCACGAGCCAAGGCCGTCGCGGCACAGCTAACAGGCCTGCCGGAGGAGGCCGTCACCGTGCACAATCATTTAATCGGAGGAGGCTTTGGCAGAAGGTTGGAGACTGACTTTGTCAGTGATGCTGTCAAGTTGGCCAAACAGGTCGATTATCCACTCAAAGTGATCTGGTCACGGGAAGAAGATACCCGTCACAGCACGCTGCGGCCTTATCATTACAATCACCTTAGTGCCGCTCTGGACGAACAGGGCACACCAACGGCGTTCACTCACAAAGTGACAGGGGGCTCGATCCTCGCCCGTTGGGCGCCCATCGTGTTCAAGAATGGCATCGACAACGATGCCGTACGTGATGCCTGCGGCCCCTACGGTTTTGACAATCTTCTGGTTCATTATGTCCGGCATGAACCACCCGCCGGAATCGTACCCGCATTCTGGCGCGGAGTTGGGCATACCCAGAATGGTTTCATGGTAGAGGGAATGATCGACGAGTTGGCGGCCTTGTCCGGCACTGATCCGTTCGAGTTCCGATTCCCGTTGCTCAAGGAACATCCGCGGGCCGTAAATGTGTTGAAAAGCTTGAAGGAGAAGTCCGGCTGGAGCGAACCGTTGCATGCCAGGCAGGGCAGAGGGCTGGCGCTAACCTACTGCTTCAGTACCTATGCAGCCCAAGTAGCACAGGTGAGCGTGGATGAAGCGGGTAACGTTAAGGTCGAGCGAATCACCACAGTGGTGGATTGCGGCATCGCCATCAACCCGGACAGTGTGGTGGCACAAATTCAGGGAGGAACGCTTTTCGGCCTAACGGCGGCTTTGTTTGGCGATATCACGTTCAAGGACGGTAAGGTGGAACAAGGTAACTTCGACAGCTATCGAATACTTCGCATTAATGAGACACCCAAGTTGGACACGTTCCGAATCGACAGTGGCGAATCACCCGGCGGCTTGGGCGAGGTGTCCACGGTGACTGTGGCACCGGCGGTGGTGAATGCGATTTTTGCCGCGACAGGGAAACGTATTCGAAAACTTCCGATCGATTCTCAAACACTGCGAAAAGTTTAAGTTTTTAAAGCTGTTATCGATAGCGTTTGGTGTTGTTGGCTATCTGCTTAGGCTTAGCGCTGCCATAAAATATACAGGGGACTGCAGAATTCAAGCAGTCCCCGATTCGTTCAGAAAGGCTTATACGGTAGGAATTTACCGTCCAGCGTGATTACGGCGCGAGAGCCACCCTCGGGATCATCTACTTTCTTGATGTCCAGTTTGAAATTGATCGCGCTGATGATGCCGTCGCCGAACTCTTCGTGGACCAAGGCTTTAAGGGTAGTGCCATAGACCTGGATCATTTCGTGGAAACGATAGATGGTCGGATCGGTCGGCACCCCACCCGGGATGCTGCCTCGTACAGGTACCACCTGCAACCGGGCTACCTGTTCGGCGCTCAGATCCAGCTTGCGGCCAACGGCTTCGGCTGCAGCCAATGGAAGCGGGTGCTGGCCAAGCAAGGCCGCAGTGACGTAGGCCAAACTGAGACCAGTACCTTCGGCCAATTCCTTCCAAGACAAGTTTTTCCTTGCCTTGATGTCGAGAATTTCAGTGGTTAGAGCCAGGCTTGCGTCTTGGTAGGCATGGGATTGCTTCATGGGTGTATCTCCTCTGGTTTGAATATTTTGCCGCTGGACCTTGCTACTGATCGCGCGGAACAAAGCGCTGGGACTAGCCATCCACCGCTTTGAGTCGAAACCAAGAATGAAGAGGAAGCTTGCCGGCGTCCAAGACTGTCTTCTTATACTGTCTATTGGTGTAGCCTATACCAAAGCCTTGTTCCTGTTGCGGTATAGCATAACCTTGACGGGCGCAATAGATTAGATATTGGATTTTGACAAAAGTGCATTTGGGCGAAGCATCTCCCTCGCGATACCGCGAGGGAGATGCTTTACCTACAGCAAATCAAAACGATCAGCATCCATGACTTTGCACCAGGCAGAGACAAAGTCGCAGACAAATTTTTCATGATTATCATCTTGAGCATAAAATTCGGCATAAGCTCTAAGTATCGAGTTGGAGCCAAATACAAGATCTATGCGTGTCGCGGTCCATTTCACTACCCCGGAGCGGCGGTCGCACACCTCGTAGAGGTCCTTGTTGACCTTTCTCCATTGGTTATTCATGTCTGTCAGGTTGACGAAAAAGTCATTTGTCAGTTGACCTACACGATCGGTGAAAACGCCATGTCGGCTATTACCATGATTGGTCCCAAGCACACGCATGCCACCTATCAAAACAGTCATCTCGGGGGCAGTAAGCCCCATGAGTTGGGTTCGATCGAGTAAAAGCTCTTCAGCATTGACTGCGTAATCTTGCTTTAGCCAGTTACGATAACCGTCATGAAGGGGTTCAAGCACATCGAACGACCCGATGTCAGTCGACTCTTGAGTGGCATCTCCGCGTCCCGGGCGGAAAGGAACCTTGATCTCAAATCCTGCCTCCTTTGCGGCTTGTTCGATCCCGACATTTCCAGCCAGAACGATGACGTCAGCCAAACTGGTTCCGCTTTGAGATGCGACATGCTCAAGGGCCCGCAGCACTTCGCGCAAGCGATCCGGCTCATTCCCTTCCCATTCATTCTGTGGGGCAAGGCGAATTCGCGCCCCATTAGCCCCGCCTCGCATGTCCGAACCGCGGAAAGTTCTAGCACTATCCCAAGCGGTACTCACCATTTCACCAATAGAAAGTCCGCTGGCAAGGATTCTTGCCTTCGTCGCGTCCACGTCGTAGTCCCGGCGTCCGGCTGGGATAGGGTCTTGCCAGATGAGATCTTCCTTGGGAGATTCAGGACCAATGTAGCGAGTCTTGGGCCCCAAATCCCGATGGGTCAGCTTGAACCAAGCACGTGCAAACGTTTCGGTGAAGTAATCGGGATTCTGGTAGAAACGTTCGGAGATCTTACGATATTCGGGATCCATCTTCATGGCCATATCGGCATCGGTCATGATTGGGTTCAGGCGAATATCAGGGTTTTCAACATCAACTGGCTTGTCTTCCTCTTTGATATTAATGGGTTCCCATTGCCATGCCCCGGCTGGACTTTTCTTGAGTTCCCATTCGTAGTTCAGCAATAAGTAAAAGAAGCCGTTGTCCCACGTTGTCGGATGAGTAGTCCAAGCGCCTTCAATACCGCTGGAGACAGTGTCTCGACCAATGCCACGCTTGCTGTGGTTGATCCAGCCAAGACCTTGGTCTTCAATATTTGAAGCTTCCGGCTCTGGGCCAAGTAGTTTGGCATCACCATTGCCGTGGCATTTTCCGACGGTATGACCTCCCGCTGTCAGGGCGACCGTTTCCTCATCGTTCATGGCCATACGAGAGAACGTTACTCGTATATCCTGAGCTGTGCGCAACGGATCAGGGTTTCCATCCACGCCTTCAGGGTTTACATAGATCAGCCCCATCATTACAGCCGCTAACGGATTCTCCAGATCACGCTGCCCCGAGTACCGGCTATTGGGGTTGTTGGTGGGGGCGAGCCATTCTCGCTCCGACCCCCAGTAAGTGTCCCGTTCTGGATGCCAGATGTCTTCGCGCCCGAACGCGAATCCGAAGGTCTTCAGTCCCATTGACTCATAAGCCACATTACCGGCCAGAATAATGAGATCCGCCCAACTAATTTTGTTACCGTACTTCTTCTTAATTGGCCAAAGCAGGCGTCGCGCCTTATCGAGGTTTGTGTTGTCGGGCCAGGAGTTCAGAGGTGCAAATCGTTGATTGCCCGTTCCAGCACCTCCGCGACCATCTGCAATGCGATAGGATCCTGCGGTATGCCAGGCCATTCGAATCATCAAGCCACCGTAGTGGCCCCAGTCTGCCGGCCACCACTCTTGGCTGTCGGTCATCAGGGCAGTCAGATCTTTCTTCAGCGCGAGCACATCAAGCAGCTTCACTTCCGAACGATAGTCAAATTTCTGTCCGAATGGGCTGGTTTTTGTATCATGTTGGTGGAGAATATCCAAGTTGAGTGAGTTCGGCCACCAGACAGTGTTCGATTTTCCGCTGAAAGTATTGCTTCCATGCACAAATGGACACTGACCAGCGGCACTCGATTTTATCGGATCCATATCGATTTCTCACAGTTGTCATATGATTAGCACCCTATCGGATGCGCCGGGGATTAGATCAACGGCTCAACTAGCTGGTACTTCAGACGAGGAATCTATCCGAGGCCAATCGATGATCGAACAGTGAGTCTAGACACCTCAACTGGGATTGCCCTCATTTCGGAGTTCTGCTCAAGGGCAGCTTCATTTTTTGCCCTTTCGAGCATCTGCCTCTCAGCACATCTGCCGACCCGCCGTGACATAACTTTCTGATGTATCGATAGAAAATGCGCTCGGGCGTCAATGAATATGCTAATTATTGAGTTTGGCTAAATAGCCTATTTAATTTATTAGTATTAACGCATCAGCGATCGGACTCTAAAGTGGCGGCAAACCATCGAATTGGCCTTGCACGGAGCAAAGGCCCAACCCCGAGGAATTGACATGCGCACTTGGTTCATTACCGGAGCTTCACGAGGATTCGGTGCCCTGATCGCCGAGCAGGCCCTGCGAGAAGGTGATGGTGTAATTGCTACCGCCCGTAGACCGGAGGATATCGAGAACAGATTGGGTTCCCATTCCAATCTGCTGGCGCTCCGATTGGACGTAACGAGTGAGGTTGAAGCCTGTAAAGCCGTAGAGGAGGGCATCAAGCATTTTGGCCGGATCGACATTCTAATCAATAACGCCGGTTTTGGTGTGCTAGGAGCGGTTGAGGAGACCAGTGCACGTGAAACCGAGCGGCTGTTCTCCACTAACGTGTTCGGTGTGCTCAACGTGGTTCGCGCGGTTTTGCCACACATGCGTCGGCAGCGATCCGGTCATGTAGTGAATATTTCATCCATTGGTGGATACCAGGCCTCTATAGGCTGGGGGGTGTACGGCTCCACCAAGTTCGCAGTGGAGGGAATCTCCGAGGCCATGCGTATGGAGCTGGCACCGCTGGGTATTCATGTCACAGTGGTAGAGCCTGGGTTCTTCCGCACGGACTTCCTAGATGAACAATCGCTGGTGAAAACCGCCATCGAATTGTCAGACTACGACGAAACCGTCGGCGCCATGCGCCGCTTTGCCAAAGCTGCCAACCATGCACAGCCAGGTGATCCCAAGCGGCTGGCTGAGGCGATGCTCGCTTTGGTTGAGGCGCCAAATCCGCCGTTACGCCTGGCACTGGGCAGCGATACCGTCGCGCGAATTGAAAGTAAGAACAGATTTGTTGCCGCAGAACTTGCCGAGTGGAGAGAGCTGTCCCTGTCCACTGATTTTGAGTCCTGACACCCCACGGTACGGGAGCATCCCGGCTCATGCGACGTGGCGCCGAGTGGCGCCACGTATATCCCGCGTAAATTACAGGCCCAGCTCGGAAAGCCCCGGATGATCGTCCGGACGGCGGCCAAGCGGCCAGTGAAACTTGCGCTCGGACTCTTGGATGGGCAGGTCGTTGACGCAGGCGTATCGGTTGAACATCAGGCCGTTCTCGTCGAACTCCCAGTTCTCGTTGCCGTAGGAGCGGAACCAGTTGCCCGAGTCGTCATGCCACTCATAGGCGTAGCGCACTGCGATGCGGTTGTCGGTGAAGGCCCAGAGTTCCTTGATCAGCCGGTACTCACGCTCCTTGGTCCACTTACGGGTGAGGAAGGCCTTGGCTTCAGCGCGGTTGTTGGCGAACTCGGCGCGGTTGCGCCATTTGGTGTCCAGCGTATAGGCGAGGGAAACTTTTTCCGGGTCGCGGCTGTTCCAGCCATCTTCGGCCAAGCGGATCTTCTGAATGGCTGATTCACGGGTGAAAGGGGGAAGCGGCGGACGAACTTCAGCGTTAGAGGACATTGACTGTCTCCAATAGATAGAAAGGTTCAAGAGTTGAAGTTGCCCGCAGGCTGGCAGTCCTATTTACCCAGGAGTGTGCGTGCAACGTGCAACGCATCATCCGCCGAGCTGGATTCACCAAGCACATGGGCAACGGTAATAGCGCCTTCGATCAGGATCAGAAAACGCCTGGCCAAGGCATCCGGATCGGCAGCGCCATATTCCTGGCAAATCGTCTGTACGAACGTGAGCAGCTTCTCTTTATGCTCTTTGGCAACCAACCGGACGGGATCTTGCGAATCACCTATCTCGCCTGCGGTATTGATGAAGGCGCAGCCGCGAAAACCCTCGGAGATGAACCAGTCTTTGAGCACGGTGAATATCTCCAACAGCCGTGCTTCGGGGGTTTCGGCCCGCTCGACCGAAGTCCTGAACCAGTTCATCCAGCGTTCGTCGCGGCGCCGTAATACTTCGGTCACCAGTTCGTCCTTGGTTCCGAAATACTTGTAGATGCTCTTTCTCGCGACCCCGGAAGTCTTCACTACAAGGTCCATGCCGGTGGCCTGGATACCCTGTCTGTAGATAAGGTCGTCAGTGGTTTCGAGAAGTCGCTCTCGGATTTCAGAAGTTGATTTGCTGTCCATGTGAGCGATGGTAGAACGATCGTTCTCCCTGTGCAAGCATGAATTCATAAAAAGCTACGAACGGTCACCCCGACCACGGATTGGGCCGTTGACGGTTACCAACCTGCAAAGCCGAAAAACGGGCTGAAGCATTGTCAATTCAACTGTACTTGGCCAGTCAACCGCAGTAACACCTAGAAAGCAGCGGTTGCGGATGCAAAACGGATTGGGTGTTAGCCATGACTGACAATCTCCCGCTTCCCGATCAAGCTGGGAAGCGGAGAAGTCGTTTAGGGGCGCGACCTGTAAGCGCCCCAGCAAGTTGACTCAGAACAGTTTGGCGACGCGCAGGTTGATACGCAGGTCTTCCTCGAAACCCTGTTCCACGTCCAGGTCTCGGCCCAGCTGCGCCTGCACTTGGAAGGTGGGCTGGAGCCAATGGGTCAGCGATAGTCGTGCGTAGGTCGTGCCCAGTTCATCATCCTGCCGGACACCATCGATTCGGCTACGAGCGCCTTCAATGTAGCCGCCGCCAACTGCGACGGTGGTGTGAGGTGTCAAGTTGTAACGCAGGTGGGCCTGGTATTCGTATCGTTCCTCCTGCTTGAGCTCCGCTGCGCCAGGGCTGTAGTCATCATTGCGGGTCACCCAGGAAACATCAGCGGCGGAGTCCAAGGCCCAGCGCTCCGAAAAGTGATGGGTGTAGACGACCTGTAGCAGGAATCGCCAGCGATTTTCGCCGAGGTTCAGAGGATCGTCCCTGTCATAGCTGCCGGTGGGTAAGTAGATGAAGGGGGCGAGGGAGAGGATGTCATTGGTAGCGTTCGGCAGGGTCCAGATGAAGGGCGACCCCAGGATCAGGTCTCCCGTACCGCTGGCCTGGCCAAGGGGAGAGAAATCTCCGCCTGCCTGCAGGTGGCCGTAGGGCAGTATGAATTGCGGCTGGGCCACGAGTCTGTCGCCAAGCCCCACAGAGTGGATCACCCGCAGCATGGCGATGTCCGAACGGAGTCGGGCATTGTTGGAAATTTTGTCGCCATCTTGGAACAGCTCTTTACGCTCGGCATGTTGAAAGTACGTGAGCAGGGCCGTCATCCCGGCAGGGATAGGCTCGTAGTCGGCTGGCGCAATTTCCAGCGCACGGGTCGAGGTGAACGGAATAAAAGCGAAAAGCAGGAGCTGACGTTTTAGTCTTGTTGTCATTTGGGTTTCCTCAGGCTTTCGATGGCTTACCGGATCCATTGGCGGTATTCCGCACCGGCGTCGCACACGCCATGGGGCGGCCGCATGGCGTGTGGGGCGTTGGAGGTCACTCTTGCGGTTGGTCGGGCGTCAGCTCCGGCTCATCGTTCAGCGCGGGGAATTTGCCAGCGCCGATTTCGACGACCGGAGTTCGAGGCGTGCGGTTGATCAGCAGGCGGGTCACGTCTGGGCGGGAGTAGTGACCGGCCGGGTCGGCGGCGGCCTTCGAGTAGATGATCTGCGCGGGATCGAGGGTGGCGTAGAGCATGCCTTCTTCGAATTCACCCAGCGGCGTGGCCAGGTCGCTGCCGTCGGGGCCGATGATGCGGGAGTGACCGCCTCCAGCCTGAAGCAGGGCGTGCTTGGTCTCATCGGTGCAGAGCAGTTCGACCATTTCTTGGGAAACGAGGGCGCAAGATGCCAGCACAAAGCACTGGCCTTCCACGGCATAGATGCGAGAAGCGGCGATGTTGACTTCTGGGCCGAGCGCCTGATGGGCGTTGCGGTAGATGCTGAAGCTCGGCCAGGCGGCCAGGTGAATTTCTTCGCTCTGGGCGTAAAGCGCGTACTTCGACAGGGGCTGGAGGTGCTCCCAGCAGCATAAGGCTCCCATTCGTCCAAGCCCGCTTTCGACGACAGCTAGCGACGAGCCGTCGCCTTCGCCAAACAACGTGCGCTCTACATGGGTGGGTTTGAGTTTGCGACGAGCCATCAGGGTATTGCCCTGGTCATCGATGAGCCACTGCCCCATGTACAGGCTACCGCCCGCGCGCTCGCTCAGGCCCAACGCAAGGTGAATGCCTGAACGCCGTGCGGCCTCGGCAATTCGTTTAGCCTGGGGACTGTTCAGGATCAGAGAGTTCTCGTGATAGCGGCGAATGAACTGCATGCCCCAGGCGGGAGAGTCCAACCAGAGAAACCACGGATAGCCGGGAACCCACGTTTCCGGGAAGGCTATCAGTTGTGCACCCTCTCGAGCGGCTTCTTCAATCAGGGAGATGGTTTTGTCTATTGTAGCGTCCAGGTTCATGAACACAGGAGCGGCCTGGACGCAGGCGACTTTGATGGGTTCGTTCATGGTGGAGTCCCCTTTGGGTTGTTGTTGGTGGTGTGGGGACAGAGCCTATGAGCGGTTGGCGGACGGGTATTAGGACGAGAAGGAAGTGCGACTTGACCGCAGTGTTTCCGCCAAGTGGGGTTGGTCGGCGGGTTGCATGAGAAACACGGTGAAAGAATCAGGAGGGGGTATGGGTAATTTCTTCGACACCGAAAAGGTAGCGATACGGGAGCGACCAGCTTACTGGCAGGAAGTGGTGTGTGACACCTTCGTGCAGCTTGATTGCCGGTTTCCTTCTCGGGACGATTTCCACGGGCGCCTGCAGGTCTCTGCGCTCAATGAACTGCAGGTTGTGGACGTCAGGGCTAGCGGGCAGTCGGTATTGCGTAGTCCTGGAAAAATTGCTCGCAGTGAGTCTGAATTCGTGCTTGTGAGCCTGGCGCTGGAGGGATGCTCACAGATCCAGCAAGATGGGCGCGAGGCTAGGCTTGACGTTGGTAGCTTCGCTATTTATGACACGCGCAGCCCCTATGAACTGCACTTCGATGGTGCATTCCGGCAAATTGTGGTGCAAATACCACGCGCTCGCCTGCAGCAGCGGTTGGGTGGTTTGGAGTACCTCACCGCGATGTCGTTGTGTCGAGATCGACCGCTGGAAAGATTGGTCTTTGATTTTCTCGGAGGTCTGGGGGGGCTGGAAGGACTGGAGCAGACCCGTCAAGCCCAACTGTCCGAACAGGCGCTGGACCTGCTGGCGATGGCCCTTTGCGAGCGGGGGCGCGGGCAGGTCCCTGAAACGACTCGCTGCACGGCGCTGCTTTTCCGCATCAAGGCATATATCGGGGCCAATCTGTCGCGCAGTGACCTCTCTCTGCAGGAAGTGGCGTATCAATTCGGAGTCACAACGCGCTATGTCAACAGTCTGCTACAGCAGGAGGGGACCTCTTTCGGGCGCTACGTGTTGCTGTCCCGGCTACAGCGTTGCGCCCACGATTTACGTCAACCTGAACTGCGTACCCGTCAAGTGAGTGAAATTGCCTATCGCTGGGGTTTTAACGACATGACTCACTTCAGCCGTGTGTTCAAGGCACAGTTCGGCGTACCGCCGCGCCTCTATCGCTGTATCACTGAGGATTCGGCGTTTTAAACAACCCATTGCCACCATGCACGGGCCTACGCGCTTTCGTCCAACGGGCCAACGCCGCGCGCAAGAGATTGCGTTGCTATCGTGGGTAGTAATCATCATCCAGGAGTGCTTGCATGAACCGGAATGATCTGCGTCGTGTCGATCTGAATCTACTGGTGGTTTTCGAGACTTTGATAATCGAAAAGAATCTGACCCGTGCTTCAGAGAAGCTCTTTCTCGGTCAGCCAGCAGTGAGTGCCTCTCTGGCGAGACTCAGGGATCTTTTCGATGATCCTCTATTGGTCCGTAACGGTCGAGTATTCGAGCCAACCGCGCGTGCTCTGGCGATTCTGAAAGAACTGCAGCCAGCCATGGATACAATCTCCAGTGCCATTAGCAGGGCCAGGGAGTTTGATCCGGCGACGAGTCACGACACCTTTCGAATCGGCTTGTCGGATGATGCCGAGTTTGGTCTTTTCCCAGAGTTGCTCAAGCACATCCGGATGGAGGCGCCACATGTGAAAGTCGTGGTCCGCAGGGTCAACTTTCTTTTGATTTCGACGATGCTTGTCTCGGGCGAGATTTCCGTGGGTGTGAGCTACACCACGGACCTTCCGGCCAACGCCAAACGCAAGAAGCTGAGAGAAATGCGTGTGAAAGTGTTGCGCGGAGACAGCGATCCAGCTGCGTTGACCCTGGACGACTACTGTTCTCGTCCTCATGCCTTGGTGTCGTTCTCCGGTGACCTGAGTGGCAACATCGACAACGATTTGGCCAAAGTGGGCGGCTCGCGCCAAGTGATGCTCGCCGTGCCGCAGTTCAGTGGGTTGCGCTGTATCTTGCCCGGTACCGAGATCCTTGCTTCGGTGCCCGATTATGCGGCGGGGGCGCTAATTCAGGGCTGTGAGTTACGTGCAGAGGATCCGCCTTTCCCCATTATCACCTCCGATCTGTCCATGGTTTGGAGCGAGGGGACTGATAATGATCCGGCGGAGCGATGGCTCAGAAGCAAAATCGCTGAGCATATGTCCGAACCATCAGAGGACTAGCAGAGGGGGCCGGGCTCACAGTAAACCTCTGTCAGATAGACGCAAAGATCGGTCACGGGAGGGACAGCGGGAATTTCGAAATAGAGTTGCGTTACCCAACCGCGGTGAAAAGTGGCGTGGTTGACCGTATGCAGGAACATGCTCCCTGTTGTCATAACTCCGGACTGCCCGGAGAGAAACTTAAATTCCAACTCCCTGCTCAGCGAGCCATCCGTCTGTTGTGCAGCCCATGAAAGAAACCATTCGTTGATCTCCTCCTGCGCGTTGCGCAAGTTGATGAAGTCCGGGTGAGGTACCTCCATTCGCGACTGGTGACCATGGTCACGCCCCAGTACATGTCCCTGCCAAATGCGGTCTATCACATAGACGTGGTTCAAGATCCCGATAATGCTCTTGAGCGGTCCCGCGCGCTCTTTAACGAGTTCATCGGGCGGCAGTGCAGCCAGGCTATCGAATAACACCTGATCTGCCCAGCGCTTGTACCGGGCAAGCATCGTGGCCGTGCTTGGGTTGATCATTTGGCGACTCCGCGTGGCCGAGCTATTTAGCTAGGTTCTCAACGCTTCACGTATAGCGCATGAGCTCAACATAGTCGATGCGTTGCATGGCATGAATGGAGTAGCTGCAAGACCTGGGCTCAAGTGATTGGCGATGGTGAGGAAAATCGAAGGCGTGCGGCCAAGATGGGCTGCATTTGTGAAACTCATTCAGTAAGTTATGAAATTTTGTTGGGATTATCACATCACTAGTTCGGCCCTAGAGTGGCGTCAACTCATCAAGAAGCCCTTGCATGGTGCGGGGTGCCCACAATGGAGGAGTTGAAATGCGTACTTGGTTCATTACTGGAGCGTCCCGTGGTTTAGGCGCACTTATCGCCGAGCAGGCCCTGCGTATCGGCGATGCTGTTATCGCCACTGCACGCAACCCTGAGGACGTATCCGTTCGCCTAGGCAGCCACTCCAATCTATTGGCCGTGCGTCTGGATGTGACGCGTGAGGCCGATGCCCATCATGCCGTTGCCGAAGGCATCAAACACTTCGGCCGGATCGATATTCTGATCAACAACGCAGGCTTCGGTGTTCTGGGGGCCGTCGAAGAAACGAGCGCCAGCGAAACCGAACGCCTCTTCGCAACCAACGTATTTGGTCTGCTCAACGTCAGCCGGGCTGTACTCCCCCACATGCGCCGTCAACGTTCCGGCCATGTGATCAATATCTCCTCTATCGGTGGGTATCAGGCCTACATGGGGTGGGGGGTCTACGGCTCCACGAAGTTTGCGGTGGAAGGTATTAGTGAAGCCATGCATCAAGAGTTGGCGCCCTTGGGCATCAATGTAACGGTAGTGGAGCCAGGTTTCTTCCGCACGGACTTCCTCGACGATCAGTCGTTGGTGAAAACTGCTCTGGAACTGCCGGATTATGACGAAACCGTGGGCGCCATGCGTCGTTATGCCAAAGCGGCTAATCATGCCCAGCCAGGCAACCCGGTCAAACTCGCCGAGGCAATGATCACCCTGGTGAATGCCCCGAAGCCGCCGCAGCGCCTGCCGCTGGGCAGCGACACCGTCGCGCGCATAGAGGAGAAAAACCAGTCGGTTGCGGCTGAACTGGCCGCGTGGAAGCAGTTGGCGCTTTCCACCGACTTTGAGTCCTGAATCGTTATCTCGCAGGCTTGAGTCGATGCTGGAGCGCGTCCTGAGTTAACGCCATCGCTTGAAGGTGGCTCCGTTCGATCAATAAATGAAGGTGTTTCCTATGTCGTCAAACAGTGAAGTACGTCCGCCCCTCCCTCCATTCGACCGTGAGTCGGCTTTGCGCAAGGTGCGTCTGGCTGAAGATGGTTGGAACAGCCGTGATGCCGCAAAGGTCGCGCTGGCCTACAGCCAGGATACGAACTGGCGAAATCGTGCAGAGTTCCTGAGTGGGCGTGACCAGGCCCGGGCTTTCCTGGAGCGTAAATGGGTCAAAGAGCTGGAGTATCGCTTGATCAAAGAGCTCTGGGCATTCACCGATAACCGCATTGCTGTTCGTTACGCCTATGAATGGCAAGACGATTCCGGTAACTGGTTCCGCTCCTACGGCAACGAGAATTGGGAGTTTGGTGAAGACGGGCTGATGGTCAATCGCTTTGCCTGCCTCAATGACCTGCCGATCAACGAATCAGAACGCAAGTTCCATTGGCCACTTGGTCGCCGACCAGATGATCACCCGGGCCTTTCCGATCTTGGCATGTGATCATCCGCCGGTGCGGTCGTTCTGCGACCGCACCCTTCTTGCGTTCAACGCAAGCGTGGACCTGTCGTCCAGATATCATTGATCCCACCCTGACACTGGGGTGGTAGCCAGTGCGCTATCGTAGCCAGTCAGTTGTGAGGGCCCATGCTCCTTCGCCACATTCGATACCTGCTTGCCGTTTCGGAGCACCTGAACTTCACACGCGCTGCTGAAGCACTGCACGTATCGCAGCCGACCCTGTCCCAGCAGATCCGTCAGTTGGAAGACAACCTCGGGGTCTTACTATTCGATCGCAGTGGTCGCTCGTTACGCCTGACCGACGTCGGTGAGGTCTATGTCCTGCATGCGCGCAGGGCGCTGGCTGACTTGGAGGCAGGGCGCCGGGCAATCCATGACGTCCATGACCTAAGCCGCGGATACCTTCGCTTGGCAATGACCCCGAGCTTCACTGCCTACCTGGTTGGTCCCTTGCTCGGACGCTTCCACAGCTGCTATCCAGGAGTTGTCGTGACGATACGCGAAATGCCTCAGGAGCGTATCGAAGCAGAGTTGGCTGATGATCAGTTGGATTTGGGTATTGCCTTCGACAAGGTTAGGTCGGTTGATGTCGAAGCCCAGATACTGTTTGTCGAGAACCTCGGTCTAGTGGTCGGAGCTGATCACCCTTGGGCAGAGAGCGGACTCACAGTAGGCCCCCAGCAACTGGCAAGCGAGGCGCTGGCATTGCTCAGCCCCGGCTTCGCTACGCGGGGCCATGTGGACGCCTACTGTCGGGCCTTGGGTATCACACCACGCATCGCTATCGAGGCGAACTCGATCGGTGCGATCGTTGAGATTGTTCGACGAGGGCGATTGGCAACCATTCTGCCACGTGCCGTCGCGCTCGAGCAGGCAAGGATGAGAGTCGTGGCACTGGACCCACCTATCGCACCACGTACCGTGGCGCTGCTGCGACGCAGGGATGCCTATCAAAGCGCGGCGATCAACGCATTCACGGAGCTTGCTTGCAGGTGGGGCGAGGAGGCCAATTGAGGTCGGTGCGCAGCGTTTACGCGGCACCCAGGGGCGGTTGGCACCCTGGCGGGGATGTTGCCGCGCACCGGCACCACCTGTAAACGAGTCATCGGTTCGGCACTGAGGTCCAGTTTGCGATCCTCCACCACTGCGACGGTAAGTGGAAGCGAGCTGGACCAGCAGTGCTGCGGTGATGGAGGCCAAGCTCAGGCCCGTTTCTTAGGCCAACTCCTTTCCCTTTCAGGACAACTATTGACTTGCCTCGCTATGAGGGACTGCAGTGGTAAGGGCCAGACTGCAGTTCTGATAGCCGTGAGGTTGTTCCATGGAGTATTTCCTGTGGATCAAGGCAATGCAGCGTCCACCCTGCTACGGATGGCACGGACATGGGGAAAACTGGCAAGGGGAACAAAGCGCTGGGTTTCGCCATCTAGCGCTTCGATAACGCCACTTTCGATGTCGAAAACCCAACCGTGCAGGTCTACACATCCCATCTGAAGGGCGAGGCGGACACTAGGGTGAGTGCGAAGGTTGGTCAGTTGTGCTATCACGTTCTCCCGGACCAGAGCCTCTAGCCGGGCTTGGTCGGAAGGGTACTTGCGCGCAGCATTGACGACCTTGGCGCTGTCTGCATGGCGCAGCCAACCCTCAACTGCGGGCAAATGGTCGAGGCACTTGCAGGTTGAGATTGCAGTCATGGCGCCACAGTCGGAGTGGCCACAGATGACGATGTCGGAAACGCCCAGCACCGCTACTGCGTACTCCACCGTGGCGCTGACTCCACCAGGCTCTAGTCCGTAGGAGGGCACTATGTTGCCAGCATTGCGAATCACGAAGAGCTGGCCTGGTTCGGTCTGGGTCACTAATTCAGGTACGACCCGACTGTCTGAGCATGCGATAAACAAAGTGCCTGGGTTTTGCTCTTTGGCCAGACGCTGAAAAAGCGCCAAGCGTTGGGGAAAGGCTTCGCGTTGGAACTTTAGGAAACCTTCGATCAGTTGCTGCATTTGTTGGCACCTCTATTGCCGCTGGGATCGAGGTCAAGGATGCAGAGCGTGCTCAAAGACGTCCAAGACCCACTTCTTATCCCTTCCATTGGGATTGCCTATACCCATGCAACAGCCGACCGATGACTGGCTTCAGCAGGCGTTAGCGCCGCCGGTTCTCTTCGCAGCCGTGCGTATATGGGTGCCGTAAAGTGTCAGGCCGGTAAAGGCCAGACCACCTACCAGGTTGCCCAATACGGTGGGGATTTCATTCCACACCAGGTAATCCATGACCGAGAAACCGCCGCCCATGATCATCGCGGAGGGGAACAAGAACATGTTCACCACCGAGTGCTCGAAGCCCATGTAGAAAAACAGCATGATCGGCATCCACATGGCGATCACCTTGCCGCTGACCGAGGTGGATATCATGGCCCCGACCACGCCCATCGACACCATCCAATTACACAGCACGCCGCGCAGGAAGATGGTCAGCCAGCCGGCCAGACCGTATTGCTCGTACCCCAAGGTGCGGGCCTCGCCGATATTGGCGATCTTCTCGCCCACCGCGCCGGGGGAGGCATGGAAGCCGTAGGTGAAAACAAATGCCATCATGCAGGCGACCGTGAGTGCGCCAGCGAAATTGCCGGCAAACACCAGGCCCCAATTGCGCAGGATGCCTTTCACTGTGACCCCGGGGCGTTTGTCCAGCAAGGCCAGTGGGGTGAGCATGAACACCCCGGTCAGCAGGTCGAAGCCCATCAGGTAGAGCATCGAGAAACCGACAGGGAACAGCACAGCGCCCAGCAGTGCCGAGCCGGTCTGCACGGCGATGGAAACCGCGAACACTGCCGCGAGCGCAAGGATTGCGCCTGCCATATAGCCGCGGATCAGCGTGTCGCGGGTGGACATATGCACTTTGGATGCGCCGGCATCGAGCATCTTGGTGACGAAGTCGGTGGGTAGCAGGTAGGACATCGGGTTTCCCTCTTGAAGTGGTGAGCGGCGCCCCTGAGCGGTGCGCCGCCGGCCAGGAGTAGTTACCAGGAGCGGTAAGGCAGGAACTTGCCATTGAGGGTCAACAGCACGCGGTCACCTTTTGGGTCCTCGATCTTGTCGACGTGCATGGAAAAGTCGATCGCGCTCATGATGCCGTCGCCGAACTTTTCCTGGATCACATCCTTGAGGGTGGGGCCGTAGACGCCGACAACTTCGTACAGCCGGTAGATCAGCGGATCCTTTGGGATTGCCTCGTCCCAGCCCTTGACCGGGAAGGCGGTCAGCGCCGCTGCCACTTCATCATCTAGTTCCAACACTTCGCACAAATGCGCGGCCACATCCCGTGGGGCGCTGTTCATGCCGTAGCAGACCGATGCCAGCCAGACCGGCGCTTTGCCCACTGCCGTGCTGAGATCGTCCCATGTCATGCCCTTGCGTGCCTTGGCAGCCATGATCAGGTGATGCATTTCGACTTTATTCATGGTTTTGTTCCCTTGGGTTTTTGTTTGGGTCGAAAGCCCCGATGCGAGAGTTGTGCCAAGTGTTAATAGATGGCAACCAATTGATTTATATATATTTTTTAAAAGATGGAATTGTGTTTTGTTGACGATATTTCGTTAATAATGAAATATCGTTATTCAACTGACGAAATTTCGCGATTAGTCGCCTCAAAGGACCGCTCTGATGTCAGCCTCCCAAGCACTTGGAATCGCTGCAGAATCCCCCGTTGCCATGCTGTTAGTGGACCCGGTCGAGGATCGTGTATTGGAAGCCAACCGGGCAGCGCTCGACCTGCTCGGCTGCCAAGCCTCAACACTGGCAAGCATCGCCTTCAGCCAATTTCTGCGCGGGGGCATTGCACTGTGGGTCAGCTTCACCGACGAGGTGCTGACCCAAGGCGAGGCCTGGTCGGATGATCTGCTGCTGGTCGACCTGCAACTGCGTCAACACCCGGTCGAAATCACCGCCCACGCACTGGACGGACAGGGCATGGTGCTGGCGATCCAGCGCCGCGACCTACTGGAGCAGCGCCGAAACACCTCGGAGGCGCGCCGCCAGCATCGCCTGGGGCATGTTGGCTGGGAGCGTATCAGTCAGGTGTTCGACCGCATCCAGCAGCAAAACCGACTGATATTGGGCGCAGTGGGAGAGGGCATCTACGGGCTCGATACTCGTGGTCAGACCACTTTCATCAACCCTGCCGCCGAACGCATCCTGGGCTGGAGTGCTGCCGATATGATTGGGCAGGATGCCCACCTGCTGTTCCATCACAGCCACTGCGATGGCAGCGCCTTCGCCGTCCACCAGTGCCCCATTCATGCGTCCTTCAGCGATGGTCAGGTACACCGTGTGGACAACGAAGTGTTCTGGCACAAGAACGGTGAGTCGATCGCCGTCGAGTACACCAGTACGCCGATCTTCGAAATGGGCCGGTTGGTCGGCGCCGTGGTGCTGTTTCGCGATATTCGTCAGCGGCAACAGACCGAAGCGCGCCTGCGTGATGCGCTGGGCGAGGTGGAGCAGTTGAAGACGCGTCTTGAAATGGAAAACCAGTACCTGCAGGAGGAGATCAGTGCCCACGCCAACCACCACGAAATCGTCGGCAAGAGCCCTGCGGTGCTGCATTTGCTGCAGCAGATCGAGCTAGTGGCCGCAACCAATGCTAACGTGCTGATCAGCGGTGAATCGGGTACCGGCAAAGAACTGGTCGCCCGCGCCATTCATGTCAGCAGCCCGCGGCGCGATCGCCCGTTGATACGCGTCAACTGTGCGGCGGTGCCGCGCGAGCTGTTCGAAAGCGAGTTCTTCGGCCATCTCAAGGGCGCGTTCACAGGCGCAGTGAGCAACCGGGTAGGCCGCTTCGAGCTGGCCGACGGTGGCACCTTGTTCCTCGATGAAGTGGGGGAAATTCCGCTGGAGCTGCAGAGCAAGCTGCTGCGTGTGTTACAGGACCGCCAGTTCGAGCCGGTGGGTGACAACCGTACCCGTGCGGTAGACGTGCGGGTGATTGCCGCAACCAACCGCGACTTGCGCGAGATGGTAGCCGAGGGCTCCTTCCGTGAAGATCTTTACTTCCGGCTGAACGTCTTCCCGATTCGCTCCGTGCCCCTGCGGGAACGGCTGGATGACATTCCACTGCTGGCCAGCCATTTTCTCGAACGCGCCTGCCAGACGTTCAACAAGGCGGGCATCCGTATGCCATTGGCCCAGGTAGAGGTGCTAAAGCAGTACACTTGGCCGGGTAACATCAGGGAACTGCAGAACGTAATCGAGCGCCAGACAATTGTATCCCGCGATGGCCGGGTCAGCTTCGATGGATTGCTTGCGTCCGCTGGCAAGCCCGCGCGGCCCGCGTCACCTTCACCAGCCTTGCATGAGCCCACGGCCGATGAAGATTGGCAGCAGCATATGAAACTTAATGCCATACAGGTGCTCAAGCGCACGGGAGGAAAAGTCTCCGGTGATGGGGGCGCCGCGCAGTTGATGGGGGTCAAGCCAACGACATTGGCCTCGCGCTTGAAGAAATGGGGTATCGATCCGCGCCAGTATAAGGAGCATTGAGAGTCGCGATGGCCCCAGGGAGTTTTCACGCTCACACGAACGCCCGCGAACCGCGGCGCCGCTCCTGATTGAGTAGCGCCTCGACCTTGCGCAATGCCTGAGCCAGCACCGCTTGGTTGCTGGCGCCCCCAAGCGAGATGCGTACCCCGTCCTGCATAAGCGGCGACACGCGGAACGAGTGCCCGCCAGCGACACTCACGCCTTCGTCGTTCAAAGCATGGGTGAACAACTCCTCATTCCGTTGCGCCGGCAACGGTAGCCACAGGTGCAGGCCGGTGGGATGCGCTTGGAACGGGTGGGACAGCAGCGCTCGCGCCATCTGTTGTCGCGCCCGTGCTTCTCGCTGGATTTCCTGCACGAGTTCTTGGGCGCTGCCGCTGCGAATCCACTGTTCGACCAGCGCCAGCAGCAACGCCGAGCAGCCCATGCTCGACGCCCGCAAGCTGAGTTGCAGACGCAGACCGTCATTGCCGCGTGGTGGCAGGACGAAAGATGTGCGCAGGCTTGGCCACAGGCATTTCGATAATGAGGCCAGATAATAGGTATTGACGCCCCCGGTGAGCGTGGCAATCGGTTCGGGCGCATCGTCGAGCAGGTAGCGGTAGGGATCGTCCTCGATCAGCGTGATATCGCGTCGTTGGATGATCTCGGCGATTTCCCGGCGCCTGGTCAAGGGCATCGTGTGCGCTGTCGGGTTATGGAACGTGGGGTTGAGGTAGAGCAGGCGGGCGCCGTTTTCCTGCCTGGCCTGTTCCAGGGCATCGGGCAGCATGCCTTGCGCGTCGCTGGCGACCGCACACAGACGCAATTTCAGTTGCTCGGCCGCCAACAGGAGGCCGGGATAGGTCAGAGGGTCGCACAACACCGCATCACCAGGCCGGGTGTGGGCGCTGAGAATGGCGAAAATGGCGGCTTGTGAGCCCGAACACACCATCAGGTCGCGACTGTCCAGATCACCCAGCGCGGGCCGCAGCCAGCCTTGCGCAGCCCGCAGTACCGAGCGGTCGACCGGCTCATCTTGATACGGCGACAAACTTTCGATGCTGCTGCGCGCTAGCAGTTGCGTGATGCCTGCGCTCACCCTTTCGGCCATTGAACCATTGGCTGGTTGCGGCGGGATGTTCATGGTCAGGTCGATGCTGGCCTGACTGTCGGGCTCGCTGACACCCATGACGAATGAGCCCCGTCCGCTGTACGAGGCAATCAGGCCACGGTTGCGTGCTTCCGCGTAGGCGCGGGTGACTGTCGTCAGGTCGACGTCTAGGTGAGCGGCCAGCGTCCGCTGTGGCGGAATCTGGTCGCCGTGCTGCATAACTCCCGACTGTATGGCTTCTGAGATCATATTTACGATCTGTATGTATTTTGGCCCTGATTTGGGTTTAAAGGGCCTAGCCCAACGAATCTGAGAAGAACCTGAGGTTTTTTCAATGAGAGGCATAGCCATTCCTCTGGTTGTAAGTCCATACACACAAGCATATCATGGCATACGCTTAAACATTAATCCATACAATATTGATTGCGTATGGTTATATTGATCGACACCGGAGCGGCGCGGCAGGGCTGCAACAATAAGCGCTTCCGGGTCGCCAGTCATGGAGATGTTCGATGAATGACTGTCATCTGATCTGCGCAAATCGTCTCGACGATGGCGCTGTCGTCTGGCTTGATGCCGGGCATCGGTGGGTTGAGGCCTTGCAGCACGCAGGTGCATTCAGCCAGGCTGCCCTACCAGCGGCCACCCGTGCGGCCGAAGCGTCTGTCCTCGCCAATGAAGTTGTCAGCCCGGCCCCCTGCGAAGCAACGGTTGTCGATGGCGTGCCTGAGCCGAAGAGCCTGCGGGAGCGGTTACGGGCACGTGGCCCCTCGGTACGGACCGACCTGGGCATGCAGGCGGCGGAGACCCACCAGGTGGGCGGACAGACCGGGCAACGTCCGGTGGTGCCGATGTCTGCCGGCCAGGCCGGGGTTTACCAATACGACCCATTCGAGCGCGGTTTTCTCAAGGACCGTGCGCGCCAGTTCGAACAGCAGGTTGCCCGCCGGTTGAGTGGCGAGCTCGATGAAGAAGCGTTCAAGGTCTATCGACTGATGAATGGCCTGTACCTGCAACTGCATGGCTACATGCTGCGCGTGGCCATTCCCTATGGCACGCTCAGCGCCGTGCAATTGCGCCAATTGGCCTATGTGGCCCGCACCTACGATAAAGGCTACGGCCACTTCACCACTCGCCAGAACATCCAGTTCAATTGGCCGCATCTCGCCGACACGCCCGAGATCCTCTCGGTGCTGGCCGATGCCGACCTGCATTGCATCCAAACCAGCGGCAACTGCATTCGCAACGTGACCACCGACCATTTTGCCGGCGCCGCCGCCGATGAAGTGGTCGATCCACGGGTGCATGCCGAGATCTTGCGCCAGTGGTCCACCGACCACCCAGAGTTCACCTACCTGCCGCGCAAGTTCAAGATCGCCATGACCGGCAGCCCCAAGGATCGCGCTGCCGTACGCTTCCACGACATCGGGATCCTGGCGCAGCGCAATGCGCAGGGCGAGGTCGGCTTCCAGGTCTATGCCGGAGGTGGCCTCGGTCGTACACCGATCGTAGGAACGCGGGTACGTGACTGGCTCCCTGAGCGTGACTTGCTGCGCTATGTCGAGGCGATCCTGCGGGTGTACAACGCCCTTGGGCGGCGCGACAACCTGTACAAGGCACGAATCAAGATTCTCGTGCGCGAGCTCAAGCCTGGCCGTTTCATCGAGATGATCGAACAGGAATTCGCCAGCCTTCCGGCCGACCGGCAGTATCTGGAACCGGAGATTGTGCAAGCCATTCATGCCCGTTTCGTGCAGCCTGCATTCGAGCAATTACCGGGTCTTTGCGAAAGCTACCTGAAGACCCGCGCCGAAGACCCCGCATTCGCCAACTGGGTGCGCAGCAATACCCACCCACACAAGAAGCCGGGTTACGTCAGTGCGGTCATTTCCCTGAAGCCGTCGGGGGGGATTCCGGGCGATATCAGTGCCGATGAAATGCTGCAGGTGGCGGACCTTGCGGAGGTTTACTCGCTCAACGAGATTCGTGTTTCCCACGAGCAGAACCTGGTGCTACCGCATATCAGGCAAAGTGAGCTGTATACAGTCTGGCAAGCCCTGTGCCAGAGCGGCTTGGCTACCGCCAACATCGGCCTGCTGTCTGACTCCATTTCGTGCCCTGGAATGGACTATTGCAGTCTGGCCACCGCCCGCTCGGTACCGGTCGCCCAGCGTATAGCCCTACGTTTCGATGAGGCCCGCCAACGTGAAATAGGCGATCTCAAGCTCAACGTCTCTGGCTGCATCAATGCCTGCGCCCACCACCACGTCGCCCATATCGGCATCCTGGGCCTGGACAAGTCCGGCCACGAAAACTACCAGATCACCCTGGGCGGCAGCGCCGAGGAAGACGCTGCGGTCGGGACCATTCTGGGGCGTTCGGTTCCCTATGAAGAAGTGCCTGAAGTGGTCGAGGCCATCATCGACATATACCTGAAATCGCGGGAGGAGGGCGAGCGGTTCCTCGACACATTCCGCCGCGTGGGCATTGACCCGTTCAAGGAGGTGCTGCGTGAAGCTCGTTAATCGTCAAGGCCAACCCCTGGCGGATACCTGGCAGTACTTGGGCAGCGATGAGGCCCCGACCTTTGCCGCCAGCAGCGTCGTGCACCCCCATCAATGGGACGATTACCACATGCGGTTTGGTGTGCCGGCCCAGGGCCTGTGGCTGGCCGGTGATCAGGATCCTGCAGAGATATTGCCCTTGCTCGGACTGCTGACCCTGATCGTGATCGAATTCCCCAAGTCCCGCGATGGGCGCGGTTTTACCCTCGCGCGCCTGCTGCGCGAGCGCCATGGATTTAAAGGGGACTTGCGAGCTGCCGGGCCTTTGTTGCCCGATCAATTTGCCATGTTGCTCCAGTGCGGGTTCAGCAGCCTGCTCGTTTCGGCCGCCGTCCCTGCGGTTCGCTGGCAGGAAGCGGCGGCCGCGCTGAGTCAGGCGCGGCCGCGCACCTTGCTGGAGCGCCTTTCTCAACGCAACGAGGCCTAGACATGTTCAGCCTGACAGCGCTTGAACTGGCGCGTATCCAGTTCGGGTTCACAGTAACGTTTCACATTATTTTCCCGGCGATCACCATCGGTCTGGCAGCATTTCTGGCCGTGCTGGAAGGGCTTTGGCTGTGGAAGAAAGATAATGCCTATCTCGACCTCTATCACTTTTGGTCGAAGATCTTTGCCGTCAACTTTGCCATGGGGGTGGTTTCCGGTCTGGTGATGGCCTATCAGTTCGGCACCAACTGGAGTTTCTACTCACAGTTCGCTGGCAGCATTACCGGTCCGCTACTGACCTACGAGGTGCTCACCGCCTTCTTCCTGGAAGCCGGCTTCCTGGGTGTGATGCTGTTTGGCTGGAACAAGGTCGGCCGTGGGCTGCACTTCTTCGCCACGGTCATGGTCGCCATCGGCACGATGATCTCGGCCACCTGGATCCTGGCCTCCAACAGCTGGATGCAGACGCCTCAAGGGCATGAAGTCATCAATGGCGTGGTGGTGCCCGTGAACTGGTTCACCATCATCTTCAACCCTTCGTTCCCGTATCGCCTGGCGCACATGGTCACCGCCGCGATGCTGTCGACGGCATTGTTCGTTGGCGCCTCCGCGGCCTGGCACATGCTGCGTGGCACGCGCACGCCAGCGGTCAAACGGATGTTCTCCATGGCCCTGTGGATGTTGCTGTTCACTGCGCCCTTGCAGGTGCTGATCGGCGACATGCACGGCCTCAATACTCTCAAGCACCAACCGGCGAAAATCGCGGCGATGGAAGGGCACTGGAGCAATACCCCAGGTGAAGGCGTGCCGCTGATCCTGTTCGGCATCCCCGACATGCAGGCTGAAACCACGCACTACAAGATCGAGATTCCGAATCTCGCCAGCCTGATCCTGACTCACAGCCTGAACGGCCACATCCCGGCACTGAAGGATTTCCCACCCGAGGACCGGCCCAACGCGACGATCGTGTTCTGGTCGTTCCGGGTCATGGTCGGCCTGGGCATGCTGATGGTCGTGCTCGGCCTGTGCGGTGCCTGGTTGCGCTGGCGGCATCGGTTGTACACGTCCAAGGCGCTGGCTCGCTTCGCCTTGTGGATGGGGCCATCCGGCCTGGTCGCGCTGCTTGCCGGTTGGTACGTCACCGAGATCGGTCGTCAGCCATGGGTGGTGTACGGGCTGATGCGTACTAAAGATGCGGTTTCCAATCATTCGGCCATGACCTTGTCGGTGGGCCTGGTGGTGCTGGTGGTGATGTACCTGGGCATCTTCGGCACCGGCATCGTGTACATGCTGCGCCTGGTCGGCAAAGGCCCGCAGGAGCATGAGCACCATGAGCTGGACGCCGAAGTCACGGCCAACCAGCGGCCGGCGCGGCCACTGTCGGCAGTCGATGAGTCGCTGTATTCCTCTACCCCCAAAAGCCACTGACGGGAGCGTCTTCCATGGGTATTGATCTTGCGCTGATCTGGTTCCTGATCATCGGCTTCGGCGTGATGATGTATGTCATCACTGACGGTTTCGACCTGGGAATCGGCATCCTGTTTCCGTTCATCAAGGACCGCGACCACCGCGACACCATGGTCAACACCGTGGCGCCGGTGTGGGACGGCAACGAGACCTGGCTGGTGCTGGGCGGTGCGGGGCTGATGGCGGCATTCCCCAAGGTCTACGCCATTTTGCTCAGTGCGCTGTACATTCCGGCACTGGGCTTGTTGGCCGGGTTGATCTGGCGCGGTGTGTCGTTCGAGTTCCGCTTCAAGGCCGACGATGCGCACAAGCCGTTCTGGGACCGTGCGTTCATGTCTGGGTCGTTCGTCGCGGCGTTCTTCCAAGGGGTGATTCTTGGCGCGTTCATCGAAGGGCACCAGATCGTCGATGGCGTGGCCACCGACGGCATCATGAGCTGGCTGACGCCGTTCAACGTGTTCTGCGGTTTTGGCGTGGTGGTGGCTTATGCGCTGCTGGGGGCCACCTGGCTGATCCTCAAGACTGAAGGGCCGTTGCAGGCGAGCATCATCCGTGCGACGTCGCCGATCACCCTGGCCACCGTGGCGACCATGCTGATCGTCAGCATCTGGACGCCCATGACCCACCCGGCCATTTTCGAGCGCTGGTTCAGCCTGCCGAACTTCTGGTTCTTCCTGCCTGTGCCGTTGCTGGTGCTGGTCGCGACCTGGGCAATCCTCACGTCGTTGCGCGGTGAGCCGCATGCCGGGCCGTTTGTGTGGTCGCTGGTGCTGGTGTTTCTTGGCTACACCGGGTTGGTGATCAGCATCTGGCCATATGTTCTGCCACCGAGCCTGACGATCTGGGAGGCAGCAGCTCCACCACAGAGCCTTGGCTTCGCCTTGGTCGGGGCACTGTTCATCATTCCATTTATTCTTGGCTACTCGGCCTGGTCGTACTATGTGTTCCGCGGCAAGGTCAAAGTGGGTGAGGGGTACCATTGATCATGAACTGCGCATCTGGAAGCTCCAATTCCTTCGGCAGACAACTGTTATGGATGGCCAGCATCTGGGGGGCGAGTGTCCTTGCCCTTGGTGCCGTAGCCTTGGCGGTGCGTTTGACCATGTCATTGGCCGGGATTGACGCTTAGACTCTGGAGCAGGGTGTTCAGGCCGGGCCGCGCGTCGGCCTGAACACCCTTGGCTGTTGTGGGGCAGTGTCGGTTTCGCCTCCTTTGCAAACCATCGCGCTGAGTACACGTTGGCACCGGCTCATGGTGCCAGCGGTGTATTAGATCACCGTCGATGGCAAATGCTGGGGGATAGGCCGTCGTAAGTAGATAGCTACAATGGCACTAGACAAGAAGGCAGCCAAAGCGGCAATTTCCAGCATCTGAGAAAACCCAGAAGTGAACGCCTGCTCGGCCAAACTTTGAAGCCGAAGTTCAAGCGTGCTCGGGAGACCACTGGCTAATTTACTCAAGTCGCCAACAGCAACTTGCTGCGCAAGTTGAGGCGCGATAAAGATGTAGTCAGGCGCTAGGGTCTGAAGCTGGGTTGTCAAGGAGTGGCTGGTGAAAAAGACCAGAAGAGCACCATAAAGGCCGATAGCAAGGCTTATCGCGGTGAAACGCATGGTCGTGCTCAGTCCGGAGCCCATTCCAAGGCGGTCTGGCGGAACACAAACCATGATGTTCTTTTGTGTATCGCCATTGAGTAAACCAGCTCCCGCACCCAGCAGGGTGCTAGCCAGAGCGAAAGGTAGATATCCTCCCGCGCTCACTGCGTATGCACAGGCGACATTCCCGAACCCGACCAAAGCCAAGCCTGAACTCATGATTACTGAGGGTTGTAGTACAGAGGCCAGGCGCCCCCCTACTTTGGGCATGATGAGCATGGCGAGGGCGAATGGAAGCATTCCGAGTCCTGACTGGATCGGGGTGAACTTGAGACCTGCTTGAAGGTAAAAAGGCAGCAACGTCATCATGGCTTGAGCGCACGCCGCGTATGCAAACATTCCAACAAGCGCTGCATTCAGACGAGCGCTACGGAACAAGCCCAGGTCGACCATTGGCCTCGCCTGGCGTTTCTCGGCAAAGATGAATAACGTGAAAAGAACACATCCTGCGGCGAGCCGAAGTGCGGTTTCCTGGGATCCCCACGTGTCTCGCTTTCGGCGAGAATGGGGCAGCGTTGAACTGCATATAAGTGAATGGCCAATGCACAACCTGCCTGAGCACGTGGCAGAGGGGCGCATTGATCTTGCCTACGTCAGAGCGCCGGTGTTGCTTCCCGAATCTCTCGAAATGATTGATCTCGACAGTGAGTCCTTCGTCCTCGCTCTGCATGCGGAGAACCCTCTTTCAAGCGCTTCGGCTGTCGATCCTCGGCGGCTTGCAAGTGAGATGTTCATCATGCCAGAGCAAAGTGTAGGCACGCTCAGAGTGGGGGAACTGGGTGGTTTCTCTCCATTGATAGTTCGCCAACCAGGCAGTCTGGTCGCTGTGCTGGCGCTGGTTTCATTGGGTCAAGGTGTGGCAGTGGTTCCTCAGTCTGTAATGAGTAAAGTATGCCTGCCTGACGTTGTGTTTCGTTCAATCTCAGGACTGCAGATTCGTTCCTGGCTGGGCTTGGTGTTTCGACGGTTCGACCGAGAGAGGGTAATCCATCGCTACCTTGAGACCGTGCGAGAATTGAGTAATCGCTCACATAGTGCATGACTGCCGGTATGTATTAGCGGATTTCCGAGCCTAGTCAGGCGTTTCTGGCACGCCTGCTGCCTACCCCCTCGGCTTCCTCGGCAAACAATCGAACATGCCTAGTGGTGTGGCGGAGACGGTACCGGCTCCCCGCCGGGACAGTGGCGAGGAATAACGGCTGTCATGGTGCGTTAAGGCGCCCAACAGAATCCATGGATCCGGATGTCCAACCGGGTCGAGATAGTCGGCTCTGTTCAGAGGGACGTCTCCGATACAGAGCGCCCGAACGCCCAGTTTACCTGCCAGCCGTGCTAGGTCGAGCTGCGCATCCAGGTCAACGACGATCTGTCCCGCCTGGAGCCCGGGGTAACGTAAGGTCAATGGACAGTCGCATGTTGCGAAAGTCCTGCTGGAAATGGGGGTTGGGTTCTGTTGATTTCATAATTTTTTTGGCGCTATTCACAGTATTCATATCCACTAGTAGTGAATGGGGCTTTATTAAAAGTGCCCCGACTTTGCTTATGCCGAGTCGGATAGCAAGCCTGTGATCAGCGATACCGGAATTCCCCGCTGGAAATGCAACAGGGGCTGTAGCTTTAGGCTGCCGGCAAGCCGGTTATACCCGGCGGGCTGGGGCGGAACCTTCTATGGGGAACTCCTCCTTCGCGGCCTATGCCCGCGCATGGTCAGATTGCATTTTGGTCAAGCCAGAATCCCGAAAATATCGGGTGATCGGCGGGGCAATGCGGGTGATATTGGTTTGATATCGCGGAGCAAACACAACTCCTCGCAAGTGCGTCTCCAGCCGATCCACACCCCGCGACTGTTCCAAGCTAATGGTAGCGAGTCTTGCGTTGCGCTGACCGTGATTGCCTATTTCCAATTTCCAAACCTGGACGGACTTGCCGTCTGCTCGTCATGGACGTACCCCGAAATGCTTAACAATCTTCGGTTCAGCCACAAGATCTTGTTGGCTGTCTCACTGGTAGTGACTGCGGCTTTCTCTCTCTTCACTGTGTACAACTACCAGTTACAAAAGAGCACCCTCCGAGCGGATCTGGAAAATACTCTGGAGAGCATGGGCAAAGTTACTGCCAACAGTATCCAGGGGTGGCTGTCCGGACGGATCGGCATGGTTGAGAGTATGGCCGAGTCGCTTGCGTCCAACCCGCAGCAGTCAGCGGTCGACGAGCTTCTCCAGCAGAAGGTAATGAACTCCACTTTCACCTTTATCTTCCTTGGCAGGTTGGACGGCCATTTCAGTGTCAGTCCTGCGAGCGTCATGCCTGAGGATTATGACCCGCGCACCCGGAGTTGGTACCAAAGCGCGAAGGCGGCTGGCAGTACCACCCTCACCGAGCCATACACGGATGCTGCTACCGGCAAACTAATCATTACCATTGCCACGCCGGTGCCCTCTGTGGGGGTTATGGGTGGCTCCCTCAGCTTCGAGACCCTCGTCCGGATCATCAACTCACTGGACTTTGGCGGTATTGGGCATGCCTTCCTGGTCAGTGCCGATGGAAAAGTACTGGTCCATCCTGAAAAAGGCCGTGTGGGCAGGAATCTCAAGGACCTCTATCCCCATGGCACCCCAGCAATTGGTGACGAGATCCGTGAGGTCGAGACAGATAGCGGTCGGCAGATTCTTACCTTCACCCCTGTGGAAGGTCTGCCCTCGGTGAGATGGTACATCGGCCTGGCGGTGGACAAGGACAAGGCTTATGCGTCACTCACTGTCTTCCGAGACTCAGCTGTGGTGGCTACCTTGGTCGCGTTGACCTGCATCATCCTCGCCTTGAGCTTGCTGATCCGCGTACTGATGCAGCCTTTGCACCAACTGGGCCACGCCATGCGTGATATCGCCGAAGGCGAGGGCGACCTGACCAAGCGCCTCAGTGTGCATGCCCACGACGAATTCAGCGCGGTGGCCAGCGCCTTCAACCGTTTCGTCGAGCGTATCCACGGCTCCATCCGCGAAGTCTCCTCGGCGACCCATCAGGTCAACCAGGTGGCCAGGCTGGTGCTCAACGCTTCCAACTCGTCCATGAGCAACTCCGGTGAGCAGACCAGCCGAACCAACAGCGTGGCTGCCGCGATCAACGAACTGGGCGCCGCCGCCCAGGAAATCGCCCGCAACGCTGCCGACGCCTCGCACCAGGCCACCTCTGCCCGCACGCTGGCTGAAGACGGCCGCCAGGTGGTGGAACGCACCATCGTCGCGATGAATGAACTGTCCGGGAAGATCCGCGTCTCCTGCGAAAATATTGAGACGCTGAACAGCAAGACGGAGAACATCGGCCAGATCCTCGAAGTCATCAAAGGCATCTCCGAGCAGACCAACCTGCTGGCGCTTAATGCAGCCATCGAGGCCGCCCGTGCCGGGGAAGCCGGTCGTGGCTTCGCCGTGGTCGCCGACGAGGTGCGCAACCTGGCCCACCGCACCCAGGAGTCGGCGCAGGAAATCCAGCAGATGATCGAAGAACTGCAGGTCGGCGCCCTCGAGGCGGTCACCACCATGACCGAGAGCCAGCGCTATAGCGAAGAGAGCATAGCTATTGCCAACCAGGCCGGCCAGCGCCTGGGCAGCGTGACCCAGCGCATTGGCGAGATCGACAGCATGAACCAGTCGGTGGCCACCGCCACCGAGGAACAAACCTCCGTGGTCGACTCGCTGAACATGGACATCACCGAGATCAACACCCTCAACCAGGAGGGCGTGGAAAACCTCCAGGCCACCCTGCGCGCCTGCGCTGATCTGGAGCAGCAGGCCACACGTCTGCAGCAACTGGTGGGGAGCTTCCACATCTGATTGACGCGGGTATCAGGTATAGGTGGCTGCGTCGGTATCTGACCGATGCAGGCCCACCGAACCTGAACGCTGGAACGAATATGACGTGTGCGCCTGTGTTCGGCGGAGTTGATTGCTAGGGCCATAGCCCCTGTCCAGAGCCTTATAGCACGGCTGAAAACAACGCAAGGTCGACATGAACCCTCTGCCATCCCTCTGGGGCTCTGATAGCCCCTCGCGCCTGTTTGGCTCTCGCCATCTCGCCACCGGCGAACTGGGGTTCCCGCCGCTGCTCAGCCACTCGCCGGTGGCTACCCACTACCGCACCGAGCGCGTGGTGCACCGCGCCAAATGCAGGACGCGCTCAACGCCGTATTCCGCACCCGCAGCACCGCGCGCTGGCTGGAACGCCTGCGCGCGGCGGACATCCTTTGCTCGAAGGTAGCCGAATACAGCGACCTGCTGGAACACCTGCAACTGGCCAGCAACGGCATGCTCGCGACCATCCAGCATCCCCGGCGCAGCGACTTGCGGGTGCCCGGCTTCCCGGTGAACAGCGCCGAATCGGCGCAGCAACCCTACCAACCGGTACCAGACAAGGGCGAGCACTCCCGCACGTTGCTGCGGGAGATGGGCTTTAGCGAAGCGAAGTCGGAGGAAATGGTGGCGAGCGGAGCGGTCGTCAGTTCGTAGATGGAGTGAAATCAAGTCGCCCAGGAGTGGATGTCGTTCCCAGGATCCACCCCGTGGTCCGGGCCGGGACAAGTTTCTGCTGGGGGCAGGGAAGAATCCCGGCCAATGCGCCGGGATTCTTCCTATTCTTCCTTATCCGATCTTTGCCCCGGCCAGGCCTTCCAGCACTTCCACCACATGGGTCATGTCACGGGCCGGCTCGCCGCTGTTGATGGCCTGGTCGAAGAACTGCTTGACCACTGCGCAGGTCAGGGCCGGCGTTCCAGTGGCTTCGGCTTCGGCCAGGAACAGACGGATATCCTTGCGCATCAGGTCGAGGCGGAAGCCGAAGTCGAACTCCCGCTCGAGCACGGTGCCGGCGAGGATCTGTTCACTGGTGTAGCTGCGTGCCGTGCTGGCGTTGAGGATCTCCAGCATCAGCCCCGGTTCAAGGCCGGCCTTGATACCGAACAACAGCGCCTCACTGGTCGCCACCAGGGTGGCTCCCACGATCATGTTGTTCACCAGCTTGAGGCTCTGGCCAAGGCCGGGTGTTTCGCCCAGATGAACCACCTTGCGGCCAAATGCGGCGAACACCGGCTGACAGCGGGCATAGGCCTCGGCGGGGCCACCCACCATAACCGACAGGGTGCCGGCTTCGGCACCGGCGACGCCGCCCGCTAGGGGCGCGTCCAGGGTGGCGATGCCGCGCGCCTTCAGTGCCTGGTCGAGACGGCGGGCGACGCTCGGGCCCGTGGTGGAATGGTCCACCAGCACGCGCACGCTCTCGCCATGGATCACGCCGTTTTCTCCCAGTACCACCTGTTCGACTATTTCTGGCGTCGGCACGCAGACCAGGACGATCCGCACCACGTCGGCCACCGCTCGTGGCGAAGCATGACGGCGCGCACCGCGTTGCAGCAGGGGTTCGAGCGCCTGTTGATTGGTGTCGAAGAGCTCCAGGCTGAAGCCATGGTCCAGCAGGTGTCGCGCCATTCTCTGGCCCATGGCGCCAAGGCCGATGAAACCGATGCTCTCGTTCATTCTTGTTGCTCCAGTTCAACGGATGGTCTTCACCTCCGGTTTCGGGTGAAGAGTCGCCATCCTAGGAACCTGCAAGCGACCTGGACAAAGCACTTTTTGGCCATGTGCGTTGCAAAAAACTCAAGCAGGCTGGCGGGTCTGCCGCGCCTGCTCCAGCAGCCAGTGGCTCCAGTCATCCTGCCGCGCGATGGAATGGCATGTCCATACGCAAGACGTTGCTGGCTGGGGTGATCGCCGCGTCCGTGTCGTTGCTGCTGATGCCCTTCGCCGGCATACGAAAGGCTCGACCATACGCCAGGCGTGTTCCCCGTCGAGCAGCATGTGCATGGGAAATGGGCCTGCCACCATAACGGCTAACCGGAAAACGCCGATACGTAGTTGTATATGCAAGAGTAAAACTCAGCAGTACCTGCTCGCCAGCAAGGTGGGTGCGATAAGCATACATAGATCCTTTATGGTCCATGCAATAAGAATGTTGTATTGTTTTTCATGGATTGAAATAGGGGAAAGGTGTCTAAGACCATGGACCATTCAACAGTGTCTGCGCGTAAGCTCAAGAAGCCGAACCGCGCCTGGATCCGCTCCTTCGAGGAGGGCGGGGGGCCCCGTTACCAGCAGATTGCCCAGCAGATCATTGAGGCGGTAAGGGACGGCGTGCTCCGTTCAGGGGATCGCTTGCCTCCTCAGCGGGATCTGGCTCAAGCCATGGGGGTCGACCTGACTACGGTCACGCGTGGATATAACGAAGTCCGGCTTGCTGGCCTGCTTGACGCTCACGGCGCCGGAGGCACCTATATCTCTAGCTCGTTGGCCGACCGTGGCCGGTCCACCGACTTAAGCATGAACATTCCACCTCTCCTAGGCAGTGAGAGCTTTACCCGCATGATGCAATTAGGCTTGGCCCAGGTGCAGGAGCGGGTAGGCGATGCCGCCCTGATGAGCTATCACGTGGGACCTGGAGCGAAGGTGGATCGGGAGGCTGCCGCGATGTGGCTTGAGCCCATCGTCGGAAGAGTGAGTTCGGACAGGCTGCTTGTGTGCTCAGGTGCACAGTCGGCTCTGAGCGCCATCATTCTGGCGTATTCGCAGCCGGGAGATGTCGTTGCGGCGGAAAGCCTGACCTATCCAGGGCTCTTGGCCGCATGCAGGGTATTGCAGCGCCGTGTAGTGCCCATCGCTACCGACCAGGAAGGCATGGTGCCTGAGGATCTGGACAGGGTGTGCAAGGAGCACCGGCCAAAGCTGGTCTATCTCGTGCCCACCATCCAGAATCCAACCGCCACCACGATGTCGGCGCAGCGGCGTGAGCAGATCTATGCCGTGGCTTCGCGCCATGGTGTGGCGATCATTGAGGACGATCCGTATTGGCTGATTGCCGGAGATGCCGCACCACCGATTGCAACCATCGCCGAGCGCGACGGAAAGATTCCCGTCTTCTATGTTTCCACGTTGTCGAAGTGCTTGGCACCAGGCTTGCGTACCGCTTATGTGCTGATGCCCAAGTCGGAAGGCATGGAGCTGATGCTCGATGCCCTGCGAGCGATCACGCTCATGCCGCATCAAGGCGCAGTGTCCATAGCGACAAGTTGGATCCGCAGTGGTCAGGCAAAGGACATGCTGCAAAAGATTCGGCATGAGCTTGGTCAGCGGCAGAAACTGGCCACCAAAATCCTGCCGGGTATTCAGTATGCGCACCCGCACGGATTACACCTTTGGCTCGCGCTATCGTCGAAAACGGATCAGTACCGGCTGATCCAGGCTGCACAGGAACAAGGGCTGGGTGTGGCGAACTCGGACGCGTTCTCTGTGCAAGAGCGTGCCCCCAATGCAATTCGACTCTCCTTGGGCGGCGCTGTGGACCAAGGCAGCTTGGTTACGGCACTGGAGAAGTTATCTGAGATCCTCGGCGCTGCCGATGCGCCGCCCAAACGACTGGTGATCGTCTAAGCCCCGATTGGCGGCATCTCAATCCGAGGCTTTGGCTTCGGGCCAGGTTGGCTCGAACTAAGGCCTGTCTACCACTCCTGCTGTCACCGGGGCAGGCCATTGACCCAGGCGCTTCTGCAGCCGGTTTTCCGTCCCGGAAAGCCGGGACGGCCTCGCACGCTGCCGCTGCTTACTGGCCGACAAGGGCTACGACACAGAGCACCTGTGCTAGTACTGCGACCGCTGCCACCTGCAGTCGGTGATTCCGCTGCGTTCCACGAAGTGCAAGCGTGCAGCCTCACGTTGGCGGAAATCCGCGAGTTGCTGCTCCTGCGCCAGACTGACAATGCCTGTTTCAACGATGTGCAGCAGCGCACCTTTGAGAAGATATGCCAACCCGCCGCCAAGAATCGCGCCACGCAAGCCATATCTGCCGCCCTCGACGGCCTTATCGTCGAGTATGCAGACACAGCCCGTCGATGAGTGCCCCATCCAGGCCGCCATGGAGCAGGTTGATGGCGATAAGAAGCCGGTGCCCTGAAGCTCGAACTGTTCTATGCACCCTGTTGAGAACGTTGCGCTCCAGTGATGGACGATCTGCACGAATCCAGTACTTGCCCCGATGCCTATATGAAGCGCCTTGCGATCAAAAATCTCCCCGGAAAACATCCCACGCCCTTCGCTGAAACCATACAAGACATTATGTTTGCATACATGTATATTTTGTATGTAACATCACAAGGGACATCATTTGCAGTCTAGGCCGGGTCGCGGGGAAGCACGCAATTCTATTGCTTGTCGTGGCCGGGATGTCTGCTTCAGTAGGTCACGTCCAAGCCAGCCCACAATCACTTCTGTCCCGTACAGAAAGGAAAATGCCACCATGTTTGACCGCAGCCGCACCCTGGATCAGGTTGACCCCCATCTGTGGTCCGCCATTGAGCAGGAGAATCGACGCCAAGAACAGCATATTGAGTTGATCGCATCGGAGAACTACACAAGCCCGGCCGTCATGCAGGCGCAAGGGTCCCAGCTCACAAACAAGTATGCTGAGGGTTATCCCGGCAAGCGCTACTACGGTGGATGCGAGTTTGTCGACATCGTGGAGCAGATCGCCATCGACCGTGCCAAGCAACTCTTTGGCGCGGAGGCAGTGAACGTGCAACCGCACTCCGGCTCCCAGGCAAACCAGGCGGTGTATATGGCGGCGATCCAGCCCGGCGATACCGTCTTGGGCATGAGCCTGGCCGAGGGAGGCCACTTGACGCATGGGTCCCCGGTGAATTCCTCGGGCAAGCTATACAACTTCGTTGCCTACGGGTTGAACGCGCAGGAAGAGATCGACTACGACCAAGTGGCCCGGTTGGCTGAAAAGCACCGACCGAAGCTGATCGTCTCCGGCGCCTCTGCCTATTCACTGCGCATCGACTTCGCGCGGCTGGCTGAGATCGCTCGCGACAATGGAGCGTTGTTCATGGTGGATGTCGCCCATTATGCCGGCCTCGTTGCAGGGGGCGTCTATCCGAATCCGGTACCGCATGCCGACTTCGTCACCACGACGACGCACAAGTCCCTGCGAGGCCCGCGCGGCGGCCTGATCATGTGCAAGGCCGAGCATGAGAAGGCCGTGAATTCGGCCATCTTCCCGGGAATTCAAGGTGGTCCGCTGGAGCACGTGATCGCTGCCAAGGCAGTGGCTCTCAAGGAAGCTTTGGAGCCTGAGTTCAAGATCTATGCCACACAGGTCCTGGCAAACGCGAAGGCCATGGCGCAAGCTTTGAGCAAGCGCGGTCTGCGGATTGTTTCTGGTCGCACGGAGAGTCACCTGATGCTCGTGGACCTGCAGGAGCGGGGACTAACCGGCAAGGAAGCCGAGCAGGCACTGGGACGCGCTCACATCACCGTGAATAAGAACGCCGTCCCCAACGATCCACAAAAGCCCTTCGTGACGAGCGGCATTCGCCTGGGGACCCCGGCCATGACGACCCGAGGTTTCAAGGAATTCGAGGCCACGCTGACCGCCAATCTGATCGCCGATGTGCTTGAAGACCCCCTCGACGAGGTTTCCATTGCAAGCGTGCGAGATCAAGTCGACGAACTGACGCGCCAGTACCCGGTATACAGATAGGACTGTGGAATGGAAACTGCCGATTTTCCTACAGCCTGTAATTCGATGGCGAGCCCCCTTGCATCACCGGGCTCGCCACTGCTGTATTGCGCCTCGCATGCTTGCAGTCATGCCAAGGAGCGATGTAGATCGGTCATCGGATACTGATGTAGGCATGGCGTCCCCTGGCCGCCTGAAGAAGCGCCCTCAAAAAAATACATGGATCGATACCCTGCGCGTGTGAAGGGGTGATCCCGCCATGGCGCTCCAACACGTCCGGCGGTGCCGCGACGTTTCTTCACCAAATGGTCCATGAGCCTTTGAACTCGATTGAAGGGTGTGCTTTCGGATCTGTGGAAAGGCCAATACCGTCGAGCTAGAGTTCGCCGACGACCCCGCCCTTAATGATCTGGAGCGCGCTGCCAAGGGCCCCTCCGGTATCCGCGCCAGCAGTCACGGTACCGTCCACGGCAAGAACAACCTTGAGAAGCACCATCGCTCGAAGTTGTCGAGAGCCACTCCGACGCCGGCATTTACAGCGCTTGCAGCCTGGGGGATGCAAGGCTCTCTGCGTGGCGAGGACCCGACGTGCTTGCGGGGGAATATCTGGTGATATCGGCGATACCCACTTCGAGCGCTGGTGCGCTTGAGGGCGACCGCCCCATGTACGAAGGGGAGAGCCGCTATGGCCATTGTTAACAAACATCCGAATTTTCTTGTTTTCAATCCGTACAAAAATCGTTGTAATTACCATACAAAATATATATTTACCCATACATGAAAATCTAGTATGGTTATAGGTGAGGTGCAAGGGCGCCTAGCGCGTTCGTTCCGTGGCGTCAGGCTGCTCCATCACGGAGGCGGCTGATGAATGACAGCCACTACCTGATCTCGGCAAAACGCCTCAGCGACGGCGCGGTCGCCTGTCTTGCCGCGATCCTCTTGGTTGCTTGTCGCCGCCTACTGCATCTCGAGAAGCCTGAATGACGAACTCCACTCAGTCCCCTTCGTCTTGTCGCTGGTGCTGCTGTTCATCGGCCAGTCGGGTTTCGAAATCAGCGTCTGGCCGAACACAGTTGGGCATCGTGGCATTTGGCATGCGGCTGTCGGTGAGCCTGGCCGGCATGAGGCGCTGAGGATCCAACGATCACTATGCGGGGGGGGGCTTTCTCCCTGTCGGTTTTGAAGAGCACAGAGCGAGAGATCGAATATGGCATTTGCAACTCGAAGTCCGAACTTCAGCGCGGGGCCGGCAGCGCTGCCTGGGCCCGTCCTGGGGCAAATCAAGGACGAACTACTCAATTGGCGCAATACGGGCGCGTCCGTCATGGAAGTGAGTCATCGGTCCGAGGTTTTCATCGAGATGGCTCGGCAGATGGAGCGCGACCTTCGGGATCTGCTGTCTATTCCGGAGAACTACAAGGTGCTTTTCCTCCAGGGGGGAGGTGCCATGCAGTTTGCGCAGATCCCCATGAACCTGGCAGGTCGAGGTCAGGTGGCGGACTACGTCGATACCGGGCACTGGGCATCGAAAGCTGTGTCGGTCGCCAAGCAGTTCGTAGACGTGAGGGTCGTCGCGGATGTCGCCGCCACCGATCAGAAGGTCCTCCCGCGCGAGAAGGACTGGCGGATATCGAAGTCGCCTGCCTATCTGCACTATACGGCCAACGAAACAATCGATGGGCTGGAGTTCCACTGGGTGCCAGAGGTGGACGACAGCATTCCGCTAGTTGGAGATTTCTCGGCGAACATCCTTTCTGGTCCGCTGGACGTGACCCGTTTTGGCCTGATCTATGCTGGCGCGCAGAAGAACATTGGCCCCAGCGGCATGACCCTCGTCATCGTTCGCGAGGATCTGTTCGGGCGAGTGCACGCTTATTGCCCCGACATCCTGAATTACGAGGTCCTCGCAAAGAGCGAGTCCATGTATAACACGCCGGCCACCTTTGCCTGGTATGCGTCGAGCCTCGTTTTTCAATGGATTAAGAACGAGGGCGGGCTCGAAGAGATGCGTCGCCGCAGCCTGCGCAAGCAAGAGCTTCTGTACCGGCAGATCGACAGTACCGGTTTCTACACAAACGATGTTGCGGCGCCTGACCGGTCGTATATGAATGTCCCTTTCCGAATTCTCGAGCAGAGGTTGGAGGAAGTGTTTCTGACCGTAGCCGCGGAGAACGGACTTATGGGACTGAAAGGACATCGGGCCAAGGGCGGGATTCGAGCCTCCATATACAACGCGGTTCCTGAAGAGGCGGTTCAGGAGTTGGTTGACTACATGGTCGACTTTGAACGTCGCCATGGTTGAAGTCATTGGAAGGTATCTATCGTGATTCCTGACTGTTTCTCGATCGCCGTTCCTGCAGTGCGCAATCTCGCCCCTCACGTGCCCGGCATACCGACTGGCTCCAAGCATGGTTTTAATGAATTGACTGGTGTGTACCCGAGTACCAATGGGGGAGGCGTTCGAGGTGCTTTCGGCGCCGCACATCAGCATAATGACTCCCGTATCTGCAGAGCGAGCATGATGCAGTGGAACCGGCCATTATCCGATCGTTCAATGGCTGCAGCTTTATCGGCCTGAGATAATCGCAAAGCAGATACCAATTCGTGTTCCGCGCAGGGGAGGGTGTCGTCGGCAGCCTCTAGTCCCATTATGACGCGAGGATGCTTGGGTCCAAAGTGAAGTGAGTGATCCCCGTAGGGCTCCGGCTTTGCAGGCTTTGATAGCATCGAGAAAGTAACGCTTGGAAGCGGGATTTCGAATTTTTGTGACTAGGATGTCTAGCCGCGAATATCGTATTGGGCGTCTAACGCATGAGTGGAACACGCGCTTCGGCAGCAGAGGTCGCTTGGATGCTCTTCGGTAAGTCATCGGTGTGCTCCTGCCGAGCCCGCTTCAGCCGAATGACTGCACCCTCGTCGGCTTCCAGCCGAGCCGGTCACCTCTGTCTGGGGTCGAGCGGTCTTGATAATGCACGATGGCCACCTTCAGGGCTGACCGTGCTCGGCTGCCGCGCAAGCTCCCCGTGCTCAGTGAATGGGCGTGCTGGGTTTGCCGAAAGCGCGCAGCTGATAGTCCGTCACGGCCTGAAAGGCGGCTTCCGCTATCAGGCGCAAGCGCTCCACGTCTTCGGCTGCAGCGCCTGAGGATTGAGCTGCGTGGTAGTGGCGCATCGCATCAACCGCTTCGACGTATGCCGGATGGTCGGGGAAAAGAACGGGAGGGAGCTTAGGCATCATGAGGCCCTCAGTGAAGGGGGGCGGTCAAATCGCCCGACATCCGCAACTGGTAATCCAGGACGGTTTGATACAAGGAGTCGGCAAGCAGGCGCAGGTGGCCCAGCTCGTCAGCCGAAGCACCGTCGTCTTCTGCCTGATGAAAGGCCCGAATGGCCTCCAGAGCCTCGCGAAGCAACGGCTCGCCGGCCAACGCCATGCCTTCGATCGTTCGTTTCACAGCGCTGCTCGACGTTCTCAATCCTGAATGTGTAGGTGTTGCCAGGTCATTACTCGGCCCACAGAAGAGCAATTCTGGGTGCAGATGAATCCCTCTGCATCGAATCACTACGTTGGCCCTCGATCCTGCGGCAGTTTAGCCTGGGCGCGCAAGGCGCGGCGGTCGTCCCGGTGATCCAGCACATAACGGCGAGCCTTTTCCCGCAGTACCGAATGCTCCACATGCAGGTGCTGGGTCTGCTGCTCGGCCGTTTGCAGCGCACTGCGCAGCTCGAGCAGAGTGTCCTGCTGACGCTCTAGCTCTATCACCTTATCACACAACACCAACCCCCGACTTTGCTGCTCACGGGTGAGCCGCTCGAGGTCGCGGTATCACTCATCGTTGGCTGCTGGGGCTAGCTTCAGCATAACTGGCGCCAGCAATTGGGACGTAGGCACGACTCACTCAGAAACCAGGGCGCTCTGGTTTCTGAATGTTCAATGCGCCTCACTCCAGGACCGACTAATAGCCGTACACAGCCAGGGGCTTCGAACCGCTGGATATGAATGCCTGCACACCGTGTGACTTCCTTGCGTCAAG
>RCUS01000077.1_pt1 | contig 80682 bp, 76 predicted proteins | sample 2166221 | NCBI WGS metagenome assembly RCUS01 (sample SAMN09932758, study PRJNA488358) | compost metagenome | isolation source: compost soil in cyclohexanecarboxylic | place: Germany: Experimental Botanical Garden
ACCTTCCAGCCGAGACTGAGCAGCTCCTTCACCGTCGTCTTGAACGTTTCGCCTTCCACTTCGGTCAGAACCGTATGCATCTTGTACTCGGCAGCCGGATAGAACTGGGCCAGAAACCGCCGGACGATGAGATCATAGAGCTTCTGCTCGTCCGGTCCGAGGTTGTTCGCTCTTTTGCCTGTCGGAAGGATGGCATGGTGGTCCTCGACCTTGGAGGGATTGCAGACGAACCGGTTGCCTTTATGCACCCGGCTGCGGTCCGCGCCGCGGGCCAGCTCTTCATATGCCGTTCCGCCAAGCGAGGACAGCGCTTTATGCATCTCTGGTATATTTTGCTCGGTGACAAAATTGGAATTCGTTCTTGGATAAGAGATCACTTTATGCTTCTCATAGAGCGCCTGGGCCACATCCAGTGTCTTCTTGGCGGAGAAGCCGAACTTGCCGTTCGCCTCCCGCTGAAGCAGCGTCAGGTCGTACAGGCGGAACGGGTATTCCTTCGTTTCTTTCATCTCGTAGGAGGAGACCCGGCCGAGCTTGCCTTTGACCTTGGCTGCTATAGCGTCGGCCTTCTCCTTCTCCGTCAGACGGTCTCCCTGCCACATTCCCTTATAGGCCGTCTCCCCCTGCTTGAACATGCCCTCCACCTGATAATACTTAAGTGAGGAAAAGGCCTCGATAATCTTCTGCCGCTCATAAATGAGCGCGAGCACCGGCGTCTGCACCCGCCCGACGGACAGCAGCACATTATGCCTTGTGGTGAAGGCGCGGGAGCCGTTCATGCCGATCAGCCAGTCCGCCTCGCTGCGGGCTCTCGCCGCCTTGGTCAGATTCTCATACTCTGAGCCGTCCTTCAGCTCCTGAAAGCCCCGCCGGATCGTCTCCGGTGTCAGGTCCGAGATCCACAGCCGCTTGACCGGCTGCTTGAGCTTCAAATGCCGCTGAATCAGGGAAAAAATATGCTGGCCCTCACGCCCGGCGTCGCAGCAGTTGATCAGGGCATCACAGCGCTTCGCAAGCTCCCCGATCTGCTTCAGCTGATCGATCGTCTTGCGGTTCGGCACCAGCTTGAAGGTCTCGGGAATAATCGGCAGGTCGCCGATATTCCACTTCTTGTATTTCGGATCGTAGGCATCGGGCTCAGCCAGTTCGATCAGATGCCCGATGGCCCAGGTGATAATATACTGCTCCCCTTCCAGATAGGAACGGCGATTTTGGGCTTTCGGGTCGATTGCGGCGGCGATGTTGCGCCCCATATCCGGTTTTTCCGCAATGATCAGTGTCTTCAAAACAATCGCTCCCGTTCATCTCTTTAGTACAATCTACAGTCATGATCCCGTTCACGGGCAACAGTTAATTATACTACAAATCCGTACCGAGTGGGGCAGCGCCGGTTATACGATTATACGGTATTCGGTTATACGGTTTTCGCTTATCCGGTGATTCGGCATCCGGTATCCGGTTATCCGCTATTCGATTATCCGCTATTCGATTATCCGCTATTCGATTATCCGCTATTCGTCGATTCGGTTATTCGCTATTCACTTATCCAGTGATTCGGTTACCCGGTATCCAGTTATTGGGCTATTCGGCTATCCGGTTATTCGGTTATCCGGCGAATTGCTTCCCGGTAATCAATCGTCTCCTTGCCGCCGGCCCCGCGATGCTCGAACTCCACTCTGCCCTCGTCAGCTTCCCTGCCGATCACGATGACATGCAGCGCGCCGATCAGTTCCGAATCCTTAAATTTGACACCTGGCCGCTCCGGTCTGTCATCCAATAGCACCTCGACACCCGAGCGTTTCAGCGCTTCATACAGCTCATCCGCAAGCTTCGTCTGTGCCTCATTCCGCATAGACATTACGATTAGATGGACGTCAATAGGGGCAAGCTCCGCAGGCCAGGCGATCCCTTCCTCTCCCGCATGCTGCTCCGCAATAGCTGCAACCAACCGGGATACACCGATGCCATAGCATCCCATGATCATCGGCCGGCTTCTGCCGGTATCGTCGAGAAAGGAGGCCGCCAGCGGCTCGCTGTAGCGAGTTCCCAGCTTGAACACATGGCCGATTTCGATGCCCTTGTGAAGTCCAATGACCCCGCTGCGGCAGCGCGGACAGATGTCGCCTTCGGCTGCATTCCGGAAATCGCCCGTTTGCCGGAGCGCAAAATGTACGCCCGGCACAACGCCGCGCAGATGATAATCCGGCCGGCCTGCACCGGCAATGCCTGAAGTCATATCCGCCACTGCATAATCAACGAGCAACGTCACAGGCAGCTTGAGCGACGTTGGTCCGACATAACCGGGTAAGACGCCAGCTGCCGCCAGCACGGCGGATTCTTCGGCAAGTGACACTTCCGACACGCCAAGGTATTTGGCGACCTTCAGCTCATTGACCTCATGATCGCCGCGTACCAGCACGGCCACGGTCTGCCCGCCTGCCGTGTAGATCAATGTTTTGATAATGTCTGCGGCCTGCAGCCCGAAAGCCGATACCAGCTGATCGATCGTCTTCACACCAGGGGTGTGGAAGAACTCCGGTTCATGAGCCTGATCAGCGTTCAATACAAAGGCTGAATCGGCGGCTTCCCCGCCGCCCGGCATTTGGTCTGATGCCATATTGATCTGTATGTTCCCAAATTCCCCAAGTGCCGCTCTGTCCAGTGCCGGTACTGTGGCAGCTCCCCGAGAAGGCGATTCAGCTGCTTCAGGCAATCCCTTCATCCCCGCCGTTTCCGCCTGTTCCACATTGGCCGCGTAGCCGCAGGACTCGCATACGGCAATGGCATCTTCGCCTATGGACGAGAGTGCGGTGAACTCATGGCTTCCGCCTTCTCCTCCGATGGAGCCGGCATCCGCCTCCACCGCGCGGAAGTCCAGCCCGCAGCGGGCAAAGATCCGGTGATACGCCTCATACATCACGCGGTACGACTGATCCAAGCCTTCCTCCGTGGTGTCGAAGGAATAGGCGTCCTTCATGATGAACTCGCGTCCCCGGAGCAGACCGGAGCGCGGACGCAGCTCATCGCGGAATTTCGTCCCGATCTGATAGACCCGAACCGGCAGCTTCTTGTAGGAGCCCACTTCATTCTTCAACAGCCAGGTCACCGCTTCCTCGTGGGTCGGTCCCAGCACAAAGGAACGGCCATGCCGGTCCTCCGCCTTCATCAGATTCGGACCGTAGGTGGCGAAGCGTCCGCTCTCCATCCACAACTCGGCAGGCTGCAGCGAGGGCAGCAGCACTTCCTGCACATCAGCCCGCTCCATCTCCTCTCTGATGATCACCTCGACCTTTCGCAGAACCCTGCGTCCAAGCGGCAAATAGCTGTACACGCCGGCGGCAAGCTGCCGAACATAGCCGCCGCGCAGCAGCAGGCTGTGGCCCTGCGTATCGGCTTCGGATGGACGCTCCCGCAGTGTGTTTTGAAGCAAATGACTCTGGCGCATCTCGTATGACCTCCTTCAAAATAAAAAAGACACATTCGTCAGGGACGAATGTGTCGTTATACCACCCTAAGACGCCTTCGAACAGAAGGCGGCAATATGAAGCTCCGGACCTGCCACAAATCTGGCCGGCTCCTTTCGCAGCTTTTCCGTCCAGACGGGACGGATGGTGCGGCTTCAACCCGGAAATAACGGTCCGAACCGGCGGGGATTCACGCTTCGATGTTCCGATTGATCCGGCAGGACTGCCTTTGGCACTCCGATAATCCGGCCCGGAACTTCAGTGGACAGGTTATCCGGACATTCCGCCGTAGAACCAAATCCACCATAAGCGCTTCTTCTCCGCAGCTACCGGGGCGGGGGCATTCGCGAGCTTCGGGGAGCCTCTCAGCCGGTGAGCTCCCTTTCTGTTCCTGCGGGGTGGCGGCATGCCTTCCTCGGTCAATGCAGATGTAGTATCAACTGTTCAACTGATCACAAACATGATTTCAACTGATAGCTTATACATTCTTATACTTGAAAAAGACGGGTTCGTCAAGTGCGAACCCGCCTGATTGGCATTTATCGGCAAATTGCTGTGCCGATTAAGCCGGTTTAATCGATTAGTCGATTAAGCAAGCACGGTGGAGCCCATCAAATACTTGTCCACCTCGCGCGCAGCTGCGCGGCCTTCATTGATTGCCCATACCACAAGGCTCTGTCCGCGGCGCATGTCGCCAGCGGCAAACACTTTGTCCACGTTGGTGCTGAACTTGCCATATGCGGCTTTGACGTTCGTGCGGCGGTCCGTCTCCAGCTTCAGCTCCTGAATGAGGTCCTGCTCCGGTCCGTCGAAGCCGATAGCGATGAGGGCCAGCTGGGCCGGATATACCTTCTCCGTGCCCGGAATCGGCTGATAGATTTTGCGGCCCGTCTCGTCGACTGTCCGGTGAATCTGTACGGTGTGCAGCTCCTTCAGGTTGCCGTTCTCGTCGCCGACGAATTTCGTCGTCATGATCGAGAATTCGCGAGGGTCCTTGCCGAACACGGCTTTGGCTTCTTCCTGAGCGTAATCCAGTGTGTATACGTTCGGGAACTGCGGCCAAGGGTTCGCAATCGGATCACGGACCAGCGGCGCTTTCTCATGCGTGCCGAACTGGGTCACGCTCTTGCAGCCGTGGCGAAGAGCTGTCGCCACACAGTCGGAGCCTGTATCGCCTCCGCCGAGGACGATGACGTCCTTGCCTTCAGCTGACAGGTAATCGCCGTCCTCAAGTCCCGATTCCAGGTAGCTCTTGATCGTTCCGTTCAGGTAATCCATCGCATAGACGACGCCGTTCAGATCGCCGCCTTCAGCGGTGAAACGGCGGGCTTTGGTTGCGCCCCCGCAGAGCACGACAGCATCGTACTCGTCAACGAGCTGCTGCGACGGAATATCCTTGCCGATCTCCGTGTTCACGACGAAGTTCACGCCTTCGGCTTCCAACAGATCCACACGGCGCTGCACGATGCGCTTGTCAAGCTTCATCGTCGGAATGCCATAGGTCAGCAGGCCGCCGACACGGTCGCTGCGCTCATAGACGGTAACCGTATGACCGGCTTTGTTCAGCTGAGCGGCTGCGGCGAGTCCGGACGGACCGGAGCCGACGATCGCAACCTTCTTGCCCGTGCGCTTCTCCGGCGGCTCGGGAACGACCCAGCCCTCTTCAAAGCCCTTGTCGATAATCGCCAGCTCGATCGTCTTGATCGTCACCGGCTGGCCGATCAGGCCGACGGTACAGGAACCTTCGCAAGGAGCCGGACAGATGCTGCCGGTAAATTCCGGGAAGTTGTTCGTCTTGTGCAGACGCTCCAGCGCTTCTCTCCAGAGTCCGCGGTAGACGAGATTGTTCCACTCCGGAATCAGATTATGAACCGGGCAGCCAAGCGTTGCTCCCGCCATGTCGATTCCCGTATGGCAGTACGGCGTGCCGCAGTCCATACAGCGGGCGCCCTGTGTCCGCAGCTCTTCTTCGGACAGGTGGTGGTGAAACTCTTCCCAGTCCTTCACACGCTGCTCCGGGTCGCGGTCGCCCGGGAGCTGTCTTTTGTACTCCATAAATCCTGTAGGTGTCGACATTGTTCTTCCCCCATCCGTTCTCTTCTGTGATGTTGCCGTGCATACCGGCACCCGCCCAGGCGGGACGCATATGACATGAATTTTTCGCGCGCAGGTTTCAACATTCCGCGAAATGTTTAATTACTTTAATTTTAATTATATTAGCATTCAGCACTTTGTCACGTTAATGGACTAATTTGCCGATTGTTTGTACTTTTTTCACATGAGGTGTCAGGTCGCTGAGTTACGGTCCAGACGTTCATATACAACAAACCGGTAATCATACGGATTCTTCTCATCCTTGATTCCCTGTTCGCTTGAAACCTCGGTCCACTGGCTCCAGTCGATTTCCGGAAAGAAGGTATCTCCGTCGAACGACTCTTCGATCAGAGTAACGATCAGCTTATCGGCAACAGGCAGCGTGATCTTGTAAATCTCCGCCCCTCCGATCACCATCAGCTCTGTCTCGTCACCCGCCGCCTGAAGGGCCTCTTCAAGATTGTGAACGACCTTCGCTCCTTCGGCGCTGAAGCTTTCGTCTCGCGTCAGGACAATGCTCGTTCTGCCCGGCAGCGGCTTCCCTCCAAGAGAGTCCCATGTTTTGCGGCCCATCAGCATCGCCCGGCCCATCGTCCGCTCCTTGAAAAAGGCAAAATCACGAGGCAAATGCCAGGGCATGGTGCCTCCTTTGCCGATGACGCCATCCAGCCCCATAGCCCAAATTAGACTGATCTCCACCGCGGTCTTCCGCTCCTTTCGGCCATTTCTGTTCTAGCGCGCCTCTCCGGTCCTAAACCGAGACAGGCGCCTTAATGCCCGGATGGTACCGGTAATCCACAAATTCGAAGTCATCGAACGTGTAATCGAAAATGCTGTCCGGCTTGCGGCGGATAACCAGCTTCGGCAGCTCATATGGCTCACGGGCCAGCTGGGTCGCCACCTGCTCCAGATGATTGGTGTAGATGTGCACATCGCCGCCAGACCAAATAAATTCACCCGGTATAAGTCCCGTCTGATGGGCGACCATATGGGTCAGCAGCGCATAGCTGGCAATATTGAACGGAAGACCGAGGAACGTGTCCACCGATCGCATGGTCAGCATGCAGCTCAGCTTGCCGTCCGCCACATAGAATTGAAAGACGAAATGGCAGGGAGGCAGCTTCATCTGGTCAATCTCCCCGACATTCCAGGCGCTGACGATATGTCGGCGGGAATCGGGGCTTCTGCGGATCGCTTCAATAACCTGTGAAATCTGGTCGATATGCCGTCCGTCAGCGCTCTCCCAGGCCCTCCACTGCGAGCCGTACACCGGCCCGAGATTTCCGTTCTCGTCCGCCCATTCGTCCCAGATGGTGACACCGTTCTCCTTCAAGTAGGAGATATTTGTCTCCCCCTTTAGGAACCACAGCAGTTCATGGATTACCGACTTCAAATGAATCCGCTTAGTCGTGAGCAGCGGAAACCCTTCCGAGAGATCAAAATGCAGCTGGCGGCCGAATACGGATATCGTACCCGTTCCCGTACGGTCGCTCTTGCGCGTGCCGTGATCCAGAATATCCTGCAACAAATCGAGATATTTACGCAAGCCTTCAACGCTCCTCCATACTTAATCTTTCTTCAGTGTACCATGACTCACGCTACATGTAACATACCAAACTCTAGAAAAGGGAGGAAAACGTGATGAGAATCATAGAAAGCGCATCTCCGTCAGCATCAGATGTTCAGAGTGAGTTGAATAACCGGAATTTTGTCTTTGGCATTTTTTATAAAAAGGAGCGAAAACGCGTCGCGTCTTCGCTCCTTCTGTGTATACCCGGTGTATTGCGGGACTCTTGACGTATTTAGCGGGACAGTACGTGGATCGGATGTCCTTCGACCAGTTCAGCTGCTTCCATGACCACTTCGCCGAGAGTCGGATGCGCATGGATGGTCAGGGAGATATCTTCAAGCGTTGCGCCCATCTCAATAGCCAGACCCAGCTCGGCGATCAGGTTCGAAGCTTCGATGCCGACGATTTGCGCGCCCAGCACCAGATTGTTCTCTTCGTTCGCCACAATCTTGATGAAGCCGTCCGCATTGTTCAAGGACAGTGCGCGTCCGTTGCCCGCGAACGGGAACTTGCCGGCCTTCACCTTGTAGCCCTTATCCTTCGCTTCCTTCTCCGTCAGGCCGACGCTGGAGCATTCCGGATCGGTGAACACAACGGCCGGGATGACCTTGTAGTCCACAACGGATTTATGTCCTGCGATCGCTTCAGCGGCGATTTTGCCTTCGTAAGAAGCTTTGTGAGCCAGCGCCAGACCCGGTACAACGTCGCCGATGGCGAAGATGTTCGGGATGTTGGTGCGTCCCTGATGATCGACCTTGATCAGACCGCGTTCATCCAGCTCGACGCCGATGAGGTCCAGACCCAGTTCGCCGTCGGTGTTCGGACGGCGTCCGACTGTTACGAGCAGATATTCAGCCGTAACTTCCTTGGACTCGCCGTTAACGGAGTATTTAACCGTTACATCCTTGTCGGTCTGCTCGGCGCTTTCGGCCTTGGCGTTCGTTACGATTTCAATGCCGGTCTTCGCCATATTCTTGGCAACCAGACGGGTCATATCCTTGTCGAAGCCAGGAAGCACAGTATCCAAGCCCTCGATAATCGTTACTTTAGTGCCGAATTTCGAGTACATTTGACCGAGCTCGGCGCCGATATATCCGCCGCCGATAACGATCAGGCTCTTCGGAATTTCAGGCAGTTCCAACGCTTCCGTGGAGGACAGGATGCGTCCGCCGAACGGGAAGGGCTTGAGCTCAATCGGACGGGAGCCCGTCGCGATAATGCAGTTCTTGAAGCGGTAGCGCGGGGATTCGTGGTCGTTGAACACACGGGCCTCCGTCGTGCTGATGAACATGCATTCACCGTTAAAGATTTCAACCTTGTTGCCTTTCAGCAGGCCAGCTACACCGCCGGTGAGCTTCTTCACGACGCCGGCTTTGAATTCCTGCGTCTTGGCGAAGTCAACCTTCACGTTCTCGGCGCTGATGCCGAATGCTTCGCCGTGCTTGGCGGACTCATATTGATGAGCCGCCGAGATCAGCGCCTTGGAAGGGATACAGCCGCGGTTCAGACATACGCCGCCGACTTCGGATTTATCGACGATGAGAACCTTTTGACCCAGCTGGGCGGCACGGATGGCCGCCACATATCCGCCAGGACCGGCACCAATTACCAATGTATCAATATCGAGTGAAGCGTCTCCCACTACCATATGTTACACCTCCATAACCAGCAGCTCGGGATTAGCGAGCAGCGATTTAATGTAGTTCATAAAGTTCTGTGCGGTTGCGCCGTCGATGAGACGGTGGTCGAAGCTCAGGGACAGAGCCATAACCGGTGCAGCGACGATTTCGCCGTTCTTCACGACTGGCTTCTCGCTGATGCGGCCTGTTCCGAGGATGGCCACTTCCGGATAGTTGATGATCGGAGTGAAGAACATGCCTCCAGCGGAGCCGATGTTCGTGATGGAGATCGTGCTGCCCTTCATTTCGTTCGGGCTCAGCTTGCCTTCGCGGCCGCGGGCGGCCAGGTCGCTGATGGCCGAAGCGATCATCCAGATGCTCTTGCGGTCGGCATCCTTGATTACCGGAACGATCAGACCATTATCCGTGTCTGTAGCGATACCGATGTTGTAGTATTTCTTGTACACGATTTCGTTCGCTTCTTCGTCGATGGTTGCATTCAGCGCCGGGAACTGGCGGGAAGCCGCAACGAGAGCCTTGACGATGAACGGAAGATAAGTCACCTTCACGCCCTTCTTCTCAGCAACAGGCTTCATGCGGGTACGGAAAGCTACGAGCTCGGTTACGTCCACTTCGTCCATAATCGTAACATGAGGAGCGGTGTATGCCGATTTGACCATCGCATTGGCAATCGCCTTGCGGATGCCCTTGAACGGCACGCGCTCTTCTTCCAGGCTGACATTGCCCGAAGCCGCGGCTGCAGGTGCAGCAGCTTTCTCGGCTGGAGCACCTTCTGCGGCAGCCGATGCGGACGCCGGAGCTGCGCTCTGGCCGCCGTTCAGGAAGGCTTCCACGTCTTCACGGGTAATCTTGCCGCTCTTGCCGGTTCCGTTCACCTTCGAGATGTCCACGCTGTTGTCGCGGGCGAACTTGCGAACGCCAGGCGTAGCCAGCACATCGCGGTCCGGAGCCGGTACCGCTTCGCCGGCTTTGGCGTCAGACGGGCTGGTTGCCGCAGGGGAAGAAGCGGTATCCGCGCTGCCTTTGGCGGAGTCGGCTTCCTGGGCGCCCTGCTCTTCCTCATGGCCGCCCTCTTGTTCCGGAATATCGCCTTCCGCGTCGATGACAGCCACTGTCTGGCCTACGCGGAATACGTCTCCATCCTTCGCCAATACTTCAAGAACGGTACCGTTAACGGGACACGGAACTTCCACAACCGCCTTGTCGTTTTGCACTTCCATGATGATATCTTCGTCGGTTACTTTGTCCCCGACCTTAATATGCATTTTAATAATTTCGCCTTCATGCAGGCCTTCGCCCAGTTCGGGGAACGGGTAATTAAATTTAGTCACGCTCGATTACCTCCCTATAAAGTTTGAGTCCGATTAGAATTCCAGTACTTTCTTGACGCCGGCAATAATACGCGACGGGTTCGGCAGCCAGGTATCTTCGATCTGGGCAAACGGATATACAGTGTCCGGACCGGTTACGCGGAGAACCGGAGCTTCCAGATGCAGCAGCGCTTTTTCATTGATCTGAGCAATTACTTCTGCGGCTACGCCGGCGCTCTTCTGGGCTTCCTGAACGACAATTACGCGGTTCGTCTTCTTGACGGATTCGACGATTGTATCGATATCGATCGGGCTGACGGTGCGCAGGTCGATAATTTCGGCCTTGATTCCGCTCTTCTCGAGCTCATCTGCAGCCTTGGTGGCGGTATGTACCATCAGGCCGTAAGCAACGATTGTAACATCGGAGCCTTCGCGCACAACGTTGGCTTTGCCGATCTCAACTGTATAATCTTCTTCCGGAACTTCTGCGCGGAATGCATGATAGAGATTCAGATGTTCCATGAAGAATACCGGGTCATTGTCGCGGATCGCGGCAATCATCAAGCCTTTCGCGTCATACGGGTTGGAAGGAATAACAACCTTGATGCCCGGGCTCTGTGCGATCAGGCCTTCCAGGGAGTCGGTGTGAAGCTCTGCCGCTTTTACCCCGCCGCCAAAAGGCGTACGGAATACGATCGGCGCATTATATTTGCCGCCTGTGCGGTAGCGCAGACGAGCGGCTTGAACCACGATTTGGTCCAGCGCTTCAAAGATGAAGCCGACGAACTGAATTTCGGCGATCGGCCGGAAGCCCTGTACGCCAAGTCCGACAGCAAGACCGCCGATTGCGGACTCGGCCAGCGGTGTATCGAATACGCGGTCTTCGCCGAATTCTTTCTGAAGTCCTTCCGTTGCGCGGAATACGCCGCCAACATGGCCTACGTCTTCGCCAAAGATCAAGACATTCGGGTCGCGCTTTAATTCGACGCGCATCGCGTCGCGAATCGCTTCTTTCATATTCATTTGTGCCATAGCCTTCAGTTCCTCCTTATTCAAAATCCTTATTCAAAATCGGCTTTTTGTTCTTCAAGATACTTCGGCGTCTTCTCGAACATGGAGTCGAGCAGGCCGGGAACGGTCATTTTTTCGGTTTTTTCCGCGATCTTGATTTCTTCGTTAACCTTGGCCTTCGCCTCGTCCTTCACGCGCAGGGTGTCTTCATCGCTCCAGAGTCCTTTGGACTCCAGATACTTCACAACACGCGCGATCGGGTCCTTCTCGTTCCACTCGCCTTCTTCTTCCTTGGTACGATACTTGGAAGCGTCGTCGGACAGGGAGTGCGGACGGAAACGGTACGTTACAGCTTCGATCAGCGTCGGGCCTTCGCCATTGCGTGCGCGCTCTGCGGCTTCACGAACCGCCTGGATGACCGCGAAGATATCCATGCCGTCAACCTTCACGCCGGTAATGCCTGCTGCAACCGCTTTGTGTGCGATCGATTTGGCAGCCGTCTGCTTCGCGAAAGGAGTCGTGATGGCGTAGCCGTTATTCTGAACAAAGAAAATAACCGGCAGCTTGAAGCGTCCTGCGAAGTTCATGCCTTCGTAGAAATCGCCTTCGGAGGAACCGCCGTCACCGGTATAAGTAATGGCGACTTTCTTCTCATTCTTCAATTTAAAGCCCATCGCAATGCCTGTGGCATGCACGATCTGGGCTCCGATAATAATTTGTGGAGGCAGTACGTTGACATCCTCCGGAATTTCACCGCCGTGTTGATGGCCGCGGGAATAGAGGAATGCCTGGTGAAGCGGAAGTCCGTGCCATACGAGCTGCGGAATATCGCGGTAGCCCGGGCAGACGAAATCTTCCTTCTCAAGAGCGAACTCGCTGCCGACCATTGTCGCTTCCTGTCCAGATGTTGGAGCATAGAAGCCAAGGCGGCCCTGGCGACCCAAGTTAACAGCACGGTCGTCCCAGGTGCGGGTGAAAATCATGCGGTAAGCAATTTCTTTCAATTGATCGTCGGTAAGCGCAGGCATCTTGTCTTTGTTGATCACTTCTCCAGCCGGGGAAAGGACCGAAAGAGCCTCTACATCCTCCGTATAAACTTCGTAAGGAACTTTACTCATTATCTTCACCTCAGCAAAAATATTTGAATAACAATTTGAATATTGGCTGCCTCTGTTATAGAATTATTATACACCTGTTTCTTGTATTTCGTCAAAGGAATACGCATAAAATTTAACACCGCGTATACTTTGTATGTATAACAGGATAATAATTTTCATATAACAGATTTGATCATTTTCAATAAGTAAATGATTTTTGCCACAAAATCCATTTTAACTCAACGCGTGAATCAATGCAAAATCCGACAGGAAAGGTGCCGATCTGCCATGGATGAATCTGTTTTTCTGAAACGAACAATTGTCAAACATACCCTTTGGAGCGACCAGCTGCAGGAGAACCGCAAGCTGCGCGTCTACCTTCCGCCCGGCTATAATGAGCTCCTAAGCTATCCCGTTGTGTATTGTCAGGACGGCGAAGAGTTCTTCAATTTCGGACGGATCGCGACGATTGCCGGCAGACTTATTCTCGAGGAAGGCGCGGAGCCTTTCATTATAGTAGGAGTCGAAGTCAATGTCGCCGTCCGGACGCAGGAGTACGCGCCATTCGGGAGCCGGTTCGACGCCTACCTGAATTGCTTCGCCGAAGAGATTATCCCCTATATCGAAGAGAATTATCCGGTACGCCGTACTCCTTCCGAACGAATTGTTGCCGGCGACTCGCTCGGAGGAAGCGTTTCCCTGCATCTTGCGCTTCGCTACCCGAATCTGTTTCACCGGGTTCTCAGCTTGTCTGGAGCCTTCTACCCGCTGACTCTGGAATGGATCGAGGACGAAAGCGACCTGTCCTGGCTCGATATCAACATGGTCGTCGGTCTTCAAGAGCGAGACTACCAGACCGATACAGGCGTCTATGATTTTGTCCAGCTGAACCGCGACGCGAAGCAGCTTCTGGAGGAGCGCGGCGCCAAGGTGGATTACCGGGAGAAGGACGGCCGTCACCTGTGGGGCTTCTGGCAGAAAGAGCTTCCGGAATCGCTCCTCTATTTCTTAAACGCTTGAACAGAGCTTGATAGCCTAAATTCGTGAACAAGTTCGTACAAATTGCAGGAAACAGGAACCATGATTGCGCTTTCAAAAGAGGATGCGGAAGAGAACCGCGTCCTCTTCTTTGTCTTCATTGGCCGATCCAAAGCTTAATCTACATTATTATATCTGCGACTTTAGCTTGTCCAGCAGAACGGAACAGCCTGCATCAACCAGGCGATACACCTCATCGAAATTACCTGTAAAATAAGGATCGGGTACTTCTCTCAGCCTCTCATCCGGCAGCAGATCCATAAAGAACATGATGTTGGCCTTCTCGCTCCCAGGCAGCTTGCGGACATTGGCGCCGTTGGACTGATCCATGCAGATCAAATAGTCGAAGCCGCCAAAGTCCTCCGGGACGACTCTGCGGGCAGCCATGCCTTCATAACTGATTCCGAACGAATCCAGAACGGCTCTCGTGCCTTTATGGGGCGGCTTGCCGATATGCCAGTCCCCCGTTCCGGCCGAATCGACCGAGATTTGGTGCTCCAGCCCGGCTTCCTTCACTTTATGCCGGAGAACCGCCTCGGCCATCGGCGAACGGCAGATGTTGCCCAGACAGACAAACAGCACTTTCAGCATTCAGGTTCCTCCGTATTTCTATATGTAGTGTGCCACCTCTCCATTTTAGCCTTGATGCCGCCAATTGTACAACTCCAGGTTCTGCTTTATACTGAATCAAGTAGTGGAAGGAGGATTGCAATGCCGGTACACAGAGCCGTCATTTTTGCCGGGGGAGTTCTGTCAGACCAGTTTCTGAACGAACTTGCACCGGATGATTATATTATTGGCGCAGACCGGGGAGCGCTGTTTCTCGTGAAGAATGGAGTCATCCCGGACCTAGCCGTCGGCGATTTCGATTCCATTACTCCGGATGAATTCAAGCTGATTCAGGACAATTGCGAAAGAGTGATCTCATGCGACTCCGTGGACAAGGATTTGACGGATAGCGAGCTGGCGCTGGATCTCGCCCTGGAGGAGCAGCCCGAGGAGATTTTGCTGCTGGGGGTCACTGGCACCCGTATCGATCAGACGCTGGCCTGTATTCAGATGATGACCCGCCCGCTTCAGCGCCAGATTCGCTGCACTGCCATGGATCTTCACAATTATATTACCCTGACGGGATCGCAGGCTCTGGTACAGGAACGGGGTTATCAATATGTATCGCTGCTTCCGATCACACCCGAGGTCACCGGCATAACGCTGCAGGGCTTTAAGTACCCTCTTGAGGGAGCAACATTGAAGCTCGGTATGTCGCTGGCTGTCAGCAACCAGCTGATCGCTCCTACTGGCACGGTAACCATCGAGAGCGGCCTGTTGCTGATCATCCAGAGCAGGGATTAGCCGGGCTAATCCATACAGCTTTGTAACTAATTCACCAGATTCGATTAAAGACGAAAAACCTTTGTATACCAAGGGTTTTTCGTCTTTTTTTATATGCTATCTGTTGTAAAGATTAATTTTTTGTAACTTTTAATTGAATTTTAATAAATCGCTTACAGTCCTTGCGCCGCATAGCTTTACGCCCTCCGATCCAAAATTTAGGGAGCCTCCCACCTGTTATACTACATTCAAGCCAAGCAGCTAGACTTGGACAAACATCTTTGGAGGTACTACAACATGAAGAAAACAACATTGATCCAAAAGGCGATTGTCGTAGGCGTATGCACCGCTCTGGGCTTCGGAGGAGTGATGGCCGGTGGCATGGCGACACCGACTGCACAGGCCGCTTCTGCTTCAACCAGCGCTTCCGGTATTATTTCATTGGGCAAAAAATTCATGGGCACACCTTATAAATTCGGAGCCTCGACCTCTACAACCCGTTACTTCGACTGCTCTTCCTTTACTAAATATATTTTCAATAAATACGGTGTGGATCTTCCCCGCACTTCGGTAGCTCAATCCAAGGTTGGACAGGCCGTATCGAAATCGAATCTGCGTGCAGGCGATCTTGTCTTCTTCTCCAGCGGCTCGCGCGCCAACGGCAGAAATGTCACCCATGTGGCAGTGTACATCGGCGGAGGTAAAATTCTTCATACGTACGGTTCTCCGGGGGTAACGATCTCCGACCTGAACGCCGGCAACTGGAAGAGAACTTATCTGAAAGCCCGCCGAGTTCTGTAAAACGGGCAGATTACGGAAATTACGAATACGGCGCCTCATCCGGCGCCCTAACTACATAGCCCGCCCCCCGGACCGTATGAATCAGCTTCTGACGGTGGCCTTTATCCACTTTTACCCGAAGATGACGGATGTAAACATCGACCACATTCGTTCCGGCATGAAAATGATAACCCCATACCCGGCGGAGAATCATCTCACGGGAGCAGACTTCCCCGCAGTTCTCCGCGAGAAAATACAGAAGAGCGAACTCCTTGGAAGTCAGCTGCAGATTTCGTCCTTCGCGCATTGCGCATCGGCGGGGACGGTCCAGCACCAGTCCTCCGATCTTCAGTACGGACTGCCGGCTCCTTAAGCCTGCCATTTCGAGCAGATTCATAACCCGTGCAGCCAGTTCCCCTTCGTGCAGCGGATAAGCCATGTAATCATTTGCTCCCGATTTTAGGGACGCTTCCGCTGCATCGCCGCCGCTGGCGCCGGAAATGGCCAATACAGGAAGGCGTATGCCGTCTTCCCTGGCTGTGTCGACGACCCGCCACCCTTCCCAACTCGGCACATCCTCAAGCTGGACGAGGAGCAGTGAAGCATCTCCGTGCTTCAGAATCTCACCGAGCTGCTCCGTTTGGCTGCAGGTCAGAACATGCATGCCGATATCGTCCAGCACCTGTATTATTAGTGATGTCTCCGGAGATATTTCCTTCCCGATTGTCTCCGGGTGTTCATCTTTCCCGGCGGTGATGCGTTCATCCCGCGCCCTTTCTCCGGTATACCAGATGATGTTCTCATTCATCCTGCTTCCCCCATATCACTCCGCTTCAGGTTATATGAAGCGCAATAGGCGTATGGGTTCTAGGATACCCCCATGACAAAACGGCCATTCCTGTACAGGATGGCCGTTTTGTCATGACGCTGTATTGAATTTAGACTCCTGCCCCGATTAGCCGAAGTAGCGGTGATATACGCTCCTCGCAGCGGAGATGTCATTCGTACCGTGGATCAGCGCTCTCCCGTCCCCGAAGACTACCACCCGGTAGTCCCCCTCATGAAAGGAGACCAAATACGGATTGCTCTCCACATTGCCAATGCCGAGCCGTTCAAGACGGTTGGCCGTCTCCGGGAGCGACAGCTTGCCGCGTACGGCCGGACGAATCTGTACCGTGTTGCGTCCGCACAGCACATCGCTCCGCTCTGTATTTGCAGCGGACAAGTACGGATATACCGGTTCCTGACCGCATGAAGGGCAATTACTCTTGCGGGCTGCCGACACCCCGATCTCCTGATACTCATTGCTCCATACGTCAAAAGTCAGCAGCTTGCCGCGAAGCTTGTCCTTTTTCCCGCCGAGGAGCTTGACAGCTTCCATAGTGGCATGGGAGACCACCATTTGCACCGCTTGAGGGAGAATTCCGGCCGTATCGCAGGTGTCTCCGCCAAGCGGAACAGTGCCGAGCAGACAGTTCAGACAGGGTGTCTCTCCCGGCAAAAACGTATAGCTGACGCCATAGCTGGCAACGCAAGCTCCGTAAATCCAGGGGATGCCCTTCTTCTGCGCGATGTCGTTCAGAATGAGCCTTGTATCAAAGTTATCCGTTGCGTCCATGATCAGATCCATGCCTTCGGCCAGCTCCTCCAGCTCTTCAGCGCGTACATCCAGGATATGGCTTTCTACAATTACATCGGAGTTGATGGCCGACAGGCGCGCCTTCGCCGCCGCCGCTTTGGGCGTCCGGTTGGCCGCATCCTCTTCCGTGTACAGCGTCTGCCGCTGCAGATTGCTCCACTCGACATAATCGCGGTCGACGATGACCACCCGTCCCGTGCCGCTGCGTACGAGCGTCTCGGCCATGCCTGTCCCAAGCGCGCCCGCTCCAACGATGAGCACTGCCGAATCCGCGAGCTTGCGCTGGCCTTCCTCGCCGAAGGGGGCAAATCTAACCTGACGGGAATACCGTCCGTCTCTGCCGCCGGCTGTGGCAGCGGACTGCTCTCTATCTGTTACTCTCTCCATCCCGATCCTCCTCCAAACTCAAGGATAAACTCCTAACGGCGTTCTTTAGGCGCCGAACGTTTACCGAGAAATAGAAGACCTCTTATAAGCAATAACTTATACAGTCTTATATTTTGAAAAAGTCCGGGATCCGCTCATGCTGAGCCGCTTCCCGGACTTATTGTTCAGGTTGGCATCCAACCTTCATCTCATGTTTCAAATGACTAGCGCGCCTTCCGGGCAGCTGGCGATGCTATAACGAGTTGTAGACATTATATACGCTCCGCCCGTATTGCGCTATACGGATTGTGTGGACCACTGCTCCACATTCCACGTCTTCGTCACCCAATCCTCATAGAAATCAGGTTCATGGGATACGAGCAGCACCGTGCCCTTATATTCTTTAAGCGCGCGCTTGAGCTCTTCCTTCGCCACGACATCCAAATGGTTCGTCGGTTCGTCAAAGAGAATCCAGTTGCTCTCTCGCATCATCAGCTTGCAGAGCCGGACCTTCGCCTGCTCTCCCCCGCTCAGCATGTTCAGCGGACGCGTAATATGCTCGTTCTTCAAGCCGCAGCGGGCCAGATGCGCGCGCACCTCATGCTGATTCAGGCTTGAGAACTCATTCCATACATCGTCGATCGGCGTAATGTTGCCAGCCTTGACTTCCTGCTGGAAGTAGGCGGGATTCAGGAAATCGCCAAGATAAGTCTTGCCGCTGATCGGCGGAATAACGCCGAGAATGGTCTTCAGCAGTGTTGATTTGCCCACACCATTGCACCCGACGATGGCGATCTTCTCGCCCCGCTCGATCGTCATGTTCATCTTGGGAAGCAGCGGACGGTCGTAGCCGATCTCGAAATCGATGCCCTCGAACACCGTCTTGCCGCTCGCTCGGCTCTCCTTGAACTGGAACACCGGTTTAACCGCTTCCTCCGGCTTGTCGATCCGTTCCAGGCGGTCAAGCTGCTTCTCACGGCTCTTCGCCCGGCCGGAAGTAGAATAACGGGCTTTGTTGCGCGCGATGAAATCTTCCTGCTTCTTGATGAACTCCTGCTGCTTCTCATAAGCTTCAATATGCTGGGTCTTGTTGATATACGCCATATCCAGGAATTTCTCATAGTTCGCCGTGTACCGGGTCAGCTTCGCAAATTCCAGATGGTAGACGACATTTACGACCTTGTTCATGAATTCCGAATCATGTGAAATGAGAACAAAGGCGTATGGATAATTCTTCAAATAATTCGTCAGCCATTCGATATGCTCCACGTCCAAATAGTTCGTCGGTTCATCGAGCAGCAGCACGTTCGGCTTCTCCAGAAGAAGCTTCGCCAGCAGCACCTTCGTCCGTTGGCCCCCGCTAAGTGCGGACACGTCGCGGTCCAGGCCGATGACCGAAAGACCAAGACCGTTGGCCATTTCTTCGACCTTCACATCGATTAGATAAAAATCACCGATCTCGAGCTGCTCCTGGATTTCGCCCATCTCTTCCAGCAGCACTTCCAGTTCCTCCGGAGTGGCGTCCGCCATCTTGTCGGTGATCGACATCATTTCCTTCTCCAGCTCCAGCAGCGGCAGGAACGCATCTTTCAGTACGTCGCGCACCGTCTTGCCGGGGGTAAGCACCGTATGCTGGTCCAGATAGCCATAACGCACTTTCGGCGTCCATTCCACCTTGCCGCTGTCCTTCAGCAGCTTGCCTGTCAAAATATTCATCAGCGTCGATTTGCCAACGCCGTTCGCTCCCACCAGTCCGACATGCTCTCCAGCCAACAGCCGGAAGGATACATTCTTGAACAGCTGACGCTCCCCGAAATTATGGGCTACATCTTCAACAGTAAGTAAACTCATCGTTTCTCTTTAAGCTCCTATCTATACTTAAAATCAGGAATAATCCGTGTTGGATACAACGATTAATTTTAGCATATCTCAGATCTTTTACGAAACTAAAAAGTTCACTTTCCATCACTTTTCATCACTTTTCATTCCCCGGCATGTTACCCGAAACGGCTGCTCCGGCAGCTAACAGCTTTATCTACGGAAAAAGCGCTTCTTCTTATACGCCTTATACGCCGATTCAATCGCCGCGCCTTCCCGCAGGCCGCTCACCAGAGGCTCCAGAATGCCGCGCAGAACATCCTCAAGGGCTCCGCCGCACTCGAAGGGATCGGGCTGGCAGGGCAGCCCGTATACATCCCGGGTCTGCAGCAGGCCGCGCAGCCTGCGCTCGTCCTTGCCGCCGGCCAGTGACAGGCCGATCACAGTGTCCCCGGCATCGGGGCGCCAATCAAGACGCTCCAGCGCCTGGAGCGTCTCCTTCAGGCGCCAGAGCGATGCCGAAGCGAGGAGCAGGCTGACATCGGCCAGCCTGCGATCCTCCTCGGCCCGGCCGTACCGGCCTGTGCCGAGATCGAGCACGACGACGCGGAACCCTGCGGTCAGTTCCGCGAGATCGCTGTCCGGCAGGAGCTTCAAGCAGCGGATGCCGGACAGCTCAAACCCCGCGCCCGCGTCCGGCCCGCTGCGGACGCCAGGCGGAGCCGCCGCTTCGCGCAGGCGGCTCCAGGCGCCGGAAGCCGGGTCGCATTCGACCCAGGCGACCGGTCCGGCGCAGGGCCTGGCCAGCGCATGCGCGGCGGCCAGGGAGACATGCGTCGCGCCGAGGCCCGGCGCGGCACCCAGCACCGCCAGCCGCCGGCATGGCGGCGGCGCGGGCTGTGCTGTCAGGCCCGGCAGGGCAGGCCTGACGCTGGCGCTGCTGCCGCGGAGGCCGCTCCGCTCCCGTGGCAGCAAGCTCTGAAGCGCCGCAGCTGCGTCGGCGGCGCTTTCGTACCGGTCCTCCGGCCTTGGGCGAAGCAGCTTCCGCAGGAAGGGGACCAGTCCGGCCGGAGTCCGGCCCTCCAGTCTCCGTTCCATCCCCGGAGACCATTCACTGGCTGTACCGCCTGTCGCCAGGTACAGCAGCAGCGCCCCGAGACCGTAGAGATCGGAACGGGCATCGGTCTGCCCGCCGCCATACTGCTCGGGTGCGGCAAATCCTACCGTCCCCAGCTTGACGGTATCGCTCAGGGCATCGCTGCGGTGACGGCGGGCGATGCCGAAGTCGATCAGCATCAGGCCGTTCTCCGGCGTCAGCATGATGTTGGAGGGCTTGAGATCACGGTACACGATCGGTGGATGGAGACCGTGGAGATATCGCAGCACTTCCAGCAGCTCGCCCGCAAAGACAGGCAGCACATCGGGAGGCATCTTCCCGTTCACCGACTTCAAATAACGGTCAAGGGTCACTCCTTCAATATAATCCATGACCAGATAGGCATAGCCGTCCTCGTCCGGCGGGAAGAAATCGGCAATCCTTGGCAGCCGTCTATGGGATAGTCCGGTCAGCAGCTCCGCCTCGGACCGCAGCGCTTCCCCATCCTGAAGTCCCGCTGTTTCTTTGACTGCCCAGCGCTTGCCGGGAAGCTTAAGATCCTCCGCCTCATGAACATGGCTTTCGCCGCCGGAACCGATCATGCCGGTGATAATATACCGCCCGCCGAGCGTAGAGCCGGGCGCAAGCTTTGTCTGATAACGCATATGCAATCTCCTCCTGAGTGCGGGATTATAGTGCACACTCATTTAATTTATCTCATTAATATTTAATCCTATGATCTTCATAGTTCTTGCTTTCGGAACCCAGTCAAACACAACAAAAATCCCGCCAAACCGGCGCATAACCCTAGCGCACGATTCGGCGGGATGCTTTCCCGTCCTCGATTTTTATTATTTTATGCAGTTAATATTTAATCATATAAAGTGTAACTTCATCGCGGTTGTGAAACAGCTGCTTCACCCGCTGAATCTGCATCCGTTCGTCCTCGAACATGGCGATAATCTCTTTGATCAGCGCCATCGGTTTTTTCGTGAGCAGCTTGATCGTCACCACCGCCGTTCCGCCGGGAACGAGGCTGTACAGCAGGCCTGAGACCAGCTTGGCCATCAGCTTCGGATTCCAGCTCATGTCGCAGACGAGGAGGTCAAATTCATTTTCCCTGAACTTGACTTCTCCGGCATTCTTACGGAGCACCTTAAGTGTCGGATGATCACCAAGCGAATCATGCATTCGCGCCGGATCGACAGCGGTAACCGAGAGGCCTCGCTCAAGCAGGAACGAAGTCCAGCCTCCGGGTGCGGCTCCGATATCGAGCCCCTTGCGGAATGCCGCGAAATCAATCCCGAATTCCTTCTCCGCTTCCATCAGCTTGAATTTCGCCCGGGAGATTTGTCCGTCCTCCCGCCGGAACCGGATCGCTCCGCCGTTCCAGTCGGATAAATTGTCCTCCGGCCGGGAAATCCCGGCAAACAGGGCGCTGCCGGTGACATAGACCGACACGATCCAGGCCGGCTGCTGCACGCTGAACTCCGCGGCGACGCCTTCCAGACCGGCCTGCAGCAGCTCCCGCAGCTCGCCGGGACTCTCGGTCCAGAACGAGTCGTCGGTCTTGCGCGCCTGCAGGGCAATCACTTCGCCGCTGAGCTCGGTCCGGCGGCTTAAGTAGACCGCCAGCCGGTCCAGCGCCTCCCGGCTTCCTTCATCCTGAAATTGAACCGGCTGAATATGCCGGAGAAAGACCGGAGGATTATCGCTCAATCTCCGGGTCGCTTCCTCTGGCTCGGCATGCAGCGTAGCCAGGAACACTTCGCCGGGCACCAGAAGGGTGCTTTTGACAGAACCGAACAGACGGCGCAGTTCTTCCTGTGCATACGGTGCGAACCCATGGTTCGCCGTACAGATGAAGCGCGAGGACACCCCGCTTCCCTCTTGGAGCTTGTTCTGTTCTTCGTTTGGGATTTGCTCGTTCAAATGGACAACCCTCTCCGTTTTATTTTAATCCAGGGACGTTCATCCTCCCATTCAATATCCACAGGCAGCTCATAGGCGGCGAGCATCAGCTCGCTGTTCAGTACCTCCCGCTTCGGTCCGGCTCCCGCCAGCTTGCCGGCACGAATCAGCGCTACATGGGTGAAGAGCGGCACAATCTCCTCCACATGATGGGTCACATAGACCACCGTCACGTTGCGCCGGTTTAGCTTATCCACTTCCGCGAGCATCTTCTCGCGTTCGTACAGATCAAGGCCGGCGCATGGCTCGTCCATGATGAGCAGCTTGGGGTCCGCCATTAGGCACCGGGCCAGCATGGCCTTCTTGCGTTCGCCCTGGGACAGTGTGCCAAAAGCATGATCTGCAAATCCGCCCATATTCATATCCTCAAGAAGACCGATCGCCTTCGCTTTGACTTCCTCGGGGATGCTCTGATAGAAACGGAGATACGCATAAGCGCCCGTAGCCACTACTTCCCAGACGGGATCGCGAAGCGTCAGCTTCTCCATCAGAGAAGGTCCGATATAGCCGATCTCCTTGCGGACCTCGCGCAGATCGACCTGGCCGTAGGTGTGGCCCAATACTTGCACGGTTCCGCTGCTGGGGAATAGATAGCCAGTCATCATTTCGAGCAGCGTCGTCTTGCCCGAGCCGTTCCGCCCGAGAATGACCCAGTTCTCGCCCTCCCTGATCTCAAGAGACACATCGTCCAGGATGAGGTTGTCCTCTCTGCGCAGCGTCAAATGCTGCAATGAAATCATGATGAATTCACACTCCTTATATAACCCAGAACCGTCTCCACCGAATGAAAGCGATAATGAATAGCAGGCGGCACGGTCCGGTCCCGGTTTAAAATGAGCAGCGCCGGTATACCCGATATCCGGTAACGGGATACCAGCTCAGGCAGCATATTGATATTGCCCGATACGAGCTGAATCTCTTCGGGGATAAGCAGGCCCGCTACCTCCAGCATCCTTTTGGCAGCTTTGCAGGTTCCGCAAAAAGGAGACTGCAGGAACACAGCAAGCGTCCTGTCCCCTTCTGCTATTAGCTCCAGCAGTTCTTTTTCGTCCAGCTCCTTGATGACATAAGCGTTCATCGCGGGCTTCCTCCGGCGGGCTCCTCACCAGACAGTCTCAGAAGACGTTCGTAAGGGATGGGACCGTTCACAAGAATCGTCTCAGCCGGGCAGGCCGGGTACAACGTCTCGAACATTTCTTTTCTGCCCAGAACGCTTGAGGAATGAAGGTAAATCTCTCTCGGGAACAGCCGTTCCAGCACGATCATTCGCGCGGCATAGCCTCCGGTATCTTCTCCCGGCCCCATTTCATAATCGAGAGACAGAATTCCGACCTCGCATTCCCGGAGCATCAGCAGGCATTCCTCCACCGTTCTGGCCAGGGCAAAGCCCTCAGGGGCTCTGCGCGCATCGTCCATGTAAATATGCAGCATGACCCGTTCGCCCCCCTACTCAAACCACGACCGTACCGTGTCCATTTCGTCTTGATGAGTACCGTCTTCGCCCTTTTCCGTCTCCAGAACCCAAGGCTTGCCGCTGAACGGCTCGGAGAGCAAAAGATCCTTCAGCCCCTTCTGGCCGATCAGCCCTTTGCCGATTCTGGCATGACGGTCTTTTTTATTACCGAAGTGATACTTGGAGTCATTCAGATGAACGGCCGCCAGATGATCCCAATATCCAAGCATGATTCCCTTCTCCAGCAGCTCATCGCTGCGCTCGGGGTTCCAAAGGCCGGACGCAAAGGCGTGGCATGTATCGAAGCAAAATCCGATCTTCTCCGGATACTTGCTTAGCTCGCGCACCTTGATCAGCTCTTCCAGCGTCGTGCCTTCAAATCCGCCGTTACCGGCCTGGTTCTCGATCAGCAGCTTGGCGGAGCCGTGCCAGGACTCCAGCGTTTCATTCATACATTGTATAATATTTTGATAGCCCTGTAACGGCATGATGTTCTGAAAATGCCCGAAATGAACGACAATGCCCACCGATCCGCAGGCTTCGGCGATGTCCAGATCATTGCGGAGCGAAGCCGTCATTACGCTTCTTCCGGGTCCGGGACCGGTGTCAGACACCGCCATATTGGTCGGGTAAGGGGTATGCGCAATGGAGACAAGTCCATGCTCCCGGCAAAAACCCGCGCATTCGCCGGCATCCCGCATATCGGCTTGCTTCAGCTGAAGGCTTCGCGGATTCTTCGGAAAATACTGAAAGCAGCCCGCTCCGGCTTTCCAGGCACTCTTTGCCGCTTGCGCATAACCGCCCTTAATGCTGACATGCGCCCCGATGACCGGTTTAGTGCTCATGCTGGCAATCCGGGCAATAAAATACTTTCCGTCCCGACTGCTCTTCCTTCCGGATGGTCCCGCCGCAGCGGACACAGGTTTCCCCGCCTCTGTCGTAGACCTTGCATTGGTCGTTATAGGCTCCGGTGACGGTATCGCCCGTCATAAAAGGCATTTCCATATAACCGCCGATGTCCGCCGCATCGCTCAATGTCTTGCGTACAGCCTGGTACAAGCGGCTTACCGTCTCGTCAGGCATGCCCTGAACAGGAGCCGAGGGCAGAAGACCCGCCTCGAACGCGATTTCATCGGCGTAGCAGTTGCCGATCCCGGCAACAACAGACTGATTTACCAGCACGCTTTTCAGCGAACCGCGTCTTCCCTTCAGTCTCAGGGCGAATTTGTCTTCGGTCAGCTTCCGGTCCATGATGTCCGGCCCCAGCTTGGCCAGCGCCTCTTCGGTCTGCTTGACTGTCAGGAAATGCATATAGCCAAGTCGCAATCCCATGATATACAAAATTTGTTCCCCAAAATGAAGCTCAATCTGCGTCGTGCGGTTCGGCCGTTCCTCTTCGGTTCCGTAGAACAGCAGCCCGCCCAGCATCAAATGCAGAAGCAGTCTTTTTCCGTCCTGCAGATGAAAAATCAGATTCTTCCCCCTGCGCTCGACGAAAACGATCCGTGCTCCGGTCAGACTCGCCTTAAACACCTCGGGTTCGACATTCAGGGACTTGTCCCTGTTCACCGTCACTCCGGTAATCGGCAGGTTGATGATATGCTGCGACAGCAGCCTGCGGTAGTTCTCCATTTCCGGATATTCCGGCATAATTACATCTTCCTCCCTGATTGTGATGCAGCTCTGCCATTATACACCAAGCAGCGTGCGCAATTCAGCCAAATCGCCGCAAATTTCGTCCGGAGTTACGCCGGTAAGCTCCTTGTAATGATCCAGATTGCCGGTTGTCGTTACGCCGGTCAGGACGAGAATCGTCCGGCAGCCCGCATGGGCGCCGGCTGCAATATCGGTACGCATGTTATCGCCTACCACGACCGCATCTGACGGCTCGATTCCAAGCCGGGCGGCAGCATAGGAGACCAAATGGCGCTTCGGCTTGCCGATTACGACCGGAGCCACACCTGTTGCGGCCTCAATAGCAGCGCCAAGGGTGCCCGCGCCAGGCACCATCCCGTCGTCGGACGGAAGCATCAGATCCGGGTTCGTCAGCACAAAGCTCGCGCCTTCTGTAATCCATCTGGCCGCTCTGGCCAGCGAATGGTATGTAAACGACCGGTCAATCCCCTGGATGACATACTGCGGCTGCTCTTCCACAAGTGCAAGGCCCGCTTCCAGGCAAGCCTGCCTAAGCCCCTCTTCCCCCAGTATCGCCACGGACGCACCTGGCGATTCTTCCGCAACATATGCGGCCGCCGCCAGCGAAGATGTACAGACCTCCCGCTCATGCGCTTCAATGCCCATTGCACGAAGATGCTCCGCAACACCGGCCGGAGTCCGGGATGAATTGTTGGTCACGAACAGAAAGGGGATTTCTTTGGCTCTAAGGCCAGATATTAACGAATCCGCGCCGGGAATCATAATACCGCCGTGAAACAGCGTGCCGTCCAAATCCAGGAGCAGCCCTTTGATTTCACTAATCATTCTTAACACCTCTCCCATTCATTTCAGAGATTATTCATAGGGTTAAACGTCCGCAAATCAGTAATTTTCGTCAGACGCTCTGACACCTACCGCCACGATATCGTCGAAGAGAATCGAAAAGACGCTGCCTGCTGCGGCTTTTGACAGCGCCCTGTCATTTCCTGCGCTTTCCCGGAAAATAATTCAGTCCGTCATTACCGGAAACAGCCGGAATTCCTCCGCCAGCAGCGTATTCGGAAATACGGTGCGCGCCTCATCCAGCAGCGGCAGCAGCTCATCGAGCGGACCGTAGCGTGAGCTGAAATGCGTCAGGATAAGCTGACGTGCTCCCGCTTCCTTCGCCGCCTCGGCTGCCTGAATGGTCGTGCTGTGATAGTATTCGTGGGCCATTTTTGCCAGCTCGTGCTTGAAAGTGGCTTCATGAATCAGCAGATCCGCTTCATGCGCCAGCGAGACAGTGTTTCCACATGGACGTGTGTCTCCGAGCACGGTAACGATTCTGCCCTTCTTCGGCGCGCTCAGCACTTCGGTGGCCTTGATGACTGTGCCGTCCTCTAGAGTGACATCTCTGCCGCTCTTCAGCACGCCATACTGCGGACCCGGTTTCAGTCCATAGCTTCTCAGAAGCTCCGCATTCAGGCTGCCTGGCCGGTCCTTCTCGGTCACCCGGTAGCCATAGCTGTCGATCCGATGCTCCAGAAGGGCGGCTTCCACCTTGAACTGATCATCCTCGAAAATCAGCCCTCCGGTATGCTCCACCACTTCGAGCTTGTAAGGAATACGGGACTGGCTGACGGACATCGATAATTCGATGAAGCTCTTCAGTCCCGGAGGTCCATACACCGCCAGAGGCGCTGTCCCTCCCTGATAGGCTCTGCTGCTGAGCAGACCCGGAAGGCCAAAGATATGGTCGCCATGCAGATGGGTAATGAACAGCTTCTCCAGCTTCCCGAGCCGGAGCGGCGAGCGCAGCACCTGATGCTGCGTCCCCTCTCCGCAGTCGAACATCCAGAAGCTTCTTCTCTCCTCCAGCAGCCGCAGAGCGACGGACGTTACGTTTCGCAGAAGAGTCGGGACGCCCGCGTTCGTGCCCAGAAAATAGATTTCCATATAGCCCCTTCTTTCTTCCGGTCTATTGTCACTAAACAGCCCCACTAAGTGGGGCTGGCTGTTGCCTCGAAGCGGATTCATGAAAGTTGCGGGAACCCTGGAACTTATACATTCTACATGTCTAAAAAGCCTCCCGTGTACGGGAGGCTGCATAATCGGGCAGAATCCTGCTGGTCGTTGTGCCGGCTGCCCCGTTGGTCAGGCTTTTTCCACATTGAAGTACTGGGCCTGCGGATGGGCGAACACCATTGCGGATACCGAAGCCTCCGGCTCCATCATGAAGCCTTCGGTCAACCGGATGCCGATATCTTCAGGCGACATCAGCCGGAACAGCGGCTCCTGGTCCTCCAGATCCGGGCAGGCCGGATAGCCGAACGACACCCGGATTCCCTGGTAACGCGCTCCGTGACGCTGCTTCATCGTCATATCCGCCGGGTCCGGGAAGCCCCAGATGTCACGCATCATATGATGGACGCGTTCTGCGAGGCCTTCAGCGATTTCGAGCGCCATCGCCTGAAGCGCATGGGAACGCAGATAATCTCCCTTGGCCTTCAGTTCCTCGGCTTGCTCCCGGATTCCCTGTCCGGCCGTAACGACCAGAAAGCCGACATAATCCATGATTCCGCTGTCCACCGGCTTCAGGAAGTCCGACAGACAGAGGTAAGGCTCAACTTGCTGTCTAGGGAACGTAAAGGTGTGAAGCACCTTGCCCGTATCCTCAGGATCGTATATCAGAATGTCGTTGCCTCTGGACTGCGCCGGGAAGAACCGGTACATTGCGTTTGGCGTAATCGTGCCGTTAACGGTAGCTTCATGCAGAAGATTGTCCACCGTCTCTTTCAGTTCAACGGCCCGGGAATCGCCGGATGCCAGCAGCCCTTCAACCGAGCCTTTGAGACCCAGATGGTGGCCCAGCAGCATCTGCATGTTCACATAAGGAATGACGTGGCCGAGCGGATAGTTCCGCAGCACATGCCGCTCCAAATCCGGGGGCGTGAAGACCGGAACGTCCACCGAGATGCTCGAACGCTCCACGCGGGTCAGCTTCGGCAGCTCCGACTTCGGTTTCTCGGTGGCCGTGCTTTCCTTCTCGGACCGCAGCTCCTCGACCATCTTGGCCCGCTCGTCCGCATTCATGAGCTTGTTGGCCAGATCAAGGCCGTCCATCGCGTCCTTCGCATACAGAACAAGTCCGTCATACTCCGGCGAGATCCGGGTCTTGGTGAACTTGCGGGTCAGCGCTGCTCCGCCTACCATAATCGGCACATCGATGCCGGCGGTCCGCAAATCCTGTGCGGTCAGCACCATCTGCTGCGCCGACTTCACCAGGAGGCCGGACAGGCCAATGGCGTCCGCCTTCTCGCGGCGGAACGCTTCAATGATCGTCTCCGGTGGTACTTTTATACCCAAATTGACGATCTGGTAACCGTTGTTGGAGAGAATGATCTCCACGAGGTTTTTGCCGATGTCATGCACGTCGCCTTTCACGGTGGCGAGCAGTATTTTACCCTTGACCGAGGTTTCATTCTTCTGCATGAACTGCTCCAAATGCGCAACCGATGCCTTCATGACTTCAGCGCTCTGCAGCACCTCGGCTACGATTAGCTCATTGTTGTTGAACAAGCGGCCTACTTCCGACATCCCTTCCATCAGCGGGCCGTTAATTATTTCGAGCGCGCCGTATTTCTTAAGCGCTTCGTCCAGGTCGGGAATAAGTCCATCCTTGCTGCCTTCCACAACATATGACGCAAGGCGTTCCTCCAGAGTCAGGTTGGAGATTTTCTCCTTCTTCTCGACCTTCTTCCCCCGGAAAGCGGCGACGAATTCGGCCAGCGTCTCATCGTTCGTATTATAAATTAATTCTTCCGCCAGACGGCGCTCTTCTTCGGGAATCGAAGCGTATCGCTCCACCTTCTCCGTGTTGACGATCGCATAGTCTAGTCCGGCCTTGGTGCACTCGTACAAAAAGACCGAATTCAGCACCTCGCGTCCTGCTTCCGGGAGACCGAACGAGACATTACTGATGCCCAGAATCGTATGCACCCCAGGCAGTGATTCTTTGATAAGGCGGATGCCGTCTATCGTCTCCTTGGCGGACCCGATGTACTGCTCATCCCCTGTTCCGACCGGAAAGACCAATGTGTCGAAAATGAGATCCTCTGGATGAAGACCATATTTGTTCACCAGCAGCTCATAGGAGCGCTTGGCGACATCAAGCTTGTCCACAGCTTTGATCGCCTGTCCGTTCTCATCAATGGTGCCGACGACGACAGCCCCGCCGTATTTATGAATAAGCGGCGTAACATGTTCGAACTTTTCTTCACCATCTTCAAGATTAATGGAGTTAATGATCGCCTTGCCTTGGCTGTATTGCAGTGCCAGATCAATAACCTTCGGATCGGTAGTATCGATCATAAGCGGAACCTTGACCTTTTTGACGACCAGCTCCAGAAATGACTTCATATCCTCGGCTTCATCCCGGTCCGGGTCCTGCACGCACACATCGACAACCTGCGCTCCGCTCTTGACCTGGGCGCGGGCGATTTCGGACGCTTCCTCGTATTTCCCTTCGACGATCAGGCGCTTGAACTTCCGCGATCCCAGCACGTTGGTTCGTTCCCCTACCATATATGGACGGTTATCCTGTTCCACATAGACGGGATCGATACCGGATAGTGCAGGAGGATGGCTGCCTTCCAGCAGACGAGGCGGATACGCTTCAAGCGCTTCAGCCATTGCCTTGATATGCGCGGGCGTTGTGCCACAGCAGCCGCCGGCAATATTCAGCCAGCCTTTCTCGGCAAAGGCCGAGATTTTGCGGGCCAGGGAATCCGGCGATTCATGGTAATTGCCGTTCTCATCGGGCAGTCCCGCGTTCGGATAGCAGCTGACCGCAACCGAGGCCATTCCAGCCAATGAACGGATATGGTCGCGCATAAACTCCGGCCCTGTCGCACAGTTCAATCCGATGGAGATCGGGTTCAGATGCTCCAGGGAAATATAGAAGGCTTCGATATTTTGGCCGGCAAGCGTCGTTCCCATGGGCTCGATCGTCCCGGAAATCATAATCGGCAGAGTGACGCCTGTCTTGCGGAAAGCCTCGCGGATTCCGATGCTGCCCGCTTTGACATTCAGCGTATCCTGCGAAGTCTCCAGCAGCAGCGCGTCAACGCCCCCCTCAATCAGAGCGACCGCCTGTTCTTCATAGCTTTCCGTAAGCTCGGGGAACGTCACGCCGCCTGTAACGGACAGCGTCTTCGTCGTCGGTCCCATCGCGCCCACCACATAACGAGGCCGTTCCTCCGTACTGAAGCGGTCAGCCGCTTCTCTCGCTATAGCCGCAGCTGAGAGATTGATTTCACGCGCTCTCTGCGGAATGTCATATTCGGCTAGAACCACAGAGGTGGCGCCGAATGTATTCGTTTCAATCAGATCGGCTCCTGCTTCCAGGTAAGCCTCGTGTATCTTGCCGATGACTTCAGGACGTGTCAGCACCAGCATTTCGTTGCAACCCTCAAGCTCTTCTCCGCCGAAGTCGTCGGCGGTAAGCGGAACCTGCTGGATCATCGTCCCCATGGCTCCGTCCATTATTAAGATGCGCTTCGCCAGCGCTTCCGAAAGTGTAGGTTTTGCCAACTTCAAATCCCCCTAGTCAAACATTAGAGTAAGTTTAGCAGAATAAAGGGGATTCGAAAAGTCTCCCGGCCACTCTGCAGCCCGCCGCCGTTCCGGCGGCATTTCATTTCCTGGACAATGACATCACACGTAAGTCCTGCGTTAATAAATTTCTTTTATTATACACGGTTTCGGGTCATATGAAAGCAGGAATACGAAACTCAACATGTAATCGCCCAGGCAGTAGAAGTGAAAAAAAGGACCGATCCTCACTCTGAGGCTCTGTCCTTTTTAATATCACAATAATGTCTTATAAAGATTCCACAAGCGGCAGCAACTCGGTCAAATGCTTGATCTCGTAATTCGGTACAATCTCCGGATCCGAAGGCTTGCCAGTGCGGTTGATCCAAACCGTAGTCAGTCCGGCAGCCAAACCGCCGCGAATGTCGGTCGTCAGCTTGTCCCCGACCATAACGCCTTCCTCAGGCTTGATGTTCAGGCGTTCCAGCGCATGCGCAAAAATCGCAGGGTCCGGCTTGCCTTTGCCGAAGTTTCCGGAGATCACGATATGATCAAAGAATGGAGTCAGCTCGGGGACACCATCCAGCTTCTCCTGCTGAAGCGCAGGACAGCCGTTCGTCAACAGCAGAAGCTTCACTTTACCCTGGAGCGTCTTCAGCACTTCGAGCGTCTCTTCGTAGATATACGGACGGCTGCGTCGTTCTGCGGCGAAGCGGGCTGCAAGGGTCTCGGCCAGAGCCTCGTCATCAATCCCGACCGACAACAGTCCACGGCGCCACGATTCCTTCCGGTAGACAGGTGCCAGCTGCTCCAGCTTCCGGAACTCCGGTTGTTCCCCGGCAGTGAAGTTAGCCCAGAGCGCCTCAAACGGGTTGATGCCGATCATTTGGGTAAACGGGAACGTTTCGTAAGACTCGTACAAGCTCCGCGCTTCCTTGCGTACAGCGGTCTCCAGCAGCTTGGGGTCTACGGCGTCGCCGGCAGCCAAGCAAGCGTGCTCAAAAGCTTCTTCAATGCTTCGTTCATCCCATAAAAGCGTATCGTCCAGATCAAACAGTACAGCAGCAATCGGCATTTCCTCCACTACTTCCTCTCTTCATCCAGATTATGCGGTATACAGTTATAAAAACTTACTCGCTCTCCAACGGAATGCGGTGCTGTTTCGCGAACTGCTCCATACGTTCACCCATGGCAGCCGTATCGTAACGGTTGATCAGCTTGGAGAAGACCCAATTTCCCCGCTTGGCTTTTGGCTTAATGCTCACGGCGCGGCGAGATACGATAATCTTCTCGATCTGGTCAGCTTCCAGGATTCGGTTCCTATTGAACTTAAAGGTGGACACCTTTGAACGTTCGACTTTGAGATAAGGGCGGCGGAAGTAGATCAGGGCCGCGAGACCGAAATAGAGCACTACCCCGATCCAGTTCATCACGGAGCTGTTCTTCGAACCGTTTGCTGCCGCGTCAACCTGGGCGATAAAGGCATACAAAATGCCGAGCGTCACAAGGACAACCGGAAATGCAATGTTTCTTCCTTTAAATACATCGCTCTCAGCCTGTGAACGGGAGGCATGAATCGATTCCTTGCCTTCCTTCTTCCTTTTTTTGTTAAGCTGCTGTGAATTGCGTTGAACCATTCTTTCCCAAGAACGGGCCATTTCCTTTCCTCCTAGTCATACTGAAATATCTATGAAAGGACAGGCCCCTTAGTGCAGGGGCTTGCTGCCGTTCCCATCATTTCCGTCGTTATCTACAATTTCAATGGATTCAAGCTGAGCGCGGAAGTTACGGCGCACGTTGCCCAGATAAATTTCACGGAGCCTGGCGCGTTCCGCCAATTCTTCCTCGTTAAGCCCTTCGCTTTTCTGCTTGCGGGCAAGCTCGTTAATCCGGTTAACCAGTTCATCTATATTCAAACCATTTCCTCCTGTCGAAACATGACATTTAAGTCATTCTAACTTTGCCATGAGAAAAAGAGCTTGTCAAGGCGATCCCCTGAAAGCTCTTCGACATCTGATATTGGGTTGGATTTTGATCATTAGCTAAAGATCGTTGCGCTGGTAGCGCCCGTCTTACTCTTCATAGATAGGAACCGAAATCACCTGGCCTGCCTGCAGCCCGCTGACATTCAGATGATTATGCTCACGGATCGCCTGCATGTAGACTACTGTTCTCATATTCGACGGCTTGTACTCCTGAGCGATGCCCCACAGCGAGTCTCCCGATTCTACAACAACCTTACGTTCCTGCTGAGGCGATTTCTCGGAGCTGGCGAACACCTGGTTCACAAGCGTGAAGCCGGAAATAATCATAAGAAGAATTAAAGAGATCTTGAACATGCCAATACGGTTCAACACCGTTAAAGAATTGACACTTCGGTTAGATCCCGAACCGTTGACTTTGTTCGTCGAGCGGGTTTCCTGTCTAACTGCCGGAACAGATTCTTCATTATAGATGCTCTTATATGTACCATATCTCATGGGTATCATCCTCCAAACACTTGTTCTTACTTGCAAAACTAATATAGCACGAACATGTGTTTCGATCAAGAGGTTTTTCGAACGAGTGTTCCCTTTATTTTTTGAAGCAATTTAAGCCTCTTCTTTACTACTAAACTGAAGTTGAGAGGTTACTATTTCTTAATGCAGATTCAGCCATTACAGGTTTGCTTCATCTATTTTAGAACTTATGTTTGTGCGAACGAAGGTTCTGTGTTATAATTTTCCCAAACATTACTACATGGGGTGTATTCCGATGTCAAAGATCTCGAGTCGCCAGCTGGCGATCCTGGAGTTTATACGCAACGAAGTTCGCAGCAAGGGGTACCCGCCCTCAGTCCGGGAGATAGGCGAAGCCGTTGGACTAGCCTCCAGTTCGACCGTTCACGGTCATCTGGACCGGCTGGAGAAGAAAGGCCTTATCCGCCGCGACCCGACGAAACCCCGGGCCATTGAACTGCTTGGCCAGGAGGAATCCGAGAATGTTCATCAATTTGTCCAGACGGTCGCAAGAGTACCGGTTGTCGGCAAGGTAACCGCAGGCATACCGATTACGGCGACAGAGAACATCGAAGATTACTTCCCCCTTCCTACTCATTATGTTGGGGACAACAAGGTATTCATGCTCTCCGTGTCGGGTGACAGCATGATTGAAGCGGGCATTATGAATGGTGATTATGTCATCGTCCGCCAGCAGCAGACCGCTGACAACGGTGATATCGTCGTAGCGATGACCGAGGAAGATGAAGCTACAGTCAAGACCTTCTATAAGGAAAGGGATCATATTCGGCTTCAACCAGAGAATCCGTCTTACGAACCGCTTCGTTTGAACCGGGTTACGATTCTCGGCAAGGTTATCGGTCTTTTCCGTGATATTCATTAAGCTACTATAACAGCAGCACTTAAAGGCAGAGCCGTACAACGGCGCTGCCTTTTTTCATTATGATTAGCATTTCATCTGAATTTGGGGGCATAGGATGATAAAAAGGGGGAATCACTGTGCCCAACTACCGCATCATAGTCGATCTGTCCGACCATATGCTGTATCTCCTGGATCAGGACACCGTAATTCGGGGCTTTCCCGTCGGGATCGGTAAAATGCTGACCGTAACCCCAGCCGGTGAATATACCATTATCAATAAGCAGCCAAATCCCGGCGGGCCTTTCGGCGCGTATTGGCTCGGGTTATCCAGACCGCATTACGGGATTCACGGCACGAACAATCCGGCCTCCATCGGCGGCAACGTGTCGCATGGCTGCATCCGGATGCATAATCAGGATGTGCTGGAGCTGGCCCGCACCGTTCCGCTTCATACCCGGGTCACAATCCGGAAGTAAGGCGGTTCTATCTGTAAACTAAAGACTCAGAGCAAAAACCGCCGGATGGCGGTTTTTTACGATGGCGGTCATCTTGCCAATACTGATTCTTCAATTGAAGTTCGAAGCAAATGACGATCGAGTTGCGGTTATCCGCATGAATCAGCATTTAAGCTGGAAGAACGCAATCCCTCCCTCCTATCCGATCCAGAACAGCCGCAGTTTCAACTTCCCGTGCTTTTCAATGCCTGGTTAACCAAAAGCTTAGAATAAGCATAGAGTGTGATACGGAGGATGCGCTCAATATCCATTTTCGAAATTATGCTCAGGGAGGAAGGAAAGATCATGGCTCCTCTCGGAAACCGCAACAATTCAGGCGCCAAGAAGAAAAGCACAGCGTCGACAGTTAAGAAGAATAAAGGGCTTGAAGTGGCGGTGGCTGCACTGTTGTTAACCGGTAAGCTTAAGGTTGATTCCGTTCAAATGTTCACCGACGCTTCTCTGTTCGTCAGCCTGGTGGGGAAATACAAAACATTGAGCGATATGGGCGACACCAATGTCGATAAGCTGGTTAACTTTATGAACGAGAACGGCAACTTAACATTGAACGATTTGATGGGAGCTCTAAAAAAGCAAACCGGGAATAACAAATAACTTCAAAAGAAGGTGTGTCCGAATGAGCGATTTTGACGGCGAAGGGTTTGCTGTGAACATACTCCTGGTAATTGTAATCACATTGCTGATTATGGGATCGACAGATATCGAGGATTTGACCGGCGCCCCTACTTCTTCCTGAATACCGCCCAGGCTTTGCCTTGGGTCTCCCATGATCAATCAGCCCAATATGTAAAACTCCCCGCAAGGTGGTCAAGCCCTCATACACCGATTGATCTTCTTCACGATAACATTGCAACATATCCTTGCATGAATAATTGCACTTTTATAACCAGCTCCGGAAGAGACATTGCCGCCTGACTGAGAAGAGCTTACTCATCCAATTCAAAAAGCGTCTCCACTGGTAGGAATAACCAGGTCCACTTGAAGAACTTATTGTTTTTTATTCGGCGGTAAGGATCAAAATCAAAGAAGACATCTACCCCGGCAAAAAAGGTACAGCCTCCATTTTCTGAAGGACTGTACTTTTTTGTTTGAATGGAATTTTCCAGTGGACTCGGCGAATATCGACAGCCTTTAAGGTGACTTTTGTGCTTCCTTCCTGTTTATCGACCTTTTATGACATATTATCCCATATATTAATCTAGTACAATGTTACTTTATTACTATTTACATATATTTTTGCTAAAGATATCCTTATTGATAGGTAATAATTAACATTCACCAAATTACAACCAATTCTCAAGTTTCAAAGGAGGAATGAAAAAACACAAAGAAATGTGCAAACGTATGAACAACATTCATGTCGGCTCAATACCCAGGTGTAAAAAATTAAATTAGAGGAGAGATAGCAGTGAAAGCAATTAAAAAACTTTTTGCTGGATTGATGATGTTTACTCTGATTTTTGGTGTATCCTTTGCGGGATCGGCATTTGCCAGCGGTGATGAGGTCAAGCTTATTGATTCGGATGTCAGCGTTATTTATAAACCTGGATATGTCGGATTCAGCGGAAATATTGATGTTGCTAATCTAGGAACCGTGAAAAATGTCACTGTCCATTACACGACAGACAACACAAATTGGTATGATACCAGTGCAAGTTATGTAGGGCCGACGGATGGAACCCATGAGAAATGGAATTTCAGCATCTTCACAAATGATTCTACAACAGATCATTCCGAGTTGAAGAATCTGAGCTTCGTAAAATTCGCAATCAAATACGAAGTGAATAACCAGACCTATTGGGATAACAACGGGGGAGTAAATTATTACAATGAAGTCAACAGTACAGTTCCCCTCGATTCCGTTATTTTGGGATTACCAAATGTGCTTAACGCCAAAAGTACTCTGAGCAATGGTGAGTTTAGCGGAAACATCTACGTTAAAAACCTGAGTTCGACGAAAACAGTAAAAGTCGTATACACAACGGACAACTGGGCAACGGTTCAGGAGGGCTACGCTACTTACAATGGCTCCTTGAACAATTTCAATAGTGTTGAAAGATGGAGCTACAGCTTCAATGTTCCTGGTGCTGCAGATGTTAAATATGCGATTTCGTATACAGTTGGCGGGCAGACGTATTGGGATAATAACTATGGCCATAATTACGAGGTCCAATAATTCATTTTAAGAGTGCAGCTAATAGCAGGATCGCAGGCGAATTATTATAATTCCTTGAACGCGAAACGAGCCTTAGAAGAGATCTAGGGCTCGTTTTTAATGTGACCTAAAGGTGATCGGAGCATGGTCAGTCAGCCAGTTCCACACCCACACACCAAAAAACCCTCAGAGCCTTACGGCCCCAAGGGTCTCGTCCATTAATACATTAATACAGCGTCAAATATTGATTCCGCTCCCAGTCATGAACCTGGGTCCGGTAAATATCCCACTCAATTTCCTTCAACTCATAAAAGTGAGCCAGCGCATGCTCGCCGAGAGCATCGGTAACTACAGGATTGCGGATCAGCTCGTTCAGCGCTTCCTTCAGATCGGCCGGCAGACTCGGAATGCCTTCCTCAATACGCTCCTCTTCGGACATCACATAGATGTTCCGGTCGATCGGGGCGGGCAGATCCAACTGGCGTTTGACGCCGTCGAGACCGGCTTTCAGCATAACGGCCAGAGCCAGGTAAGGGTTGGCCGCAGGGTCCGGGTTACGAACCTCCACGCGGGTGCTGAGGCCTCTCGATGCCGGGATACGGATCATCGGGCTGCGGTTGCTGGCGGACCAAGCTACATAGCAAGGCGCTTCATAACCAGGAACCAGACGTTTATACGAGTTGACGGTCGGGTTCGTAATCGCTGCCATAGCGCGGGCATGCTTCAGCAGGCCGGCCATGTAGCTGCGGGCGATGCTGCTCAAGCCCAGTTCGTCGCTCTCGTCGTAGAACGTGTTCTCACTGCCCTTGAACAAAGACTGGTGGCAGTGCATACCCGATCCGTTCATTCCAAAAAGAGGCTTCGGCATGAAGGTAGCATGCAATCCATGCTGACGGGCTACCGTCTTTACAACAAGCTTGAACGTCTGAATCTGGTCAGCGGCTTTGATCGCGTTCGCATATTTAAAGTCGATCTCATGCTGGCCATAAGCAACCTCGTGGTGGGAGGCTTCGATTTCAAAGCCCATTTCCTCGAGTGTAAGTACGATTTCTCTGCGGCAGTTTTCGCCCAGATCCATCGGAGCCAGATCGAAATATCCACCCTGATCATTGAGCTCGGTGGTCGGGTTGCCTTTCTCGTCTGTCTGGAACAGGAAGAACTCAGGTTCCGGACCGACATTCATCGCGGTGAAGCCCATTTCTTCCGCTTCCTTCAGGCAGCGTTTCAGAATACCGCGCGGGTCTCCGGCGAACGGAGTTCCGTCCGGCATGTAAATGTCGCAGATGAGCCGCGCAACGCGGTCCTGCGCAACCCATGGGAAAATAACCCATGTGTCGAGATCGGGATATAAATACATATCGGATTCTTCGATGCGCACATAGCCTTCAATGGAAGAACCGTCGAACATCATCTTGTTGTCCAGAGCCTTCTCAAGCTGGCTTACCGGAATTTCCACGTTCTTGATCGTACCGAGCAGATCCGTGAACTGAAGACGAATAAATCGGACGTTCTCTTCCTTCGCAATGCGCAAAATATCTTCTTTACTAAAGCTCACTATACCCTCTCCCTTTCGCGCTTCTGTGAATTATTTATTGAAAAACCGGGATAGCTCTCCTTGAATAAGCGAAACCTGGCCCGGTCTCTTCCCGGACACCAGCTCCTGCTTCAGCAGGCGGTGCAGTTGGGAATCGGACAGCTCGCGCCGCCGGACCTCCGTATCGGGAGTAATGACGGTCGCTTCTTCAGATTCCTTGGATACCGGATTCATGACTTGCTTGATTCCGGCAATGTTGACACCTTTTTCAATCAAAGCTTTAATTTCGAGCAGACGCTCCACATCGTTAAAAGAAAATAACCGCTGATTGCCCGAAGTACGGGCAGGTACGATCAGACTATGCTGTTCATAATAGCGGATTTGCCGCGCAGATAAATCGGTAAGTTTCATTACTATACCAATTGGAAATAATGCCATATTTCTGCGGATTTCATCACCCATGACTCATCCAACCTTCCAATGATCTTTTTCTCATCTCATTGTACATTTGGTTATATGGCGTGTCAATGGTGTGTTAGGAATACTCACAATAATTTACGATCTCGCATGCTCTGCAGGGCCATAAGTACACCGTACTTTACATGTGAATAGGTCAGCCCGCCCTGCATATACCCAATGTAGGGGGCCCGGATCGGCGCATCCGCCGACAGTTCCAGGCTTCCGCCCTGAATGAACGTACCTGCGGCCATGATAACAGGATGCTCATATCCCGGCATGTCCCAAGGTTCCGGAACGACGTGGCTGTCGACGGCGGCCGCCTTCTGAATGCCCTGTACGAAGGCGATCAAATGCTCCGGCCCGTCGAAGGCTACCGCCTGAATGAGATCCGTACGGGGCTCGTTCCAGGCCGGCTTCGTCTTGAAGCCGCAGCGGGCGAATACGGACGCGGCGAAGATGCTTCCCTTGATAGCCTGTCCAACCGTGTGCGGCGCCATGAACAGCCCCTGATACAGCCCTCGCGTCGTGCCCAGCATCGCGCCGACTTCCCCGCCGATTCCCGGCGCCGTCAGCCGGTAGGCCGACAGTTCCACAAGTTCACGGCGCCCGCAAATGTATCCGCCTGTCTCCGCCAGTCCGCCCCCCGGATTCTTGATAAGGGAACCGGCCATCAGATCAACGCCGACCTGCGTAGGCTCCAGTTCCTCGGTAAATTCTCCATAGCAGTTGTCCACGAAGACAATGGCTTGCGGCGCCAGCTCCTTGATGCGTGCCGCCATTTCGCCGATTTGGGCGACCGAGAATGAAGACCGCCAGTCATACCCGCGCGAGCGCTGGATGCCTACCACCTTCGTACGGGGCGTTAAAGCCGCCTCAACCGCAGTCCAGTCCACATCACCCGCTTCTGAGAGAGCCACTTCCCCGTAAGTAATGCCGAAGTCGGCCAGGGACCCGGTTCCGTCTCCCGGCTGTCCGATCACCTTATGAAGCGTATCATATGGTCTTCCGGTTATATAGAGCAGCTCGTCCCCGGGTCTGAGAACCCCGAACAGCGCAGTTGAAAGCGTATGCGTTCCGGAAGCAAAATGCGGCCGCACCAGAGCCGCTTCTGCTCCGAACACATCGGCATACACTAAATCCAGCACTTCTCTCCCTCTGTCGTTATATGCATAGCCGGTAGAGCCGGCAAAATGAAAATCGCTGACCTGATGCCGCTGAAACGCCTGAATAACTTTCCATTGGTTGTGGTCGACCACCCGGTCAAGCGCTCTTACTGCTTCCTGAATCTCCAGTTCGGCTGCTTCCGCCGCCTGTAAAATATCTTCTGCAAACCCTGCCATCTTCCCCATTCGCTCCTAACATCTACATTCCATGGTGTTAACAGGACAAGGCAGAACCATGCCAGCCTGTCCTGCTGAAGTGTACACGACGATGACGAATATCCAGATATCCCCTGGTAATCACGCCACTGCCGAATTGTCTGTATCCCAGCTATTCCTGAACGTTGCCAGCTGCTTCCTGAGAATTGGTCTGGTCTTTGAAGTCGGACAGCATATATCCCCATTTCTCATAGTCGTCTTTATTGACCCGAACCGTGTAGATCACATCGTCGCCTTCAAACGTCTGATCGAGAACATCTCCCACCCGGTACAGAAGCGAGGACAGGTCTCCGCGGCTCGGAGGAATCCGAAAGCTTAACGTATCGCCTGACAGCTCCGATTGTACAGTATCGGTTATCCGTTCCAAATCGCCCTGGTCAAACGCGCTGACCTTCAAGTACCCGGGGCCTGACGGCAGCATTTCAAGCTGCTCCGGACTGCACAGATCGATCTTGTTGAACAGAACGATCTGTGGCTTGTCCGCCGCACCCAAATCCTGCAGGATCGAGGCCACAACCTTCATCTGCTCATCCCGCATCGGAGAGGAGGCGTCCACCACATGAAGCACCAAGTTCGCTTCATTAACCTCCTCCAGCGTTGCCCGGAACGATGCAACGAGATCATGCGGAAGGTTCTGAATGAAACCTACGGTATCGGTCAGAACGACGCTTTTGCCCCCTGGAAGCTCCAGAAGACGCGAAGTCGGATCCAGCGTCGCGAACAGCTGGTTCTGGATATAGACATCCGCGTCCGTCAGCTGCTTAAGAAGCGTAGACTTGCCGGCGTTCGTATAGCCGACGAGAGCGACCTGCACGACACCGCTCTTGCGCCGGCGCTCGCGGTGAAGATTGCGGGTCTTCACCACTTCTTCAAGCTGATGCTTCAATTCACCGATCCGGTCGCGGATATGCCGGCGGTCGGTCTCCAGCTTGCTCTCGCCGGGACCGCGCGTGCCGATGCCGCCGCCGAGACGCGACAGATTCTTGCCATGTCCTGACAGGCGGGGAAGCAAATAAGACAGCTGGGCCAGCTCGACCTGAATGATGCCTTCACGCGTTTTGGCGCGGCCTGCGAAGATATCCAGGATCAGCTGGGTGCGGTCGATTATTTTGAGGTCCAGCGCCTCCTCCAGGTTCCGGACCTGAGCACCGGACAGCTCCTGGTCAAAGATCGCCGTATTGGCTCCGAGGCCGTCAGCGGCCATCCGGAGCTCCTCCACTTTCCCTTTGCCTATGAACCACTTGGAGTCGGGCGTCTCCCGGTTCTGGCGCAGTACCTCCAGCACTTCAACACCGGCAGTCTCCGCTAACTGCACCAGCTCCTGTAGCGAGTATTCCGGATCAATCCCGGTCCGCTTCACGGCATCGGTAACAAGACTGACCAGAATCGCCCTGTCCTGAATGTCCATATTTGTGTCGTATGTCGTCGCCATCTGCATTCTCCTCTTGCGGAATGCGGCCTATCCGCATCCGCCCTATAGTTTAAAGTCCTCAGTCCGCAGCGTCATCAGTTCCTGCCTGCCTGGACTTGCATGTTCATACTGGTTGAGCAGCCTGACCGCCTGGCTCCTGACCGCCTTCTCGATTGCATTTCGGACGTAACGGGCGTTGCTGAACGCATGCAGGCTTTCATCCTTCTCCTGCAGCAGCCGCTGCTTCAGCTTCACCACCGCCTGCGGCATCAGAATATAATCCCTCTCCTTGGCCATAAGCTCCGCGATCTGCAGAAGCTGATCAATCGAATAATCGGGAAATTCAACCTGGATGGGAAACCGCGACGGAAGCCCCGGGTTGCTCATCAGAAAATAATCGATCTCGCTGGAGTACCCGGCAAGGATCAGCACAAACTGGCTGCGGTGATCCTCCATCGCTTTGACCAATGTATCGATCGCTTCCTTGCCGAAATCCTTCTCGCCGCCGCGGGCCAGGCTGTAAGCTTCATCAATGAATAGTATGCCGCCTAGCGCCTTTTTTACAAGGTCGCGGGTCTTCTGTGCGGTATGCCCGATATATTCACCCACAAGATCCGCCCGCTCCACTTCAATCAGATGCCCCTTGGAGAGCACACCCATACGCTGAAACAGCTTGGCGACAATTCGAGCGACCGTTGTCTTGCCAGTGCCGGGATTCCCTTTAAACACCATATGGTAAGCCTGGCCGCCGCTTGCGAGACCGGCTTCGCTCCGCATCTGCGCCACCTGAAGAAGAGCGTATATTTCAAACACAAGCTCCTTGATATTGTCCAAACCTACCAGCGCGTCCAACTCTCGTCCGATCTCCTGAAAAAGGCCGGCATGGGCGGCGCTTTTGGCAGGCACCGGTTCGCTGAGCGCGGATGTGCCGCCCACTGCCGGAGCATCATGGCTCCGCAGGACAATGTTGATTTGACGCGACGGTCTGCCTTCCTCCCGTTCGCTTGAAGCCGCGCTGCGTATACTCATAGTTTCACCTCGTCACTTAAGGCTGACTGCTCTACACCAGTCTATTCCCGGTAGCGAGATGATATTAGAAGAATTGCACTTTTGTCCGGCTCGGCTTAGAACGTCTCCTGGAGCTTCCATTTCGTATACGCGAGAATCTCCCTTGTCTTATATTTAACCATAGACATCGTCTCAGATTCGGTTAATCCAAGCTCCGGATTATCATAACCCAAATACTTGGCGATTTCTTGGGCCCGTCTGCCGTGAAAAGTATGTGTCACAATCACCACCGATGTCCACCCCTCCTCCTGCATAATCTTCCGGCTGAACAGCAAATTCTCATAGGTTGAGGTCGCTTCGTTCTCTACCTTGACAGCGCTGTCTGGAATGCCCTTGGAGATCAAATAATTCCGCATGCCCTGGCCCTCGGTATACCGATAGCCCGCACGGTCAAGCCCCCCGGTCACGATAATGTGATCATAAGCACCCTGCTTGTACAATTGAATTGCATAATCGAGACGCTCCCGGAGTCCCGGGCTCGGCTCATCACCCCACATCGCCATCCCCAGTACAATGCCGGCATCCGCCTTGCGCATCGGCTCGGTAGTCCGGGCTCCGTTGATCCGAATCAGGACGTAAGCGCTCCACATTAAACCGATTGCCAATAGAAGGGCAAGCAAAAGGAGCAGGCCCCTGCGATAACGTCTGTGAGGCCGGCTCTTGAACGGCCGTATCGGACCGGCGGGTGTCAAATCCCATTTCATAGCTTAGCTCTTCCTCCTGAATTCCCCGTGATGAAACAGTTCGGCCCGGTGCTTCAAAGAGAGCGTGAAATAGGGAAACGCATGAGCGTCGATCCCTTTCATTATGCTGCGGGCCGTGTCCCAGGCAAGATGGTATTCGCTGTCGGTTATATCACCGCGCTCCAGCGCCTCCTCCAGCTCATCCTCGTCCAGAAGGAACACTTCTCCATTCCACAGCACTACGACATCGAGATACAAATCATCGAACCAGGGAACCCCCTGATCGGTGACGCCCTGCACCTTGCATGTATCGATGTACCACTGAATAATGTTCTGCCGCTCGTCGAACATCGCGGTCACAATATAGTGGCTGTCCTTCGGAAAGTACTGGAGCCATGAATAGCCTTTGTCCGCAATGCGGTATGTATGCCGTCCATAGCTTTTCCACAGCGGCTCTTTCAATCCATAGATGGTATATAAAGTAATGTAACCGCTGAATTCCCGGGTCTCCACGTAGCGGCAGGCGAACCCGCGCCGGGTAATTCGGCGCCAATTGGCACGGTCTCCGAATTTACGTTTCATATAATAATCCTCTCGGGTTATGGTGACTCCAGCTTACCACATTTAGGAGATGCACTCAAAACCCAAAGCAAGCAGAATGCACTTCACTTATCATATTGCATAAATCGATGTAGTGATTTCGAATCAACATTATTTAGATCAGAAGGATAGGAGCTGTCTATTAATTGCACCTTTAAGCATAATAGCCTAGTTACAAATCACGCAAATGCTGCATAAAAAAAGGCTCCGCCTCCGGACTTCCTGCGTGCATGGAAGCCTCCGGCTGCGGAGCCGCTACTTCAATTTCTGCCTTCTGTCGTTACTGGGTCACAACGCCTGCATCGGCGCCGCCCGTTACATTCTGGGTGTCGGTTTCGGGGACGGCAGCCCCACCAGCCGCAGCCCCGTCAGCGGGACTGGCAGCTGGTGAAGGGGAAGGCGTGGTAGTAACCGGAAGCTCTCCACCGCCCTGATTACCATTGCCGTTACCATTGCCGTTACCATTCCCGTTTCCGTTGCCATTACCGTTACTATTCCCATTTCCGTTTCCATTCCCACCGACGTTCCCGCCGCCATTCCCGTTGCCGTTGTCCGTTCCGCCGCCGTTATCGCCGCCCGGCACAGTTTGCTCCGGACCTCCTCCTGCGCCTTGGTCAGGCGACGGAGAAGGTTCAACGGAAGGTGACGGAGATGGTGAAGGCGACGGAGACGGCTCCGTTCCTTCAATCAGGATGGTTGCCGTGTTGGACGGATCGCTCTCCGTCCCCGTGGCAGGATCATAGACCGTTACATAATACTCATAGGTCAGCCCCGCCATGGCGCCGATGTCTGCCGCATTTGGCGACAGTGTGCTGACGAGCTGGGTGAAGTCCGCCTCTGAAGTCTCCTTCCGGTATACGCGGTATTCTTTACCCTCGCCCGTAACCGGATTCCAGGTCAGGTTAACGGTGCCGGTCGATGACTCATACGCAGCAGTCAGTCCGGTAACGGTCTGAACCTGCTCGGTAACCTGCTCAGACGGCTTCGGTATATCCAGATTATCCGGTTTCGGGAACGATTTCTCCGGATAGTTCTTCACGACCTCGCCCATAACTTTGCCCCAGAACGCCGCAGCCAGCGGACTGCTGTTCTTCAGCAAATGCTTGCGGTCGGGATTATCATAGCCCATCCAGACTGCTGCGGTAAGCTCCGGCGTATAGCCGACAAACCAGACGTCGCGGTTGGAGCTCACGCCGCTGTATCCGCTTTGGGTCGTGCCAGTCTTGCCCGCAACCGGACGGTCGATCTTGGCCTTCTTGCCCGTACCGCTCTGCACGACCTCCTGCATCATTTCGGTCATCTGGTAAGCGGTACTCTCCTTCATGACCCGCTCGGCGGTCGTGTTGGCTTTGTAGGCCGTTTCACCCGTGCTGTCCGCAATCGACTTGATCGCATAAGCCTGCCGCTCCTCACCGCCTGTTGCAAAGGCCGTATAGGCTTGAGCCATCTCTAGCGTGTTTGTTCCCTTCTCCATGCCGCCAAGCGCAAGTGAAAGGTTGCGGTCATTATCGCCTACGCCGATTCCAAGCTTCTTGGCAAAATCATAGCCGGTTCCAACCCCGATCTGGCTCAGCAGCCATACAGCCGGAATATTCTCGGACTTCGTCAGCGCCTCGCTCATGCTGATCGTGTTCGAATACCCGTGAAGGTTGGTCGGACAGTAATCGCCGAAGCACTGCTTCGCGTTGCTGATCTGGGAGTCCATCGAGAACTTGCCGGACTCAATCGCTGGCGCATAGGACACGATCGGCTTGATCGATGATCCCGGCGAGCGGCGGCTGTCATTCACGCGGCTAAAGCCCTTCTTCTCATAATTGCGTCCGCCCATCAGCGCCACAATACCGCCGGTCTCCTGGTTAATGATAACCATGGAGCCTTGAACCGGCTCGTCATCAACGCTCTTCTCGAAATTGTCAGCGTCGGCAAAAGCGTTCTCGACCGTCGTCTGGGCATCCTTATCCATCGTGGTATAGATTTTGTAGCCGCCGATATTCAGATCGTCTTCAGTCAGGCCATACTTGTTCTCGGCTTCGTCAATGACGTAGTCGATGAACGCCTGATACTTCTGCTTCGTGGCCGGCGGCTTATAGTTATAATTAATCACCTTCGCCTGATTCATTTCTTCCTGCGTAATGTAGCCCTGCTCATTCATCAGCTGGAGCACAACTCCGCGCCGCTCTTTGGACAGCTCGGGATTGCGCAGCGGATTATAGCGGGAAGGTCCCTTCGGCATGGCCGCAAGCGTGGCGATCTGCCATAGCTTCAGCTCATTCAGGTTGCTGACTCCGAAATAATGCTCGGAAGCCGCCTTGATTCCATAGACCGTGCCTCCGAAGTTGATCCGGTTCAAATACAGCGTAATGATTTCATCCTTTGTCTTGTGTCGCTCAAGCGCCATCGCAATTGACATTTCGGTCGCTTTGCGGAAGAAGGTTTTGTCCCGGGTCAAGAAGATGTTCTTGGCCAGCTGCTGGGTAATGGTACTGCCGCCTTCCACCATGCTCCGGGCAATAACATCTTTGACCGCCGCACGGCCGATTGACCACAGATCGACCCCCTGATGCTCGTAGAAACGTTTATCCTCGGTTGCTACGAACGCATCCTTGATGATCTGGGGAATCTTATCGCTCTCGACCGGATCGCTCTTCTCAAGAGCCAGCTCGGCGATTTGATTCGCATTCCGGTCATAAATCTTCGTAGTCGGATTGACCGTCAGTTTGCCTTCATTCTCGGTCAGCAGCTTCTCTCCGTTAATGGTAATGAACAAATAGCCGCCTAGTGCACAAAAAATGGCCAATGCCATGGTGAAAAACAGCGTCCACAGCACACGCTTTCGGGTCAGCTTTCTCTTCTTCTTCGGTTTTGGCGGTTGCCCCCCTCCGGATTTCCGGTGACGGTTCGACCGCAAAATTTCGTCGTTCGACATGCTGCCTCCTGACTCCCCAATCGGCCTTGCCCCTAAGCAAAGCCTTTCTTTTTATCTTGTACCTTTGAGTCGAGCGGGGACCCCTTTTTTTAGTATGGGCGAAATTTCATTTCAATGAAAAGAACAACCTTGTTCAGGTTGCTCTCTACGCCCTTCTATTCAAACGTTACTCAAGCAAAAAGGTTTCGCTATCCGGAACTCCGAGGCGATTTGCCCTTCAAAATCAATTATTCTTCACCCGTACCGCTGTCCTGCATTAAAGATACGCTGCGCTGCGGCGTAAAGGTCGAGATCGCATGCTTGTACACCATCTGCTGACGGCCGTCGCTGTCGATCACGATTGTGAAATTGTCAAAAGCTTTAATGATCCCGCGGATCTGAAACCCGTTGGTTAAATATACGGTTGCAGGGATATTTTCTTTGCGAAGTTGGTTCAAGAACGTATCTTGGATGTTAATGGACTTGTTCATATGCCGTACCCCCAATGGTTCAAATAGATTGTTCAGAAGTATATTCAAGACCTGTGAGAAACTTTCCTGCTATTATATCACGTATTCTACAACAAGGAAAACACGCGTTAAGAGCATCTGATCGGAGACAAGTTTCATCGGTCATGGATATAATTATGCTCAAAATGCAAATACAAAATAAATATGAAAAATGAACTCGACCACCCTCTCGCAGCTCAGTTTAACAGGCCTGAGTTGTCGGTCTACTGCCAATACTACCCCTTTTGCCTGCCGGTCGTCAAACGGTTCATACAAATGGAGCGCAAGTTCATCATCATGCCGGTTCTCCCGTTATTTTCGTTTCCACGTCGGTTGGGGATCTTCACGTTCCCATCCCTCCAGGATTACGGCGGTTTCCGGGGGATCTCCGGGCCGCCAAGCGATATAATGCCCGTCAGCCAGTTCCTGAAGCGCAGCTCTAATCTGTTCGGGCCTGCGGCTGGATTTGCGCTTGAGCTGCCTCATTGGCGGTACGGCACCAAAATGCTGGCGGTGAAAATACATAATACGCAGGATCTTGCGGGCATTATCGGACAACATGTCTCTTGGTTACCGGACGCCAGGCGAGAATATTCGCTGCCAGGAAGACGCGGGGTTCGCCTGTGGCCAGACATGTTGCCCGGATGCGGCCGCCCTGAACACGCTTGACCTCTATTATACGCTGAGTGATTTTTCCTGCTTGATCTAAATACACCATTTCCACAGTCTGGCCTGTGCGCATATGCATAGTACCCCACCCCAAACTAGAACACCTGTTTGTATTATATGCGAACTTACGTTCCTTATTCAATGTATAATAATCCCTCAAGGCATAAAGTGTATTCAGATTTATAACAATGATCCACTTCTGTTGCATAAGAAATATAAATAAAAATATAATATAAAACAGTATTTTTTTATTGTTTTTCGATAAATCACATGCTAAAATCATAAACAACTTTAACAAGTGAGGAGCATTTGTATGAAACGAGAAACACTTTTTCTGAAGATTGCTGTGTTTCTTATGGGAGTTCCAATTCTTGCTTTATGTGTATTAGGGATACCTTCCATAGTTAAGGAAGCAGCAGAACGTTATCCGGGATATTGGCTATACCCCCTATTAATCATCTTGTATGGATCGGCGATACCGTTCTTTGCAGCATTGATTCAGGCTTTTAAACTTTTAAGCTATATTGACAAGAACAATGCTTTCTCCGAGTTATCCGTAAGGGCTTTGAAAATTATTAAATACTGTGCATTTACAATCAGTATCTTGTATACGGCAAGCCTGCCGTTTTTATATTTCATAGCGGATGAAGACGACGCTCCTGGTCTAATCGTAATCGGATTGGTCATTATTTTTGCATCCATTGTGGTTGCGGTGTTTGCCGCCGTTCTTCAAAAGCTGTTAAACAATGCCATCGACATCAAATCTGAAAATGATTTAACGGTCTGAGGTGAAGACAATGGCGATTATCATTAATATTGACGTGATGCTGGCGAAGCGAAAAATGAGCGTTACCGAACTTTCGGAGAAGGTTGGAATTACGATGGCTAATCTTTCTATCCTGAAAAATGGCAAGGCTAAAGCGATCCGTTTATCCACGTTAGAGGCGATATGCAAGGCGCTGGAATGCCAGCCTGGAGATCTTTTGGAGTACCGAAGCGATGAAGAGACTCTTTAAGCAGAGGCTGAGCATTTACAGAAGCGCCTTAGGGAGCGTAAAATGAGGGCACTAATACAGTTGGTTCGGTTTGGCTGTGAGCAGGCTTTGTCCTGTTTGTTTCCGGTTGTTATTTTCGCCTCTTTGGCAATTACAAAAATCCTGCCGCTTCCCTTCCTGCCACGGTATGACTGGCTGCTAATCATTTGCCTGCTGATGCAGTGGCTGATGGTGTATTCCGGGCTTGAGACTAGGGATGAGCTTAAGGTGATCACTTTGTTCCATCTAATCGGACTTGCGCTTGAGCTGTTCAAAGTACATATGGGCTCCTGGTCTTATCCGGAGGAGGGGTATTTTAAAATTGGCGGAGTGCCATTGTACAGCGGATTCATGTACGCAAGTGTGGCAAGCTATCTGTGCCAGGCATGGAGGAGATTTGAGGTTGAGCTGGTCAAGTGGCCGCGGTTCTGGGTCGTTGTAGTTCTTGCAGCTGCGATCTATTTGAATTTTTTCACCCATCATTACTGGATTGATGTCCGCTGGTGGTTGTCAGTGCTTGTACTGATCGTGTTCTGGCAATCATGGGTTACATACAAGGTGGGCGGAACCCGTTACCGTATGCCGCTTGCGCTTTCTTTTGGACTTATTGGATTTTTTATATGGATCGCCGAAAATATCGCAACATTCTTTGGAGCCTGGCAATACCCGAACCAGAGAGAAGCCTGGAGTCTCGTTCATCTGGGAAAGGTGAGCTCCTGGCTGTTATTAGTGATTGTCAGTTTCCTTATAGTAGCGACGTTAAAGCAGGTTAAGGGAAAAATTCCGCCAGAATCGAAATCCTAATCTTCTCTAAAAAGGCTGGGTTGATGTCATGACATTTAAAAAAGTAAAATTGTTAGTTCCAAAAGACTCCGGAATCGGATGGACCCTTAATTTACGCCATCCTTTCACTTGGCTCGTTCTCGCTGCTCTGTTTGTAATCGCGGTGATGCGTTCCTTTTTTATCAAGTAATCGTGGAGAAAATGAAGCGCCCCGCTGACCTATCAAGGTTAGCGGGGCGTATTTATAAGGGTTATCCCATTGAAGCTGCTATTATGTCCCGGATCTTGGCAAAATTCACGGAAAAGTCTGTCCCGCCGCCAACGTCGATCCAGCGTATGTCCTTCATATGGCGGAACCAGGAGAGCTGCCGCTTGGCAAAGCGCCGGGTATCTCTCTTTAGCAGTGTAACCGCCTCTTCGTAGGTCATTTCGCCCTCGAGATAAGCGGCGATCTCCTTGTAGCCCAGTCCCTGCATGGATACGAGATTTCGGCTGCATCCGCGTTCCATTAGAGCTTTCACCTCGTCAACAAGCCCGTCCGCCAGCATTTCATCGATCCGTTCTTCAATACGCTGATACAGCTTTTGACGGTCCATTGTCAGACCGATCAGGCAGAGGTCGTAAGGTGACTCCGGCTTGACGGCTGCAGGAGACTGGGAGAGTGGAGTATTCGTCTGCCGGAATATTTCAAGCGCCCGGATAATCCGTCGGCGGTCGTTCGGATGAAGCCTTGTGGCGCTTTCCGGGTCGACCTCGGCCAGCCTTGCGTGCAGCGCAAGCGCCCCATGCTCGTCGGCGAACCGGTCCATCTCGCTGCGGAACGCCTCGTCCGCCACCGCCTCCGAGAAGCGAAAGCCGTAGCAGAGCGATTCGATGTACAGCCCCGTCCCTCCAACGATGAACGGCAGCCTGCCTCTTGCGCTGATTTCACCGATCAGCCTGCGCCCCTCGGCCTGAAATTCGGCGACTGAATACGGCTCAGTCGGGTCCAGAACATCAATCAGATGATGAGGAATCCCTTCCATCTCCTCCGGCTTGATTTTGGCCGTGCCGATATCCATCCCGCGGTACACCTGCATGGAATCACCGGAGATGATTTCGGCATGGAGTGCGGAGGCGAGGCTGAGGCTGAGCCGCGTCTTGCCGACTGCGGTCGGACCCAGCAGCACAAGCAGCTTCGGTTTAGCTTCGGTTGTCAATGGCGATCACCCCGTACGATGTTTTATTGCCCTGCCGAAGCTGCTCTTGGAAGCCAAGACGGCTGAATTCACCGCTGCCACGCTTCTCCTTCAGCACGACGGACTTGCGGGCGACCCGCAGTGCCTCGGCCACACTGCCTTCCGAAAGCGCTGAGCTGTCAGCGAAAGAACGCAGCGGCGAGATCGCGGCGGAATCATGCAGCGGCTCCCGGAACATCGGGTCAAAATAGACGATGTCGACGCTCCGGTCAGGGAGGCTGCGCAAATAGTCCAAATGACCGCTGTTCACGACCTCAATCCGCCTTAGAGCGGAATCGACCTCTGGCAGGCCGGAATCATAGCTGGCCATGCCTTCGCTCAGCAGCGCATACAAAGGGAGCGAGCTTTCAAGCGCTGTGACGCTTGTCTCCTCGCCGCCAGAGACCGCAAGCACCAGCGAGTCCGCGCCGAGCCCGGCCGTACAGTCCAGCACGCTGTCTCCCGGAATCATCCCGGCTGCGGCTGCCAGCGGATCTGTCTCTCCTTTTAATACCCGCTTGGCGCGGACAAAACCCATGCTGGGATGGAACTGAAGCGGAGCCGCGCCACTGCGCAGCAGCCTGACTCCCTGGTGAAGGACGATGAGCAGGTCATCGTCCCGGTACTCCGCAAGAAGCTTCGCAACTGAAGCGTTGCCGCGCGGAGCGTATGAGACGCCAAGACGCCCGGCTAATGCACGGGCGCGCTCGGCAACCTCCGGTTTCGGGCGTTCGCCCGTCGATATAATCATGGTACCTCCGTAATCAAGCAAAAACGCCTGTTGTAATATGCTACATGACCCTCTTAAACAGCTTCTCCAGATCGTAGGGCGAGAAGGAAATGAGAATCGGACGGCCGTGCGGGCAGGTGTAGGGCTGACGGCAGGCAGCGAGCCGATCCAGCAGGCTCATCGCCTCCTGCTCGGTCTGCTTCTGGTTGGCCTTGATCGAGGCTTTGCAGGAACAGAGAATCGAAGATTTCTCGCGCAGCTTCGCCAGATCGATATTCTTCTCGCTTAGCACCCACTCCGCCATATCTTCGACGATCTCCTTCTCCTCTCCTCTAGGGAACCAGTATGGAAGAGAACGCACCAGAAACGTCTGGCCGCCAAAATGCTCCAGATATACGCCAGCCTGCTGGAACCAATTCAGGCGCTCGCTGAGCTTCTGACTCTCCGAGGGCGTGAATTCCAGCGTAATCGGCAGCAGCAGCTCCTGCGAAGCCTCTGCGGGGCGCCCGAATTTCTCATAGTAATATTCGTAGTTAACCCGTTCATGAGCGGCATGCTGGTCGATCAAATACAGCCCGTCATCATTCTGGGCAATGATATATGTTCCGTGATGCTGGCCGATATAGCTCAGCTCCGGGAAAGGCGGCAGCGTGGACGGAGTCTCTGTCGCTGGCGCATACAGATTCCGTCCCGCCTGGGGCGGCAGGACGTTCCTGCCTGCGGCGGCGGGACCCGAAGCCCGGTAACCGGCGCCGAATGCCGATGCATCGCGCACCCTGGACGCGGAATTGCCGCCGGAGGAGCTGTATGATGCTCCGGAGCTTCCGCCCTCCCGCGTCTGGAAGGCGGCGGTTCCTGACGACGCCGCCGCGCTTTCAAGCAAGCCGGATGGCCCACCGGCAGCGGGAGAACCAGCCGCCTGTCCGCCCGGCGCAGAGCCAAAGGAGGCGCCAGAAGGCGAACCGTTAACGCCAAGGTCACCCGGCAGTTCCTGACGAGACCCGCCCGGATATCCGGCTGCCGGACCGGCCGGGGCGCCCTGTGCGCCTTGAGGTCCGAACAATCTTCCGTCTTCATTTGTGCCCTTGTTCACGGCATCCTGCGCTGTATTGGCCGTCTGCGATGCCGGTTTGGTGAACGAGAACTGTTCCTGAATAAAGGACGTGCTGCCCTTCGGCCCGATCGTTTCTCTTCCAGGCCGGGGAATGAGATTCTCTCCCAGCAGCACCTTCCGGAGCTCCTGCTCCACGAACTGATACAGCTCGTTCTCCTTGCTGAACCGCACCTCCAGCTTGGCGGGATGCACATTGACGTCCACCAGGGAAGGATGCATATCCAGCTTGAGCACAAGCAGCGGATACCGGTTGATTGGCAGCAGGGTATGGTAAGCCCGCATAATGGCCGCGTTCAGCCCCCCGCTGCGGATATAGCGCCCGCCGACGATTGTCGTAATCGCATTGCGGTTGGCCCGCGTCCATTCCGGGCGGCTGATATAGCCGGAAATCCGGTAATCGGGGTCCTCCGCCTCGACGGGAAGCATCGCTTTGGCTGCCGATGTGCCGTATACGGCCGCGATCACCTGCAGCAGATCGCCTCCGCCTAGCGTATGCAGCAGCTGGTTGCCGTTATGGCGCAATGTGAACGAAATCTGCGGATGGGCAAGAGCTGTCCGGTACATCGCGTCCGAGATATGCCCGAGCTCCGTCTGGATACTCTTCATATACTTTAGTCTTGCAGGCGTATTATAGAACAGCTCCCGGACCGTCATCTCCGTGCCTCTGCCGGAGGGCGCTGGCTCGTTCACCATCAGCTTGCCGCCTTCGATCTCTAGCAGCTTCCCTTTGCCATCATCCGAGCTTGCCGTAAGCAGCGACACCTTCGCCACGGCAGCGATACTGGGCAGCGCCTCACCGCGGAAGCCGAGGCTCGTAATCTGGAACAAGTCCCGGCCGTTCTCGATTTTGCTGGTGGCATGGCGGTAGAAGGCGGTCTCGCAGTCCTCCGGCTCGATACCGGAGCCGTTGTCCTTGACCTTGATGCTCTGCAGCCCGCCTTCCTCGATGGACACCTCAATGCGGGTGCTTCCCGCATCGATGGCGTTCTCCACCAATTCCTTCACCACCGAAGCCGGCCGTTCCACCACCTCGCCGGCTGCAATCTGGTTGGCAATATGCTCGTCCAGCACATGGATTCTCGCCATTTCCGGACCGCCTCTCTTCCTCTCAAATCTTTATTTTGCGCGAATTTTCATTTTCAAATCGTTCAGCAGCTGCATCGCCTGCAGCGGGGTCATGTTCATCAGGTCCGCCGCACCGACGGCGGCCATTACATCATCCGCGACCGAATGTTCCCGCTGTCCGGCTCCCTTGCGGCCGCGCCGCGGCTCCTCGTCCCCGAAGATCGAGAGCTGGATCACCTCGCTGCCAAGATCGGAATCGGAAGCAGAGGATGAAGAGAAATGATCTTCTTCCAGAGCCGCTGCCTCCTGCCGCTGATAATCCGTCTCCCTGGAAGGATTCACGGCCTTTGGCGCGCCCTCAGCCGCCAGCGCACCCGGATTAACAATCCGTCCAGTGCCAACCGGCTCTGGTGAAGGGGGAGCGGCAATAGCGGAAGCCGATCCTGCATCGCGCCCGGTAGCAATTCCCGCAGCCGCTTCCCGAATCGCAGCTTCCGTGATTGTAGCTTTCCGGGTCGTAGCTTCTGTGTTCGCAGCTTCCCGAATTGTTGTTATACCGGCTCCATTTTCAGCGCCTTCACGAATTCCGCCAGCAGGTGAGGTCATCTGCTCCATATTTTGAAGCAGACCGTATGCCCGGTCGATGATGCTGCCCGGCAGACCGGCAAGCCGTGCGCAGTAAATGCCGTAGCTGCTGTCTGCCGCACCCGGAATCAGCTTCCGCAGGAATTGGACTTTGTCCCCGCTCTCCTGGACGGCCATGGAGTAGTTCCGCAGCCCCTCCAGCATTTCTTCCATATGGGCAAGCTCGTGGAAATGCGTCGACACCAAAGCCTTGCAGCCAATAACATCATGCACATATTCAATGACCGCCTGGGCGATCGCCATGCCCTCGCCCGTCGATGTACCCCGGCCCAGCTCGTCGATAATAATAAGGCTGCGCGGCGTCGCCTGCTCCGTCATCAGCTGGATGTCGGCCATTTCGACCATAAACGTGCTCTGGCCGCCGATCAGATCATCCGCGGCTCCGATCCGCGTGAACACCCGGTCGATCACCGGAATCTCCGCCTTGTCTGCCGGCACGAAGCAGCCGATTTGCGCCAGGATGCAGATGAGAGCCACCTGGCGCATATAGGTGCTTTTGCCTGCCATATTCGGACCGGTAATAAGCAGAATCCGTCCGTTCTGCTTCGACAGGCCGCTGTCGTTCGCAATGAACGAGGCATCTTTGAGAACCGCTTCAACGACCGGATGGCGTCCGCCCTCGACATGCAGATCATAGCCGTCAGTCAACGTCGGCTTTACGAACCGGTGCTCCGCACTGACGGCGGCGAGACCCTGGTACACGTCGATTTCCGCGACATTCTCCGCGAGCCTCTGCAGCCGTGGAATCTGCGCGCACAGCCGGTCTCTCAGCTCGCTGAACAGCGTATACTCCAAATCCGTCATTTTATCCTGGGCTTCCAGAATCAGTGTTTCCTTCTCCTTCAGCTCCGGCGTGACGAACCGTTCCGCGTTCGCCAGCGTCTGCTTGCGCTCATACCGTCCTTCCGGAAGCGAAGACAGGTTGCTGCGCGTTACTTCAATATAATAGCCGAACACCTTGTTGAAGCCGATCTTCAGCGACTTGATGCCGGTTGCCTGGCGCTCCTTCGCTTCCAGCTCGGCGATCCAGCGTTTGCCGCTGCTGCCGGCCTCCCTCAGCTCGTCAAGCCGTTCGTGATAGCCCGGCCGGATAATGCCGCCATCACGGATGGACACCGGCGGATCGTCGATGATCGCTTTCTCGATGATCTCCCGCAGGTCGGCGCACTCGTCTATGGCTTCCCCGAGCTCCCTCAATGTGGATGAAGCAGAGGAGAGGCACAGCTCTTTAAGGGATGGAATTTGCGCCAGGGACAGCTTCAGCGCATTCAGGTCGCGGCCGTTCGCGCTGCCGTAGGCTACCCGGCCCGTCAGCCGTTCCAGATCATAGATTTCTTTCAGAGCCAGCCGCAGATCCTCACGCAGAATAAACTGATTGTACAGATGTTCCACAGCCTCAAGGCGCCGTTCGATCTGGTGGCGCTGCAGCAGCGGTTTGTCGATCCGCCGCCGAAGCAGCCGCGCGCCCATCGAAGTCTCGGTACGGTCGAGCAGCCAGAGCAGCGAGCCTTTCTTGGAGCGCTCCCGGACTGTCTCGGTCAGCTCCAGATTCCGCCGTGTGAAGGGATCCAGAATCATGAAATTGCCCGGTTCATAGGAGGAAATGTGGCTGAGCTGCCCCAGCGAACGCCGCTGGGTCTCGTTCAGATAGGAGATCAGGATCGAGAGGCACTGTGCGCGTTCCCGTTCCAGCCGCGCCCAGACGGCCTCGCCGAATTGTCCGCGAGCTTTCTCCTCATCCTTCTTCTCCCATGGCGTATAGACGATCGGCTTACCGCCGGGAAGCGAATCACTCCGCAGTCTCTCCAGCAGCTCGCCGTCTCCGAGAATTTCGGCAGGCTCGTAAATGCCGATTTCACCGCGCAATCCCTCTTCGCTAGCAGGCGAAGAAGTGACATAGAGCTCGCCGGTCGTCAAATCGCAGGCAGCCAGCGCCGCCATCCCGTCCAGTTCAGTGACACAGACGAGATAATTGTTGTTCTTGTCGGCCAGTGTCCGGCCTTCCATGACCGTTCCAGGGGTCACGACCCGGACAATATCCCGCCGGACCATGCCTTTGGTCGTCGCCGGATCGTCGAGCTGTTCGCAGATGGCGACCTTGTAGCCCTTCTCGATCAGACGCTGAATATAGCCCTCGGCCGAATGATAAGGAACGCCGCACATCGGAATGCGCTCGTCGCCTCCTCCCTCGCGGCCGGTCAATGTAATTTCGAGCTCCTTGGAAGCCAGCAGGGCGTCCTCAAAGAACATTTCATAGAAATCGCCCAGCCTGAAAAAAAGGAAGGCATCCTTTGCCCCTTCCTTTACCTTCAAATACTGTTCGATCATCGGTGTATATTTTGCCATCGGGTACCTCCAGGCCATAACATGCTTATCTGTTCATTATAGCAGAAGTTGAAGATCAGGTGGAATCCGAAAGCGAAACAAACGTTCTTCTTGTACATGCCACAACAAAGCGGACCCAACCATGGACGGGTCCGCATAATGACTTATTACACCAGCAAATCCAGCGCTAAATAATCTTTAGCGCGACGGGATGGATATGCTCGCAGGGCGCCGGTCAAGAGCCTTCGCCCGGTCGAATTCCTGACGCCACAGCTCCCGGATATTCCGGGACTCATCCCACCGCCGCCCCTCCTCGATCATCCGGAGCAGCGGCTCCGCATCTCCGCGGAGCGCGGCGTATTCCGGCAGCGCCCGCAGCTGCCGGAGAAGAGGCCCTGCCGCCGCGCGCAGCGTCTCCCTGCCGCCGCCGTAATAGGCGGCGTGCACCGGCTCGCGGTCCAGCGGGCGCAGCGGCAGGGCCTCGTAGCGGCTCACAATCAGGTGAGCCAGCGCGATCACTCCCCGGGCGATCTCCGGGGAGACCAGGAAGCTCGGCAGGGTCCGGTACTCGAAGCCGCCATGCGGCTGGAGCCGGAAATCGCCGAGCGTCCCGTACCGGGGACGGCGGCCGGAGGCGCGCTCGTCCTCCAGCAGTGCAACCGGCAGCGCGAGATAGTTGTCGAGCGCGCGCAGCAGCGGCGCCGTCAGCACGACGCCGCTGAAGTGCAAATGCCCGCCGAGGGCCCAGCCCCTCAGCGGCATCCCCCCGGCCCGCCAGCCGATGCCGGGGCCGGGAATGAGCCGGTCCGCGAGCATCGCCGCGGACCGCAGCTGCGCCATCAGCGCGCGCGGCGCCGCGCGCGGGCCGGGGCGCAGCTCCGCGACCGGGAACACGCCGCGCGTTCCCGGGGGACCGGCGTCGCAGCCTGCCGCGCCGCCGAGGGGCAAGTGCCGCGACGCAGGCACGACGCGGCCGGTGTCCTCCCGGAGCAGGAGGAACTCCGGGTCCATGCCCAGCAGCAGATCCGGCCGCTGCGGCCCCTCCCCCGCCAGCGCCAGGCGAAGGGCCTCCTCCGCCTGGCGGTAAGGCTCCGGCAGCGGGCGGCCGTCCTGCGGGGCCAGCGGAGAGATGCCTGACACGATATAGCGGCCCTCTCCTCCGGCCGTAATGAAGACCTCTCCGCTGTCCAGCCCGAGGCCGTACAAGGCTTTGACGGCGAGGCTGCCGAGCCGCTTGAATAAGCCGCCCCGTTCTCCAGTTATGTTCGGAAGGTCTTCCTCTGTATCAGAGCCAGAGCCGGGATGGCCGCCAGGCGTAAGCGAAGGACGCACCCATACCGACTGAAAGGGCATGCGTTCCATTCCTGTACCAAGCGGCGCCGTTCCAAGGTGATGCAGATTGAAGACCGCAGTTCTATACCGCTGGCGATAAGTATCCTCCTTGTGGGATTCCTTCATCCGGTTCTGCCGCATAAGATTTTCACCGGACCCTAACTCATCCGGCATCCTGCGTTTACCCTTCGACAGCGAACCGGCTCCCGAGACGAACTCGGCATGAATCCCCGCCCTTCCCAGCCGCCGCTCACGGCCCCTTGGCGTCAGCGAGAGGTATACCTCCATTCCTTCGTTCATCCCGTCACCCCCTGCGAACAAATAATAAAAGACAATAATGAAAGAAGTCTCCGGTAAATTGAGGCCGTCCTCTTCTCCTGTGGACTGCTGCCGTGAAGCGACAGCGTCCTGTCTGAAAAAAAATTCAAAAAAAGGAGGGCATCCGCCCTCTACGTCCCCGCTCCCGGTACATATGATACTGTATATTCCGTTTCCGCTCCCGCCGGCACGGATATACGCGTACCGGGCAGCGGGAGACGCCGGCGGGCGTCTGAGCCGTCTTACAGCTCATCGTCCAGCGCGTCGGGGTCCAGATCCTCGTAGTCGAAGCCTTCGGACTCGTAGTCGTAGTCCTTGTCTTCCGGGTCACTCTCCGCATCGCTGACGTATATACGGAGCTTCGTCTCCGCAACCAGCTCAGCTTCGAATTCCCGTTCGACCCGGATGGTGACACTGCCACCTCCCGAGGTTACACCCGCTTCCACGCAGTTCGGTTCCTGCGTTGCCTCCGCAGACACCTCGACGGTGGAAGCCCGGTGTTTCGGATCGAGATAAGAGAGCGGAATCGGCTCCACATAGGAGACCGTCTCCTTCGCTACCTCGGTCTGTTTGTTCTTGTCGTACGAATACCAGATGTTGATATCGTAAGTACCGATCACCTCAATTCCGTTTCCGGCGGCAACCGCTTCGTACTGGTGGTTGATGATCCAAGCCCCCAAAATACTCGTCGGATGATGTGGCGGAGTTACGGTATGGGTTACGGTGGAGAACTTACGACCCTTGCCGCAGATCGCTTTCGTAATGATCTCCCTTGTTTGGCGTTTATGGCCTAATGACATCTTTGAACCTCCTCCATACAATCATTCACTATGAAGTGTATGCAGGGCAAAGGCCCAGAGTGACAACTATTTTTGGATAAGTTCGAGAAGTCTCCGAAACCCTTGCTGTTCAAGCAAAAATAACGGCTGCACCATGTCCGCCGGGGCAGAAATCTGTTAATCGCATATCGCAAAGAAGGCCGCTCTTCCCATATAGCGAAAGAGCGGCCTTCTTCTTGCCAGCCGATATTTTATAGATAAGTCTGGGCCTCAGCCTACCGGCTCCCGGCAGTCTCCGCAGAGGTCTGGCGGCCTGAAGTGATCGGTGCCTTATACTGCTTCGCGATCTTCAGATAGAGCGCAAGCTCCCGGCAGAGCTGGAGAATGGCGGACCGCACTTCAAATTCCTCCCGCGATGAAGGCAGGGACATTTCCTTGAAGCTTTCCTCAAGATCGGTCAGCAGGCTCTCCGTCCGCCCCGTGTACCCTTCGTTAAGCACATCCTGGCTCAGCTGCTCGAACAGCTCAGCGACCATTTTGCCGTGAGGCAGATGCTGATACACCTGAGAGAGCAGCTGCAGCATGTTCTGGATCGATTCGAGCTGTTCCTTCCTCATATAGAAGTAGACATTCCACGCCTCGTCCGGATGAATGACGCTGTTCTCCATTTCCCGGGCCGCAGCCGACAGACCGCGCTGAATCGCGCCGCCCGCCTGAATCAGTTCTTTGCCGTCCCATACATACTGCGGGTCACGCAGCGATTGCGAGAACTGCCGGAAGATTACGGAGAACAGGCCGTCCACTTCCTTGCGGATTCCGTACATCATCTGATCGGACTTCGGCATGTAGATCAGGTTGCAGAGTCCGGCAGATCCAAGGCCGATAATAAGCAGCTCCACCTGCTGAAGAATGATTCCAAGGTTCAGCTCAGCTTGTCCAAACACGCGGAACACGATAACGGAGCTGGTAACGATGCCTTCTTTGAAGCCTGAACGGACGATCAGCGGAAATCCGAGCAGAACGAACAGCCCGAGGACCCAGTACTCGAAGCCGAAAATTTCAAAGAGGCCGCAGCCGATCAGCAGTCCGACCAAGGAGGCGACAAAACGCGCCGTTATAGTCCTGAGACTCCGCTTTCTTGTCACCTCCACGCCCAGAATGGCCAGCAGCCCGGCGCTCTGCGCATTCGGAATGCCGGCAGCCGCAGCCAGAAGTACAGACAGCAGCGTCGCCGCCGCCGTCTTGATGATGCGAAATCCCATGAACTTTACCCCGCCTTGTCACATTTTCGATCCTTACCGGATGTTTGACGTACTTTCGATCAAGTTCATGGTACTTGATTTTCAGAAAAGTCACAATACTGAACGCAAACCGACTGAACGCAAACCGGACTAACACAATCCGGACTGGGTTCATCCGGAATCGGACGAATTTCCGCCTCCCATTGAGCCTTCATCTGGTCATGTACAGATCAGCGCCGGTTCAGCAGCAGCTTCTCCAAATACACGACAACCTGATACATGAGCGTGGCGACAATCGCGATGACGAGCAGGCTGGACATCACCAGCGTGAAATTGAACACCTGAAAACCGTAAATGATCAAGTATCCCAGACCCGATTTCGCCACCAGAAATTCGCCGACGATGACACCAACCCAGGACATGCCGACATTAACCTTAAGTGTCGAGATAATAGCGGGGAATGACGCCGGCAGTATGACTTTGCTGAAGACCTGGCGCCGCCCTCCTCCGAACGACCGGATCACCTTCACATAATTGGGATCGACTCCCTGAAAGCTGTTGTACACGACCAGCGTCGTGACGATGACGGTGATGGAGAGCGTCGTCATGACAATCGCCGTAAAACCCGCACCGAACATCACGATGAAGATTGGACCAAGCGCGACCTTCGGCATGCTGTTGAAGACGACCATATATGGATCGAGCACAGCCGACAAAAAAGGCGACCACCAGATCAGAGCGGCCAGCAGCGTGCCCAGCAGTGTGCCCAGGACAAAACCGGCCGCCGTCTCCCAGACGGTAATGCCGAGATGATGCCATAGACTCCCGTCAAGCGCGCTCTTCAAGAGCTGTTCCCACACTTTTGACGGACTGCTGAACAGCAGCCGGTCGATCCAGCCTTGCCGCGCGGCGACTTCCCACATACCGAAGAAGAGGAGCAGCAGGCAGGCCTGAACATACCGGACGTATCTGCGGTGCTTTCGCTTGGCCCGAAGATAATCACCATGCTCGGCGGCCAGCCATTCAGCTCCTGACGCCCCCGCCTCGCCGCTCCCTCCCAGAGTCACCTGCTTCACGCTTCTGCACCTCCTTTCATTAAATTACCGGAACTATCCGGGCGAACCTCCGGCTCCTTCCAGCTCCATTTCTCTCCAGACAGTATGGAACAGTTCGGCAAATCCCGGCTGGTCCCGGGCGTACAGCGGCGGCGTATCCGCGATGTTCCGGGGAATATCGAAGATGCGGCGGATTCTTCCCGGGTTCCGTCCCATAAGAACGACTCTGCTGCTGACCGCAATCGCCTCCGACAGATCATGGGTGACCAGCAGCGCCGTCTTCCCCCTGCTTCGGAGCGTCTCCGACACGAGATCCTCAAGCTGGAGCTTGATCTGGTAATCCAGCGCGGAGAACGGCTCGTCAAGCAGCAGCAGCTCCGGATCGGTGGCAAGCGTCCGGACGAGCGCGACCCGCTGGCGCATTCCGCCCGACAACTGGCCGGGGAGGGAGGATTCCTTCCCCTTAAGGCCCATTTCGGCCAGCAGCGCTGCCGTCTTGTCTCGATCCTCCGATCTCAGCCTGCCGGTCAATTCAAGACCGAGCAGCGAGTTCTCCAGAATCGTCCGCCACGGAAAGAGATAATCCTGCTGCAGCATGTACCCGATATGCGGCGAAGGCCCCGAGACCGTAGAGCCGTTCACCAGCACCTCGCCCTTCGACGGCTTCAGCAGGCCGGAGATGATGGAGAGAAGCGTCGTTTTGCCGCAGCCGCTCGGTCCGACCAGGCTGACGAACTCCCCTTTTTCGATGACAAGACTGATCTGATCAAGGGCCAATGAGGCGCTCCGGTCCTCCAGATAAGCGTGTGAGACTGAACGCAGCTCCACTACCGGCGGCATGGCGGCTCCCTCCTTTTCATCGCTTAATTGCCTTACTCATTCTTATTTATCGTCCTTTACTTCCGACAGCGCCTTCTCCGCGAATGAGTTGTTCACAATTTTGGATGCCGGCACACGTTCTTTCAGCTCGCCCGCATTGTCCATAACATCCAGGAGATTATTCCATTCCGCATCGTCGATAACCGGGTTCAGCGCATATGTGTCCTGATCCTTATACCGCTTGATCGCAGAGACAAGAACATCCTTATCCGCATCCTTGAAGTATGGCAATACGGCATCCGCAATCTCTTCCGGAGTGTGGTCCTTCACCCAGTTCTGTGCTTTCTGCAGGGCATTCGTGAATTTCTGAACCGTTCCGGAGTTTTTCGTGATGAAGCTGAGCTTCGTCATGAACACCGTGTAAGGCAAATATCCGCTCTCGACCCCGAACGACGCTACCACCTTGCCCCGGCCTTCCCGTTCAAAGATGGACGCCTGCGGCTCAAACAGCTGCACATAATCGCCCGTGCCCGAAGCAAAAGCTCCCGCTATATTCGCAAAATCGATATTCTGAATAAGGGTCAAATCCTTGGACGTTTCGATCCCCTTCTTCTTGAGCGTGAAGTCACCGGCCATCTGCGGCATGCCGCCTTTGCGTTGACCCAGGAAAGTTGATCCCTTGAGCTGGCTCCAATCAAAATTTGACTGCTCCTTGCGGGCGAACAGGAAGGTGCCGTCGCGCTGCGTCAGTTGGGCAAAATTGATCACCGGATCGTCGCTGCCCTGCTGATAGACATAGATCGACGTCTCCGATCCCACCAGCGCCACATCGATCGCCCCGGACAGCAGCGCCGTCATGGTCTTGTCGCCCCCGGGAATCGTCTGGAGCTCGACATCCAGTCCCTCATCCTTGAAAAACCCTTGAGACAGCGCCACATACTCAGGCGCATAGAACACGGAACGCGTTACCTCTCCGACCTTCACCTTAACCGAGGCTGACTCGCTCTTCCCGCCGCAGCCGGCGAGCATGGAGACGGCCATCCCGACCGCAAGCGCCAGCGCCGCGGCTCTGTACCCTTTACGCATCATGCGTCTCTCCTCTCTCCCTTGCCCTTGCGGGGGATGACGGTCCGAATATCGGAGATAAGCCATCCGCTCCCCCGGAGCGGGATAGTTCAACATATGCAGACGCCCAGGAATCGGTTATTCCACTCCCATGCCAAAAAAAGACGGCCTGGCCGCGTTGGCCAAACCGTCTTGTATTCCGAAAACCTTGTATCAGTCGTTCTCAAGCAGCTCCACAAGCACCTTCAACTCATCGAGCGTATTCATATAGGCGTATCTTCCGCCCGTAAACTCCCCTTTTTGAATAAGCGGCATGCCATTATTCCCCAGCAGCGCGATTTTCTCCTTCATTCCCTTGATGCCGAAGGCGATATGATGAACGCCCTCTCCCTGTTTGTCCAGGAATTCGCGCCAGGTAGATGGCCCCTCATCTGGCTGAATCAACTCGATTTGCAGCTGACCCATCTCGAAGAAAGCCAGTTTGGCCCGCGCGGGCGTTGGTTGCCCCTCATATTCCGTCTGCGCCAGGTCCGCTGTATCCGTCCAGAACGATTCCGGCTCCGGTACGCCGAAGAAATCGGCATAGCTCCGGGCAGTCTTTTCCACATCCTTAACAATAATGCCGATCTGGGTTACAACCTGCGTACCTAATACTCCATTATCCATATTGCGCCCCCTGAAATTGATCTATCCCACATCCTGCTGGCCCTGCTGGCGTGTCGGCTCCCAATGAAGCAGCCACTCCAGAAAAATCGAACAGAACTGCTCCTTGTCCATCGTCGATGCCGATACCCATTCCTCCCCTTCTCCGCAGCTCATCCGAAGCAGCCAGCCGCACCATCGGTTAGCGAGAAAGGACGCGTACTGAAACGTCCAGTCCCGTCCATGTCTGGAGCAGAAGCGCAGCTCGCCCGAAGTGAGGGGAGACCGGACGCAGAACGCGAACCGGATCGAGAGCCGCGAATCTCCGGTAATCCGCTTCACAAAGCGGCACAGCTGCAGCACGGAGCCGGACGCCCGGTTCAGAATTTCTCTATACTGGGGCTTGGACATGAGCAGTGCGGGATCAAGTCTACCCCCGGATGAAGCTTCGGGGAGAATGATGCCTTCCAGAATGGCTTCCCGGATTGCTTGTTCATGACCGGGATCATCCAGCGCATGGCATTCAGGCTCCGCTCTTCCTTTGTGAATAATGATGACCTGCCGGGGATTGACATATATAAGCAGATCACAGTCCTTGTTCCCGCTCCGGTAACTCAGACGGCAGATCCTTTGGATTTCCGGTTGTTCGGCGGGCAGTCCGCTGCTCCTTGCAAGCTTCTCTTCTTCGGGCATCAGGAACCGCAAGAATTTCTTCGATTGATCTTCCATCACTGCGATCCTATCCTTCCGGTTTTAAATCTACCAATCTTTATGTTATCATAAGCTAATTTTAAGGTAAAATTAAGAAAAGAGAGGTATTATGTATACCATGAAATAACTGTAACGAGGTGATTTCTAATGAGAATGCTGATTACTTTCCAGAACAAGAGTGTTCCGGTATATTTTACTACAGACAACAAGCAGCCAACTCAAAAAGTACTTAAACTGCTGACCAGCGCGCTGGATCTCAAAATCAACAAAGGGAAAAACGCGCTCAAGAAATGCCTGAACTCCCTGATCAGTATCGAGATCAAAGGCTCCGAAGCCATCCTGCACAGCTTTAGCGAAGACGATACTCTAGCGCTATCTCTCTATTAAAGTCATGAACTCAATTTACCCTTGAATATGCAAGTTTACCATGGATAAACGCTGACGGCGTCTTTAAGGCGCCGGGCGTTTACCGAGAAATAGAAGACCAATTATAAGCCATAACTTATAGGTCTTCTATTTTCAAAAAAGCATCCTTCCGGACGGAAGGATGCTTTTTTATATTGAATCTGACTGTCTCCGTTAAAGTAAAGCTTCTGTGTCATGTTCCGGTTCGATGATTTCGATCCTCCGCCTTCTCCGCCTTCTGAATCCGAAGCTGAAACAGCTTGACCAAGTTGATCTTCGTCTGCTCGTGACAGTTGTCCAACTTTTTGATTATAAAACGGTCAATGGACATGTCAATCGCTCCTTTATCTGAAATGCAGAAGGGACAGGAAATGATTTCCTGAGCATCTGGTAATCCCTATATAACCCTGTCCGTCATATTTTAAACGGAAGAGAAATGAGCTTCGGATAGCTCTCTTTTAGGGCAAGGAGATTACGGTCATCCATATCTAGAGGCTGTGCCGGATATAAGAACGCTCCCATTCAAAGATGTAGGTGAGAGTGCCTTGAGATGACATCATTTATGCTCCCAAAAAATATTTTTACACGTTCATTCATCCATTTCGGCACGCCAGTCATACTTCCGGGCACGTGAGCCGGAGCCTTTGGTTCCGGCTGCTGCCGCGGCTGCGCCCTTGCGCTTGAGGCGCGATTCCTTCGTCGCCTGAAACTGCAGCTCGCGCTGGGTTTTATGGTAGCTCCGGAGACGCTTCTCCGCTAGCTCCCCGCTCTCCACCGCCTCGCGGACAGCGCAGCCTTCCTCCCGCTCATGGCGGCAATCCGCAAAGCGGCAACCTGCCGACAGCTGGGCGATATCGGCGAATGCCAAATCCAGGCCGCCTTCATCCTCCCACAGCTGAAGCTCGCGCATGCCGGGCGTATCGATGATGATTCCACCGTCCGGCAGCACAAATAGCTCCCGCCGCGTCGTCGTATGCCGTCCCCGGCTGTCGTCCTCCCGGACAGCGCCGGTCAGCTGGACTTCTTCTCCGCTCAGCCAGTTGACGAGTGTTGATTTGCCGCAGCCGGAGGAGCCGGTAAGCGTTGCGGTTCTTCCCTCGCCGATATAAGGCATCAGTTCGGCCCGTCCCCGGTCCTTGACAGCGCTAACCGCCAGCACTGGCACACCGGGCGCAGCCAGCTCCATTTCGCGGAGCCTGCTCTCGGGATCATCGCACAGGTCCGCCTTCGTCAGCACAATAACAGGCGAAGCACCGCTGTTCCAGGCCATGATCAAATACCGCTCCATCCGGCGGATATTGTAATCATCATTCAAGGCGCTGACCAGAAAGAGCGTGTCGACATTGGCAGCGACGATCTGCTCACGGGGCTGGCTTCCGGCTGCCTTTCTTGAAATCTGGCTGCGCCGTTCCAGCACTCGCTGAAGTATATACGGTCCGGCTTCCGATTTTCTTACCTCCGTCCAGTCCCCGATCGCCGGGTAATCGCCGAAAGTCTCCAGAGAATGTCTCAGCTTGCCGGAGAGTTCACCCCAGCCTTCCCCTTCTTCGGTCACGACCCGGTAACGGCTTCCGAAGTCGCCGACGATTCGGGCCGGCATCGTTCCTTCGGTCCGGTCTCCGTTCCGATTCCATAGTTGATTCCAATCTTCATTCCAACCGTACTGCTCTAAAGTCATGTAATACCTCCATTGTTTGAGTGTTGATCTTGTCTTCCTTAACCTGCAACGTTCTTCCGGGAATCCGCGCACACAAAAGCCCACCGTACCTTTCGGTTCCGGCGGGCTAAATAAACCGCTCCTGTGCATATGCGCTTCGGAGCGGGCCTCTACAGCTTCTTCTCGCGCAGGACGGGGAGAGAATTCCCCGACAGCTGCGCGTACGGGCACAGGGAAGGCGGGATGTTGCAACTCCACCTCCCCCTGCCGCAAAAAAAGCCGCCGGAACCTGGATACGGTTCCGGCGGCTTCATACAAGCGCGGCGTGTCAGCCGCGGCGTCTAATCAGCGCAAGCGGCCTATTCCCGGAAGAGACGTATCCCAATCAGCAACAACTGGCAACATTTTGACCATTTGAACTGTCATTTGGACATCCACTCCTTCCGGTAATTAATGGACCCATCATAAACGGGAAGACCAACAATTGTCAACCCGCTTCAACCTCATTTACAAAATTTCTTTGAGCTCGCAGAGCTCATCGATCGTCCGCCATGGGCGAACGCCAAGCTTATCGTCCCAAGGATGATTGCGCCGCAGCCAGATCCCCTGCATGCCTGTGCGTCCCGCTCCCCAGATGTCGTTAACAGGATGATCTCCGATAAACAGCGTTTCCTCTGCCCCGAAGCCAAGCCTTTCCAGTGCAAGGCGGTAAATCGCCTCATCCGGCTTGCTGATTCCGGCTTCGCCGGAGATCACAATCGTCTTGAAGTAGTCTCCCAGATTCAGCATTTCGATTTTTCCCCGTTGAATATCACTCTTCCCGTTGGTGACGAGCCCGAGCGCATAGCCGCTGGCGGCCAAATACTCAAGGCATTCCACCGCATCCTTCATCAGCGCGCCGTGTCCTGCATAATTCGTATCGTAATATTCCCTGATGTCCGCTGCAGTGACGGGCTCCTTCCAGGGCAGCACCTCGCTGAGCTCGTGAAAAAAACCGTCCTTGTCCCTGTAGCCGTCCGCATCCCGGACGATCATGTCCTCGACCAGCACAAGCTGTTCACTAGAATTCAAGTGTCCGAAATAGTGCGATATGAATTGTGTGCCAAAGCTGCGGAATGTGGAATCACGATCCATCAGCGTATTGTCCAGATCAAATAATAATGCTTTAGGTGTTCCCATTCTTCCGATTCTCCCTGCCTTGTTTCTATTCTCCATCCTCACAGGACAGATACTCATAGGCATTATACTTGAAAATCGGAGAGATTGTTAGACTCGACAGGCAAAGCCGGGCTTCGTTTCGTTCTTGTTGTAGCTCGACCAGCGGCCGTATGACACAACGATCACCGCAGTTCTGCGCAAGGCCGAATTTTTTTTGAAACATAGATCCTATTGCAGCCCAGTTATTGTTAACGCTTCCATTATAGAAACCCGAAGGGCTTTTGCAGAGTGCAACACACCCTTGCTTCGGTCAGAAGGCATACGGCGAGAATGGACCATCAAGCATCCTAATACCGCCGCCTTTCGCAGGCTTATCCATAGCGGCCGATATCGGCCACCGAGAAATCCATTTACTTGAAATGTTCGGAACGATGGGTCAGCATCAGCTCTTCATCGGTAATGTACAGGGGAAAAGGCGGAACCTCCTTCAAATACCGCTGGCTGGCCAGAAGGCGGAAGTGAACCTCGGGAAGCGGCGCCTCTTCGAGCAGGGGCAGCTTGCCGGTATCGCTGAAATAGCTGTCCACGGCGCTCTGGACCAGATCGAGAAAGTAGGGAATATCCTTCTCCCCTTCATCAAAAATCTCAAACGTTTCGCGGGACATATAAAACTTCTGATCCGACACGCCTCCCAAGTACCGGGTTAGACGGGAGAGGTCGATGCTCTTGTCTTCTTTGAGCAGCACTGTCCGGTTAATCTTCGGGGGCATGTCATTCTCGAATTGGCGTACAGCTTGTTTAACTTCCGGCAAGGTGACAGTGATCCGGGACGGAGCGGCTTCTTTCTTGAACCTTTTGAAGATCATGCGAAAGACTCCTTTCTTAGCTGCCAGATTTAATATCTATAACGCTTTCAATTCCAGTTTATTCAATCCCGAAAATTTTAATCAATTATAATTAACCTGTCACAGAAATGTACGAAACTTTAGAATATTATTTGACGGATTCCCATTTCGTCCACATCTCTCTTGGATTCAGCTCATAGACATCGTTCTCTCTATACATGAACTGGTGCATAATGAACTCCCGACGTATGGTCGCGAAATCTTCATGGTATTCCTTGATAAAAGCGTTGATCTCCTTCTCGCTGTAAGTCACCCCCTGCTGCAACTGCTCCGCCATATGCTGGAGGGCAATCAGCTTCTTCTTGTACTGTGCCGGAATCTGCCGCAGCTTCCCTTCTTTGGAGAAAAAGTTGCGGATCACTGACTCCTGCAGACTCTGATCCTTGCTGATCTCATCCATTTCTTCTGCCCCCTTGTCAAAAATAAAGGATAACGACGCCGCGCTCCCCTTCCGGATAAACTCCGGATTGAGCTTGAAGTACACGGTGTTCTTGTCCCTGCGTTCCAGGATCATCGCTGCGGCGCGCAGCTTGGCCGCGTGATGGGTTACCGTGGGTTGGGACAGCCCGAGCGCTTCCGCCAGCGCCTGCCCGTGCATCTCCCCCTTGGAGAGAAGAAGCAGCAGCCGCATGCGGGTAGGATCGGCCAGCGCTTTATGATAATTGACAATTTTATCGAGCTGCATCAGAGACACTCCTCATTCAACAAACATGTTATTAGATATATATCTAATTATATAATAGTCCTCAAGTTCTGGCAACCGTTCGTTCTGCGGCTGATCCTTACGCTTTGCTTCTCCCTGGCAAAAGGGCGATAATTACGGTACGATTTAGGTTGCGATACTCACCGTATACCCAGCGTATACTTTAGAACAAGAAAATAGCGGGAGGTCTTTGCGTATATGCATGATGTGATCATTATCGGAGCGGGGCCCTGCGGGCTGTCCGCTGCAATCGAGTGCCGGCGGCTGGGACTGTCCGCGATTATCGTCGAGAAGCATTTTATCGTCCATTCCATTTACCGGTATCCGACACATATGCAGTTCTTCAGCACACCGGAGCTGCTGGAAATCGGGGGTATCCCATTTACTTCGCCTCATGATAAGCCTTACCGGCATGAAGCTCTGGTCTATTACCGCAAAGCCGCCGAGCTGCATCAGCTTGACATCGCGGCTTATGAGGAAGCTGTCTCCATCGAGAAGCTTGAGGACGGAGCCTTTGCCGTACATACCGAGAACCGGCGCGGCGAACGGAAAACCCGGCACGGCTCAGCCGTCATCATCTCGACCGGTTACTTCGATCAGCCGAACTGGATTGGCATTCCGGGCGAAGATTTGCCCAAGGTTACCCATTACTTCGGAGAAGCCCACCCGTATACCGGCATGAAGGTCGCGATTATCGGGGGCAGCAACTCGGCGGTAGATGCGGCTCTTGAGCTGATGCGGGTCGGAGCAGAGGTAGATATGGTCTACCGCGGCGACTGCATTTCCGCTAATATCAAGCCATGGGTAAGGCCGATCTTCGAGAGCATGGTTGACAAAGACCGGATCAAGCTGCATCTGTCATCCCGGGTAACGGAAATTACACCGTCCTATGTCACGGTCACACGTGCGGACGGAGAAGCCCCCCTGCGGCTGGAGAATGACTTTGTGCTCGCGATGACCGGCTTTAGGCCGGACCGCAGGCTTGTCACTGATCTGGGCGTCATTATGGATGATGATATGGATAAGCCGGTCTTCGACCCGGCCACCATGGAGACGAACATCCAGGGCGTGTATGTCGCGGGCGTTATCGCCTCCGGACGCAACGCGAACGAGATCTTCATCGAGACAGGACGCCGGCACGGCGCGCTGATCGCCGAGCATCTGGCATCGAGACGGCCGGCCCGTGCAGGGGAGATCCGGTGATCATGGACTACATCTCTCTCCTCCTGCTCGGGTTCGCCGGACTCGGAATCGTGAGCAGCAATTCAACCGTAACGATCGCGATGCTGGTGCTTCTGCTTCTGAAGCTTCTCGGACTTTCGCAGACCTTTCCCTGGCTGGAGAAATACGGCCTTACGGCAGGGATTATCATTTTGCTTATCGGCGTTATGACCCCATTGGCGAGCGGCCGCATTTCCCTGCAGACGGTCGGCCAGGCCTTTCTGCACTGGAAATCGCTGTCCGCGATCGGAATCGGCATGCTTGTCGCTTACCTTGGCGGCCGGGGAACAACCCTACTCGGAAGCCAGCCGACGATCGTCGCGGGCCTTCTGATCGGAACCGTTCTCGGCGTCGCGCTGTTCAAAGGGGTTCCTGTCGGACCACTGATCGCCGCCGGTATTCTCTCTTTGATTATCGGCAGAGGATAATGCATCCCCCTGGGCAGCGGCTTGAAGCGCCCGGTGGGCCGGGGGCTTATTGACTTTTGTTCCGTACAGTGTTTTGATAATTTTATTACTGGCAGTACCCGAAATTCAGGAGGATAATGATGTCTAGACAATTTGTGACGGAAGCCGTTATGATGGCTATTTACGGCCAGCTGCTGGTTCCCGGCAGCTCTGTGGAATATATTGTGCCCTACACGACCATTCTGGAGCTGTACGAGCTAAGGGACAGCGATGAGCCGCTCATGAACATCCCGGACGAAGACCGGCATGTGAAGGTCAAGATCGGTGAATTGATCGCGTATTTCGAGGAGCCGCTCAACCAGAAGAAAATCCGGAGATGTCTGACCATTCCCTGGGCGAAGAGTCCGGCCATTGTGCTCGGTGAACAGGCGAGGGTTACCGTCATCAACAGTGTGGACAACGCAAGCTACGGCGAAACTTTCGATCCCATTGAGACCGAGCTTCTCCTGGCCTCCCAGCGGGAAAAGATTCCGATTCTGACCGACCAGATCGAGCTGATTCACCGCATCATTGACGGGGGTGTCCCCGTAACGGTGTATGATATCGACGATTTTGAATTTGCGGTGGAGGAAGAAACATTCCGCCGTTCACACTGATGCGTCCTCTCCATCACCATACGGACATCCAGATAAGAACAAGGCCCCAGCCGAATATGGCTGGGGCCTTGTTCTTCATGCATAATGTCCGGTATTGCAGTCATCGGCACTGCCTGCCGTTATGGACTTCGCATTCTTCAGGAACGAACCGCACTATCCGGCTCGGCGGCGTTCCCGTTCTGCACTCCGCCTGAAACAGGGATATACCGGTATTCAATATCATCCTCATCCTTGTCATAGAGGATCGACAAATCATGACCTTCCATATACCAGAGATCCTGTTCCTCCATGTAGAACACAATCCCCTCCGACTCCGTAAGGAGTCCCGGACGTCCCGGAGGCTCGACCGCTATTCCGAGCGAGAAGCCCGGATGCAGTCCGCCGCCCGAGCTGTAACGGGGGAACAGGCGAATACTTGACCCGTTATCCAGACCCAGCTCACGCTTGAACCAGCCAGACGCTTCGGAACTTACGGAAATACCCATCTGTCATTCATCTCCTTTGTCCAACTGAACCTAACTATGTCCTGCAACTCAGGCGCTTTATGGAAGCCGTGAATTTGGCGAAGCCAAACCCCGGACCTTCATCGACATTTCATTATTTGGGCTCTGTGAGAAGCTGCATGAATGTCTATTAACTTTATCATACCTCAATCCCGCCTCTATTCCAACTTGCCGGACTTAGCCCGGTTTTCCGCGAGGTCCACGATTTGCTCGAAAAATGGTTTGACATTTTTGGAGAACGGGGTGTAAACTCATGAGTAGCGAAACGTCTTCAAGTAATTACCAAATCTCTAACGAAAGGGTGATCTTAGTGTTTAAACCATTGGATTATCATCGCACTATTGTCGGCAGCTTTATCCAATCGAATACTAAGTCAGCCCTGCAGGTGGAACCCTTCTTGAACAGTCATTGACCATGCTGTTCACTGCTCAAGAAGAGGTATTCGTTTCACGCCGGTGCTGCAACGCACCGTGCGCATGATACGTACTTGTAACCAAGGCATATCGTCCGTCAGCGGATGATATGCCTTTTTTTGTTGACCGCTATCCCCTATGCCGACACAACCTTTACCCGAAAGGAAGGGATTCTTCATGTTTTCCGTGTTAAAAGATCTTGGCTGGTTCTTCAGCCGGGAGAAAAAGCGCTATGCGATCGGACTTATCCTTCTGATTGTAGCTGGCGTCTTTGAACTGCTTCCCCCGCGTCTCTTGGGGAGCGCTATTGATGAAATCGTACGCGGCTCCATTACCTCCGGCTCGCTGATCCGGTACATCGTCATGATACTGGCTCTGCTGCTCATCATTTACTGGATGACGTACATATGGATGCACAATCTGTTCGGAGGCTCCAACCTTGTTGAGCGGCTGCTGCGTTCCCGATTCATGGGACGCTTGATGACGTTGACACCGTCTTTCTTTGAGAAGAACCGTACCGGCGACTTGATGGCGCGCGCGACCAATGATATCCGCGCTGTCTCCGCGACTGTAGGTTTCGGTATGCTGACGCTTGTCGACTCTACCGTGTTCTTCTCCGTTGTGTTGTTCGCCATGGGCTTTCTCGTCAGCTGGAAGCTGACGCTTGCCGCGGTGCTGCCGCTGCCCTTGATTGCCATCGCTATGGCCGTATATGGCAAAGCCATTCACGACCGCTACACACTGGCGCAGGACGCGTTCGGCGATATGAACGATCAGGTGCTGGAGTCGGTCTCCGGCATCCGCGTCATCCGCGCCTATGTCCAGGAGCGGCATGACGAGAAGCGGTTCGCGGATATAACGGATGATGTGTACCGCAAAAATATGGCCGTCGCCCGTGTGGACTCCTTCTTCGAGCCAACCATCCGCTTCTGCGTCGGACTGAGCTACATCATCGGACTGACTTACGGTATTTACCTTGTCTTCCGGAACCAGATCACGCTCGGTGATCTCGTGTCCTTCAATATGTATCTCGGGATGATCGTGTGGCCGATGTTCGCCATCGGCGAGCTCATCAACGTCATGCAGCGGGGCGGCGCCTCGCTGGAACGGATTGACGAGACGCTGAATTCCGTGCCTGATGTGCGTGACCCGGAAGTGACCGTTCCGGTTGCTTCGCCGGATACCATTCAATTCAACCATGTGACGTTTCGCTACCCTACGTCACCTATCGATAATTTGACCGACATCAGCCTCACTCTGCACAAAGGCCAGACGCTGGGGATCGTCGGGCGGACCGGCAGCGGTAAGTCTACTCTGCTTAAGCAGCTGCTGCATGAATATCCCGCCGGCACCGGCAGTCTTACGATTTCAGATGTTCCGATCCAGGACATTTCACTAGATCGGCTGCACAGCTGGATGGGCTATGTGCCGCAAGAGCAAATCCTGTTCTCCAAGACCGTCCGTGAGAATATTCAGTTCGGACTTGAAGGCGCAAGCGACGACAAGGTCCTTGAAGCGGTATCCACCGCCGCCTTCCTGGGAGATTTGGAGACGCTGGAGAGCGGGCTGGACACACTTGTCGGCGAACGCGGCGTCTCCCTCTCCGGAGGCCAGAAGCAGCGGGTATCCTTGTCCCGGGCGTTCATTGCCGAGCCGGAGATTCTGATCCTGGACGACGCCTTGTCTGCGGTGGACGCACGGACCGAAGCGCAGATCGTCGAGAATATCCGATCCCGGCGGGCGGGCAAGACTACCCTGATCTCCACCCACCGCCTGTCCGCAATCGAACATGCCGATCAGATCGTCGTGCTTGACGGCGGCGTGATCACCGAACGCGGCACCCATCAGGAGCTGCTGGCCAAGGGAGGCTGGTACCGTGAGCAGTACGAACGCCAGCAGCTGGAGAATAATTTGTCCTAGGCAGCATAATCAAGCAACTAAGCATGTTACTTAAGCAAGCGACTTAAACAGCGCGCCCAATCACGACTACAATTTCTACCGAAACTTCAGGAGGTGCCATCACCTTGAAACCTAATACAGGCAGGCGTCTATTGCAGTACGCCCTGCAAGCCAAAACCACATTCATCGCAGCCCTGCTGCTGCTCTCCATCGGAGTAGCGGCGGAGCTCGCCGGCCCTTTCATCGCCCGGAGCATGATCGACAATCATATGCTGGCGATTGAGAAGCCTTACTATCAGACCCAAAACGCAGAAGGAGCGGTCTCCTACAACGGCGTCTACTACAAGCGGGGCGACAGGTTCGAGTCTGGAGAGACTAAAGGCCAGGAAATCCGGCTTGTCCAAATCGGGCGCAGCTTCTATTTCATCAACGAGCCCGTGAAGTCGCTGTCCGGAGACCGGACTTTTACGGACGGCCAAGTGGTCGTTCGTGACGGCGGCGAGACTGCCAGTTATCCGGCCGTGAAGCTCTCGTCGAGCGACGTATTTGCTTTTTACAAACCTGAGTTTCCCGGCATTTATCAGCTGGTAGGTCTGTACGGCCTGTTCCTCGTCATCTCGATCTTTGCCGAATTCGGCAAGACGTATTGGCTGCAATCCTCGGCCAACCAGGTTGTCCGCAAGCTTCGTACGGATGTATACGCACATATTCAGCGTCTTCCGGTATACTTCTTCGATAACCTGCCCGCAGGTAAAGTCGTGTCCCGGGTCACCAACGACACTGAGGCAATCAAGGAATTGTTCATTGCGGTGCTGTCGAATTTCGCTTCCGGCATTATCAACATCATCGGCGTGTACATTGCTCTGTTCCTGCTGGATTTCCGGCTGGGTCTGATCAGTCTGTTCATTGCACCGATTATCGTTGTCTGGATCATTCTGTACCGTAAAGTCGCAACGAAATACAATACGATCATCCGCTCGCGTCTGAGCGAGATCAACGCCATTATCAACGAATCGATCCAGGGGATGTCCATCATCCGGATCTTCCGCCGCCAGAAGCAGCGGATGGCCGAATTCGAGACACTGAACGAGGATTATTTGAAGTATCAGGATAAAATGCTTAATCTGAACTCGCTGACCTCCCACAATCTGGTTGGATCGCTGCGCAACTTCGCTTTTGTGCTTGTACTCCTGTACTTCGGATTCGGCAGCCTGGGCGGCGGTACAATCGTTTCGCTGGGCGTCCTGTACGCGTTCGTAGATGTGCTCGGCCGCATGTTCCAGCCGATTATCGGCATGGTCAACCAGCTCGCCAACCTGGATACCTCCATGGTATCCGCAGGCCGTGTGTTCAAGCTCATGGATGAACCGGGCGAGCCCGTCACCGACGGTGAAATGCCGCGTTATAAAGGCGACGTGGTGTTCGAAGACGTGTCCTTTGCCTATAAAAAAGATTATGTTCTGCGCGACATCTCCTTCTCAGCTCGTCCCGGCGAGACGGTTGCCCTGGTAGGCCATACAGGCTCCGGCAAAAGCTCGATCATCAATCTGCTGTTCCGTTTCTATGATCCGCAGAAGGGCTCGATCTATATCGATGGCAAGAAGACAACCGACATTCCGAAACAGTGGCTGCGCAAGCATATGGGGATCGTGCTTCAGGACCCTTATCTCTTCACCGGCACGATCGCATCCAACGTCAGTCTGGGCGATGAACGCATCTCCCGTGAGCGCGTAGAAGCCGCGCTTCGCGAGGTCGGTGCGGACCGGCTGCTGGCCCATCTGCCGCAGGGCTTCGACGAACCCGTCGTCGAGAAGGGCAGTACCCTCTCGGCAGGCCAGCGCCAATTGATCTCGTTCGCCCGGGCGCTCGCTTTCGATCCGGCGATTCTGATTCTGGACGAAGCTACGTCCAATATCGACACCGAGACAGAGAGCATCATCCAGCAGGCGCTGGAGGTTCTGAAGCAAGGGCGGACCACCTTTATCATCGCCCATCGCCTCTCCACCATCCGCAGCGCGGACCAAATTCTCGTCCTGCACCGCGGAGAGATTGTCGAGCGCGGCAGCCACGACGAATTGATGGCGCTCGGCGGCCGGTACCGGCGCATGTATGAGCTGCAGAGCGGTTCCACCATGGTGGAACCGGCTGCTGCAGCTGCTATGCAGGGGGCCGCTATCCAAGCGGAGAGCCCGGACTCCCAGGCTGCATTGGCAGAAGATGCTGCAGCCAAGGAACAGCCGGCGCTGCAGTCCGCGAACCGGCAGGGATAAACCCTGACGGCGGTGATCACCCTTTGCATCAAGAGCTGCTCCAAAACGTAGAATGATCTACGATTGGAGCAGCTTTTTTTGTAGGAATGACAGCAGGGCATCCCGATAAGGTTCACAGCGATTTCTGAAAACAAAAAAAAGAGGAGTCCAAAAGCCATCAACTGGCTCATTCGGACACCTCTATTTGTTGGATGACGGAAGTTTTCGTCTGTCATATGGAGAGCGGAGTAATCCCCTTTCCCTCATAGTCAGTGAGGCCGCCGCTTCAAATCAGCCGCAGGATAATGGCCGAGCAGCTCCTCTTCGTCCAGCTTGCCTTCCAGTCCAAGCTTCCGGTACAACTCGTTGCAGTAGCCCTGCAGCTTGAGTTCAAGCGCTCCCGCCTTGTTCTTAAACCGTTTCAACTCCCGGATGATCCCGGCCCGCCCCGATGGCGTGAACGTATCCTGAATACGCTCCTTGAAATAATCGTGTACGATATAATTCCGCTGCTTCCACACATGATGAAGCTGGGCCGTCTCTTCTTCCGAGAATGAGAAATGATGTTGGATTTCCTTGATGAGCTGGCCGAGTGAGTTGCCGAGCTTGCGTTGATATAAATCCGCCAAATCCGCCTCGGACGGCAGGGTTCCCTGCGACAGCTTCGTCAGCAGAAGCAGATTGGTCAACTGCTGTTCGATCGCTTGGCAGTAATAAACAGCCAGTCCGAAATAGGCGAACAGCTCCTTGGATTGTTCACTCTCCGTTGATTGTGTATCCTCCTTCATCTGCCCTCCGTTTGTTTCTTCTTAAATTATGGCTGTGTAGATGTTCTATGTATAACCTGTCAGGCCTGAATGGAAGCGATGAGGCTTACTACTTATAAAATAAAATTCGCCGGGCCAACTCCTTTTTCCTCCAAAACAAAAGAAAAATTCAATAATAAGACTCAAATCTGGCAGAGCAAAACCGGCTTCACCCGAAGCCGGCTTTCTGTGCTGCCTCTATCGGTCAATCGTTCTTCTACATTATTAGTCTGCATTTATTATACAAGTACGGCTGCGGCTTCGCTGACCTGACGGCAGGTTTCGGCACATTTCAGGCAGGCTTCGATGCAGTCGCGGCAGTGTGTCCGTTCATAACGTCCGCACTCATTGGCTGTAGCTTCACATACTTCTGCACAGAGACGGCAGATTTCGGCGACGAACGGACTTTGACGGGTCATAGCTTCAATAGCAAACGCACACATGTCAGCGCATTCCCGGTCCATCCTGATCCATTCCCTCAAGCGCGCAAGGTCGTATTCTTTTAGGCTTGAGACATAGCTAAAGTTACAGGCGTCCATACATTTCAAGCAAGCTTCAATGCAGTCCTGATAATGAATTCGGGTCATAGCCTTTAACCTCCTGCAATCTTTTGTGGTATGCCTAAGTATTAACCCTCGTCTGTTCCGCCGAATCAATCAGCAAGTGATGCCACTATCGCAGAAATACACCTATTAAAGCTTACAGACTGCGTCTGACCGCCGCCGGCCGGTTCGGCAGACGCCCTTCCAATCTGAGCAGCTTCCTTCTTAATTCTCCCGCTGAAAAATGCTCCCCAATGAACACTGCAACATCGGCAACCTCTCCCTGCGGATTAATCTTCAGGAAATCCGTTTCCCGGTAAGCGTACTGGAACAGAAACCTTCCGGATGTATCGTTGAAGGACAGCACACCCTTGGCTCTGTATACATCATTCGGCAATTCCTTGATGAACGCCTCAAATGCCTCGCTGTTCACCGGATGCTCGAAATAATGGGTGTATGCCATAACATGATCATGCGAAGCATGCTGCTCTCCTTGACTCTCCACATCCTCGCTGTCATCATCGGCCTCCGGCTGTCCCGTGACCGGAACTTCCGCGATAGCCTCCATCAATTTCTTAATCTCGACGTCACAGCGTACGGCAGGAATGATCTCGGCGAACGCGTTCCATTTGCGGACCAAGCTTTGGACTTCCTCCGCTTCCTCCGGCGATACCCGATCCTGTTTGTTCAGAATCAGCACCGACGCGCTGCGAATCTGCTCCTGCATGAGACGATAGGTCGCGCCTTTCTGCTCTCTGTACAGGCCAAGCAGATGTGCAGTGTCGACAACCGTAATCAAACCCTTCAATTCGACCTTGGTGTACAGCGAGGTCTCCGTCACATTGTCGATAATATCGAGCGGGTTCGCCGCACCCGTTGCTTCAATCACAATGACATCCGGCGCGTCTCGTTTGACTAGCGTCGTCAGCTCCATGCTGAGATCCGCGCTCGCGGAACAGCAAATACAGCCGGCCAGCAGCTCAGCCATCGGAACGGAACGGTCTACCAGCATGCCGTCAAAGTTCACTTCCCCAAGCTCGTTCATCACCACGGCCGGAAGCAGATTCTGCTCCTTCCAATCGTCCAGCAGCCGGTGCAGCAGCGTTGTCTTGCCGCTTCCCAGAAAACCGGACAAAATATATACCGGAACCGTATTATCCATTTCCTTATTCTCCCTTGATTCAGTTATCGCCTTTTGTTTCCTGTGTAAAGAAGTTTACTACACCGACATTGCCCCTGCAAGCTATAGGCTTACATTGTAATTGCTTTTTTGGTTATTTTTATGACATTTTCTGTTGCTGTTCCCCTTCCTTGCATGCTTTCCTTATCAGCCCTATGATAAAATCAGTAAGGTTACACTAACGCCAAGGAGTGAGCTCAATGAACTCAGTCGAACAGCATCGGCGCGAAGCACCGTCTTCCGTCAACTGTTTTGTTGTTACAGTTTCGGACACCCGCACGCCGGAGACAGACAAAGGAGGCCAGCTGGCCGAGGCTTTGCTCGTGGAAGGCGGCTATACGGTCTCCGGAAGAGCAATCGTCAAAGACGATTATGACGAGATTCGCGAACTGTTATATAAATGCACAGCGGATGATCAGATCGAAGCCGTTGTGCTGACCGGGGGCACAGGGATCGCTCCGAGAGACTGTACCTATGAAGCGGTGGAATCCCTGCTGGACAAAGAACTTCCTGGCTTCGGGGAGATCTTCCGATACCTGAGCTTTGCGGAAGACATCGGAACCGCAGCCATCCTCAGCAGAGCGATTGCAGGCACCATCGGGCGAACGGCGGTGTTCTCCGTTCCGGGATCGGTTGGCGCGGTCAAGCTGGCTTTGACCCGATTGATTGTTCCGGAGCTCAAGCATGTTATGCGCGAGTTGTATAAAGCCAACTAAACAAGAGGCTCATTAGCCTCTACATTTCGACAATTGAATACAAAAACCGCACTCCCGGAACGGACAGGCTGCATAACAGGCTCACGAAATGCACCGCTGTGACGGGAGTATTTTTCACATCATTCACTTGACGTCGAGACACTATCCACTTATAATATTGAACACTTTTCGCGAAAGTGCGATTTGATTAACCGAATGGTTAATCAGAAAGGAACTGGATGAGCTCATCTCTGC